>LFEF01038493.1_pt2 | contig 12256 bp, 9 predicted proteins | sample 619371 | NCBI WGS metagenome assembly LFEF01 (sample SAMN03014291, study PRJNA259931) | freshwater metagenome | biome: lake; feature: waterbloom | place: China: Taihu Lake | collected 2006-08 | depth 0 m m
CAGTACTCCGGAGGTACCGGGTCCGCCCAAAAATTTGTGTGGTGAGAAGAAAATAGCATCTAAATAACTTTCTTTATCGGGATGCATATCAATTTCAACATAAGGTCCTGAACAAGCAAAATCAACAAAACAAACACCATTGTTTTGGTGCATAATTTTGGCTACTTCGTGATAAGGTGTTTTAATTCCCGTTACATTAGAGCAAGAAGTAATGGAGGCAATTTTAAAACTTCGATCGCTATATTTTTCAACTAGCTTTTTAAATTCATTCAGACAAAAAAGTCCTTCTGCATCAGCGGGAATAACTTCAACATCAGCAATCGTTTCCAACCATGACGTTTGATTAGAATGATGCTCCATATGTGAAATAAAAACAATTGGTTTGATGGCTTTTGGTATGTTTGTATACTCCTTTAAATTCTCTGAAACTCGTAATCCCAATATACGTTGGAATTTATTTACCACCCCTGTCATTCCTGTTCCATCAGTAATCAACACATCATTTTCATTGGCATTTACGTGCTTTTTGATTATGTTTCTCGCTTGATGATACGCCATTGTCATCGCTGTGCCGGAAATCGTAGTTTCGGTATGCGTGTTGGCTACATACGGACCAAACTCATTCATCAACTTTTCTTCAATAGGACGATACAATCTTCCACTGGCAGTCCAATCAGTATAAATCAACTTTTGCTTTCCAAAAGGTGAAACAAATTCCTGGTTGATTCCAATTATATTTTCACGAAATTGTTGAAAATACATTTCCAATTGTGTGGTTTCTTCCGTTGTAGTCATGCGAAAAAAGATTTGCACAAATATACATTTTTTGCCTCATTTTTATAATCTTACTTTTTTACTTTTCTAGCATAAAAATTTAATATCTTTAGCAATCAAATTTTCATAAAATATGAACAAAACAATTGTAATCAGTTTGGTGTTTTTTTTAATAAATGGATTCGTTTGTTTTGGACAAATCATTCAAAACAACAATTACGGCACAACCGGATACATTAAAAACGACGGAACCATTCAAGACAGAAATTATAAAACCGTTGGTTACATTAAAGAAAACGGAACAATTCAAAATAGCAATTACTCCACAATTGGTTACATCAAAAACGACGGAACCATTCAAAACAATAACTATTCAACTGTTGGATATGTAAAAGAAAACGGAACTGTTCAAAATAATAACTATTCAACTCTAGGTTATATTAAGGACGATGGAACCGTTCAAAACAACAATTATTCCACTATTGGTTATGCAAAAGGTGTCAAAAAAGAATGGGTTGCTGTGGTATTTTTCTTTTTTAAATTTGACAATTAATTGCGTTTTAGTTTCTTTTTCAAAAACAAATTCACATCATTATTTATCGATTGTACATCCCATTTAGACTGTTCGATGATTCTATCGGTAAACAAAATTCCGTTTAAATGATCGGCTTCATGTTGAAAAACAACAGCGGTAAAACCTTCCACTATTTCTTCTTTAAAATTTCCTTTTACATCAAAATAGGTGATTTTGATGGTATAATTTCGATACACATCTCCTCTATCTTCTGGAATGGACAAGCAACCTTCCATACCTTTACGTAATAATTCTGACCTCCAAACAATTTTTGGATTTATATAAAATTCGAATGGTTCTCCCGATTTATCAAAACGTTGCACCCAAAATAAATTCCGATTGATTCCCACTTGTGGAGCAGCAATACCAATTCCGGGATTTTCAGGATTTCGCATCGCCAAATACATCCTTTTAGCAATAATTGGTAGCAATTTGTCTTTGGGGTTAACATCCGTTGAAACCGCTTTCAAGATTTTGAACTCTTTTGGTTCAGTAATTTGAATTACTTTAAACATTTGGGTTGAATCGGCTGACAGAATCAAATCAGTTTCTTCTTTGGTCAACTTTTGAGAAAAAGTCGCCATCGAAATCAATAAAAAAGAAACCAAAATCGATCTTTTCATCTTACATTGCAATTACGGCTTTTATTTCATCAATGATTCTAAATGCTAATGCATCCGCTGCTTGTTGTGTCGGAGCTTCGGTATAAATTCTGATAATTGGCTCTGTATTCGATTTTCGTAAATGCACCCATTCCGTGGCAAAATCAATTTTCACACCATCAATCGTAGAAATTTGTTCATGAGCATATTTAGCGGTCATTGCCACCAAAATGGCATCCACATCAATTTCAGGAGTCAATTCAATTTTGTTTTTACTCATATAATATTGTGGATAAGAAGCACGAAGTTCTGCCACCGTAACATCCAAATTCGCTAAATGCGTTAAAAACAAAGCCACGCCAACCAAACTATCTCGTCCATAATGTGATTCAGGATAGATGATTCCTCCATTTCCTTCTCCACCGATAATGGCGTTGGTTGATTTCATCAATTCCACCACATTCACTTCACCAACAGCACTGGCTTGGTATTTTCCGTTGTGTTTTTCTGTAATATCGCGTAAAGCTCTGGACGATGACATATTAGAAACCGTATTTCCCGGTGTTTTGCTCAACACGTAATCCGCCACCGCAACCAAAGTATATTCTTCGCCAAACATTTCACCATTATTCGAAATAAAAGCCAAGCGATCTACATCTGGGTCAACCACAATTCCGAAATCGGCTTTTTCCTTCACCACCAACTCACAAATATCTCCTAAATGTTCTTTCAAGGGTTCCGGATTGTGTGGAAAATGACCGTTTGGTTCGCAATATAATTTTACAACTTCTACGCCCATTTGTTCCAATAAATTTGGAATGATAACTCCACCTGAAGAATTTACGCCATCTACTACCACTTTAAATTTACGTTTGGCAACTGCTTCTGCGTCCACCAAAGGTAAATTAAGTACTTCATCAATATGAATATCCATGTAGGCATCGTTCACAATAATTTCACCTAAACTATCTACATCAGAAAAATCAAATGCTTCACTTTCAGCAATTTCTAAAATCTTCACACCTTCTGCTCCACTTAAAAATTCACCTTTTGCATTCAATAATTTTAAGGCATTCCATTGTTTTGGATTGTGGGATGCAGTTAAAATAATTCCACCATCTGCTTTTTCTAGTGGAACTGCAATTTCTACGGTAGGTGTTGTGGAAAGTCCTAAATCAATAACATCTATGCCTAAACCAACCAACGTATTTACCACTAAATTATGAATCATCGGACCGGAAATTCGGGCATCACGACCAATTACAACTTTAAGTTTCGTGTTGCGGGTTGCGAGTTGCGAGTTTTTTAAAAACGTGCCGTAAGCCGAAGCAAATTTTACTGCATCCACCGGAGTTAGATTATCACCCACTCTTCCGCCAATAGTTCCTCTGATACCAGAAATTGATTTAATTAATGTCATAGAATATCTCTTTTTTAGTACTTAATAAGTAAAAACAGCACAAATATAAAGAATTGAAATGGTGTAAATGTATTTTAAAATTCAATTTTTAAGAATTAATTCCTACTTTAGACAAATGAATTTTCTGGCACATATTTATCTTTCCGGTGATAATGAATTGATTCAAATTGGCAACTTTATGGCCGATGGCATTCGTGGTCACGACTATTTGAATTATCCATCTGAAGTTCAGAAAGGAATCATTTTGCACAGAGCTATTGATACATTTACGGATGCACATCCAATATTTAGGAAAAGTAAGCATCGATTACATGAAAAATACGGACATTATTCCGGTGTAATTATTGATATTTTTTATGATCATTTTTTAGCTAAAAATTGGAATAATTATGCTGATGAACCTTTAGAAAAAGTAGCAAATGATTTTTATGAAAGCTTACGCAAACATTATGACATATTAACCGAAAAAACAAAAGGAATGATGCCCTATATGATAGCCCGAAATTGGTTGGTAAGTTATGCTTCAATCGAAGGATTATCGATGATTTTATTTCAAATGGATCATCGAACCAAAAACCGAGTTGCTATGCATGAATCCATTAACGAACTTGAAGCATTTTATTCGGATTTTGAAGAAGAATTCACCACTTTTTTTGAAGAATTACAAGTCCATTGCCAAGAAAAATTAGCTATTTTATGAGAATAATTTTCTTTCTTTTTTTACTGTTTTTGATGGGTTGTAAATCAGAGCAAGTCATCAAACCAACCGGATTAGTTGCTGAAAAAGCCATGGTGGTTTCTGCAAGAGAAGAAGCTTCTCAAATTGGAATAGAAATTATGAAACAAGGTGGTAATGCTTTTGATGCGATGATTGCAACCGAATTAGCTTTGGCCGTAGCCTATCCCTATGCCGGAAATATTGGCGGTGGCGGATTTATGGTGTATCAAAAAAATAATGGTGAAATAGGTAGTCTAGATTACCGTGAAAAAGCTCCATTGGCCGCTACTTCAACAATGTTTTTGGATGAAAACGGTAATGTAATTAAAGGTTTAAGCACCGAATCTGCCAAAAGTGTGGGAGTTCCCGGAACGATTGCCGGAGTTTTTGCCGTGCATGAAAAATTTGGGACACTTCCCATAGAAACCATTTTAAAACCGGTAATTGAGTTGGCTCGAAAAGGAGTTGTAGTAACCCAAAAACAAGAAGAAAGATTAAATAAATATCGTGAAGCTATTGTTAAAGAAAATGGAGATAAAACACTCTTTGCCAAAGTTTTTAAAGAAAAAGATACGATTCGCTATTTCGCCTTAGCCAATACGTTGGAACTGATTGCCAAAAACGGTCGAGATGAATTTTACAAAGGAGAAACAGCTAAGAAATTGGTTTTCTACATTCAATCGAAAGGCGGAATAATTACACTTGAAGATTTAGAAAAGTACGAAGCGATTTGGCGAAACCCTATTACCTTTCAATACAAAGATTATAAACTCATTTCAATGGCACCACCGAGTAGTGGCGGAATCACATTAGGTCAAATTTTAAAAATGATTGAACCATTTAATGTGCAAAAATTTAAACATAATTCTGATAAATACATTCAACTTTTGGTGGAAGCAGAACGACGTGCTTATGCAGACAGAAATCATTTTTTGGGGGACCCTGATTTTGTAAAAATTCCGAGTAAAGAACTTTTGGATGATGCTTATCTAAAAAACAGAATGTCAACTTTTTCGTTTGAAGAAGCTACCAAATCTAATGAAATTTCAAATGGAAACGTTCATTTTTCCGAAAGTACGGAAACTACTCATTATTCAATTGTAGATCAATTTGGGAATGCTGTTTCTGCTACTACCACTATAAATGATGCCTATGGTTCTAAATTATACTGCGATGAATTAGGCTTTTTTTTAAACAATGAAATGGATGATTTCTCAGCTAAACCCGGTGAACCTAATATGTTTGGACTAACGGGTTCTGAAGCCAATAGCATTGCTCCTCAAAAAAGAATGTTGAGTTCGATGACACCAACAATTGTGGAAAAAGAAGGAAAGCTTTTTATGGTTGTCGGAACTCCGGGTGGTTCAACAATCATTACTTCAGTTTTGCAAACCTTTTTAAATGTGGCCGAATTTAATATGAGTATGCAAGAAGCCGTAAATGCTCCTCGTTTTCATCACCAATGGTTGCCCGATGAAGTCATTTTTGAACCGAATTGTTTTTCATTTGATTTGTTGGAATCATTAAAAAAGAAAAAATATATTATCAACGAAAAAGCCACTCCAATTCTAGGAAAAGTGGACGCTATATTAGTTCTGCCTGATGGAAAATATGAAGGTGGTGCCGACAAAAGAGGAGATGATAAAGCGGTTGGATTTTAAATTAATATGAAATGAATTTTATTCAAGAACTTGAAAAGGAATTATTTGTTCATCGCAATACAGAAAACGCAACTAAAATGGAAGCGTATATGAAAAATAATTTTACATTTTTGGGAATAAAAACTGAGAACAGAAGAGCAATTTTAAAACATTTATGGAAAAAAAACCATCCAGAAATAAAATCTGATTTTAGGTCAATATGTTGGTCTCTTTTCAATAAAAAAGAACGCGAATTTCATTATTGCGGAATGGAAATCTTGATTCAAGAAATAAAAAGACAGTATAAAGAAGAAGACGATTTATTAATTGAAAAATGGCTCACAACCCATTCTTGGTGGGATAGTGTTGATTTATTGGCAAAATACCTTTTGGGAAATTATCTTTTAAAATATCCAGAACAAACATTGAATGTTATTGAGCGATTTTCTAATTCAGAAAATTTGTGGCTGAACAGAAGTGCCATTTTATTTCAATTGAACTATAAAAAGAAAACTGATTTTGAATTGTTGAAATCAGAATGTGAAAAACATAAACATTCAAATGAATTTTTTATTCAAAAAGCCATTGGATGGGCTCTTAGAGATTACAGTAGGTATAACTCAATTGGCGTTTCGAATTATGTAAATAGCACGAATTTAAAACCATTAAGTAGAAAGGAAGCTACTCGAAACCTACAAAAATGGACATAATTATTTACATTTGTAATTCATTATTGACAAATGACAAACCTTAAAAAATCGCCTTTCAAAAACTTCTTCAGAAAAAATTTCAGAAGACTGGAAGGATTTATTTTTTACTTAAAATCATTTCTTACTCCTCGACAATTTATTTATTTGGCTTGTTTTTTAGTGGGAGTTTCAGCCGCAATTGCTGTAATTGTATTGAAATCATTTGCCCACTGGGTGTATATTTTTGCTCAATATATCGATTCCATTTTGCATTTGCCATACAGTAACAGTACATTACCCATTATTGGAATTGTTCTTACTGCAATTGTAGTTAAAAAAGTGTTAGATGGTTCTATTGAAAAAGGGACTTCTCAAATCATGTATGCGGTTGCAAAAAAGTCAGGTATCATGCCTAAAAAACAAATGTATGCTCAAATTGTTACCAGTTCATTAACCGTCGGGATGGGTGGTTCGGCAGGATTGGAGTCGCCAATTACCATAACCGGAGCTGCGTTTGGCAGTAATTTTGCTCAAAATTATCGATTAAGTTATAAAGACAGAACGCTGCTTTTGGCGTGTGGAGTGGCTGCTGGAATTGCTGCTGCTTTTAACGCTCCCATTGCCGGAGTGCTTTTTGCCATTGAAGTGGTGTTAATGGATGTAAGTATCACAGCTTTTATTCCCATCATGATTTCGTCGGCAACAGGTGCGATTGTATCTACAATTTTGTTGAAAGATGAAATTTTATTTTCATTCAGTAAACAATTGAGTTTTGACTATCACAACTTACCTTTTTATGTTTTACTGGGTGTTTTCGCTGGATTTGTTTCAATTAATTATGCTCGCACTTTTCGTAAAATTGAACACTATTTTGAAAAAATAAAGCTCAAACCCATTCGAAAAGCTTTATTTGGTGCGTTAATTTTAGCTGTATTGATTTTCTTTTTCCCAACTTTATTTGGTGAAGGATATGAAAGTATCAAAATATTAGCCAACTCCAATCCGCAACAAATATTAGACAATACAGTTTTGCAACATTTCAAAGAAAACAGTTGGATTTTGCTCCTTTTTGTGGGAGCTACTATGCTCATTAAAGTATATGCCACGAGTATTACCATTGGTAGTGGTGGAAACGGAGGCAACTTTGCTCCTTCCCTATTTGTGGGTTCGTATTTGGGTTTTGTTGTAGCCACATTTTTCAATCAAATTGGGTTTAAACTTCCGGTAAGTAATTTTACTTTGGTTGGAATGGCCGGAATTTTGAGTGGATTGTTTCATGCACCTCTTACTGCTATTTTCCTGATTGCAGAAATTACGAGTGGTTATAGTTTGATGGTTCCACTGATGGTGGTTTCGTCCATTAGCTTTGCTATTTCTAAACGCTATGAACCGTATTCATTTGATATAAAAAATTTGGCAGCCAAAGGAGATGTTTTCACAGAAGATAGAGATCGGAATATCCTTTCCGGAATTACGCCATCCAATTTAATTAGAATGGATATTCAAACCTTGAAATTATCCAATTCATTGGAAGAATTAGTTCAAAAAATGTCAAACTACAATCAATCTGTTTTTCCAATTGTAAATGATACTAATGAATTGATTGGTATTGTCAATTTTGAAGAAATTAGACCCTATTTATTCAATAGTTATAAAGTAAAATTCACACCACTTCAGGATATCATGCGTCCACCAAAAGAGCAAATCAATTATGATGAAACCATGGATACTATCATGGAAAAATTTGATCGTTCGCAGGAAGAATTTCTACCGGTTTTAAAAAACAATCAAGTTATTGGATTGTTATCAAAAGTCTCTATTTTAGAAGCTTATCGTGTTCGATTGAAGAATATGATTATTGAATAAATTTCTTAATATCGGATAAAATGTTTTTTTTATCCAAACGATAATAGTATCTTTGTGGGGTTATGTGGACTATTGATACATCCTATCGACCTGAATTTCAATCGACATTTGACCGATTGTATGATAAATTGGCTGTTTTAAATCAAAGCAGACCGTTACCGGCTATTGCATTACATAAAATCAAGGAATCCTTAACGATTGAATGGACATATAATTCCAACAGTATTGAAGGAAACACGTTAACTCTTAGGGAAACGCAAATGGTTTTACAAGAAGGAATAACCGTAAAAGGAAAATCTCTTCGGGAACATTTTGAAGCCAAAAACCATGAAAAAGCGATTGAATATTTGTATTCCTTAGTGAATGAAAATTATACTTTACGAAGTATTGATATTTTATCATTGCATGAATTGGTTTTGCGAATGATTGAAGATGAATTTGCCGGACGTATCAGAAATGGAGGTGTTCGCATTACCGGAGCCAATTTTGTTCCACCCAACACCAATAAGGTTTCTGATTTATTGGATGAGTTGATTGATTTTGTCAATTCAAACCCACTTAATTTGAATGATATTGAATTGGCAGCTGTTTTTCATCATAAACTCGTTTGGATTCATCCTTTTTTTGATGGAAATGGAAGAACCGTTCGTTTAGCCATGAATTTATTATTGATGCGAAAAGGATTTCCGCCTGCTATTATTTTAAAAAATGATAGAAAGAAATATTATGAAGCACTCAATCAAGCCAATTCAGGCAATTATCAAAAATTGATGTTATTGATGTGTCAGGCTCTGGAAAGAACGTTGAATATTTATATCAGTTCCTTACCGGATAACGATTATGATTTTCAGGAAATTTCCAATATTGTCAGCGAACCCAATGAATTGCCTTACGGTCAGGAATATATCAGTTTACTCGCTCGTCAAGGGAAAATTGATGCTCACAAAGAAGGTAGAAATTGGTTTACGACCAAGAAAGCCATTGAAGAATACATGGCGAATAGAAAACGGATGAGGTAGTTTGAAGTGTTCAGTTTTCAGTGTTCAGTTTATCACTGCTTACTGAACACTGAAAACTGCTTACTGAACACTATTTTGATTTCTCCCCCACAAAATAATCATTTGTGCTTTTAAACAATACATTAAATGTAGTTAAACTACCGTAAATTCGTGTGATGTATTGTTGTAAATCTACTTTTTCGGCTTCATCTAAATTACTGGCGTTAATTTTTTGCTCCATTACTCTTAAACGGTCACGAACCATAATGATTTTATGAAAGAACGTATCAATTGGCACTTCTTTATTTTGCGTAGCTGTTCCCGGTTCTAAAATCAGTTTTCCTCCTTTCCATTTATCCGCTATCGGCACAATTTGAGACACATCTGACCATTTTTGCAATAAATTTTTTAAGGTTTTTTCCACTTCATAAAAACTTACCGAATCTACTTCGTCTTCCAATGCTTCAATGACTTCAAACTCACTATCCACATCAATCGTCTCTAATCCATTTTCAATAAAAGTTACCCAATAATGTTTGGAAGTTACATTGGTTACTACGCCTAATCCGTATTCGGCATGTTTAATTCTGGAACCGATTCCTAGTATTTTCATATTTCAAGATTAACAATTAATTTTTTCAAAAATAGAAATTGTTTAACAAATTCTTCTTATCTGTCTGTATAAATCTTGCTGTTAAAATTGTAACTTTGCGTTTTGCGAAAAAATCATGCAACATTCAGACGAAACGATTGAAATAATTGGTGCTCGGGCTCACAACCTCAAAAACATTGACGTACGGATTCCTAGAGAAAAACTGGTGGTTATAACCGGACTTTCAGGTTCGGGAAAATCATCCTTGGCTTTTGATACCATTTATGCCGAAGGACAGCGAAGATACATCGAAACTTTTTCGGCTTATGCCCGACAATTTTTGGGCGGATTGGAACGTCCGGATGTGGATAAAATTGACGGACTTTCGCCCGTAATTGCCATCGAACAAAAAACAACCAGCAAAAGTCCCAGATCAACGGTTGGAACCATTACCGAAATTTATGATTTCTTGCGTTTGTTATTTGCCAGAGCCGGTGAAGCGTATAGTTACAACACGGGCGAAAAAATGGTTTCCTATTCGGATGAGCAAATCAAAGCCTTAATCATTGAAAATTTCAAAGGAAAACGCATCAATATTTTAGCTCCGGTTGTTCGTTCCCGTAAAGGTCATTACGCCGAATTATTTCAGCAAATTGGCAAACAAGGTTTTGTAAAAGTTCGGGTTGATGGCGAGATTCAGGACATAGTTTCCGGTATGAAAATAGATCGGTATAAAACCCACGATATCGAGATTGTAATTGATCGGATGCAGATTGAATCCAATGAAGAAACGGATAAACGATTGACTGAAAGCATCAAAACAGCCATGCATCATGGCGATGATGTGATGATGGTTATTGAGCATGAAAGCCAAGAGGTGCGTTATTTCAGTAGAACATTGATGTGTCCAACTTCGGGAATTTCGTATCCGAATCCGGAACCGAATAATTTTTCATTCAATTCGCCCAAAGGAGCTTGTGAATGTTGTAATGGTTTGGGAACTATCAATCAAATTAATTTGAAAAAAATTATTCCCAATCCAAAGTTATCAATTAAACAAGGTGGATTTGCTCCGTTAGGTGAATACAAATCGAATTGGATTTTCAAACAATTGGAAACGATTGGCGAAAAATATGGTTTTAAATTGACCGATGCGGTTGAAACTATTTCGGAAGAAGCTATGGAAATGATTTTGAATGGCGGAAAGGAAAAATTCTCGGTAGAGTCTAAAACATTGGGCATTACCAAAGAATATAAAATTGAATTTGAAGGGATTTCCAATTTCATCAAAAATCAATTTGACGAGAGTAGTTCTACTTCCATTAAACGTTGGGCGAAAGAATTTATGGATGAAATTGATTGTCCCGAATGTGAAGGTTCTCGTTTGAAAAAAGAAGCGTTGTATTTTAAAATCCATGAAAAAAATATTGCCGATTTGTCGCAAATGGATATTTCGGAATTGAATGAATGGTTTTTGAATTTAGACGAAAATTTATCCGATAAACAAAAAGCCATTGCAGTTGAAATCACGAAAGAAATCAAAGTTCGTTCGCAATTTTTGTTGGATGTAGGTTTGAATTATTTATCGTTGAACCGAAGTTCCAAATCGCTTTCGGGTGGTGAAGCACAACGGATTCGATTGGCTACACAAATTGGTTCGCAATTGGTTGGAGTTTTATATATTTTAGATGAACCGAGTATTGGTTTACACCAACGCGATAACGAACGATTGATTAACTCGTTAGAAAATTTGCGAGATATTGGCAATTCCGTTTTGGTGGTAGAACACGATAAAGATATGATTGAACGAGCGGATTGGGTCATCGATATTGGTCCGAAAGCAGGTCGTTTTGGTGGAAGAATAATTAGTGAAGGAACGCCAAAACAATTGTTGTTAGAAAACACCATGACTGCTCAATACATGAGTGGAAAAATGAAAATTGAAGTTCCCAAAAAGCGTCGTGAAGGAAACGGAAAAGTATTGAAATTATCAGGAGCTACCGGAAATAATTTAAAAAATGTGACTGTTGAATTTCCTTTGGGAAAACTCATTTGTGTGACCGGAGTTTCAGGTAGTGGTAAATCAACATTGATTAATGAAACCCTCTATCCTATTCTAAACGAACACTTTTTCAATGCGGTAAAAAAACCACAGCCGTTTAAAAAGATTGAAGGCTTAGAACACATTGATAAAGTTATCGATATCGATCAAAGTCCGATTGGGAGAACACCGCGAAGTAATCCGGCTACTTATACAGATGTTTTTTCAGAAATCAGAAGTTTGTTTACGCAAACTCCCGAAGCCATGATTCGTGGATATAAAGCCGGACGTTTCAGTTTTAATGTGGCCGGCGGAAGATGCGAAACGTGTGAAGGTTCAGGT
>LFEF01036770.1_pt1 | contig 12227 bp, 9 predicted proteins | sample 619371 | NCBI WGS metagenome assembly LFEF01 (sample SAMN03014291, study PRJNA259931) | freshwater metagenome | biome: lake; feature: waterbloom | place: China: Taihu Lake | collected 2006-08 | depth 0 m m
AACGATTCACATTATCGCTTCTATCGAAGAATTATATGTTGAGGAAAACTTGATTCAAAAAGACCATTGGCTTCGATTGGATGAAGAAAACGTCGTGGCTATTAATGGATTAGATGGCTATTGCGTCCCAAAATTAGTAGATCGATTTGATTATGCCCGACCAAATGTTCCAACTAAATCCCTCCTCTACAAATGGCTCACAAGAAAGTAAATCTTCCTCAAAAAAACTGCAGAACCTGCGGACTTCCCTTTTCTTGGCGAAAAAAATGGGAAAAGAATTGGGAAGAGGTTTTGTATTGTAGTGAGAAATGTAGGAGGAATAAAAGTGTTCAGTGAGCAGTTATAAGTGTTCAGTCGCAGTCACAGTCGCAGTTTTCAGTTTAGTAGTAACCTTTTACTAAATACCCATCAACTTTTAAAATGAACAATCTAGTTTGGTTTCGAAATGATTTACGTATTAATGATAACCATTCACTTTTTCAGGCATGTCAAAAGAAAGGAAAAGTGATTGGGGTTTATTTTCTGGACCCGAGACAATTTGAAATGACGCATTATGGATTTAAAAAAACAGAAAAATTCAGAGCTAAATTTCTGTTGGAAACGCTTCGGGATTTGAAAAATAATCTATCCGCTAAAAATATTTCATTGCTTATTTTTCATGATTTACCCGAAAATGTGCTTCCTAAATTGGTGAATGATTACCAGATTTCAACCGTTTTTCTTCAGAAAGAATGGACGCAAGAAGAAGTCAATGCCAATGACAATGTCAAAAACAATGTCAATGACAATAGCAAAAATCAAATTTCAGGGGTTGAATTTGTAGAAACGTACGACCAATTTTTATTTCATCCGAGTGATATTCCGTATGCTGATTTTTCCAAAATTCCGGAAGTTTTTACAGAATTTCGAAAGAAATGTGAAAAAGAAAGCAAGATTCGACCATTAGTTGAAATTTCGGTTCAACCCGAAGAAAATTTGGTGGAAACATCTAATATAATTCCGAGTTTGGAAGATTTGGGATTGGAATCGTTTAAGGTGCATAAACATTCGGCCTTCCCTTTTCGGGGAGGTGAAACTTCAGCATTAAAACGTTTGAATCACTATTTTTTTGATACTGAAAATTTATCCCAATACAAAAAAACACGAAATGGTTTAATGGGTACCGATTACAGTTCAAAATTTTCGGCTTGGTTGGCCAATGGAAGCATTACTGCCCGAACGATTTATTGGGAAGTACAAAATTATGAACGCGAAATTTGTAAAAATGAAGACACGTATTGGTTGATTTTTGAATTGATTTGGCGGGATTATTTCAAATACATTTCACTGAAACACGGCAATAAAATTTTTCAATTGGATGGCATTTTAGGAAAAAAATACGAATGGAAGTTCAATGAAAAAGCCCTTCGTCAATGGATGAATGGCAATACGCGTGAGCCTTTTGTAAACGCCAATATGATTGAATTGCAACAAACCGGCTTCATGAGTAATCGCGGTCGGCAAAATGTGGCGAGTTATTGGGCAAAGGAATGGGAGCAAGATTGGCGAGTAGCTGCGGCTTACTTTGAAAGCATGTTGATTGATTACGATGTCCATTCCAATTACGGCAACTGGATTTACAATTCCGGTGTTGGAAATGACCCGAGAGATCGCAAATTCAACATCAAACGCCAAGCGGAAATGTATGATGGGGATGGAAAGTATCAAAAATTATGGTTAGGTTAAGTTTGTTTCAGGTTTCAAGTTTCAAGTTGATTGTAGCTGAAAGCAGAATTCATAAGACACGGATTTCACGGATTAACACGGATTTAAAAATTTCACAGACTACTCTCAACTTGAAATGTGAAACCTTAAACTTGAAACCTGAAACTTGAAACAAAAAAAATGAAAACACTTCGACTTATTCTCGGTGATCAATTGAATCACAACCATTCTTGGTTTCAACAAACCGATGAAAATGTTATCTATCTGATGGCAGAAATGCGTCAGGAAACCGATTATGTGAAACATCACATTCAGAAAGTCGTGGCGTTCTTTTTGAGTATGCGGAATTTTGCCTCGCATCTAAAAAGTAATAATCATCAAGTGGTTTATTTTGAGATTGATGATGCCAAAAATCCGCAACATTTAGAAGCATTAATACAACAAACTATTAAACATTATTCCATTCAAAAAATGGAATACCAATTGCCGGATGAATATCGATTGGATGAACAATTAAAGCAAATTTGTCAAAAGCTTTCTATACCAACAGAGGTTTTTGACACGGAACATTTTTATACTACCCGAACCGAATTAGCCGAATTTTTTCAGGGAAAGAAATTGTTGTTGATGGAAAACTTCTATCGCATGATGCGAAAAAAGCACGATGTTTTGATGGTTGGAGCCAATCCGGTTGGAAATCAATGGAATTTTGATCACGACAATCGAAAAAAATACAAAGGCGAAGTCCCGATTCCGAAGGCAAAAATTTTTCCAAAAAATGTGGAAAAAGTGATGCATCAATTGGAAAAAATGGAGGTTAAAACCTTTGGTTCTATTGATGTGGAAAAATTCAATTGGCCGACTTCGCGTGAGGAATGTTTGGAGCAATTGCATTATTTCTGTCATCATTTGTTGAAACATTTTGGCGATTATGAAGATGCGATGCACACGGAAGAGAAATTTCTGTTTCATTCCCGTTTGTCGTTTGCGATGAATTCGAAAATGCTTTCACCGAAGGAAGTGATTGAGCAAGTTGTCAATTACTATAATCAAAATGAAACTGAAATCACCCTTTCGCAAGTAGAAGGTTTTGTGCGTCAAATTTTGGGCTGGAGAGAATATGTTCGCGGCATTTATTGGAAAGAAATGCCGAATTACGGACAAATGAATGCATTAGAAAACCAAAACAGATTACCCGATTTTTATTGGACGGGAAATACTAAAATGAATTGTATGCAAAAAGCCATTTCGCAAAGTTTGGAAGAATCGTATGCACATCATATTCAGCGGTTGATGATTATTGGCAACTTTTCATTGCTTACACAAATTCACCCCTATGAAGTCGATGCGTGGTATTTAGGTGTTTACATAGATGCGATTGAATGGGTGGAAATGCCCAATACACGAGGTATGAGTCAGTACGCCGATGGTGGAATTTTAGCCACCAAACCTTATGTTTCCTCAGGAAGTTACATCAACAAAATGAGTAATTACTGTGGAAGTTGTCATTATAATGTGAAAGATAAATTAGGCGAAAAAGCGTGCCCGTTCAACAGCTTGTATTGGAATTTTTTGGATGATAAAAAAGAGCATTTCAAAAACAACCAACGGATGGCGATGATGTTGAATTTGTTGAATAAGACTCCGGCGGAGGAGTTATTCCAAATTAAATTGAAAGCGAAGGAGATAATTGAAAAATTAGATTCTATTTAGTCTTTGGCTTAAAAACCAACTTCCTTGCACTCGCCTCAATTTCCTTTTTATTCATTTTCATTTTTCGGAATTTGCCTTGGTTGTATAGTTCAGCTTGGTCTTTGTAATGTTCGCTCAACGGATTACCCGATTGTCCCGTTGGAAGAATGCTCACACTGTTTTCAATATCTGAAAAATCGATGATTCTGCGAGTGGAAGGACCGGCTTTCACTTGATGATTTCCTGTTTCAGTAAACGTAAACATTAAATTATTGATGACTTCATTGGAACCATTAATTTCAAACGGACCCACATTGAAATAACTTCGTAAAGAAGCTACTTCACCCAACGGATGTTTGTGTTCCACAGTATGCACCTTATTCCACGTCCACCCCGAAACTTGATTGCCCAATTTTTTTTCCAAATGCGAAATGGTTTGTTGAAAAGAACGTGTCAAAATTTCACTTCGTGTTTCTTTTTTATCTGACGTTGTCTTATTATCCCACCACGGCGAAGTTTCATTGGCGATTTGAAAAGCTATCATTTGTTTCATAATATGCGTGTTCAATAAAATGGCAAAACGGTCTTTTCCTAATTCGTCTTCAAAGGTGTTTTGGAGATAGTGATAGAGAAATTGGTTGTAAATGATGGGAGCAATTGCTGTTAATCCATTATTTCCATTCCATTTTTGAAGTGTTACAATAGCGGCTTTTTCGGTTTCCGAAAGCCTATTTTGTGCTATTCCATTTAAAATACTTTGTACGATTGAGGGTGAAACAGACGATTGATCATCGTTAATCATTTTCATCATATCTTCTTTCGTCCAATCATTTTTGGGTTCGAGTAGTTGAACAATTCGTTTCGCACGATCTTCAGGCAAATAATAACCAGGGTACAAATAGTCATTTATCGGTTCCACTTGATTATTAGAAGAATAAACATAGTTCCAATCCGGATTAATGGCATACGGATTTTCTGAAAAATCATAGTATTCTTTTTGCTCGTCTAAACCATTTGAACCATCCAGAATAAAATTGGCGTTGACATTTTCGGGCATTTTATACAATTTACCAGAGGTAATCCAAGCGATATTTCCTTTGGCATCGCCGTACATGATATTCAATCCCGGAGCGGCAATCAACTCGATACTTTGATGAAAATGAGCCAAATCTTTCGCATGAGAAAGAGCATAAACCGCATCTAAAATCTGATTTTTATGTTGCAAATACGTCCACCACAACGAGATGGGTTTGTCTTCTTTCAAACCATCTATTAAACTATTCATTAAAGGTCCGTGATGCGATTTTTTAACTTTTAAAACCACATCGGAACTGTCTTTTACTTTGATGGTTTTTTCAGCGACTTGGTAGTTTTTAAATCCTTCCGTTGTTTGGTATTGGTTTTCATTTTCGGGATTGTTGGTTTCCAAAAACAAATCCATATCATCGTTTTCAAACATGGTCAAACCGTACGCATAGTCACGATTATGACCTAAAAGCGGAAATGGCGTTCCGGCTAAATAATAGCCATACATTTCATAATCGGGCGTCACAATGTGAGCTTCGTACCAAGTGGCCGGTTGCGAAAAACCTATGTGTGGATCGTTGGCAAACAACACTTTTCCACTTTTGGTTTTTTGAGAACCAACAACCCAACTGTTACTACCAATAAAAGGCGGAATGGGTGATTGTTCCAACAAGGAAGCTACTGATTTTGAAATTTCGGCATACGCTTCTGATTTTCCTTTGAAACTTTTTAATTTGGTATGTGCCAAAGAACCATCAATTCCAAAATCTTTCAGGTAATCCATTCCCAATTCATCCCGAATATCGGTCAATAATGGATCGGTTTTTTGAGCCATAGCAAAGCTAAAAGCCATATATCCAAAAATGTTATACACGTCTTTGATGGTGAATTTTTGTTTTTGAACACCAACCAATTGAAACTCGATAGGCGTTGGCCCTTCTTCTAAAAACTGATTAATTCCATCAAGATAGGCTAAGGTTAATTGATAACTTTCACTGTTTTTATCCAATTGAGCAATGGCTTTTTCGGAATCTTCTTCAATGCCTAAACCGGAGAAAAATTTGTCATTTTTAAGCATTACCGAACCAAAAATTTCGGATAATCTTCCCGGAGCAATGCGTCGCATGAGCTCCATTTGCCACAAGCGGTCTTGAGCATGCACATAACCTAAAGTGGTCATTGCATCTTTTTGAGATTGAGCATAAATATGCGGAATTCCGTATTCGTCAAAATAAACAGTGGTTTCTTTTTGGATGGAATTTAATGCAATTTCGCCATCGTATTTTGGGGTTAAAAAGTAGGCATAACTTCCAACACCTATAGCCAAAATTACAAAAAGGATAAAAATGATGACTACAATTTTTTTCAGAATTCGCATGGGAAAGAATTTTGATTTAAAGTTACAAAAAAACCATTAAGAAATTAAGATTGATTAAGTTTCGAAACTTAAATTCTTAACGGCTTAATGGTTTAAAATTTGTAAAAACTATTTTCTCGGAAAATTAATTTTCTCTCCTACATTCATTTTATTGTTTTTGGCTAAAACACCGCACATGTGAAATAACATGCGAGCACCCACGTTTCCATCCCAATCATCATTTTCGCCTGGTGCGACTTCAACTAAATCAAATCCGATGATTTCTTTGTTTGTTTCAGCTAAACGACTTAACAAATAAGCGGCCTGTTCAAAGGAAAATCCACCCGGAACCGGAGTTCCTGTATTGGGACAATACCAAGGATACATGCCATCAATATCAAAACTGATGCAGACTTTTTGCGGTAATGCCGCGATAATGGCATCGCATTGTTTTTCCCATGTTTTCCCTTCAAATGTTTCTTTTTTCAAATCGGAATCGGTGTGAATGACAACTCTTCCGTTTTCTTTTTTCACCACCTCCACTTCTTGTTCGCAGAAATCACGAATACCCACTTGCACAATTTTTGAAATATGCGGAATTTGCAAGGCGTTATACATAATGGAAGCATGCGAATACGTGAAACCTTCATATGCAATTCGCAAATCCATATGAGCATCTAAATGAAGAATGCCAAAGTTATCGTATTTTTCAGCTAAAGCTTGATAATAACCAAGTGGCGTACTGTGATCGCCGCCTAATAAAACCACTTTTTTACCGTGATTCAACCAATGTAATGTTTTCTCACGAACGGCTTCTACCATATCGGAACAGGCATAATTGATTTTATCAAGGTCTTTTTGTAAACCGGGATGATGTTCAATTACTGAACCACTTTCGAGTGCTTCGATAATGGGAGCAGCTTTCTTTTTATATTTTTTTGAATTCTTTTTAACTCCTTTTGGCGATTCGTCTAAAAAGATGCCCAATTTCCATAATTCAGGAAATTCTTGGTGGTTTAAATCCACTTGAAAAGAAGCGTCTAAAATGGCTTCCGGCCCTTTTGAAGCACCGGAACCATAACTTACTGTTACTTCCCATGGAACAGGAATTACGATTATTTCACTGTCTTCAATGGAAAAAGGTAAGCCAAAAATGGTAGCATCGGCTAAAACGGGTTGGCTAGGGTCGAAGGATTGGAGGATTTCTTGTTTTGTCATTTTTTAGGGTACTAAGGTTCTGAGGTTCTAAGGTACTAGGGTTTTGAAATTCCTGCTTTTAATATTTGTCCAAATTCATACATGTCTTCAAAAGAGCAGTAGAACGGTGCGGGAGCTAAGCGGATTACGTTGGGTTCACGCCAATCGGTAATAACGCCGTTTTTCATAAGATATTCAAATAATGCTCTGCCTTGACCGTGAAGATAGACTGATAATTGACAAGCTCGTTCTTCTTGGTTTTGGGGAGTGATGATTTCAAATTCGGTTCCGTCGATTTCGCGGTCAATTTCGTGGAGGATGAATTCTAAATAGGCCGTTAAGAGATTACTTTTTTGAATTAATTTTTTCATACCCACTTCGGCAAACATTTCAACCGAAGCTAGATAAGGAGCAAGAGATAAAATCGGTAAATTACTAATTTGCCAACCATCGGCTCCGTTAACCGGATCAAAATCGGGTTCCATTTTGAAACGACGCTCTTTATTGTGTCCCCACCAACCCGCAAAACGAGGCAAATCGTTGTCGTGGTGATGTCTTTCGTGAACGAAACACCCAGAAGCATTACCCGGTCCGGAATTCATGTATTTATAGCTGCACCAACAGGCAAAATCTACATCCCAGTCGTGGAGTTCGAGTTCGATATTTCCAGCTGCATGAGCCAAATCCCAACCCACATAAGCACCGGTTTTATGACCAGCTTCAGTGATGGTTTTGATATCAAACACTTGTCCGGTATAATAGTTTACCCCGCCAATTAAGACTAATGCTAACTCCTCGCCTATTTCTTCGATTTTGGCAATGATATCTTCATGGCGAATGTTGTGTTCTCCTTCTCTACGTTTGATTTCAACGATGGCTTCTTTGGGGTCGTACCCATGAAATTTCACTTGACTTTGAAACATGTATTGGTCGGAAGGAAAGGCTTTTTCTTCGCAGATGATTTTGTATTTTTTGGGTGTAGGTCGATAAAAAGAAACCATCATCAAGTGAAGGTTTACCGTTAAGGTATTCATCACTGTAATTTCGGAGGGTTTTGCTCCCACGATTCCGCTTAATGGAATGGCAAAACGTTCGTGATAATCCCACCAAGGTTTGTCGGCATAAAAATGACCTTCAACGGCGAGTTTAGCCCAATCGTTCATGACTTCATCTACATACGCTTGAGTGCGTTTGGGTTGTAAACCAAGTGAATTTCCGGTGAAATAAATCACGTTTTTACCGTTTATACTGGGAAAAATAAATTCGTCACGGTACTTAAAAAGTTCGTCTTGTGCGTCTAATTGTTGAGCAAATTCGCGTGTATTTTGAAAATTCATGTAGTAGTTTGTTTGTTTGGTAAAGATAGGAATTTTTTAGCATTTTGGGATTGCACTAATTCTGATAAACTTTTGATTTGAAACTTTATGTCGCACAGATTGCGTGAGGGATAGAGCCATTGTCTGAGCTCTTTTTATTTCAGCCCGGCGGGATGAAATAAAAAAGCGAGTGGCGAAAGCCCGACCCTTGTGGTCACGCCCAAAAAAAATCCCAACCGGAAAAGATTGGGATTTAGCATTTTAAGATTTGAAACCTGCAGAGATTAAATAATCAACATGGCATCGCCATACGAATAGAATCTGTATTTTTCTTTTACAGCTTCTTCATAGGCTTTTTTCATTAAATCATGTCCACAGAAAGCTGAAATCATCATTAATAATGTTGATTTAGGTGTATGAAAATTAGTCACCATGCAATTGGCAATACTAAAATCGTATGGAGGATAGATGAATTTATTGGTCCATCCTTCGTAAGGATTCAACGTTTTAGCTGAAGAAACCGAACTTTCGATAGCTCTCATAGAGGTTGTTCCGATACAACAAACACGCTTTTTGTTTGCGATAGCATTGTTTACCACATCGCAAGCTTGTTGGGTAATGAATAGTTCTTCTGAATCCATTTTATGTTTGGATAAATCTTCTACCTCAACCGGATTAAAAGTACCTAAGCCTACGTGTAAGGTTACTTCGGCAAAATTGATTCCTTTGATTTCCAAACGTTTCATCAAATGTTTAGAAAAGTGCAAACCGGCAGTTGGAGCCGCCACAGCACCTTCTACTTTAGCGTAGATGGTTTGATAACGTTCTTCATCTTCTGGAGTAACTTCTCTGTTGATGTATTTTGGGATTGGGGTTTCACCCAACTCGGTTAATTTATTTCGAAACTCGTCATACGAACCATCGTATAAGAAACGTAGCGTTCTACCGCGAGAAGTAGTGTTGTCGATAACCTCAGCCACTAATGAATCATCGTCTCCAAAATACAATTTGTTTCCGATACGGATTTTTCTGGCCGGATCAACCAACACATCCCAAAGGCGTTGCTCTGCATTGAGTTCACGCAACAGAAACACTTCGATTCTAGCTCCGGTTTTTTCTTTGTTTCCGTACAAACGAGCAGGAAAAACTTTGGTATTATTCATAATCATTACATCACCATCATCAAAATAATCGATAATGTCTTTGAATAATTTGTGTTCAATTGTTTTTTTGGCTCTGTTCACCACCATTAAACGAGATTCGTCACGGTTTTCTGTTGGAAATTCTGCCAATAATTCGGCAGGTAAATTAAAGTTAAAATGAGATAATTTCATATGTAGTGATTAGTGAATAGTAATTAGTGAATAGTTTCACTAGTTCTAAAATTCCGATGGCAAATATACGATTGCGAAATAGGGGTTGTCAAGTGTTTTGGGATATATTTTTTTGGAAAGGTGTTAAGGTGCTAAGGCACTAATGTTCTGAGCTTGCATCTTTGTGAAAATTTGATTTTATTTTGAAATTTGAAAACCGAATTTTTCAAGATCATCCCAAAAAGTAGGATAAGATTTTGAGACGACTTCTGCTTCTTCTATGCTGATTGGTATTTTTAAGGCTAAAGGTGCAAATGCCATGGCCATGCGATGGTCTTGGTAGGTTTTGATGCTGATGTTTTCGTTTATTTTTTCTGATGGTTCCAAAGTTAAACTATCATTGGTAACAGAAACATTAGCACCAAGTTTTGTCAATTCGATTTTTAACGCTTCTAATCTATCCGTCTCTTTGATTTTCAACGTATGTAAGCCGGTTAAATGACAGCCAAGTACTAGTCCGAAACAGGTTACAGCGATGGTTTGGGCGATGTCAGGTGAAGATTGAAGATTGAAGAATAACGATTTTTGATTTTTGATATTGTAATTGATTTTTGATATTGTAATTGAATTATTATTGAACTCAGTTTCTACTCCGAAACTTTTATAGATTTCGACAAGGGCAGCATCACCTTGTAAACTGTTTTGTTTGTAGCTTGAAAGCGTAACTTGGGTTCCGATTGGAGATAATGCGATAATGGAATACCAATAAGAGGCGGAAGACCAGTCTGACTCTATAGTTAAGAGTTGGGAGTTAATAATTGGGAGTGAGTTAACATTGATTATATTTTCGATAAATGAGGTTTCTACTCCAATTTCATTCAGCAAAGCCAATGTCATTTTGATATAGGGGATTGACGTAATTTCCCCTTCTAAAGTTAATTCTAATCCGTTTTCGAGTTTGGGTGCAATTAATAATAAAGCTGAAATATATTGGCTACTCACATTTGCCGGTAGAGCAACTTTGTTTTGGCTAATTTTTTTGCCTTTGATGCGAATGGGTGGGAAACCTTCATTTTCTTCATAACTGATTTCGGCACCCAGTTGTTTAAGAGCTTCAACCAGAATTTTGATGGGACGTTCTTTCATTCTTGACGAACCGGTTAAAACGACTTCCTTTCCTTCTTGAATGGCGAAATAAGCGGTAAGAAAACGCATGGCGGTGCCGGCGTGGTGGATGTCGATTACGGTTGTTTGTTGTCCGTTGTCTGTTGTACGTTGTCTGCTGTCCGTTGTATGTTTTTGGATGGCTTTGAGCATCACTTCACTATCATCAGAATTAGAGGTATTTTCTAAAACTAAATTAGGATATAGTGCTTGGAGTAACAACAATCGGTTGGTTTCGGATTTGGAACCGGTGATTTTTATTAACGATTGCTGATTGTTGATTTTTGAATTTTGAATTTTAATATCCATTATTTAGTAACAACTTTAAGTCCGATGATGGAGATGATTAAGGTACTGATAAAAAATACACGCCAAAACGTGGCGGGTTCTTTAAACACAAAGATACCTATAAGTACACTTCCAACCGCACCTATTCCTGTCCAAACAGCATAAGCGGTTCCGATCGGTAATTCTTTGGTTACTTTGACCAATAAAACCATGCTGATGGTTAAGCAAAATAAAAATCCAACATACCATGACCACATGGTTATTCCGGTAGTTTCTTTAGCTTTACCAAGACAAGTTGCAAAGGCTACTTCAAATAAACCGGCGATGATAAGAAGAATCCAATTCACTTCTTTTTTCTGTTTCTAATTTTTTCAAAGATAAACAATTCGGCTAAAGCCATAGAAACTGCCCAAAAAAGAATAAAAAACCAGGGATTATGTTTTTCATCTTCCAAAAAATAGGTCATTAACCAACCTATGAGTCCGTAAATAATCAAAGCGGTTATGAAATGAATGACTTTCTTTTTCAAACTATTTCAATTTCTCGTTATTGTGATGACGATCGTGGTCGCGTTTGGTTTTCAAGTCCATTTTTTTGTCAAAAGCGGCTTGTAAATCAACACCGGTTTGGTTGGCGAGGCAAAGCACAACAAAGACCACATCGGCTAATTCTTCGCCAAGGTCTTTGTTTTTATCGCTTTCTTTTTCGGATTGTTCGCCGTAACGACGGGCGATGATTCGGGCTACTTCACCTACTTCTTCAGTAAGTTGAGCCATATTGGTTAATTCGTTAAAATAGCGAACACCGTGGTTTTTGATCCAGTTGTCTACTTCGAGTTGGGCGTTTTGGAGGTTCATTTTATGATTTTCTTTTTAAAACGATATGTTCTATTTCTTTATTAAAAATTCGTTTGATTAACTCATGTATAAAAATATGGATTTTTTATACACATAAAACTTGTCGTGTTCAAGAAATGAGAATTTTTTGTGAAAGTTGTTTTTTGAATAAAAGAAAAGTTATTTTGTTTTTCATTTTGGTTATACCTTAATATACTTAAAATTCTATATTTGATTCTTCAGTTCTTTAAAATAACGAACACGGAGGTTTTGTTCTAATTGTCTACTTCGAGTTGGGCGTTTTGGTGGTTTATGAATGCTTACATTGAATCAG
>LFEF01015541.1_pt1 | contig 12151 bp, 9 predicted proteins | sample 619371 | NCBI WGS metagenome assembly LFEF01 (sample SAMN03014291, study PRJNA259931) | freshwater metagenome | biome: lake; feature: waterbloom | place: China: Taihu Lake | collected 2006-08 | depth 0 m m
TAGGGTCTCGCACTGCGCTACGCAGCATGGCCAAAACCTGCGCTGCCAATACGCCCAGGAAAAGACCGGCCAAGGTAGCCAACATGACAATTTGGCTTCTTTTGGGCTTAATTGCGCGTTTGGGTTGCTGGGCATAATCCACAATGGCCACATTGCCCACCGTGCCCGCTTTGGCCACCTTCAATTGCTGCGCACCATTTAACAGCGAGGTATACAACGCTTGGTTTACTTCCACGTCGCGGCGCAAGCGCAGGTATTCTTGCTGCACCTCCGGCAAGGCTTGAGTTTGGCTGGCCACACCACCACGCACGCTGCGCAGCTGTGCAAGCTGATCGTCGATAGCCTGAATTAAAGGGTGGCCAGGTTGAAAACGCTGCAGCAGCTTTTCGCGCTCCAAGTTCAACTCCACCTTTTTGGTCTCCAACGCCACATCTTGGGTCAAAATGCGTTGTGTATCCAGTGTTGGGTCGATGGTGCCCTTGCTTTGCACAAAGTTATTCAAGGCCTCCTCGGCCTTGCGCAACTGCTCTTTGATGTTGGGCAGTTGCTCATCCAGAAACACCAATTGCTGCTCTGCTTCCTGGCCTTTACGCTCCACGTTTTGGCGCAAGTAGGCATTGGCCAATTCATTCAAAAACTGTACAGCAAAGGCCGGGTTAGGGCTTTCGTAACTTACCCGAATCATGCTGCTGTTGCGGCCCACCTCACCTGCAGCAAGAGGGGCCACCAACCCGTTGTGCAGGCTTAAAGGGTGACGGCGCACCACATTGGCTTTCATGCCGGGGTTGGCTTCGAATTGAGAAATGGTAATGCTGCCACTGCCATATCCAATTTTAAAAGTAAGCGGTTGGCCTACAGTGCCCTGGCCCAGCAATTCTTCAAAAGGGCTATACAAGTCGAAGGTATTTCCTTCACCTTTTACCGCTAAAAAGGGTTGGTCGGTAAATTCGGTAGGCACACTGAATTGTGCTAACTTTAATTGTTCACCACCCCACGCGTATTCATTCAAACCCATGAAGGGCTGAGCCAAGCCCAGAGCGGCTTCATGTTGGTTGGCCAGCCACTGGCCGAATACCGGAAAATACTGCGGTGTAATGGACTGCGCCAAACCCAATGTTTGGGCCACACTTTCTACTACCGTGCGGCTTTTGATAATTTCAAGTTCGCCGGTTACATTGCTGCCGCCCGCGGCAAGCACGCCGCTTACGTCTTCCAGCGCAGCCAAGCCGCCAGATTGCTTAGTTTCCACTTGCAACAACACGTCTGCGGAATAAATAGGTGTGGCCACCGTGGCATATAGCAGGCCAATTGCGGTAGCCACCGCAACTATGGCAGCGGCCACCCACTTGAAATCGAGCAAGTTGTACCACAGGTCGAGCAGGTTAATTTCACCAGATTCTTGCGTCAGCTCGGGTTGTGGTGCGGCGGACTGAAAATTACCACCGTTGCGCGTATTTTCAAAAGGCATATTCATAGAGTTGTTCTGCTTGTTCAATTTACTCGCCTTCCAACACGCGAATGTTGGAACGTACCGCGGGCAACACCTGTAAGCTTGGCAATATGGTGCCCAACAAACGATTAATGCGTACCAGCCTAACTGGGTCTACATACACAACGTCTCGGGGTTGTAATTCAAATTGGTCCGCGTACAAAACACTGGTTGGGCTTGTCGAGTCCAAGTGGAAAATGTCAAGCGACGCCACCGCGCTATTTCCCAGCTCAGCGTTTCTTTGCCGAATGACGTACACCTGCTGCGCGTTGGCCGTGTTTTGGTTAATGCCACCCACGTCGCTTAACACCTCAGCCAAAGTTAGCTTGCCCACAGGCATAATTACAGAAGAAGGCCTAATTACTTCGCCCATCAAGAACACTTTGCGAAGCCGGCGATCGGGAATATTTAACACATCGCCGTCTTGCAAAAGTATGTTCTGTGACAAGTCACCTTGGTACAACAATTTGTAGGCATTTAGCACGTAGGTTTGATTGTTTCGCTGTAAGGTAATGTTGTCTAAGTCAGCTTCACGGTTTAAGCCACGGGCCTGCGCAATTGCGTCGCTTAAGCGTGTTGGCACGTCAGTAATCGGGAAAAAACCGGGTTGGCCCACTTCACCGCTGACATAGAACTTTTGAGACCGAAACCCTGTTTGCTGCACTGAGACATCCACCTGCGGGCTGCGAATAAACTGCTCAAGATTCTTTGTCATCTCGATGCGAATTTCTTCGGTTGTGCGGCCGACAGCCCTAACCTTGTTTAAAAACGGAAAGTAAAAGGTACCGTCGGGTAAAACCACTTGGCCTTGAAGTTGACCTGTGGTGTTTCCCGCAGGGTTGGTCAACTCTGGGTGATCCCACACTGTGATTCGGACCAAATCTCCCACACCTATTTTGTACTGGTAGGTGCCAACATCATTGCTGGTTGAGACGGGTAAGTTTTGTGTGTTAATTAAATTGACCGACTCTAACGCCTTGATTGAAATAGCATCAATGGGCTTAAAGCGATAGTCCACTCCGTTCGGAGCGGTGTCTTGGGTTGTCTCTTTGTTGTCAATTCCAAAATATTGCCCAGGATATGCGCAGGCACCTAAAAGGGGCAGGCACCACAGCACGCTGCAGCTAAACTTTTTTGCAAACACCATTTGAAATTGTCTTCCTGTATGAGGAACGATAATACTGATTAGAAATATACGTAAGCTGACATCATACTTTACCAGCTAACCACTTACGGTGTGTTTCGGATGCAGGCTAGTTTGAAATTTGCAGGCAACATTAGCGCCATGAACTGCGTTTTGTTGAAAAAGCGTTGTCGGGAGAATCAAACGAGGAAGATATTGATATTTGTGACGTGCGTATTTCACTTGCCCTGGTGCCTAAACATGTCGGTCCTGAATAACTCTGTTTTCCCGATCACGCTGCAAGCAAGCTGTTGATTTGCCTGTGGTGCCGTTTGTAGTTTTCCGCTTTCGCACAAAAATCACCCAACAACGCCATAATCAGCCCGTATGTTTTGGGCGCTAAAAGAGCCAGGGCTCTCAAGATCTTCTTCAAATTGAAGCCGCTCGCTGCCAACACCGGAGCCATGATGTCGCCCAGGTGGCCTTTGAGCCAGTTGCGCTGCATTTTGTGTTCAGCTTTCAAGTGTCCGATGATGGGTTCCACGCTGTTTCGCCGTTTCATCCACCGCTTCGTTGCTTTGCTGTGCCGCTTTTGCCCTGTGATGATCACATCTGTTTGCTGGCCCAAATACGCAGCTCGGTAGCCCCTGTCCACATACACTTGCTTTGGGACACGGTCAGTGATGGCTTTGATTTGATCAAACGCGTCTTCCAAAGTGTGCCCGTCGTACGGGTTACCTTTGAAGGTTCTTGCACCCACTACCCAACTGTCTTTGGCTGTTACTGCAATCGACACCTTGGCACCAAACTCATACGGGTTTCTCGCCTTGCCTTTGGCAATACACGCCACCTCAGGGACGTGTATTGCGCACACTTTGTCTTTGCTGTTTTTCTGCTGCGCCTTTAAGCGTTTGGCCAGCGCAAGCAGTTCAGCCATCTTGGCCGTCAATGTGGTGTTGCCTGTTTCTGCCTTGCGTTCAATGTCACGAATCACTCGCCCCAGAATGGTTCTCAGTTTGTTGCTGGCCTTACGCATGCGGGCGTACTGCTTGGCGTGGCCGTAACGGGCCGCCTTCTTCACCAACTGCGGTGAAACCTGGTTGTAATTCTGGCGCAGGTTAATGTTCAAACTTTCTGCCTCTCTCACCAGGTGTTCGCGCATTCTGTTGAACAGTTTGCTGTCCACGGGGTGGGCAATGGCTTTCTCCATGCAGGTGGTGTCCACCACCACTTTGTCCAGGCTGCTGGTTTTTAATACACCCAGCTTTTTGCCTGCTTGCAAGGTTTGGGTCAAAAGCCACTCGCAGCCCTCCTCGCCAATCTTTCTGCGCCACTTCACCAGTGTGGTCGGGTGAAGCGGGAAGTCGTGCTGGAAATACTCTTCACCTGAGAAGTGTTGCCAATAGGGTGATTCAACCCAGCGCTCAACCACTGCTTCATCACTCATGTCGTACATGAATTGCAAATACGTCAGACCAACAATCAGTCGTGTTCTCGTGGCTGGTCTGCCCACCTTCGCAGCGTAATGCTTACCAAATTCCTGATCAAAAACTTCCCAGTCAATTCCTTTTCCAAGTTTCACCAAGGGGTGATTCATGTCGATCATGTTCTCAAGGCGCGAGCGAAAAAGTTCGTCTTGAGGCTGATCTGGATTTGAGCGAATCGACATGAAAAAACTCACTGAAATTTGCAAGAAAACAAATCCATTTTAGCCACTTTCTTGCAAATCCTAATTGCTAGTTTCCGCATCAACACCAGTATTCGTCAGGCCTGCAAGAATATTTCAGTACCGACTAAACATGCAGTGTTTTTGAAGCTAAAGCATTTTCATAGGACCGACGCCTTAATTAAGTTAGGGTTTTATTCGCTGCCCACTTTTCCATTCCCAATCAACACTTTACTACCACACCACTCCCACCAAACCGTTCACCGTCTATCTTCCCCAGCACTTCTCTCCACCCACTTTTTTACGATTCACCCCCACCCCTTTAGATCTCCCGGCGCACCTTGCACCATCTCAACTCTCCACCCATCTTCACACCAATCCCCCCCTTTGGTGCAGTTGGGCATCCCTTAGGACGAGAGAATTAAACTTCATTACGAGGGCGATCTTTGAGTTTTTGAAAAGGACTGCCCGCCCAAATTTCCCACTCACCAGTGGATTTGGTCACTACACTGCCCATGGCGCACACCGAGCCAGGGGCGATCTTCACTCCGGGTGCCACCTTACAAAATGCACCAACCCAGGCTTGCTCGCCAATCACAATTGGCTTGGTAATCAAATCGAAGGTAGGCTTGGACCAGTCGTGACTACCGGTGCACAGATAAACACCTTGCGATACGCAAGAGTTGTCTCCAATCGAAACCCAATCCAGATTGTCGATCCATACACTCTCGCCGATCCAGCAGTCGTCTCCAAGCTTTAACTTCCAAGGAAACTTGATGTGCACACTAGGCTTAATCACTATTCCTTTCCCAACCTGCGCGCCAAATAGGGCAAGCAGCGTGCGACGCCACCCCGAGCCAGGCAGCGAGGTCGAGAACAACAACGCGTGGCAAAGTATCCAAACTATTTCTAGTCCCTTGGATGCCCCTCGTTCAAACCTTTGGTTGTTAAAACTTCTTAATCGCATATCTGAATCATAAAAGATTGAATCAATCTGAATTAACTAGTCGGCCTTACAAATCTCAATTTTGAACCGTTATCAAGCACTTCCTGCCTGAAGGTTCGATTGAATCGTTCCCCAAATGCGTTCTGGTTGGGTTTACTAGGCTGAATAAACATAGGTTGTTCACCTCGGTCTTCAGCCCCTTGGCAAAACGCGTAACCCGCCATTTCGCCCCTATTGTCACATCGGATTGCATCTAATAAACCATAGAAGTCCAGCAGGCGGTTCATCACACAAATTAATCTGGCTGCAAGAATTGAGAAATCCGGTTCTACAACGAAAGCTTCGCGATTGGACTCATCGATGATGTTGAGTACTCGGAATCTTCTGCCGTCATACAAGGCATCATGGACAAAGTCCAACGCCCGCACTAGATTGTGGTGGTCGAACACAATCAGGGGCTGCTTTGGCCTTGTAATAACCCGTTTCTTGGTTCGCCTTGGCGTGTTCAATCGCATCTCGCAGTAAACCCGATGGCAGCGTTTGTGATTCCGCTGATTTTCACATTAGCGCCAATGTTCAGGAGGTCTGCCGGAATATTTCAGGACCAGCCAGCTATAATTCCAAAGGGAAATTATGAGAGTAGTTCAATTTTTATAAACACATTAACAACTAGATTTGAATATATAATTAAAATAAAAAATATTAATCATATATAATAATTAATTCGAAAGATATCTATTCAATAAAATACGGCATTTACTTTGAACTGGCGTTTCGACAAAACGAAATGTTAAAATTGCCAGTAACACACTAAAAACCAAACTAACCGACAGCGAAATCTCTCTAGGTACTTCGACCCCGAAAGTAACCCTTAATATTTGCCCAAAAAAAAGCGCAACAATTCCGTGTAAAAGATATAAGCTATATGAGCATTCACCCAAAATCAACCCAATTTTAAATTTAAAATGGGGTAAGCTTGCACTGGCAAGCACAAGAAAAAACGCTGGCACACCCCAATAAAAAAATCTATTTTCCTTTATTTCTAGAAAATTATCCTCAAAGCAGAGAGAAGTAGAAATCAATGAAATCAAGCCAAAAAAGAAAGCGAAAAACGCAAACCTTTTAACAAATTTGTTTTTATAGATGGCAGCCGCTAACAAACCCAAAGCAAATTCTCCAAAAAGAGGGGATACGCTGAATGCTAATAAAGCAAGAAAGATTATAATCGCCCCAACGTATATTCGCCCAAAAAAATAGGCAATAATTGCAAAGATAAGATAGAAGGCCATCTCGAATTCCAACGTCCAACCAGGAATAACGTAAGGAAACTTATATCCCAAAGGGACTGAAAGGAAAAAAAGTGAACTTATAAGCTTGCCTGAGGAATAAAGTTCATTTCTGAAACCCGGCGACAATAGAAAAAGTACTAAAACATAAACAATAGTAATTAACCAATATAGAGGAACTACCCTAGAAAACCTGTTTATTAAAAATCTACTAGCAGAAAAGTCTTTGCTCTCACAAGAGATATAAATAATAAATCCAGATATTACAAAGAAAATATCTACTCCGCTTGCCCCTAAACTCACAAAACGCTCGAGATTGCCATAAGTCTCTCCGGCACTTATAAGCTCACCGAAATAGTGATGGCCTACAACCATCAAAGCGGCTACAGCCCTCATATACTGTATGTTAATTATCATCGCTTTTGTTTATGCCATTTATTAGTCGTCGTTGCAAAATTCAGTTGCCAACCGTTACCAGTCTCGCCTTATCCAGCCTGAAACATCTGAATTGCTCACTTTTCACAACTTGCATGATGTTTTTCATCCAAGCCATCACCGCAAATAAGGTGTAATGGTTCAGATCTGATCTGACAATCTTCGTTTTTCTGACGGCGCGATTGTCAAGTTAAACCAAAGGGTTTATTTTCTCATTGCTAGCCTCCCGTCCATCCATCACAGTTTGCTTCGGTGTTCGTCCGCAACAGACCTTACCCTGATGGGTTCGATCCTGGTTTTAGTATCGACCAGTCATCCAGATCGGCCTATAATTCGTCCAGTGTTGTGTACAGCTTGCTCCTCTGAAGGTTACACTGCAAAACCCATCCAGAATCGTTTTGTGAAAGCGTTCACAGCTTAAGGCGCTAGGGTGATGGTTTAACTTCTCAGACACGTCCTCCCGTAAATGGTGATTTCCCCACTTCGTTCTCCTGCGTTACGTAGGAAATTCCAAAGTGTCATCTGTTCGCTGTCAGAGGAGGTTTACGGGGGAAGCTTACGGATTCACAGTCACTACAAATTTGCACAAATCGATTTTCATAATCAACCTTACAAAAATCAATCAAATATTGGCTTTAAATCACCAATAAACGATCGCAGCTAAATCATCGGCATGCGGCTTTGACACCCAAGCAAAAGAAAAAGAAATAATAGAAAATTGGCATTATATTCATACCCGACCCAAAGATAAGAACAAATAAACTATAGAAAAGCAAGTATAAACTTATTGAATGAGGAATACCTTTATTTAAAGAAATTAAGATTCTAAAAAAATAAAAGAGAGGTAGAAATAAGAAAAATATTATATAAGCGACGCCTCCAGCCTCAGCAATAAATTTATCTGGTTCTGATTCTGGAAAAAAGTCGAGCCATATAAAATTAGAAACACCAATCAAAGTTAGCGTTTGGTTATTTGCCACCCCTGGCCCATATCCAAAGAAACCAACTTTTTCTATGATTTCAGGTGTCCTCAAAAAATGCTTCGCAATTCTGGCATCCATTTCCCCAGCACCAGCCAACTCTTGCAATCTAACCTGAAAAGGCGTCCAAAGATCGGTTGAATAATATGTAAAAACCGAGGTAATAGTCAAAAAAATTGCAATACGAAAATTACGCAAGGAAATAGATTTTAACCTCGGCAACTCTGCCACCAAGTAACATAAACCGATCAACACACATATAAAAATAACTGTTCTTGAACCAGATATAGGCAAGCATGCTAACACTAAAGCACCGAAAACCATGTCTTGTTTTTTAATTGCTATTCTCGAATACATTATGCAAACTAAATTTGTGAAAGCAAAAGCAACTAAAGCAGAAAATCCTCCAGTGTACACAAACGGACCTGAAACCCTAACGAAATTACCATTGCCCTCTAAACTGCCAAAACTCACAAAAAGATCAAATGAAGCACTAGTAATTGTTTGATTCAATAAGTGACTAGGCGGCAGAAAGAATTGTATTACCCCAAGTAAAAGGGCAGGGGAAAGAATATAGAAGTTAAATATTCGAATATAATTTTCAATATTCTCTTTTCGTGCGATTCTATAACCTAAAAAAGCAAGAACTATTGGTAGAAAGAATGCTTTCAACCCCCATAAATATGGATAAAAGTTATCTAAAGGGTAACGAAAAGAAGATAGCAAGAGCAATAGTAACAGCAAATATGCCAATGCGAAGAGCCATCTTGTATCTAAATTTTTGCGCCAGCTTGAGATAGTACCACTAAGGATAGAAAAAATAAGGGCAAGAATTAGTAAAATATCCCCAATCATAAACAAGTAAGGAGAATCAAAAATGTACTTACGTATTAGTCCATGATAAATGTAGAATATAAAAAATAAGGATAATACTGTATGGGGAAAATCTTTAAACAGAAGTCGATAATCAAAGGTACGACAATTCATTCACTATCCTTCGCTTATAGTCTTGCCATGTATATGACGATGCTACCAATTGCGCTTTCTGAGCGTATTCTTTCCTGATATCTTCATTGTCATACAGAAACTCCAATGCCTCGACATAAAGATCCGGCTTAGAAGACGGCAAGCAAAAACCGTTCTTCCCATTCTGAATAAAATCCGCAGCCATACAATTCTCAGATGCGACCACTACCGATCCAGATGCCATCGCCTCGGATACAACTAATCCGTAACCTTCTACAATAGTGGGGAATAGAAAACAATGAGAACGCAGCAAAGTATTTATCACCTCCATATGACTTCTCACGCCTAGGAAGTTGACCTCCTTTCGACTCAGAAACGCAGTAAGCTCCTTAGGTAACAACCTAGGAATTGCCCCGATTACATCAATAGTCCACGGGATTCTAAGAGCGTTACAGATAACAATTACATCAGCAAATCCTTTCCTCTGATCAATCTGTCCTACAAATGCCAACCTTAAGGGCTCTTCAGAGCCTCGTCCTATAAGGCTACGTGATTTAACTGGAGGAAATCCATAAGGAATGACAGAAACACACCCAGGTCGAACCAGCTCGTTTGGCAACGATTTTTTTGTAAAAGAAGAGGCAACAATAACCTTGCTAGCTAAATGAAGCTCTTCGGTTTTTCTGTCCAACTTTTCCTTTGTATCAGAAAGGGCAAGCATCGTAGCGGCCCAATTTGGATACCTTTCACACTCAGCTAATTGTAAACTCCTTGCGAACCGGTGATATGCAATCGGGAGTTCATAAATTTTAGTCGCTCCAACCCTTCCGGCGGCCTTGAAGGTATTTAAAGCGCCATCCTCATAGCAATAAACGCACTCGACATCACCACGACTCACGTAGCTTGCAACCTTTTCATCTAGTTTATTGTATACAAAATCAATATCAATGTTCTTTACAAGCGGTGCCTTCGATAGAAAGTAGGCTCTTTTGAGAAACAACCGAACCAATTCATAAGTAGGGTGTCCATAAACATTCTCTCTGGACTTATAATTTAAACTTCGATGTATTAACCGGTTTATTCGGGGAAAATACCTCGTTAAATCGTTAATCCACTTTTCCTTGAAAACCAACGTACCATGAAATTCGAAGTTAAGCTCGCTTTCTGACAACCCTTCAAACAGAGCACGTAAATTTGGGTTTCCAGTGGGATGTGAAAGCAGTAACATATCTACTTAAGACTCCTATAAAAATACTCCAAATACCTCTCTGCCACCAGCTCACATCGCTGGTTTAGTACAAAATCACGCGTTTGATTCAAAGCCAATTTCAAAGGAAGATAGTTCTCTAAATCTATTTTTATTCTATATGCTAATCCTTCAGGCCCTGTTTTCGGGTCGAAGACAGTACAGTGATAGTCAACTGCTTCCAAGAGACCACCTAAATTGGATACGATTGGTACGCATCCAGATGCTAGCCCCTCAAGAGCGACCATACCAAAGGGCTCCCTGTAAGTTGAAGGCACAACTATAAATTTAGAGCTTCGCATGAGCTCAGATAACTTGCTTGACTGAACCCAACGTATTAAATTGATGTTCAGCAATGAGTGATCAGATAAAAACTGTTCACACCAATTAAAATCTGGACCGTCTCCTACCATAATAACCGAGGGTCTAGTATTATATATAAAATCTAAAATATACATGGCCTCGCAAAATAGACGAACCCCTTTCTGACTTACAAATCGCCCTGCAAAAATTAGATCATTTAATCTATTACCTTCATACTCATAAGAACTATCATTTATAAAAATTCTTACAGGATTCTTAATAACTACCGATAAGTTTAGTTGATCCGCTACATACTGACTAACACAAATTCCTTTAAAGCGCTTAACAAAAAATCTTTTTAATCGATCTCTGATTGAGACATTACCGTCATCCATCTCGTAAGCATTATTGTGTTGGAATACTACTTTTTTCCTGAAAATCAGAAAAAAAAATATGTTTTTAAGCGACATGTTCGCGACAAGAACAATGTCTGAATTGTAAAAATCTCTTAACACAGAGAGATAAGTTTTTACCCTTTTAACCGAATACTCGTACTTCTCAATATTTAAATCGTCTTTATTTTGTTCGTTTTTCGAATATGTCACGACAAGAACATTATGACCCAAGCGGCTCCAGGAAGATGATAACTCCTGTACCAAAGTCTCTATACCACCTTTCGAGGGAAAAAAAACAGGTGTTACATAAACAATATTCATCGCTAACGCCCCACTAACCAACATTTCGTAAGCGACAAGATTTCTCTGATGGAGAATCCTTTTAAAACGATTAAAGGGTAAATACGAAAAGCCTCAAGTAGCAAGAAAAAGGATGACCCCCAATTTCTCCGTCGCCGCTCTTCGCTTGCACGAAGAATGAAATACCTACTCAGGCATATAATTCCATTACTACCCTGCGGTTGTTTTTCAGTAATTTCAAGCTTTAGGTTTTTCACTATCTTTGTCCACTCATCAATGACCAAACCCTTATTTGAGATCCTCGCAGCAGACCCATGATGTCGAATTACAACATTAAGCATATCCACCTCAACAAACTCATAGTTTAAATTTATCAGAGCTAGATTAATCAATAGCTCCTGCCTGGAAGATACACTTGGGAACCTTTCCATCGATCGTAACGCTAACGCTGGATATAGGGGGAGTGAAGTTTGTATATTGTTATTAAGAAGCGTCGCCTTGTTATCTACATTCAGATTATATTTTTTAAAATCATTGACAAAAAACTTATTCTCATTCTCATAGTAATCTACTTTCCTACCGAAGAATATTACATTCTCTTTAAACGTATATTCACGGTAAAAGTTCAACATGTCATTCAGAACATCAGGCGAAGTAAAATAATCATCGGCGTCAAGGTAACTTATGTAGTGCCCAGAGGAGTACATAAGCCCTGTATAACGGGCAACGTTTGCACCTTTCGGTGATTGCTGTATTAGTTTGATTTGTGGAAACTCTTTTACAATCTGCACTGTGTCGTCAGTCGAACCATCATCGACAATAATATACTCAACCTCAACACCTTTTTGACACAGAACAGATTCAATAGTTTCTCGTATGAATGCCTCACCGTTATAAACCGGCGTTATTACAGATATCAAACACATTAATTAAATCTCACCAAAAAATATTATCTACATTCCTAACAATCTCATCAAAGCTTTTACTTTGCAAACAAAAAACACCATTTTATAATT
>LFEF01041672.1_pt1 | contig 12144 bp, 19 predicted proteins | sample 619371 | NCBI WGS metagenome assembly LFEF01 (sample SAMN03014291, study PRJNA259931) | freshwater metagenome | biome: lake; feature: waterbloom | place: China: Taihu Lake | collected 2006-08 | depth 0 m m
CTTGGAACTGAAATTACTTTGATAGCAAGGATTGCATTGCATCTTTCATATTCTGATCTGACAACGCCAGGTTTTTGACCTGTTAAAATCCGATGTTCATGCTGCGAAAATAGGATTGTGACCTTCAAAAACCTTGCATTATCCTTTTAATAGTACATTAACTCGTACAAAGAAAGAGGGCAACAAAGCCTGAAACTCCTGACTCCGTTTGGACCTCGGCGTGAGACTTCGGACGTTCGGCGAGACTTCGGACGTTCGGCGAGCTTTTGTCGAGCCGCGTGAGCTTTTGTCGAACGCTCAGTCGAGCGGACGGTGCTGACGACCGACTCCTGACGACCGACTCCTAACCCCACCAACAAACTTTTTGCCGCAAACCCTAGTTATTTCAGGATGAGGTAAAGATTCCCCTAATTTCTGATAAAGTTGCATCAGAGATACTAGGACTTCTTCAGCATTTTTCACAGCTTCAGCATAAGTATTACCATGAGTTCGCCATTTTTGACCTGGAAAGTCGGGTAAGCCAACTAGATAACAATTGTCTTCATCAGACCACTGAATCACTATTCTATATTTAAGTTTTTTCATCTTCTTTTCTCCTGACCTCTTCAATGGCATTTTTGACTTCTTGATTCTTGGTAACGTTTAGCATCCGCTCCGTCTTTTCCCGAGAGAGTGATTTTCCCTGCATATAGAGGGTGTAACCAATGGTTGTGACTGCCTTTTCCCGGAAAATCAATAAATCCAGCTTTTTTGAGCATTTGTTTTAATTCTCTGATTTTTTTTGGCATCAGTCAAGATTTGATCGATCAGGTAATTTGCTGGGGGGTGTGACAAGTCTTGTATAATCTGTTAAAACTATAAGATGCTAAAAAGGCTGCGCTATAATACTCCATCAGGATGATAGCACGGTAATTAGGAGAAGCGATGAACACTATCCAACTGACAACGGAAATAGAAGATTTGATTGCTCAACAAATCAAAACAGGAAAATATCAAGATGATTTAGCCGTTATTGAAGAGGGATTGCGTTTATTGGCAGAAAGAGACAGAATTTACCGAGGAAGATTTGAAGAATTGAAACGGGAAGTTATGATTGGCGTTGAGGAATTAAGACGACAGGAAGGAATTAATGCCGAAGAGGTTTTTTCAGAATTAGAAGAGGATTTACAACAAATAGAGGCTAAGGGTTTCCCGATGAGTCAGAAATAATGTCAAAGATTATTTTCTCACCCTCAGCTAGATTGGATTTAAAGCAAATTAATAGTTACTTGGCTGGGAAAAATCCGCAAGCTGCTAGAATTTTAAAAGAAAAAATCCAACAGGCTTGTAAAAAATTAGCTAAATTCCCCAATCTGGGACGTAGGCGCGATGAGTTAATCCCTAGATTACGAAGTTTTTCAGTAGAAGATTATCTGATCTTTTATTTCCCTCTTGAAACCGGAATTGAAATCGCAAGAGTAGTCAGTGGATATAGAGATTTAGATGCTATGTTTGATGTTGATTAAGCAAGCGATCGCATCAATCTAAGGGTGTCATTCTTCCCTGCTCCCCAGTAGCATCGGCTGGGGGTTTCTTCGGGAAATTTAAGCTGATCTAAACTTAACAAAAACCTAACAAAACTTCACCGAAAAACTCTTGACTCGGGAAAAAAGAACTGGTACAACTTGACTTAGTAAAATTATGGAGGATACACCATGATGAAAACCAAAAAACTGACCCTCCATAACGCTGCTCCAATTTGGCTACGATTAATATATGAAATTTGAATGGGATGAACGCAAAAATCAAAGCAACCTTATTAAACATGGATTTGACTTCGCCGACGCTTATCGTATCTTTAACTTACCAATGGTTGTTGAATTGGATGAGCGAGAGAATTATGGAGAAACTCGCTTTGTGGCTATTGGTTTACTAGATGGACGAGTCGTTGTTATTGTCTATACTGAACCTGACGCTCAAACAATTCGCATTATATCCTTAAGAAAAGCATTATCTTACGAAGGAAAACATTATGAGCAATATCTCAAAAACAGATTGGAGTAGAATTGATGGGATGAAAGATGAGGATATTGATACTTCTGATATTCCTCCACTATCAGAAGATTTTTGGGTTAAAGCACAATTGCGACTACCGGAAGATATTGTTACTGTAAAAGTCGAAATAGATGCAGAAACTTTTGCTTGGTTTCAATCCCAGGGAGAAACTGCACAAGAACAAATGTCTGTGGCGTTAAAAACTTATGCTCAGGCCAATCAAGCTTTTTCTTCATCTATAACAAAAGTAGAATAGGGGAGCAGGGGGGGTAGCAGGGGAGTACAGGTTTTTGCTCTCATAGTAGGTTGATTCATGAATCAACCTACTATGACTGGACCAGGGAGAGCAGAGAAGCAGCGGTTTTTGCTCTTCTCGGTCCCCCTTTTCCTTGACTCACGAGTGTTAGAAGACTTAGATTCGGATAGATGAACCAGTCTATCTGGCAGTCTGTCCAAAATCTGTTAAAACTATAAGATGCTAAAAAGGCTGCGCTATAATACTCGATCAGGATGATAGCACGGTAATTAGGAGAAGCGATGAACACTATCCAACTGACACCAGAAATAGAAGATTTGATTGCTCAACAAATTAAAACAGGAAAATATCAAGATGATTTAGCCGTTATTGAAGAGGGATTGCGTTTATTGGCAGAAAGAGACAGAATTTACCGAGGAAGATTTGAAGAATTGAAACGGGAAGTCATGATTGGGGTGCAAGAGTTGAAACGTGGGGAAAGTTTTGATGGTAGAGAAGTCATCAACAGATTAAAAGCAAACAATCTTCAGAATTGTGGATATTAAATTATGACCATTATTTTAATATCTTCAACAGCTAAAGAAGATTTAGAAAGCATCAATAATCGGATTGCTTATTCTAATCTTCAAGATGCCAATCAGTTAAACTTATTACTTAAATTAAATCAAGAGAGGATCAATTATGATGACATTAGAACAAGCTCTTATAACAGTTAATCAACTACCGATTGAACAGAGAGAAATGTTAATAGAAATCATCAAAAATCAAATAATAGAATCCTATCGAGAAGAAATAGCCCAAAATGCTAAAGAAGCAAGGGAGGCTTTTCAAAGAGGAGAATTAAAACCTCAACCCTTAGAAGATATTATTAATGAATTAAAAGCCAAATTAACAGAAGATGAATGAAAGAGATTATTGCAACAGAGAAGTTTAAACGATCATTTCGTAAATTTGTCAAGCGTAATGCTCAACTTGAACAAAAAATTATTGAAACATTAAAGTTAATGCAAGAAGATATTTTTACACCTCAGTTAGCTACTCATTCATTACAAGGAAAATTATTAGGATTAAAAGCTTGTTCTTGTGGTTATGATTGTAGAATTGTATTTTCTTTGGAAACAACAGAAACTAATGATAAGGAGCAAAAAGAGGTAATTATTCTAATTGATATTGGTACTCATGATCAGGTTTATTAATTTTATCTTAATCGCATTTTCGGGATTATATGTTTGATGTTAATTAAAAAAGCGATAGCATCCATCTAAGGGTATCATTTTTCCCCGTTCCCCAATAGCATCTGGTGGGGGTTTTCTTCGGGGAAATTTAAGCTTAAGCTTAACAAAAACTTCACAAAAACTTCACGGAAAACTATTGACAAGAAGATGTCAAGGCCGCTTGATTAAATTAATTAACATCATTGGAGGATATACCCCATGAAAACCAAAAAACTGACCCCTCGTAACGCTGCTCCTGTCCAACGGGAAAATAACGCTACCGTCTCTCGTGATGGCAATGCGATCGCTCCGCAATGGGTCAATCGGCGCATACCTTTTGCGGGAGACGACGCGGAGTAGTCCCCTTGATTCTAGCACGAACCTCAAATCAGGTCAAAAGTCTTTTTCTCCTTGCCAAGGCGCACGGTTAGCCTCAAGGAATTGACGCACAATCCTCGTTAATTCGGGGGTTTCGGATATAAGAAGCAGGGGAGCAAGGGAGCAGGGAAGCAGAGGTTGTTTCTCTTCTCGGTCCCCCTTTTCCTTGACTCACGAGTGCTAGAAGACTTAGGTTCAGGGAGATGAACCCGTGCCAATAGCTTACTTCCCCAGGGTTATCGGATAGCGGTGTTCTTCTCCTTTGGCTTGTACTTCTGGCAAAAGCCCTTGTACTTTCTGGCGCATTCTTCTAGGCTGTCACCAAGTTTAAGAAAAGCAGGATGCCATTGAGTTAAGCCATCATCGGTTAAGAATGTAACGTAAGGTATTTAATGCCCTTTCTTTATCGGAAGGAGGGAAGCCATCGCAAAAATACCGTTTTTCCCAAAAGTGTCCTGTGCGATCCCCCCTAGCCCCCCTTGATAAGGGGGGAAGCCGAAGGCGGGGGGATCACATCGCCTTGTACCAGTTGAGAAAGTGCATAATTTTGGGTAAATCTTCTGGTTGGGCAGGTTCGATCAGATAATGGAGATGATTAGACATGATACAGAGAGCATAAAGCTGAAACTGGTGTTTGTCTAAAGCCTTCTTGATGGCATAAAGAAATACCTCCAGGCATTCCCGCTTGGATAGTTTGAACTCTCGGTTATTGCAGCCTGTGGTGACGTGGTAGGAATAACCAGCTTGAAGATTTCGAGGTTTTCTGGGCATATTTAAATTCTTTAAAACGGAGTAAATTTTATGTTAATCACAAAACCCCGCTTTCAAACCTTTGCCGAATATCTACAATATGAGGATAATTCAGAGGAATCTTATGAATTATTTAACGGAGAATTGGTAGAAATGCCACCAGAATCAGGACTTAACTTTCAAATTGCTAATCGTCTTTTTCTAGTCTTTGCTTTGATGCTAGGAACAGATAGAGTCAGAGGACATGGTTTAGAATTAGAAGTGAGAGGTGAACCGAAAAACCGTTATCCTGACCTAACCATTATTCGAGAAGAACATATTCAATTACTCTCCCAGAGAAATACGATTCTTCTTTCCATGTCACCCCCCTTATTAGTCATTGAAGTGGTTAGTCCGGGGGAAATCCAAAGAGAGAGAGATTACATCGCTAAAAGAAGCCAATATCAAGCTTGTGGGATTCCTGAATACTGGATAGTTGATCCTCAAACTCAAACTATTTTAGTCTTAGAATTAAAAGGAGATACTTATGCAGAAATTGGTAATTTTAGCAGTGATGACTTAGTAAAATCTTCTATATTTGGTCAACTTAATTTAAAAGTTTCTCAAGTATTTAATTAGGCAAATTAACCCCCATGATTACCGTCGAACCCATTACCTTAAACTTAAAATCCGTAAATTTAAGCGATGAGCAATTCTATCAACTTTGCCATAATAACGACGATTGGCGAATTGAAGAAAATGCCGAAGGAGAATTAATCATTATGCCGCCTGTTGGTGCTATTAGTGGAAATCGAGAAGCAGATTTAAACGCCGATTTGGTTATTTGGAATCGTCAAACAAAACTGGGTAAAGTGTTTAGTTCTTCCACTATATTTACCTTACCCAAGGGTGGTAAACGTTCCCCTGATGTCGCTTGGATTGCTAATCAACGCTGGGAAGCTTTACCCCGAGAAGAACAAGAAAAATTTGCGAGAATTTGTCCTGATTTTGTGATAGAATTAAGGTCGCGCACTGATTCTTTAAGTCAACTCCAAGCAAAAATGCAGGAATATCTCGTCAGTGGCTTAAGACTAGGTTGGTTAATTGATCCCATTAGTCAACAGGTAGCCATCTATCGCCAAAATCAGGAAGTAGAAATCGTCTCATTACCAACCACCTTATCCGGGGAGGATGTTTTACCCGGATTTACTTTAGAATTACCCCTTTTTTGACCGGAGGAAACCCCTAGATGATAGCAACTACAACAATTTCTCCTCAATTAACCATTCCACGCCTAGAAAATGGGGACAAGCTTACTCGTCGTGAATTTGAGCGTAGATATAATGCTATGCCAAAGCTGAAAAAGGCAGAACTGATTGAAGGAATTGTTTATATTATGGCTTCTCCCCTAAGAATTAAGAACCATGGTGAACCTCATGCTCAGATTATCACCTGGTTAGGTTTGTATCAAGCCTTCACCCCGAATCTGCAATTAGGTGATAATTGTACGGTTCGTCTTGATGCAGACAATGAACCTCAACCCGATGCACTATTAAGAATTAAAAATGGTGGACAATCAACGATTAGTGAGGATGGTTATGTCGAAGGTGCGCCAGAGTTAATCGTCGAAATTGCAGCGAGTACCGTCTCCCTTGACTTACATCAAAAACTTAATGTTTATCGCCGTAACCAAGTGCAAGAATATCTAGTCTGGCGAGTCGAAGATGGAGAATTTGATTGGTTTAGATTAACAAATGAAGAATATATTAAACTTGAACCGAACTCAGAAGGGATAATTTGTTCCCAGATCTTCCCTGGATTATGGTTAGATAGGGATGCTTTACTAGCCGGTGACTTAGCCAAGGTTTTAGAGGTTTTGCAATTAGGAATAGCTAGGAGATAATTAATAGTGAAATATAGCATTTTAATTCAATTAGCCTCGCCAAAACTATTACAACTAGCTGAGAAAATTACTAATGACTAACCTCCCAACTATTCCAGGATTAAAAGAACTACAAAAACAAACCAAAGGCGCATCAGAAATAACCGTCGCCATTCTCGATGGTGTAGTTGATACCGACCATCCCTGCTTCAAGGGGGCAGCTCTAACCCGTTTACCCACCCTCGTCCAGCATCAAGCCACCGCCTGGCAAATGTCCACCCACGGAACCCATATTGCCAGCCTCATCTTCGGACAACCCAACAGCGACATCCAAGGTATTGCCCTTAATCTTCAGGTTCTATCCCCAAGGCCCTCAACTGTTCCGCTAGGCGATCGGCTCGTTGTCGTTCCTGTTCGGCTCGTTGTCGTTCCTGTTGAGTAGATTCCTGGGAAGTTAACAACAAGTTACCTTCCCCATCCCACCAGCGAAGCCAGGGAAAGGATTGATTTTGGTATTCCCCCTGCCAAATTCCTAACTCTACCTTGAGAGGAACAATGGGATAATGACCGCGCTGATTAGGAGTCATTTTTTGGTAACGACCATTAACTAACTGGTACATCTCGATCTGGGCCTTGTTAACTTCATAAATTCCATAAAAAGGAATTTGAATCGCTCGCTCATAGATCCAAAATTTACCCTTGACAGGCGTTTTATCCCGTTCTTCTTCACCATTGCCAGAGACAAATTCTAAGGCAATAACCGGTTCAATGGTTTCTTTCCACATCACAAAGGAACGGCGAACTTGACCATCAATCGTTGTGGGGACATGGGGAACATAAAACCAATCGGGAGCAACAGCACCCTTTTCTAGGGATTCTGGATACTCTGGCAATCGCCAATAAATCCCACAATCTCGACCCAGACAGTAATTACCGTCAGGATGTAATTGCTCCAAAAGGGGTGTAATAGTATCCGTTAAAAGGTCTGCTTGGGGAGGCTCTTGATAGTTTTTCACAAAACTTCCATCTTTATCGGGGAGTTGGGTGTGATCGGGTAAAGGGGAAGCGCAATAAACCGTTGCAGAAGGGTCCTGAATTGTGGTTGAGGGTTGTGCCGTTGGGGTGATTGCACTCATCTTTAATTCCCCTATTTTTGTTATCTAGCTTTTATTCTATAACTGTTCTTGAAAACCTGTAAAAACTATGCCTGATCTCAATGCTATCCCCGGAATCACCGCTCTTCGCTCCCATACCCAAGGCGATCCACGCATTAAAATCGCCGTTCTTGATGGACCGATTGACTTAGATCGCGCCTGTTTTCAAGGAGCAAATATTACCCGCCTTGATCCCTATTGGTCGGAAGAATCTCCCATCGATCCGCAACACTTACAAGCCTTTTTGGATGTAGAAAAAAGTGGCAAAAGTGAAGAAGAAAAAGAGGATCTGTTCAAAGAAGCAATCCCCGATCAAAACATCCGTGAAAGTTTGCATTTGCGCTTCCATGCTAACCATATTATCAGCACCATTTGTGGACAGCCAGATTCACCAGTAGAAGGGATTGCTCCTAACGCTACTGTAATTAATATTCCCATCGCCTATAGCAACGAAGATTTTATTAATCCCCTCAATCTTTCTCGGGCAATTAGTACCGCCATTGAACAGGGAGTTAATATTATCCATTGTGCCGCTTGTCATCCAACTCAAAGCGGATTAGCTCACGAATTTATTGATAAAGCAATTCGTCAAGCTCAAGCTAATAATATCCTGGTGATTGCCCCCGGAGGTAATGATCAAGGAGAGTGTTGGTGCGTTCCTGCGGTATTAGAAAATGTCCTGACCGTAGGAGCAATGAAAGATACAGGCGAGCCATTTAAATTTAGTAATTTTGGCGGTAAATATGCAACTCAAGGGATTCTCGCTCCAGGAGAGAATATTTTAGGCGCTCAACCTGGAACCGATGACCCCATCCGCAAAAAAGGGACTAGCTGCGCGGCTCCCATTGTGACAGGAACAGCCGCTTTATTGATGAGTTTGCAATTAGAACAGGGGTTATCTCCTGATGCAGAAGCAGTAAGAGCCGCCTTGATTAATAGTGCCATCCCCTGCGATCCTAATGAAGTAGCAGAACCAGAACGCTGTTTATTAGGAAAAATCAATATTGCGGGTGCTTATGAACTGCTGACGGGAGAGAAATTACAAACTGTTGAAGCGGATAACAATTCGTCGAATAATATCATAGAATCGGCGGTAATTCCGATGACAGTGACAACCTCGGTTATCCCATCTAATACAACCGAGATGGCGACTCAGGGAATAACTATAACCCCCCCAACAGCAGCGACAATAGAACTGGCGATCGCTCCTAGCAATGTTTCAGAAAATGTTTCCTCAAACGGATTAATACAAAATAATCAAACAAATAACAAGATTGTCTTTAATAGTGTCGTTCCTAGTCAACGTTCAAACCTGGTTTATGTGTTAGGAACTTTAGGTTATGACTTCGGCACAGAAGCGCGTCGGGACACCTTTAAACAGTTAATGCCAACCATCACGATCGATAATCTTGAATTACCATCCAATCCCTACGATGCGCGGCAAATGGTAGATTATTTAGAAAGTAATCTATCAGAAACTAAGTCTTTAATTTGGACAGTCAATTTAGAACTAACTCCCATCTATGCAATTAAACCCGTGGGAGCTTTTGCCGCCGAGATTTATCAAGTCATGCAATATATGTTAGCGGGTCAAATATTGCCAGAAGCTGACGAAGATTATGTGGAAAGGGTGAGTATACCTGGTATGCTGACCGAGGAAACCGTGAGACTTTTTTCTGGTCAAATTGTTCCCGTCATCAAGGTTAATAGTCCCCGGGGAATGTATGGCTGGAAAGTTAATACTCTCATTGAATCAGCGCTAGAAACTGTTAGCGCAGAACATGAAATCGCCGATGAAGCGAGGATGCGTCGTTCTCTGACCAGTTTCTTAAATCGCATTTATTATGACTTACGCAATGTCGGACAAATCGCCCGCGATCGCGCTTTAAATTTTGCGGCTACTAACGCTTTTCAAGCCGTACAAACCTTCTCCCAAGCAGTAGCGATGGGAATGGAACTACACAGTATTGAAGTAGAAAAAAGCCCCTTCTGTCGCTACGGAAGTGAATGCTGGGATGTGAAATTAAAATTCTTTGATCCCGAAAATGGTCTGCGTGCCAAACGAGTTTTTCGCTTTACTATTGATGTCAGCGATCGCACTCCAGTAACCTTAGGAGAAGTGCGCTCTTGGGCTGTTTCTAAGTGAGGTTTTAGCTTATCCCATTTAAGGCTCCCAAAACATTTTAGATAAAATTGAAATGTATGTTATCTTGGCATTTTGTATGTTAATTTAGCATAAAGAGTAACGAAGAGCCGGAACTTTTTCTATATATATGGCTATCATTCTGGCCTAGCAAATATGCTCCATCCCTGTCAATAAAAAAATATTACAATAAACATGGGTACATTAAGAAAAGTTAATGGGTGTATCCATTGATGGATAAGGGTGTTCGGCTATTGTAGTAGATATGTATGGGGAAGTTCAGGCTGAACTTCCCCACCAATCACACCAGGTGCAATGTAGGGGCGCAACGCTTGCGCCCATTGTAAGGTCGAGAAATAACAGGCTGATAGCTTAATGCTATAAATCTTCTTCTACCAAAGCCTCGACCCGTCCTGTTTTGACCGCTTCCACCAAAGCGGCGTGATCTCGTTCTGTCTGCTCCGCATAAGCGCTCGCAAATTCTCCCATCGCTAGATCGAACTGATCTCCTTTCCCCAAATAACCGCTAATGGTGGCCGCATCTCCAGATTTGGCGTGGGCGCGGGCCAAGGTCCAGCCACAGAACTCGGCGTAGCGTTGCAGTTGGACGGCCGATACTCCCTCAATGGGTAGGGAAAACTTCATATCCCGCAGTTGCCGTAAATAGAAGTTATTGCCCCGTCTTCCCTGGGTCCAGCCTAAAAATATGTCGCTAGAGGATTGCATCAATCTCTGGCCTGTAACCACCCGTTGTCCCTGATTTTCATACTGGCTCTTGGCGGTATAGGGTTCCAGAACCGAAGGGCAAGCCTCCTTAACTTGTAGGATGAGGGGATGGTTATCTTCCGAGAACAATAGGGCGATATAACATCTGGTGCCGACACTACCAATGCCCACCACTTTCAGGGCAAAGTCCTCTAACTGGTAGCGATCGAACAGGACCCGGCGTTCCTCCGGCAGGGATTGGCGATAGTCTTCCAGACCCTCACGCACGAGAGTCTCCCAATCCGGTTCGTTGACATGGTAGAGAATGGGCGGCTGATCGACAAAGCGATTGCGTCCCCCGCTTTGGGTGACGATCTTGGGGTAGAGATGTTCGATGATGCGCTCGCGGGCCTTTGTCATCATCTGTTCCCGTATCTTCCGCGTCTTTTCGTCGGGGGCCATCTCGAGCACCTGTTCCACTCCTATGCGCGTGTACCACACCTCTAACGGACTGAGGCGAGAATATTCCCGCAGGTGTTCCCGATAGGAACGAGCGCAATCGATCGCCGCCGCCTTCGATTCTCGATCGGATAGATCGCTATCCCTGCCAGCGATGACAAAGCTGACCACCAGACGCTTGAGATCCCATTCCCAAGGTGCGGGCAGGGTTTCGTCGAAATCGTTAATATCGAAGACTAAATTGCGTTCGGGGGTGGCAAAAAATCCGAAGTTCAAGAGGTGGCAATCTCCGCAGGCCTGCACGATAACGTCGGTTTTGGGAGTGGTGGCCAGATCGTAGGCCATCAAAGCAGCGGAACCGCGCAGGAAGGTAAAGGGACTCCGCAACATACGCCCGTAGCGGATGGGAATCAATTCCTGTAATCGCCCCCGATTTGATGCTTCGATGATCTCGATCGGCTCCCGACCGGCTGCGGGGGGTTGCCAGATAGCGTGGCTAGAACGCGGCAATCGCTCCCGCAGGGATTTACCGATCTGGATGCGTTCTTCCCGTGAACGGAATCGAGCTTGAGAAGGTGAGCGGATAGGGGTTTCTATTTGGTGGTTCATAGCGACTTTTTCCCCTGAATGAGATTACATCCCTTGCTGTTAGATGACTAAATGAAGACAAGCAATAGGAAATAGATAAGTCAATAGTGATGGTTCCCCTTCTGGGATAACTTTCTAACATTTCCTCCTGTAGAGATAGCTTCTGATGCTCGGTTCAACAATTAATCTTCACTCGCTTCTTATCTGGGGAAGATCAACATTATCGATCACACATTTTTTTCTGAAATGGCTATCTCTTAAATTTGCTTAACTTTTAGCCCAATGGCAGCCCGGCTATTTCGATTGTATCTTGAGCAAAAATTGCTCGTGGAATGCTCGTAACAAAATTTTATCTCAAATGTCGGGTGAAGATCGTCGGTTTTACCGAAGGGATGAAACAAAGGCGAGCACAGAACAGCGAAGCACAACTAAGAATAGGTGTCCGGCTCATGTTACGCTACCGCTAACGGGACTCAAACGATAACAAAAGATAACTGAGGGTATAATGGGACTTAAACGCTCAACAAAAGTCCAATCGAGTATAATCGTTACAGAATAAGCACTTAACGTTGAGAAATCGGCGATGAAAGAGACAACCCCTA
>LFEF01010154.1_pt1 | contig 12116 bp, 12 predicted proteins | sample 619371 | NCBI WGS metagenome assembly LFEF01 (sample SAMN03014291, study PRJNA259931) | freshwater metagenome | biome: lake; feature: waterbloom | place: China: Taihu Lake | collected 2006-08 | depth 0 m m
TCCCCCCTGCCCCCCTTGATAAGGGGGGTGCCGATAGGCGGGGGGATCTGACAACTTTTAACGCCTACCTACTTAATAAAAACCACTCCAGACACAGAGGAAACAAAGATCATATCATTTTTGGTTTGCGGTGGACGTTGTAGAATAGAGAAAACCTACTACGCTGATAGATACCATGCCCTCTCCTGCTATTACCACGATCATCAAGATGGTTGAGTCTCTGCCTGATGAGCTTCAAGAGCAGTTAGTAGAGTATGTTCGAGCTTATATTGCAGAAATTGAAGAAGAAAAACGATGGGATCAGTCGTTTAAACAGACGAAGAATAATCTAGTCGCAGCAGCCCAAAAAGCCAAAGAAGAGATTGCAGCAGGATTGTCCGCACCGATGGATTATGAGCAGCTATGAATTCCGCGACATTGCCCTCATTTTGGCAGAAGTATCGCGACTTGAAACCAGCAGTCAAAGCCGGAGCCAGGAAAGCATATCGGTTATGGGTAGAGAATCCGTTTCATCCGTCGTTAAATTTTTTTGGATTGGCGATCATGATGAGTACGAAAAGTTTTATTCGTAAAACAGAGGAACTACAAGCCTATTCCACTCGAACTTTAAAAACCCACTTGCCACTCTCCTATACTTTTTAAACAGGATTTAGCATCACTCCCTCATAAGTACCTAAGCAAAATTAATTACACATATCTAACCCCCCCCTTGCCTCTTGCCTTTTGCCTTTTGCCTTTCTTCACTAGGAAATTTATTTTGCACGACTACTTAATGACATTCGATAAACTAGATGGCATAGCGACTTTTTTCGGAAGTATCAAAGTGAGCAAGCGTAATTTTTTTGGCGAAGATAGAAGTTTTTCGAGGCAAAAAAACAGAACGTTGCCGGAAATATTCGCCAAAATATTGACGATAGAGAGGACAACTGACTCGGCAAAACTTACCTTGTCGGTGAATTAGTCCGAGACTTTCTAGGTGAAAAGCCGCCATTAAATCAATTTCTATGTCTTTTTCTGCCATCACCACCTTAGCAAAGATAGCCGCTAAATTGCCCTTTAAGTATTGCAGATGCGAAAGTAAACGTTTAAGATGATCTGCAAAAATATTACTTTCCTCCTCGATAGAAGTAGCTAGAATGGTTTCTAGGGTACAATTGCTCCGAGCAATATAATAGCAAGCAAGACGAATTAAATAGGGATTACCTCCTAGAAATATCCGTAATTTTTCGCAGTCAAAATTCTGATCTAATCCCTGTCTTTGACTTAATTCTCGTACTTGTGCGCTGGTAAAATTAGGCAATTCGATCGGTAAACCAAGACTAAAAGGAGATTGATAGATATCTGAGGTTTTATCAAGCTCCTGTGCAGGGGAATAGGCAACAATTAAACGTAATTTTTGCCAGAGGGGTTTGTTTTTGCCTTCCTCGTGCCAGAGGTGGAGAATACTAAAAAATTCTTCCCTTAGCTGTGGATAGGATAAAAGATATTCAAGATCATCAAAGGCAATCACTAAAGGATGATCGAGATGGGAGAGAATATGCTTTTCTAGATAGATTTTACAGTTAATTTTACCCCCCAAGAATTCATCCCAATCCTGTGGGAGATGATTTTCTAAATCTAACTGGCGACTAATACTAACGCAAAGCCAACGCAGCCAGTGATTTAAATCTTGAAAAATTGAGCTTTCTGCTAACCGAAAACTGAAATAAAGTGTATGGTATTGCTGTTGTTGTGCATGATTAATAATTCTGGTTATCAGGGAAGTTTTTCCCATTTTTATGGGCGCATTAATCCGGATCAGACTACCCCCGCGCAAGACCTCTTGATAACAAGTCTGTTCCAGATTGTTTCTGTTAATATAAAAGGGGGAATTGAGGGGGACTTGTCCCTCTGGTAACTCAGGCAATAGTTGAGGATTAATAGTATCAGTTTCTGGTAAGTTAGGACGATAATAATCGCTATTTTCTAAAGTTAAATTAAAAGCTTGAAAACAATGTTTCAGGGTTTGTTTATCCACTCCCGATTCACAAGCAAATACCTTCATCAGAGTATCTACCCCTAAAAGAGTTTTCTCGCTGAGGACTTCTAGGGTGAAACGATGACCGCAATTATCCCGATATTCCGCTTCTTGTTTGGCAGTAAGTAATTTTTCTAGTCCTGTGGGGGTGAGGATAACCCCGCGTCTGCGGCGCTGTTTTTCTGGTTTTTCCATGATATTTTTTCCCTGTCCTGAACCCAAACTCTGCACCTCTAGAGGTTTTGAGTTTCCTATAGACTTCTCCTCAACAGGGAAACAATCAATTCCGTAATTTTACTGGTTTAGCCATTGAGAAGCTAGGGAAAATAACCAGACCACTTATTTTCTTCCCCGTCCGAGTTATTTCTGGGATAGGGATAAATCTGGCTCTACCGAACCTGTCATGTAAAACTATCAACAACTCATGATTGAAAAGCTTATATACTAAGGCTTTGAGTTTTTATTAGATTGATATTTATCAACTTTAGAGCATTGCTGGGCAGAGAGGGAACTTGAGGAATTTTCTACAGTGTAAGTTCGGAAGAACCATGTTTATTAAATTGGCATTTTGCTAGTTGATTTTACATGGTAAGTTCGGAAGAACCGAAAATTTAAGCAAAATTTACCAGTAAAAGTCCAAGAATTAAAAGATAAATTTCCCAATTCTCAGGTGGAAGTCTGGTTCTTTGACGAACATCGAGTTGGCTTAAAACCAATCATTAGAAAAGTCTGGGCTCCAATAGGAGAAAGGCCTTCTGCCCTAGTGCATCCTCGTTATGAATGGTTATATGTTTACGGATTTGTTGAGCCAAAAACAGGAAAAACACTCTGGTATTTAATCCCAAGAGTTAATCATCAATGGTTAAGTTTAGTCTATCAATCTTTGGCAAAAGATGTCGGGTTATCGGCAGAAAAAATTGTCTTATTAGTACAAGATAATGCTGGGTGGCATAGAAGTCAAAAACTTGAAGTTCCCGATGGAATCATGCTCGATTTTCTACCGGCTTATTCGCCAGAACTACAGCCAGCCGAGAGATTGTGGTCTCTAGTAGATGAACTTCTGGTTAATCAGTATTTTGAGACGATTGAAGAAATAGAAGAAATTCTGATAACTCGTTGTCAGTATCTCGAAACAATGACTAATGAAATTAAAAACTTGACTAATACTAAATCCTGTTATCAAAGACTGATTATTTATTACCCCTGTTGCATGAGTGCCTGTCCTGAATAGGCAAAAGGGGCAATAGATAATCAGTCTTTAATAACCAGATTTAGTATAATTTCAGTTCCAAGCTGATTCGGAGCATCTTTCAATTTGACAACGCCACCTTTGCTGTAACTTTGACACTATTGACACCCTTGATTTGTTTTGCCAAGGGGTCAATTTTGTCGAGTTGCTCTTGAGTTTCTACGGTTCCAGAGACGACTACCGCTCCATCTTTAGCAGAAACTGTAAGTTGCCCTTTCGGGATGTTGGCTTCTAGCTTAGAGCGAACTTCACTGGAAAGGTCACTGTTGGCGCGATCCGCATCTCCTCCAGTTAGATTGTTGCGTTGCTCACGAGCGCGAATATCAGAATTGAGTTGATTTCGGCGCACTTGACTAGACGCATCGCTTTGGTTCTTTTGGACTGTTTTAGTATCAGGAACTTGCCCCGTTTCCTCTGTGGAAGAAGGGGCGTTGGTGCTAGTTTTAGCGTTGTTCCCACAAGCCACAGTTCCAATCAGTAGAAGGCTGCTGAGGATTAAAGTTGTGATCTTTTTCATGATGCAAATCCTTTAATAATTTCCGATTTTACAAACGAGAAGCAGGAGGATCGACATAGCCTTCAATTGCTAGGGCATTGTAAATTTCCCACTCGCGAATCCCTCGGCGCTTTAGAATTGTTTCAGCCTGAAGGATGTCAGCATCTGTACCGTCCACGATCAACAGGTAGTCTCCACGAACCACATAATCGTGATAGACTCGTGCCCGATCTTCTGGAATTCCTAGACCAATTAGACCACCTACCAAACCCCCGGTAGCCGTCCCGATTGCACCGCCAGCTAACGTGGTAGCGATCGCAGTTGCAGCCGCCCCTGCCAACATGACGGGACCCACTCCAGGAATTGCCAATATGCCCAACCCAACCAGCAAGCCTGTCAGTCCTCCGATGGCTCCGCCTGCCGCTGCCCCAGTCTTTGCTCCTTCGTCAATATGAGTTGTTTTTGTTTCGGTAAGCTCTTGAACTCGTGTCTCACCAATCCGGTTGCTCTGCTCCAGTCGTTCAGGCTCTTTGGCAATGATTGATACCTCATTCATGGCAAATCCGTCATCTCGTAATCCATTCAGTGCCTTCTCTGCCTCTTGATAGCTAGAGAAGATTCCCACGGCTCGTTTACGGTTAGTTAAAGTCATTTTTCCCTCCAACGCTATGCGGTAAAAGCTTTGTAAATCCTATAGTATGGCGAACTATCGCGATTGAATTTCCTGATGCGAGTTGATAATTCTGCTCTTGGCATTACTGTAACAGGCGGTTGCTTGATTTACTGTATGAATTGATTGAGTCTGTATGAATTGCTTGAATACGAGACAAAATGTAACGGGCGATGCACGAGTTAAACTCCATCGACTTTACCCGTCAGACGCTCATCAAACTTCTGCTCATAATCGGGGTCTTGAGTTCCGAGGAGTTTGTCCCAGAACGTGAAATATAGACCGTAATGTACGGTGTACTTGCGATGATGAATGGAATGATGGGCAGGACCAATAAACCACCGACCCAACCAATGATGGGGAAATGAGGAAGGCAAGCGATCGATCCCAAGATGATTTAACACTGCCCAGATCGTCATCGTGGTGAGTGCCGCAATTAACGTGATGAAATGCAGGGGAAGGACAAAGACAATGCCGACCAGGAAGAGAGACTGAACGATCGCCTCTAGTGGGTCAAAGGCAAACGAAGTCCACGGGGTAGGATAGCGCGAGCGATGATGCCCCTGGTGTAACCACCGAAAGAGTGACGGGTGGTGAAACAAGCGATGGGTGAAATAGAAATAGGCATCCTGGAGAACCAACACAGCGCCATAACTAACCCCTAAATAACACAGCCCATACTGTTGAGGGTGGCTGTATAAGCGGGTAATGCCCCAACTGTATCCTGTCATGATGAAAGCCGCCGCCAGCGCAAACACCCCCGCCGAAAGAACCGAGAGCGTGATATCTTGTTGAATCGATCGCCAAGAGGGAGACCAATGCCGCAGGTTGTGATTGACAAAGGACTGACTCAAGGGCGAATAGAAGAACAAATAGGTTCCCCCAGCCACGAGAAAGTATCGCGCCAGGATGATCCCAAAGAAAGCGAACCCGTAAAATCCAAATGAGTGGTCTATCAATTTAATCTCCTTGCCATTCCCGATCTTCCAAGTCCTTTTGAGGTAACAGCAACGTGGCTTCAATTTCTTGCCGGATTGCGGCTGTTATTTCGCAGTTACTATTCAAACAATCGATCAGGAGTTGATTGGCATCATAGTAGCGTTGGAGCAGCTGCTGTTGCTCAGTCGTAAACTGCCAGGGATGATGAATATTGCGATAATTGGCGATCGCACACCGCAACTGTTCCACCCAGGCAGAATAGTTTTTCTGCCACCATTCCTGAAGCCGTTCCAGGTTTTGACTCCGAGGTGGCAGTTGGTCTCTCAATTGTTGCAAAGACTTATAAAATCCAGCATCCAGAACCATCACCAGAATGTTGTTGAGTGCCTCGCTACAAGCATTGACGTATGCAAAATCCTGACTGTGGTCGATGGCAAACTCTACCAGCAAGTTCTCCAACGCCGCATCTAAAAACATCCCCTGATCGAGCGTGCTGGCTAAGGCAAAGCGATCTGCCGTATGCGGGCTTTGGGCAAGGGCAAGGTAAAATGCGCGTGCGGTCGCCACTTTGGTTTCGTCTGGGAGCTGCTGGGATTTTTGGCTGGCCCAACTCAAAAACTCTTGCAGATAGGAGTCTTGCGCGACTAAGGCATCAATTTGTTGCTTCATCAACTGCACCAGCGCATCTGCACTTCGCAACATGGCAGCCGTTAACAAGAAGACTTCGCGCCAGTGGGAATCGGTGATGTGACTCACCAACCCTCCCAGTGCTTGTTCTAATGCCTGCAAATTATGGCTGGCAACTATTTTTCGAGCCGTGAAGTATTCTTGAAATGCCAGATAAGAAAATGAAAAAATGCCTCGCGCCCGTTCTGTGAGGATTCCATGCTGTGCCTCGATCGCTTTCAGCATGGCTTCGCTTTCGAGTTGGAGTTCCTCTGCTTCCAGGGTTGCACCTGGCAAATTCCGCAAATAGTCGCCAATGTATTGCTCAATCGTGCGTTGCTCAAAAAAATACTGCCCCTGTTCAAAAGTCACTGCTGCAAGCTGGCTCAACAGCCTCAATTTTTGGGGCAATAAAAACCCCCGGTAAACCTGATCGCGTTCGACTCCTCGAGCTTCATCCCATTTACCCAGCAGCAAATCCAGCCCTTGTTTATAAAACTCAGCCCGCTTGCTCGGAAATTTCCCTTGACCCTGAAACACCCAGCAGGCGAGATGCAGAAACAGAGGTGTCACCACCAGTTGCCGAAATTGCCAGTTTTCCGGCAAGTCCAACTTCTCCATAAACTCAGCCGACTGCTCCTGCCCCGCTTGAGCAGTCGTTTTGCTCAGTGCCACAAACCACTTTTGCGCGAAGGTGCTGATTTGTGCCTGGGTAAAGGGGGCAATTTCTACATCAGTGAAACCTCGAATCTGGAGTTTTTGGGCAGCGGTGCGACAGGTTACTACAAATCGATTGCGATGATACTTTTCTGAGAATTGGCGAATTTCTCTCAGAACTGCTGTAATGTCCTGGTTGAGAACTTCATCCATGCCATCGAGCAACAGCAGGACTCTGCCCGCTTGCAGTAAGGTTTCCAGCACAGACGGGTTGGAAATTCCCGAGGTGAGCAATGCCTGACGGATGTAGTTGAACAGGCTAAATTCACCCCTGGGACTGGACTCCTCGGCAAATTCTCTCAATAAGATAAAAATCGGCACTTGATTCGCGGCAAACTCGCCTTGGTTGCACTGAATCGCCAGATGTTGCAAAAAGGTAGTTTTGCCAACCCCCGGCCTGCCCAAAACTCTAAGCTTTGAGTAAGTTTCAACAGCCTGCATTCCGGGTATTTGCTTCTGCTCAACCTCTCCCAAACCGACGCGATCGAATTCAGCGGGACCCAAGTTTTGCCAATCGGCAATCTCCACCCACTGTTGACTGGCAATTTCCGCCAAAATATTGACATCCACATAGATGTCATCAATGTTGACCGGATGGCTGATGTCTAGTAACTGCAAGATGCCGCACTGGTTTTGGATGGTGTCCAGGCGTTGCGCTCGCACCTCTTGCACCAGAGCATCAATATTAGTTTTCGCCAGTTCTCCTGGTTCAGGAAATTCTGCGGGCGGAGCGAGGGCAATCTCCCGCCAATCCAAATCCAGAATCGAACAAATTTCCAGGAAAACCTGGCGATCGACGGGTTTCCCTGTGAAAAACCGCCAAATCGGCTGGCGGGTCTTTAAGTTCACTTCCCCTGCTAGATTTTCCTGAGTCCACCCCGTGAGCGCAAAGGCTCGTTTAGCCTGTTTAATTCCCGAAGGGGAGGCCTGGAGCGATCTCTTGACCATACAATCCAATCCTCCCTATCGAGTCAGAATGAGTTCTGGTTGGGACGACCAGAAACTTCTAAGGGATCGTAGCCTAGTTGTTGAGTAATCCGTTCTCTGGCTAAGGCGCGGTACTCCCAAAAATGTTCTCCCGCCGCGCACAGACCTAAATACAGATTGAGAACTTGGGGCTTTTTTTGCCAAATCGTCCATAATTGCCGCCAAAACTGTCCCCGAATGTCCCCTCGGCGGATACCCTGATGCCAGATTAACTGGGTAATCAGCCGTAACCCCTTCCCCACGGGAAATTGCATGGTTTGCTTGTGTTTTGACTGCAAACCCAGACCGAGACATTGTTGGAAACAGCGTCGGAGATAGTGGCTGGGTTCGTACAGCGTCCAGAAGCCTTCGACATACTCTCTGGCAATTTCGGCAATCGGGCGGGTGGGGATAAAATTCATCAAGCTATTCTGATCTCCCGTCGGATGGATGCTGTCACCCTCAACTAAACGCTGTTCTTGCTGGAGACGATGCCAAAGAGCCGTATTCGGCAAAGATTGGAGAATTCCTAACATGGGTTGAGGAATACTGGTTTCTTCCACAAAGGCTTGAATCCTTTCCCCCGCACCAGAGCGCTCTCCATCAAACCCCAAGATAAATCCAGCATAGATTAGCAAACCGGCTGCATTAATCTTGCGACAGGCTTCCACCAGTGGATTGCGAGTATTTTGCAGTTTGCGCGTCACTTGCAGACTATCTTGGTCAGGAGTTTCAATCCCCAGAAAGACAGAATAAAACCCCGCCTCAGCCATCAGGCTTAACAATTCATCATCCTCTGCCAAATTGACCGAGGCTTCAGTAATAAAGGTGAAGGGATAGTCGTGCTGCTTCATCCAGGGAATCAAGTCTCTGAGAAAGCGTTTGACGTTGCGCTGATTGCCAATAAAGTTGTCATCGACGATGAACAACGAACCGCGCCAGCCTAGGTCGTAGAGAGTCTGCAACTCTGCTAAAATCTGACTCGGCTCTTTAGTACGAGATTTGCGCCCGTAGAGGGAAATAATGTCACAAAATTCGCAGTTAAAGGGACAGCCGCGAGAGAACTGCACTGCCATCATTAAGTAATCGTCTCGCTGAAGCAGGTCGAAGCGGGGGATGGGGCTGAGGGTCACGTCTGGCTTGTCCCCAGAGCGGAAAATTCCCTGGCTTTGACCTTGAGCGATCGCCTCCAAAAACAGGGGAACGGTTAACTCTCCCTCATCCAAAATGAGATAGTTCGCTCCAGAATCCAGGGCATCCTGGGGGACAGAGGTGGGGTAGGGACCGCCAACGGCGACTTTTTTGCCTAACTGCACGGCTTTTTGAATCAGAGCTTGAAAATCTGGCTTCTGGACCAACATGGCAGAGAGGATAACCAACTCACACCACTCCCAATCGGCTTCTGTTTCAGGATTGACGTTGCGATCATAAAATCGAATCTCCCAGTTTTGGGGGAGGAGGGCGGCGACAGTAATGATGCCGAGGGGTGGAATGGTGGCTTTCAGTCCCGCGATTTCCATAAAGCGATCGTAAGACCAGAAAGACTGGGGAAACTCAGGGTAGAGTAACAGGGCTTTCATCGAAAAACTGGGTCTGAAACCCCGCCCTTTAGCGATAGCGGAGGGCGGCTTTATATAAGTTAGTGAGAAACAATTAAACCGTTAGAACGACGAATTAACTGAATCTTACTAACAGTTATCTGTCCCAATTGTTTCCAATTGGCATCGCTTACAGATAGCTGTTTTTCGGTATCTCCACTCACATATAGCGGTAAGCGCTTGAGTGAGATACAGACCAAGCTTTGCCTAGCATGGTTTATAGCTTGTGACACTGTACCTAATACGACTGCACACCGCTATAAGCTAGTGAGGTACACATATTTTTCTTCCCTTTTGACTTTTGCCTCTTGCCTTTTGCCTAAAACCCATAACTTTTGTACCTCAGCAGACTGAAAAACGCTATAACCAATTCCTTTGGGAGAAGAAATTAAATCTCCTTTACGGAACCCATGTCTTGTGGTAGAGCCACCATATTTACGTCGTTTACCACCTTACAACTATGTCTGCTTCTTCATTGGAGGGGAATATACCGATGATCGAGTGAATATTTGTCATGAATTTCCTGTTTTTAGTACATAATTAGATTATATCCAACATTCCGCAGGTCAGATTCCACTTCATAAATATCCCTCTTTGGGAGTATCTCATTTATGCAAGTGAGTAATTTACTTGTCCCTAAAACTGGTTTCTAGCAAGGCTTTCAAAATAGCTTGACATAAAACCTGATTTAGGGGTTACAAAGGTGAGATGCTCCCTCCCTCTTAGCAATGCCATCGTTAGCATGACTTTCTGGTGATTGTTCTGCTTTATTTTTGGATTTTTCTAGTCGCAAATATTTTCTGAGATTAGAGGTTTGTCAACCAAAGCGAGTATGGACTTTTGCCAATTGAGATAGTTGCTCAATCGCCCATTTCTGTCCGACCATAACTGGCGAAAAACTTTTTCTAGACTTAGCTCCTTTTCTACTGGAAGTTAGATCAATATCGGTTTTGACATACTCAAAGTAAATGTCAGTAATTGGATAGATTTTGGTTAGTTCAGAAACGACTCGAAGTTCGAGTTGACCCTTCGGCTTCGCTCAGGCTTCGGCCGTGAGCGAAGCCGAAGGGTCAACGTCGAGGCTTCGACGGTGAGCTCAGCCGAACCGCGAAGTCGAGACGTTGACGATTAGCTCTGATTGAGGGAGCTAATTTTCCTTGTCTTCTATTTGAAAATCGTTTTTGTCGATGCGCTCTTAGATTAAAGGGAAGTTGGCGGTTAATCCGTCTTTTTCTACGTCCTCTTCGCATTAAGCAGCGATTGTCTAGGCACTCTCTTACTCGCTTAAAAGGAAGTTCTAAGTGAGCCTTCCAAAGAGTAAAAAGGGAGGATTGAACGCCAATTCCAGAGAATAATTTACCCGGGTTAATACCAATGGCAATCGGTTGGGTTTTGCTATCGGAAGGTTCAGTGGTTAGCTGGACATAAAAAATATCTAAGTCGTTGAATTTACCGATAGCTTTTCCTTCCTTAATCCACCGCCTGGCCCGACTGGGTTTGGTGGGCATTAACGACTTTCCGTCTTTTGAGATAACAGGAACTCTTGCTATGGAGATAATCCTTAAGAGTGAAGTTAATGTCCCTTACCGCAACACAATCAAGATGTCTTGTCTAACAACGCTTTACCAATAAAGCTTAGAGGGAATCCGAACTAGGGAAGTATTCGGAGGTCTGTGCCAGATTGTGTCTCGATGCGGTAGTCTTTACTTGCGTCGCCTAAATTGGTCTAGGCAAGCTCAGTCCCTTTTAGGGCGGGGTTAGTGACGAATCAAATTATCTCAAACCCAGTCAACGCTTCGACATTTTGTCGGAAAGCGATTAAAGCATGATTAGCTTGATACTCGACGAGACCAGAGAAGATCGCCTCCGAGACTTCCTGCGAGACAACGGTTTTGATCTCAATATTGGTGTTATAACCGACCATATCTCCCTGGCGGTTGCCGTGGCGACCTGCGCCCTGGGCTTGCGAGAGGGTATAGCCAGTTACGCCTAACTCTTGCAGCAGCTTGATCATGCGGTCTTGCAAGACGGTTTCACCAATGATGACAACCAGTACAGCCAGTTTAATGGGTAGGGATGAGGATGACATGGGCAACTCCTAAAATGGGTTTTTCAAAGACAATACTATTGACATCCTCACCACGCCACTTTTTTTGGATGGTCGCGTCAATGGGGTTGACGCAGATAGCGAAAAACGCTTAATTGCTTAAGTCTGACACTTTCGACCCGTCCGTTTTCAGTGTCCGAATGCCGGACGGCCACTTTGAACAAGTCGAAAAAATCTCATGTTCAACCTTATTTCCTAGAAAGTTTTACTCGTTCAAGGCCGAATTTGACTTCTTTTCTGAACGAAACCCCCTACTATCTGTGGTCAGGGTTCAGTTTTTAGCTTGGTTATATTAGGGGTCGAGAAGGTCGTCACCGACCTCCCCTCCCATTCAGAACCGTGCGTGATACTTTCGCATCACACGGCTCCTAGTTTGACTGTTCCCTTGTTAAGGATACAGCTTGACTTCTTTTGGTTGACCTTATATTATCTGCATTAACATCGGGTGATGTCGAATTAGATGATTCTAGGCTTCCATCAGATGCCGATTTATCATCGTGGCAGTGGCGGTGTAGTAATTGAAGGTTCTTATATTCATCCTTTCCGCCTAAGCTTAGAGGGTGAATGTGGTCAACTTCAATTAAGTCCGATGGGGTGAAATACTGCCCACATCGGCTACACTTGCCTTGTTGCTTCTTAAGTAGTTTGGCTACTCTTGTCGGTGTGTCGATTGCTTGTCCTCTTCTGGTTG
>LFEF01033952.1_pt1 | contig 12082 bp, 14 predicted proteins | sample 619371 | NCBI WGS metagenome assembly LFEF01 (sample SAMN03014291, study PRJNA259931) | freshwater metagenome | biome: lake; feature: waterbloom | place: China: Taihu Lake | collected 2006-08 | depth 0 m m
GCGCCTCTCGGCGCGGGGAGCCTCCGGCAAAGCCGTCGGCAGGCGGGCTCAACGCCCACGGCGGGACCCAGCGACCATCTGACGATCGTCGCAGCAAGCAATAGCAAACGCGAAGGGACGTCCTTTTGGGACTGAATTCTCAGGAACCCCCGGAGAAAAGGAAACTCAAGATGACGAACGCTCCCCGCCGCACGCCTCGCACCTGCTTCGGCCACATTAGCCAGCCCAACGGACCCGCGATCACCGACGCACTCAGCGCCATGCTCGCTCATGCGCCAGTAGACTATCTCGACCAATGGCAAGAAGGCGGGCGCCTGCAGGGCAGCGATGTACCCGCAACCGGCGTGAGCCCCGTAGCTCGCAATGTCTGCGAGATCGCAACCGCCCGCTCGTGGGAGCTCGCTCGTCGCCAACCCGATCAACACGGCATCCTGCTGCCCTGCCAAGCCGAACAGGCCGATACAGCGCGGCGAAGCCACGTCGGCCCGCATCGTCGCTGAGCCCTGAAGCACGCCGCTTTGGGAAACGCCCAGCGCCTTGAAGAGACCACGGCTCGTTCCTTCGCAAGACAAAAGCCGCCTTCGGCCGCCGAGAGAGAAAGCCGCTTCCGAGGGAAAGCAGAAAGCACCCCCGAGAAAGAGAGACAGGCCATGACGAACCCCTTCCATCAGACCATCGCCGCGAGCAGCTCAACGCTCCCGGTTTCAAGCCCGAAGGGCGCAGATCGCATGCGTCAGTGGGCTGTGCGCCTCTACAATGCGAACAATGACGCGCTGTTTCACTGGAGCGCCAAGGCGAAGACCGCCCTGGAGGCCGTGGCGACTGCGCGCTCGCGATACTCAGACGCTCTGGAGGCGATTTACCGAGCCCAGGGGCTAACTCGCTCGGATGCCAGTTCCGATCTCATCGTCGCCGAAAGCGAAGTCCTGAAGGCCTCGATGCCGAACGCTTGGCGTGTGACCAACAGGGCCAGCTGGGAGGCCTCAAAGCATCCCAAGGCTCAACGCGCCTTGCTGGGGATGCCACTCGCCCATGACATTGTCACGAGCATCGCGATGACAGACCTAGGCTGCATCACCGCGCTCCAGCACGACCATGCGCTCGTCCTCGGGATGTGGCTGTCGGTCGTCGGCAAGGACCAACTCATCGATATCGATAGCTGTTGGCTGGTGTCGACCCCAGACGGCACCGTCCGAGTCCCGCATTCCAACGGCGTGCTCCGCAATGTGTTGCGACTGTTCGCACTACGGGCTCTTTCGCCACGGCATGCGATCGGGAACCCCAGGAGCCACCCCTTCAACGGCTACCGTCTCGTCATCAACGGCCAGAGCAAGACGCTGCTGGCCGCCCAGATGATCCGCAAGCCGACAGCGCCCTTCGTGGTCCTCAACTGGCTTGAAAGCGAAGGCTTCATGGACGTTGCAAGCCAGTATCGCGGCAGTTTCGAACCTGCAGGCGAAGAAGCGCGGTCACGAGGCTAACAACACTCGGTTCACTGTCAGCCGACAGATCACCGCCCCCGAAAAGTGATGAAGCCCCGCCTCACAGAGTGCGGGGCTTTTTCTCTGAGACAGGTCCGCTGCGGGACGAAGGGACATTCACCCCCGAAAAACGCAAGGACTTCAAAAATGAAACTCTACCACTTCACCGCTTCCGAATACATCGAACCGATCATGACGCACGGCCTCAATCGAGGCGAGGTGGTGATCGACGCTCCGAACCTGGTGCAAAACGGCGTCAACTTGACGACCGATGCCGATCCGCGAGATCACGGCCTGTCGGATGGACGCTTGGTCACGAGCCTTGAGCGTCGCATCTTCGAGCAGATGGACGGCGTCCGCCTGCCGAAGGGAATGCGCTTTCCCGATAAGCGTCGCGTGCGAATCGAGATCGACTTGCCGGAGCACACGCACGGCCTCGTCAACTGGCTCCAATGGTCCGCAACCCATGTCGATCGCGCGACGCGCGAGGGGCTGATCCGGACCGGAGGCGGCATCGTCAAGGCCTCAACCTGGTACGTGTCGTTCGCCCCTATCCCGCCGTCCGCTTTCATCCGGATTGGTATCCGAAACCATGCGGGTTCCTACACGCCCTGCCAGAGCCGGACAGAGGTTCAGCAGGCAATCATGGCTCTGGATCTGCCCGGCGTCCGGCTTGTGCCGACGACGACCGACATTGGCGGCAAAGCGAGCTGACACGCATCCGGGACCGATTGTCATCAGAGACAATCGGTCCCGATCTCGGCGCCAAAAAGCAGGCCACAAGCTTCAAGAATACCGGTCTGGCGGGTGATCAGCGAGCGCGTCCGGGTCACCGCCGGCCACGAGGTCATGCGCATCCCCCATGGCGGGCGCGAGGTGGCCGTCCATGCCGAGTTGAAGGGGCGCGATGGCCGGGTCCTCGACGATATTCATCTAGCCGGGCTCGTGGGAACGCGCGAGCGGCCGATCCACCTGGTGCCGCCGAGATCGCCGCCCGTGCCGACTCGCTGCTAAGTCCGCTGGCAGAGTATGAGGCGGTTGTCGGGGGTCTTCTGATAAATGACCATGATCATCTGACCGCCTTGCTCAGCCAGTTGAAGCTGAGGCGCTGCGCGATCAGCTCGACAGCCTGATCGACAAGGCCCGCCCCCGCGGGCTGACGATGCGGGAGGCGCTGACGCTTTTTTGCGAGCGCGAGGGCCCCCCGTCGCGACCAGCGCCGGATCGGCATGTCCTTCGGCCTGGCGCGTTTCCCCTTCGTGCGCGACCTCAGCGGCTTCGACTTCGGGGCCCAGCCCTCCCTCGACAAGGCACAGATGCGCGAGATCGCAACAGGCCGCTTCATCGCCAATGGCGAGGCGGTCTTGCTCACGGGCGCGCCGGGCGTAGGCAAGGCCCATCTGGCGGTCGCGCCCAGGCATAAGGCATCGTCACCGGCTACTCGGTCCTGTTCATGCTGGCGACGATGCCGGTTGCGCAACTGGCCAAGGCCCATGGCGAAGGGCAGCTCGAGGAGAAGATCACCCACAACAACAAGCCGCAGCTGCTGATCGTCGATGAACTCGGCTATCCGCGCCTCTCAGCCAAGCCCCTGCGCGATGACGCCATCATGCTGCCTGAGGAAGAGCGAAGTCGGTCTGGATAGTAGTCGACGACTGCGCCGGCGACTGACGGGCGCGCGGCGAGCGCCTGTCGCCAAGCCTGAACCTTGTGCAGGGCGGCGAAAACGCCGAGATCGCGGACGGGGTCGAGCACGTCAAACTACCGGAAAGCAGGGTCAAAGGCGGCATCGACGAGCGAGAAGGGGACCAATAAAATAGTGGCCGTCCCCCAGCGCCGTCTCGACACGCGCCAGTTTACCTTTCAGCGCCACGACCTTGGCGTCGAAGGCCGCTTCGTCCTTCGTGATTTTGACTGTCCCGATCTCGGCGAGGATTGAGGAGCCAACCTCCACCTCAACGTGGTGGCGAGCCATGAGGAGTGGATCGGTCGGGGTGGAGAGTCATCTTTGGACTCGCATCACTGTCGGTGATGATCGATCAATCGCGGAACGACGAGATCGCGTCGTAGAAGCTTCACAAGATGGCGATGGACAGACGCGGGCACAACTGACCAAAAAGGGCCGCCATCGTTGCGATGACGGCCCAGAAGTGGTCTCGGGAGTCCGAACAGGGGAATGTTGTCGGGACCCAATGATTAATTGACGATCGAACATGAAGCTTGCATGACGCCGAGCAACGCTACGTCGCTCATGAGCCTTGATTTTAGATGACGCAGCGGCAATCTCGGTTGAGTTATGTGACGGAAAGTGGTGTCATCACCGAACGCGGCATTCCCGCGTTCGGAGGGCTTTCATGCCCCGCTATTTCTTCGACACTGACGATGGCTCGGAAACGATCACCGACGTAGTGGGGCGGGATCTTTCGAACGATGTCGTTGCGCGTTGGGCCGGCCTCGACACGCTCCCGGACATGGCGCGCGACAAGATCGCGGAAGGTGACCACCGGACGTTTAGAGTCAGCGTCCGTAACGCCCAGGACACCGTGATCTATGTGGCCACGCTCGCCCTGATGGGCGGTTGGAAGAACGGCGGCGGGACCGAGGGGTCTACTTGAATGCGGGAACCGCTCCGAGTTTCCGGGGCGCCGGTAGGTTGCTCGGGGGCCGGGAAGTAGGAGGCCGTCACCGCTGAGAGGCCTCGGCAGCTACTGGCCCGGTCGCACCGACCCCGAGCGAGCGCTGCACCATGACGCTGTCGGACCACTTCCCGTAGCGATAGGCCACACCCGGCAGCAACCCGACCCGATCGAAGTCGAAGCGCTCGTGAAGTGCCAGTGAGGCGGTGTTCTCCCCGTCGATATAGCCGATCATCTGGCGGAAGCCGGCAGCCGCGCAGGCGTCGATCAACGCCTGCATCAGCAGACGGCCGACCCCGCGGCCGACATGGTCGTGATGCACATAGATCGAGTGCTTCACCGTGAAGCGGTAGGCTGGACGCTTGCGAAAGGGAACGACATAGGCGTAGCCAACGACCTCGCCGCCGCGCGTCGCCACAAGATGCGCCAGGCGGCGGTTGCGCAGGTTCCTGCGGCGATCCTTCAGATCATCCGGCTGCGGGGTGCCGGTCTCCTCGACCCCCGCCTCGATACCGCGGCGGATATGCCGGCGATAAATCGCCAGCATGGGCTCTACATCGTCGTCGCGCGAGGGACGCACGAAGATCGGCAAGTCAGCATCCATGGCGTCGTCCGACATCAGGGCCCGGCCGGTTCGCTGACCACGTAAGTGTGCAGGCGCACCCGACCGTCAGCGTCATGCTCGCGATAGACGCCCTGGATCTCGACCTCGAAGCCCGGGAAGGCGTTAAAGCAGGCCTCGAACATCCTGAGATAGTCGATCATCGGCTTGGCCCGCTGACACAGGCGCTCGCCCGGCACGATGGTTGCGATGCCGGGAGGGTAGACGACGAAGGGCGTGGTGGCGATCCGCCCGGCGATCGCATCGATCGGCAGATAGTCGACATCGTTGCGGACGAGGCAGCGGGCGGCGTCATGCGGCGACATCGCCATCTCCGGCAGATGCTCCGGGGAGAATTGCCGGTTCTGAAGCTCGCTGACCTGATGATCGCGGAAGAAGCGGTGCATCTCGCCACAGAGGTCGCGCAGGCGCACGCCCTCATAGCGAGCCGGCCTGCGCCGATAGAACTCCGGGATCGCGTCTTCGAGCAGGGCGTTATCGTCATGCAGTTTCTTGAAGGCGACGAGCCCGCTGATCAGCGTGCCAGCCTTGCTGGCCTCGACCCCTGGCGTCAGCAGGAAGAGCAGCGAGTTGAGGTCGTTCTTCTCGGCCACGATCCGGTTCTCGCGCAGGAACTGGGCGACGACCGGTGCTGGGATGCCATGCTCCGCATAGGCGCCGGTCACGCGGTCGAAACCGGGCGTCAGGAGCGTCAGCTTGTTGGGGTCGGTCATGGCGAAGCCCGCTTCCATCGCCGCAAAGCCGTGCCAGCCCGCGCCCGGCGCAAGCTGCCAGTATGCCGGGTCGGCGGCGAGTTGGTCGGTGGCGACCATCTCCCATGCGATGTCGTGCACGCCGCCCGGGCGCGCGGCATCGAGGATCGACACACGCTCCGGCACAAACGGCTCGAAGAACCAGCGGCGCTCGACCCGCGCCTCCTTCTCCTCAAACTCGCGTCGGACCGCCCGGATCTTCTTGCGAAGCTCGATGCCGAGTCGGATCGTGTCGTCCCAGAGCACTTCGCCCGAGCGGCCCTTCATCATCTGCGCGCCGACATCAAGCGAGGCGAAGAGCGGGTAGAAGGGCGAGGTCGACGCGTACTGCATGAAACTCTCATTGAAGCGACGATGCTCGACGCGTCTCTTCTGGCCCTTGATATGCCGGTCCTTGATGTGAATCTGCGACGCCTGGCTGAAACTCGCCAGCTGCTTGTGGGTCGATTGGGTCGCGATGATGCCCGGCGAATCCGGCCCCAGCCCCGTCAGCCCCATGGCAAAGCGCCCGGCATAAAGCGGGTGGAACTTCATGAAACCGGCCCAGGCCTCGTCGAAGAGGATGTAGTCGCAGAGATGCCCGATCTTATCGAGGATCATCTGAGCGCTGTGGATCGTGCCGTCATAGGTGCATTGCTCGACCACCGCGACGCGGAAGGGGCGCGGCTTCTGCCAGGCCTCCTTGTCCTTGACCAGCGGATTGGTCCGGATGCGCTCGCGCAGCGCGGCCTCGTCGAAGGCTTCCCAGCGCATCGGGCCGATCAGCCCCCAGGCGTTGCGGGCGGTCGGTATGTAGATCGGGATGCCACCGGAGATCAGCAATGCGCCGTGATGGGCGGCCTTGTGGTTGTTGCGGTCGAACAGGACAAGGTCGTCATCTGTGACCAGCGCGGCGAGAGCGACTTTGTTTGAGGTCGAGGTGCCGTTGAGGACGAAGTAGGTCTTCTCGGCGCCAAAGATCTGGGCTGCCTCCTTCTGGGCCTTCAGCGCCGGGCCCTCATGAGTCAGCAGGTCGCCGAGGTCGAGCACGGAATTGTCGAGGTCGTCGCGGAACACCGCCTCGCCGAGATGCTCCATGAAGACGCGGCCGATCGGGCTACGGCTGTAGAACACGCCACCATTGTGGCCGGGGCAGGTCCAGAGATGGTTGCCCTCCTCGGCATAGTCGACGAGCGCGCCGAAGAACGGCGTCTTCAGGGTCTCGGCATATTGCTTGAGCCGGCTGATCAGGCTCTTGGCGATGAAGGGCGGGGTTTCCTCGGAGAGGAAGATGTAGCCGTCGATGAAGTCGAGCACCTCGACCGGCACGTCCTCGAAGCGCTTGCGGCGGATGAGCAGGATGATCGGAAATTCGAGCCCGCGCCGGCGCATCAGGTTGATCAGCGCCGCGGTCTTGCCCTCCAGCCCCTTCTTCCCCCAGTCGACGACCATGCAGCCGATCGCGGCGTCGGTCTGGACCGCGATTTCTGCATCTTCGAGCTTGCGCGCCTTCACGACCTCGAAGCCCGAACGCTCGATCTCGTCGACGATCTGGTGGAAGCGAATGCCCTCCAGGTCCTCCGCGTCGAAATTCGGCGTCGCGAAGAGGAAGGTGAAGCGCCTGAAGTAATCCATTTCGACCCCGTCGTTGCCCAACTGCAGCTATTCCCGGTTTATGACGGAACGACGAAGCGCTCAGCAGAGCGGCCTCAACCGGGAGAGGAGCGGTTGGGCGGTCGGATGCCACGCGACCGCAGGTTGCGGAACCATCGGCAACCTGCCACGGCATCCACGCCCCCCACCATGGCCGAATTCGTTGGGGGCACGGATGCTTTCCCGGCAGGATCAGACAATCCTCGTCGGCGGCATCGCCAAATGAGCACATCATCGTCAGGGATTGCGCTAGGGATTTCCATCGGCAGGGAGCCGATCTCGCCGGCCAATGGCTCAACGCGAAATCCGACCCCATTGTTCAGTTTTCGCGTTGTCGCTCGCCGTCACGCGTGCGGCTGCGTGACGGGCGTGCCCGCCGAACTCGGGACCAGACGTCGGTACCCCCTGGAAGCGGCCAGCAGGCCGGTCCAGCATCGGGGGCAGGCTCAAATCGAGAACAGAGTCCAGTTATGAACGAGGGCAAATAAGGTGCAACGTCATGTCCGATATGCTGGAAACGCAATATTGATGCCTGGGCCTTACGAGCAGCGCCCTTCCCGAGGTTGATCGCCGGAATCCAAATAGGCCGCAGCCGAGAGATCTGTTGCGTCAAGTTCGTCCATCGGTACGATCAGGTTCATGCGGCCCCTTGCCTTCTCGATCGCGGCGCTCACCCTCGCCGCCGCCAGCTCATCTCTTGCTCAAGGGATGGCACCGGAGCCCGTGGTAGTTAAGTCGATCGTGTTGGATGGCAAAAAGATCGCGCCCGGCGGGGCCGTCGCTGAAATCTTCGGCCTCCGAAAAGGCGGTGACGGCTTTGTTTCGGTGCGATCTGCGCCCTCGACGAAAGCTGCCGAGCTGGGACGATTGGTCCAAGGCGAACGCGTCATCGGCGTACTGCAAAAAGATTGGAGTTCCGCGAGTTTCGTGGGGATCATCTATCTGCCTGACGCGCACGTTGACACGCCCCTGATGGAAGCTTGTCGTCTCCCCGAGGCCCCGCCCTACTTTGACGGAACCTACACGGGACCCTGCCGGTCCGGCTGGGTAGCAAGACGATTCGTGCGGGTTTTGGCGGATTGATGCTGCGCCGGTCAGCGGGCAAGAACGGGGTCACCACCGAGTGGCCCTAAACCCGACGGCACTGGAACATCCGTTCCTCGATAGTCCGACTTCACAACGAGCTTCGGGCTAGCTGATAGATAGAGCTTGCGGACCACGATGAGCGTGAACGCCGATTGCTGTGCCACCTCGTTCGTCGCATCAACGACCAGCTTTCCGCGCGGAAGATACATCGTTCCGGTCAAATTCGAGACGAAATTGCTCTTAATGACGTGCTCGCGGTCGAGCGAGGTTGCCCTGTCCTCGAAGAAGAGGAGCCCTGTTAACGGCCCGTCTTTGGGCGCGTTCAGAACCACCCTCGCGTTGCTCAGGAACTGAAATGTCGTTTTCTCGCCCTTGAGGTAGAAGCCGACATACTCGCCTCGAACATCAGCGTTCGAATCGACCACGAACGGTCCATCCTTGACGATGTAGGTGCCAGGTTCGAACCTCACGAAGGAGTTGCCGCCGATAAAAAGCCCACCGCAGTAGGTGCCGGGTTGCAGGACATGGCGTGCGTTTGGCGAACCTTTGTCGATGACGTTCAAGCCTTTTGCTTTACAGGCACCTTCGGGAGGTTCCGGCCTTAGCGCCAGCGGGTCGCTGACGGGCGGACAGTCGGTCAGCTTGCGTGCAAGAAACTCCCCCGCTCCAGAATAGCCCCCTCCCGAGCAGACCATTTTAGCAGCCACCCTGATGCCGCTGTCGGTCTTGACGCCAGAGCTGCTCTTGGAATTCGAATACACGTTGCAATCCTGGGCCGTCAGCCAGGAGTTCGATTTCATCGAGATGGTTTCGATGCTGGCCGTGTCCAAAGCGACCACGCAAATCTTCTGGTTGCCGACCACCGTCGCGATCGCGGTCACAGTCATCTCTGGCGCCTTCGACGACCAAAGGCCGGAGAAAGCACTACGCATAGGCCGCTTCAGATTCACCTCAACGGAGCGGTTGCTGTTGATGATCCTGGCCGCGATGTTGTTTCCAGCATCCAGCCCGTGCGTTTCCAACTGGCGCGCGGCAAAACCATTGACGACCTCAGTCAGGCGCTTGTCCGTCAAATGGCCATTGGTCAGATCGCGGGCGGCGGCGATCGCCGCGGCATCAACTGCAGCCTGCATGATGGCGCGGTCACGCGTCGCCGTCCCATAGTCGATTGCCGCGCCAACTCCGAGAAGCAAAGCGGGGAATGCGAAGGCCGCCATGATGGCGACCGCACCGCGCGTATCGTCAGCGAAGGCGCTGATCTGGCACGCCGACTTCGTTGTCTCAACGCGAGACCAGACGGGATCGTCCGACATGTACTTCAGCCCTGAGCACCGTTCTGGTGCGTGCTGATCACCCTGCAACGGAACTGCGAAAAAACCGTTCCAGAAAACTCAGCTTACGTTTGGGTATCTTTAATCAGCGGCAACCATAGACCAGGAGACTGCGCCGCGAGTTGAGGCCGGATTACGCCGGTTTGTCCCCTTGGCTGCCCAGAGGGCAGGCCACGCCCCGTGGCGCCTTAGCCACGCCAGCTTGCCGTTCCTCGCGAAGATCCTAGCCGGGGGCAGGGGCGGCAATGGGCCCCCTGCCCTTTCGCCGGCCCATAGCGGCGGTTTCGGGCGGTGACGGCGGGTGGGGGCGATCGCGCGTCCATCCAAAGACTCAGGCGGCGAGGTGGTAGCCTACGGCGATCATGGGAGCCCTGACCCGTCGAGGCCGGCTGACCGATGCGGCCAGGTGTCGGTCGGGTATAGGCCAGGCACGGCGCCGGACAAGGCATCCAGCCGTCTCCCCCATGGGCCCCTCGGCCGGCCCCTCAGTTGCCAGGCGCCTCCCGTGCGCCGTGCTCCCTTGGAAATCCGACCGGCCACGAGAGGCGCAGCTGGCGAAGCCCACGGGAGATGCCCTTCATGACGAACGACCGCAAGCCCAACCGCCCCAGCCACACCCTGTTCTTAGTGGAAGGCGAGCAGGACGACGCCGTCTGGACCGAAGTCGGCGCCCTGTGGCCCACCAGAACGACAACGGGTTCCACCTGAACCTCAAAGCCCTGCCGATGGCCCGCGACGCTCGACTCGTGATCCTGCCGCGCAAGACCAAAGAGCGGACCAACCAGGAGGCCGGCCGATGAGCACCTCCCCCGTTTCGCCGTGGTGCTGAACGTCCCCACGGCCGAGCTGATCGCGGGCGCCACCGCCATAGACGTTTGCAGCGCTTTGGATTCCGATAGGCTGCACCTGCCGCTGGGGAAGCAATATGTTGGGAAAGTCCGAGAGCATCGGCGAGACGTTGCGCCGCCTGGTGCATCACTACAGTGAACCGCAGGGTCTGTTTGAGGCTGTGCGCGCGGCCCATCCTGAGGCAGGGAAGAGAGATATCGTCCTCGCTGCACTGTCAGTGATGATCGACCAGTCGCAGACCGACCTCGTAGCATCGCGACTGCTTCATCAGATGGCTATGGAACGGCGCGGACATCGCTGACGCAACAGGAGTGATCGGTGCTAGGGCTCGACCAACCGCAAAGCGCCAGCCGACAGTCGATCGTAGGCCGCGTCATATCTTCCGGGTGAAACGCGGACTCATCCTCGACAGCAATCTACGCGTGTAGATTCCAGCTTGAGAAGTTGTTTGTGGATCAGACCAACGGGGTATCTGACATTGGATAACGTGTTCTAGAATTCTTCCCAGGTTGTATCAGTCGTGCGATCGTTTACGGCCTTCTTGACCTGTATACGCTGCCGAGGGATGGCGCTGGCGCCAACCAGGGCGCGAGATCCGTGCACCTTCTGAGTAAAGGCAACGTGCGCAAGCTGGTGCAAGCGGGCGGGTTCGGAGGTTGCCAGGCTAGCCACGCCGCCCGCTACCTTGTCGTTGCCCGTCTTGAAGGCGGCGACGAGGTCGTTGAGCTGTGCGATCCGACCCGTGAGTGAAGTCGCTGACGCGGCGCTTTCTTCGGCCAACGCCGCGTTGGCCTGAGTCATCTCGTCGAGGTGGACGACGGCCTGGCTCATCGCGTCGATGCCATTCGCTTGCTCACTGGTGGCTGCGGAGATATCGGCAATGGTGGCGGCGACCTTCTGCGACGAGGCGAGGATCAGGCTAAGCTGGTCGCCGGCCTGGCGCACGAGCTTGACGCCGTCGCCGACCTCTGTGTTCGAGGACGAGATCAGGGCCGATATGTCCTTGGCTGCTTCGCTGGAACGCTGGGCCAAAGTCCGCACTTCCGAAGCCACGACTGCAAAGCCCTTTCCGGCGTCGCCAGCCCGGGCCGATTCGACCGCCGCATTCAAGGCCAGAAGGTTGGTCTGGAAGGCAATGTCGTCGATCACCCGGATAATGTCCGAGATTTTCTGCGACGCATTTTCGATGCGGGCCATGGCTTCGACCGCTTCCTCGGCGATCGCGCCACCGTTCTGAGCGGCCTGCATCGCTTCGTCGGCGACGGTGGCCGCCTGGCGCGAGGCCTGGGCGGTGGCTTTCACTGACGCAGCAAGCTCCTCGGTCGTCGCGGCGGTCTCTTCCAGGCTCGACGCCTGCTCTTCCGTCCGCTTCGACAGATCGTCGGCACCCATATTGATCTCGCGGGCAGCGAGGCCGACATCGATGGAGGTCAACTGGATCGTCTTCACCGTCGAGGACAGGCGTTCGACCGTGTCGTTGATGGCGGTCTTCAGATCGGCGAAGCGGCCATAATAGGTCGTCTCGACGTGATGCGTCAGGTCGCCCGCCGCGATCGCCTGAAGTGCATTGGAGAAGTCGCTGGTGGCGCCATCCACGACGGCGTTGATCTGGTTGATGCCTGAGACGAGCTTCTGCATCTGCTCGTCGGCCTGGTCGATCTGCAGCCGCGCCGAGAAATCGCCCGCAGCGGCG
>LFEF01000590.1_pt2 | contig 12060 bp, 12 predicted proteins | sample 619371 | NCBI WGS metagenome assembly LFEF01 (sample SAMN03014291, study PRJNA259931) | freshwater metagenome | biome: lake; feature: waterbloom | place: China: Taihu Lake | collected 2006-08 | depth 0 m m
AAATATTACTTTAATTTGTAGAAAAGAGAACCTAAAAGTTATTAACAAAAAGAAAAGCTTATTTGATGGTTATTTGACAAAAAAGCATTTTTGAACCAAAAAACCCAATAAAATCAAGGGTTTCTTATTTGATGGTTATTTGATTATGGAAGAAAAAAAGTTAATAAACCTTATAAATGATTTGATTAAACAACCTAACGAAAGTGAATGGGTTGAATTTAAATTGAATTATCATTCAGCAGATGAAATCGGAGAGAGAATTTCAGCTTTAGCCAATGGTGCTTGTTTACATAATCAACCTTTTGGTTATTTAATCTTTGGAATTGAAGATAAAACACATAAAGTTGTTGGGACAACTTTCAAAGTTAAATCAGCAAAGAAAGGCGGAGAAGATTTGGAAAGTTGGCTAATAAACAGACTTGACCCTCGCATCGATTTTAGAACCCATGAATTTGAATATGAAGAAGGGAAAAATATTTCGTTATTTTGTATCCCTAGTGCAGAAAACCGACCAGTTGACTTTTTACATATTCCCTATATAAGAGTTTCAAGCTACACTAGAAAGTTAGGAGATTTTCCTGAAAAAGAGGGTAAGATTTGGCGTAAAGCTCCAATAAAGCCACTTGAAAATGTAATTGCAAAGCAAAACGTTAATTTGTCAGAAATAATAAGTTTACTGAATACCCAAACTTATTTTGAATTATTGAAATTACCTTATCCAAATACTCAAGACGGAGTAATTGAAAAATTTATTTCAGAAAAATTTATCAAGAGAAACAAAGATCTATATGATATAACTAGACTTGGGGCATTATTACTTGCAAAAAACCTTGAAGAGTTTGATGAAATCGGTAGAAAAGCCGTTAGGGTTATTGTTTATAAAGGAAAAAATAAAGTTGAAACTATCAGAGAGCAAATTGGGAAAAGGGGTTATGCTGTCGGTTTTGATGGATTAATTGAATGGATAAATAGTCAATTACCCGCTAATGAAGAAATTGGTAGAGCATTTAGAAAAGAAACTAGGATGTACCCCGAAATTGCAATAAGAGAATTGGTTGCCAATGCCCTTATCCATCAAGACTTTAATGAAAAGGGGTTCCCAATGATTGAAATCTTTACCGATAGAATTGAAATTTCAAATCCCGGCCTTCCATTAATTACACCGCAACGATTTATTGATGAATATATTTCAAGAAATGAAAAGTTAGCCGATGTTTTAAGAAGATTTGGAATGTGCGAAGAAAAAGGAAGTGGAATTGATAAAGTAATTTATTACAATGAAATGTACCAGCTTCCAGCAGTTGACTTTATTGTTTCAGAAAAGAGAACACGAGTTACTATGTTTAGTTATAAAGAGCTAAATAATTTAGATAAGAAAGATAAAATAAGAGCTTGCTATCAACATGCTTGTTTACGTTATGTTTCAAATGATATAATGACAAATCAAAGTTTAAGGGAGCGTTTTCAAATTGAAGAGCAAAACTCTGCCATTGCATCACGCATAATCAAAGACACTCTTAATGAAGGCTTAATAAAGGATGACGACCCATCAAGCAATTCAAGAAAATATAAAAAATATATTCCATTCTGGGCTTAAATTTTACAAAGCACCTAATTTTTTAAATACAAAAGATTTATATAAATAAGGATGACTACAAAAGAACTAATACAAATTGAGAATATTTCAGTTGATGAGTTAACGGAAATCATCGCCGAAAAATTGGCGAAAAAGATAGAAACTAGGATTGCCACACTTATTTCATCACAAACTGATGATGAGTTACTAACACGAAATGAAACCGCTGCATTTTTAAAAATAAATATTACCACTTTATGGCATTGGACAAAAAAAGGTAAGATTAATGCCTACGGCATAGGTAATCGTGTTTATTATAAAAAAGAGGATCTGAAGAGAGCTTTGGTTCATATAAATTAAATAATTGTTTAATTTTTCCAATATGCGTTTAACTTTTCTATGTATTTCTTTGAAGTAATCTTTGTATAACTCAAAAACTGATTTTCAATTTGATGTCCAGTATTTTTCATAATAGTCAAAGTATCTAATTAAATAAATTTGTAGCAAATGATCTTCTGCAAAAGTGAGAAGAAACTAATTCGTGCTTTTTAAATGTACCTGTCTTTTTACTGAATATTTTCTTTTCATCCATTTAGTATTTCCTTCAGGTTTTTTAACCAATAAAACAGAAATCACAATCATTATCTGAACCTCTCCATAATTTTGATAACATCAATTTCGAATTTCCTAATTATCACTTCCAAACTATCGGCAGAAAATTCATCGGTTAAAATTTTTCCTATTGAGACATCATGCCTAAACCAATATTCACATAAACTCAATTGGATGAAATTTTAACTCTATTTCTAAAGTACATCTTGATATAACATTTGTATAGCGACCTCCTTTTCAATAGTTCGCAAAATCATGCTTTACAACAATCGTCGAGACCTTCATAAGCTTCAGGATCTGCTTTTACTTCATCTGCATCATAACCTAATTTAGAGATGGCTACTTTAATCGTTTGCAAATCTGTTTTCTTTTCATTGTAAAAGATTGTAAAGGTCATATTCTCGTCATCTAATTGATAGGCTTTCACACCTTTTATTTTCAACATTTCTGTTTTGAACTTCATACCACAAGTTTCACAAACTTTGCAATGATCACAATGTAATACAGTTTTGATTATTGCTTTTTGATTTGTATTTTGAGCAGTTGCAGTAAATATTGTAAATAGAGTAAATACAAGTAGAAACAACGTTTTAGAATAGATTTTTTTCATCTTGAAATTAATTGTTTTTTCAAAGATAATTAAAATATATTTTAGTAATTCAAATTCAACCCAACTCCAAATCCCATGTCGCTATCGTAATGCGTTCTGATACTAAAATTTCTTTTTAAAATGTATTTTGCTTCAAGCATATATTCGGTGTCGGTATTAACCATAAATCCCATTCTTATACGCTTTGAAATCGGAACATCTTCTCGCATTAATTGTAATCTAACATTACCGTCTTGAAAAACTTCTGCCTGTGCCATCACTAGCATAGGTAATGTATAATTAACTCCGGCACTTAAAACTGCTCTTCTGTCTTTGGTGTTTTCTTGACCGAAGATGTTTTTTTCAACTTCACCGTTCATCTTTCTGTATCGCCAGTCGAAACCAATAAAAGGCATCAACCATTGCATTTTTCCAATGTATCTTCCTAAATGAAACTCTGCTTCATAACCGTGCATATCGTGGTAACCTAAACGCCATTCCGCTCCTAAACTCCAACGTGTATTTTGTATCATTGCCATACCATCATTTCCATTGGTTGCAAAATCATTTTCAGCCATGATGTGAAAAGCTCTATCGTCTGCAAATAGCTTTCGTTCTGCTAATTTAGGATTAGGAATTAGCGGGTTTGGTTCTTGGTTTTCATAAGTAAAAATTCTACCCATTCCTGCCATCATGTGATATAAAATGTGACAATGGAAAAACCAATCGCCTTCTACATTCGCATTAAATTCAATGACGTTAGTTTCCATTGGCATTAAATCCATTACGTTTTTTAACGGAGCGTATTCTTCCTGACCGTTAATGATTCTGAAATCGTGACCGTGTAAATGCATAGGATGACGCATCATAGAATTATTGTAGAGTGTAATCCTGATATTTTCACCTTTTTTGATTAAAATTTTGTCAGTTTCGGAAATTACTTTATTGTCTAAACTCCAAACATACCGATTCATATTTCCGGTTAATTCAAAACGAAGTTCTTTTACCGGAGCATCTTTAGGCAAAGTTGTTTTTTCTGTAGATTTCAGCATGGCATAATTAAGCGTTTTAATCGCTGTCATTTCATTTCCGTGGTTTTTATGATTTGAATGATCGTGATCCATTTCTTTCTTATTATTACTTTTCATTGTAGATTCACCTGTTATTTCCGGATACATCACCGCATTCATATCCATTTGATTTAATGACATTTGCATTCCCATATCGTTTAACTCTCCGTTCATTTTCATCATATCGTTCATCATTTTCATTCCTTCAAAATATTTCAATTTTGGTAATGGAGAAATTAATTGTTTGATGCCACCACCAAGGTACAAGGAAGCTGATTTAGTTCTGTCTTCAGCTGTGGCTAGAAACTCATACGAAGTATTATCGGCAGGAATTGTCACTACGACATCATACGTTTCTGATACTGCAATTAAAAGGCGATCAACTTCCACAGGTTCTACATCGTTACCATCACTGGCAACTACTGTAATTTTTCCACCGCCATACGTTAGCCAAAAATAAGAGGATGCACCACCGTTTGCAATGCGAAGTCGCACTTTATCACCACCTTTGAATTGAGTTAACTGACTTTCATTTTTGCCATTAATGAGAAACTTTTCGTAATACACATCACTCACATCCATAGCATTCATTCGTTTCCATTCGTTACCTATTTTTGTTTTGAAGTGACCTTGTTTGATGGCTTCTGCATAACTTTGGGTAGAACCTTTTTTTATCGCAAACCAGTCGGAAGCATTGTGTAACATTCTGTGGACGTTTTCTGGTTTTAAATCCGTCCATTCACTTAAAATTATTGGAATGGCTGGTATATCATCGATTCCTTTTCGGAATGTTTTATCATTTTCTTTTTTATTCATTATGAACATTCCATACATCCCGATTTGTTCCTGTAAACCGGAATGACTATGATACCAATGTGTTCCGTTTTGAATTATAGGAAACGTGTATTTATGAGTAGTTCCCGGTTCAATCGGCATCTGAGTGAGATGAGGCACACCATCTTCTTTATTGGGTAAAAATAGTCCGTGCCAGTGCAAAGAAGTGCTTTCCTTTAATTCGTTATGTACGTAAATTTCGGCAATATCGCCTTCTGTAAAAGTTAAGGTTGGCATTGGAATTTGACCGTTCACCGCAATAGCTCTTTTTTCAGTTCCAGAATAGTTGACAATTGTATCGCGAACGTATAAATCGTATCGTACTATTTTTTGAGCGAATAAGATTTGTGATACAAAAAGTAATAGTACTATTTGCAACATTTTTTTTGAAAAAATATTTTGTAAATCCATATCTGATATTTTCATTTTAGTTATTGCAAATTTTTGAAAATCAAGCATTTTTGATTTTATTTTTTTAATAGCAATTCCCAACTTGCTATTTTATTGTTCAATGTTTCTATAGTTTTTTTCATTTTTTCCTTATCTGCTAATGATACTGCCCTTTTTGCAGCTTCAATAGCACTAGCGTAATCTTTGTTTTCCGATGCTATTTTTTGTCTCAAATTTGGATAATGGAAATTTTGAGGATTTAACTTTTCAGCATCCAATAGCCATTTAATTGCTTGTTTGAAATCTCTATTTGTACTGTAATAATAGTTGGCTGCTTGAAATAATAAGTTGGCATCTTGCGTTTTTCCTTTAACGATATGTTGGTCTATCAACGCTAATAACATATCGTCCTCTTTACTTTTAATTGGTATTTTGACCATAGTATTTTCCCAAAAGATTTTTAGAAATGCTTCACCTTTGCTATTAATGTCATTTAATTCAATTGTAAATGTTTCATAGAAATAGGGACTTTTTTCTGTGGGAACTTTAAAACGCATTACGTCTTTTTTCTCATCATAGCCGGTTTCACCATGTAAAGTTATATCTGTATTAATGATTATTGTCCACTCATTAATTGAAGGAATTGAAAATATTGAATAACTACCCGATTTTAATATACTATTACCAAAGGAGATATCTTCAGAAGTTGTAATTACGGTACAATCACTTGCACCAGTTCGCCAAAGTTTATCAAATGGTACTAACTCACCAAATATTTTTCTGCCTCTTACTAATGGTCTACTATAGGCTATTTTAATTTTTGCACTGCCGACTTCCTGTTCAAATGATGAAGCAGGACTTGCAGATGTTGTTCTTATTTGAATTTTTTCTTGAGCATTTATTAATAATGCTTGAATTAATAGAAAGCTTGTAAAGATTATTTTTCTCATCTTGTTAGTCAGTTATTTTTTCAATTTTAAAACCAGCCTTTTCAACTGCTGCTACTATTTCATTCTGATTTAAAGATTGTGTTTCAATAGTTAAAACTTTATCCTTATTTCGGACATCAACTTCCCAGTTTTCTATCTCAGAAATCTCATTTAATGTGTGTGTAACTTTTGCGACACAGCCCATACAATTTATATTCGTTTTGAATTTAAAAATATTCTTTTCCATTGTTTTATGATTTTAATTAATTATTGAAATATTTAAGCCTTAAACTATTGCCAACAACACTTATACTACTTAGTGCCATTGCTGCTCCAGCAATCATTGGATTAAGTAAAAAACCATTGATTGGGTAAAGAATTCCAGCTGCAATTGGAATTCCGATAATATTGTAGATAAATGCCCAAAATAGATTTTGCTTGATGGTATTTACCGTTTTAGTTGACAACTTTATGGCTATTGGGATTTTAGTCAAATCGGAAGAAATGATTGTCATTTTTGCTACGTCTATGGCAATATCACTTCCTTTTCCCATAGCGATACTCACATCGGCTTGTGCTAAAGCAGTACTGTCATTTATCCCATCGCCTACCATTGCTACAGTTTTCCCTTTTGCTTGTAATTCTTTTACAAAATCGGCTTTATCTTTTGGTAAAACGTCGCCTTTGAAATGGGTAATTCCTACTTTTTCAGCAACAGCTTTAGCGGTATTACTATTGTCTCCAGTGAGCATATAAACCTCAATATGCATCTTTTGCAATTCCTTGATTGCGTTAATGGAAGTTTCCTTGATTTCGTCTGCAATTGCAATAACGGATAATGCTTTTTTATCGTTAGCAAACCAAATTACAGATTTGGCTTCTGCCAACCATACTGAGGCATTTTGCTCCAAATTTTTATCTATAACTATATTATTTTCTAATAGCAGTTTTTTATTACCAATAAAATAATTTTGACCTTTAAAATCTGCTTTAACGCCTTTGCCAGTACTACTTTCGATATGCTGGATATCAACAGTTGAAACATCTTTGTAAAAATGGACAACCGCTTCCGCCAATGGATGTTCAGATTGTTTTTCAATGGTTAACAAGATCTGTTTTAAAATTTCTGTTTCCTCAGTCCAAACAACATTGGTTACAGCAGGTTTTCCTTTTGTAATTGTCCCTGTTTTGTCTAAAATTATAGCGTCGATTTTCTTTGCTAATTCTAAACTTTCGGCATCTTTAATTAAAATACCTTGTTCAGCTCCTTTACCAACTCCTACCATAATTGCGGTTGGAGTGGCTAAACCTAACGCACACGGACACGCAATGACCAAAACAGTTACCAAGGCTAATAATCCTTGGGTGAATCCATCTTGTCCCCCAAAAATTATCCATACCACTAGGGATAAAACCGCAATTCCAATAACGATTGGTACAAAAATACTGGCAATTTTATCTACCATTTTTTGCACAGGTGCTTTACTGCCTTGAGCATCCTGAACCATTTTTATAATTTGGGAGAGCATCGTATCAGCACCTACTTTTTCGGCTTTGAATTGAAAACTACTTTTTTGATTAATTGTTCCGGAAAATACTTTGTCATTTGCTTCCTTTTTTACGGGAATGGGTTCACCACTTAGCATACTTTCATCAACAAAAGAACTTCCTTGAACAACTATACCATCTACAGCTACTTTTTCACCGGGTTTTACTAAAATTGCCATTCCTACGGTAACTTGTTCGATTGGTAATTGCGTTTGTACATTTTCTTGATTAATTACCGTGACGGTTTTAGGTTGTAACCCAATTAATTTTTTAATGGCTGATGATGTATTCCCTTTTGCATTTTCTTCGAGTAGTTTTCCTAAAAGAATAAAGGCAATGACTACAGCTGCTGCTTCAAAATAAACGTGTGCATGTAATCCTTTTGAATGCCAGTAATTTGGAAAAAGCGTGTTGAATACACTAAAAAGGTAAGCCACTCCTGTACTTAACGCCACTAAAGTGTCCATATTGGCTGAACGATGCTTTAATTGTTTCCAAGCATTTATGAAAAAATCTTTACCAAAACCAATAATTACAGGTGTTGCTAAAACCCACATGATATAATTAGCATAGGGAATATTCATAAAAAACATCGCAATTGCAACCAATGGGACAGACAAAATTATAGCACCAAAAGTCCTGATCTTTAACTGCTTTTGTTTTCTAATATGAATATCTTCTATGGTTTCCTGATTAGCATTGCTTTGATTTAAGAATAAATCGTAACCAATACTTTGGATTGCTTCACGCATTCTTTCCAGTGAAACCAAACTTGGAATATATTCAACTTTAACTTCTGCTGATGCGTAATTAACGGAAGCAGATACAACCCCTGATAAAAATTGAATTACACTTTCCACACTTACAGCACAAGAAGCACAAGTCATTTGAAGTACAGGTATTGTTTGAGTTGTTGTTGAAACATCATAACCCAAGTCACGAATGGCTTTAACAGCATCTGGAATCGCTATCTCAGGCTTTTCGGATTCAATTATGGCTTGTTTATTATTTAATTCTACTTTATGACTAGTAATACCTTCAACTGATTGTAATCCTTTGTCAACAATCATAGCACAATGTTCACTTTCAACATTTTCCAATGGTATTGCATACGAATGTGATTTTTCTGTTTTCATCTTTATCTTATTTATAATGCAAAGTTCTGTTGAAAAACCGGTTATGATTTGTAGAATTATGGTTATGGTTTACACAATTTATAATTTATCAATTTGAGTTCTTTTGGCGACTTTTATTTGTTTGAAATAACTCGGTGTAAATCCGGTTACTTTTTTGAATTGATTGCTTAAGTGTGCTACATTACTGTAATTTAGCATATCTGCAATTTCGCTTAGACTTAATTCATCATACATGATTAGTTCTTTTGCTTTTTCAATTTTTAGGTTGATAAAGTATTTCTCGATACTTATTCCTTCTACTTCAGAAAATAAATTACTCAATTTACTATAATCCTGATTTAGATGTTCAGCTATATATAATGACAAGTTTTTACTTAAATCAGCATTTTTGTTTTGCGTAACATCAATGAGAAGTGCTTTTATCTTTTCGATAATTCTACTTTTCTTATCATCGATTAATTCAAAACCAAATTTTTCTAATGCTTCTTTAATTTGTTTTTTTTGATCAGGTTCAATGTCGGTTTCGAGTTCAATTTCGCCTAAGTCAATGACATTTGCTTTGAAACCCAACTTTTCAATTTCTGTTTTAACCACCCATTTGCATCGGTCGCAAACCATATTTTTTATGTACAATTTCATTATAAACTAGTTTTTTTTAAATTGTGATTACAATACAAGCGATTTGAATTTTCTTAACTTTACTTCTTACTTTTTAAATCGAAAAAAGTATAAAAGAGGTTGAAATAAAATCCATTTGGAGCTGACCTGACCATTGAACTCATCAATTCATGACGATAGGCAAAATCTACACGAGCTTGACTATTGAAAATAAACTGTATGGCAGGAACTACATCTAAATAGGATTTACCATTTTCATTAATAGTTTGTCCGACAAATTCAACCATTAGATTAATGTTGGTTTGTTTAAAACTGGTGTACGTTTTAGGGTACATCAACTTACCAAATGACAGCGTATAATTTGTTGCATTATCACCAAGGTTGTCTGGAAAAGGATAGCTGGGTTTGTTGTCTAATGCTTTCTCAAAACTTACTGATGAACTAATTGCTACTTTTTTTATCAATTTGGTTGCTATAATTCCTGCTTCAAAACCAGTATTGTGACCTAGTATGTCTATTTGTTCTTGGTGAATGTCTGCATTGTTAAAGCTATACCTACCATAGGTAGCCATTCTAAAATGACTGTTTAAATCATCTGTAGAATAAAAGCGGTATTTTGCCATAAAACTTCCTCCTTCAGTAACCAATTGATTACTTCTATTACTGATAAAAGCTGAACCCCGAAACATTAAATCTTTATTAAAACCATACGTCACTTCAGGCATAAAATGGTAATTATAACCTGATTTAAATTCTTCCTTGAAAAGAGATTGCATCACATTAACGGCAAGCGAATTTGCAGGAACATTACTTGCCGGATCAGTTACCACAAACAGCTCTTGTCCTACTATATTTTGACAAGAAATTGCGACAAGAATTAAAAAAATCTTCTTCATTAATTTATAAATTTAATATGAAAATCATCTTCATTGCTAGCCGAGTAGGTAGCAACATCTTTGTTTGATTTAGAAAGTTTTTTGAATTCTTTTTCAGTTACATATCCTTTGTCTAACACTTGAAATTTGATATCATCCGATTTATTTGAATTAGTATTCATCAAAATATAAGAACCATTAGAAATGAGTTCTGGTTTTGCAGTAATTATTAATGAACCAATGAAAAAACCTGCATCTTCAACTTTTTCTTTAAAAGTTTTAGGACTTAAATTATTACTTTCTTTTAATGTTACTGTAAATGTGTTTGTATTTAAATCGGTTTCTACATTAGCCACTTCGGGCATACTTTTTAACTGCTTGTTTATTGCATTGGAGCACATCGAACAAGTTAAACCCGTTGCTCTGATTTCTGCTTTAACAATTTGTGCATTACTGTTTAATGAGAACATCAAAATTATTGATGCAACTATGCTATATGTTTTATTTATTTTTTTCATTTTACCTTGTTATTAATTTAATTATTTCTTCTTCTGTTGGATTTTTTACAATCAAAATACCTTCTGGATTAAATAAGAATTTTGAGGGTAATTCCTCTACACCAAAAAGCATAGCTGCATTCGCATCAAATCCTTTGGGATCAATTAATTGGGTAAATTTGATTTTGTCTTTCTCAATTGCTTTGAGCCATTTATTAGCATCAGTATCTATTGATATTCCAATGATTTCAATTTTATCAGTACTAACTTCATTGTGAAGTTTCACTAACTTTTTATTACCCAAGCGACAAGGACCGCACCAAGATGCCCAAAAATCAACAAGTACATACTTCCCGTTAAAAGAGGAAGTATTCACATCACTATTGTCGCTACTTTTTAGCGTTACTGATGGGATTTTATCGCCAACTTCTATTTGTGCATTTACTAAAAAAATATTGGCAACCATCAAAATCATAAAAATTACTTTTCTCATTTTATTTATTTTATAATTTCTACCGTTTTACCACAACTCAACATCATTGAACCGTAGTATGGATTTTTAATGGCATCTTCTTTACTTAACCAATTTGCACCTTTTCCATCGTTATACATAGGACAGAATTGATAGTAAATAGGGGATTCATATTTGGCAACTTTCATTAGACCATAAATATCTTTTGATAAATTTGAAAAATGTTGTCGTTGTTGCTTGATGTCTTTGTTATCTCCAATTTGTTTTGCGTCTTCTTTGATTGAATTAACAACTTTCATCCAAACCATGTGGACATCCATTTCAAGTTTCTCCATTTCGATGTTATTTACTGCACTCAAAAGTTCTTTAGAAGCTACAGCTGCTTTAGTTGCATCGGATGTAATTAATGCATCTTTTACTAGAAAATAATTGCTAAACAAAGCATCTAATTGATTTTCATTTGGGATTACATCAGTAGCTGATTGAGAATGATTACTGTGATTAGAATGTGCTTCGGTAGTCATCATTTTATTTTCTTCTTTGACAGGAACTTTAGCTACTCTTTCATATTGACAACATCCATGAAGATTATTATATACATCATCCGGAGCAAGAAATTTATCACTATCATATCCTGCCAATGAAATTCTTTTTAGAATTTCATCTTGGTTTGTTTTTTTTGGATCATAAGTTAAAGTAGCCATTTGAGTGTCTTGATCCCACTCTACTTTCGCTGTTTTTTTTATAGTACCAGTTTTTTCAATGGTTGTTTTACACATACCACAATTACCGTAAATTTTAACTGTCTCGGTTGTAGCATTCTTAATTTGTGCATTTGATGTAGTTGATAGCAATACACAGATTACTATCATTATATTTATAAATGAATTTTTCATTTTAAATGATATTGAATC
>LFEF01044432.1_pt1 | contig 12055 bp, 11 predicted proteins | sample 619371 | NCBI WGS metagenome assembly LFEF01 (sample SAMN03014291, study PRJNA259931) | freshwater metagenome | biome: lake; feature: waterbloom | place: China: Taihu Lake | collected 2006-08 | depth 0 m m
CTGCGCGCCTACGTGGAGGTCTATGCGCAGGACGACAACCAGGAAAAGTTCGTCCACGACTTCGTGGCCGCCTGGACCAAGGTGATGAACGCGGACCGCTTCGATCTCGCGTGACACCGCCACGCCCCCAGGCGCGGCCCGTCGCGGCTGCGCCTGGGGGGTGGGTCCTTCATCCTCGCCCTCGCGGGCGGGCGCTATACCGGCGAGGCTGCATCGTCAGCGTCAATCCGCGGCCCTACCGTTCGGAGGTCCGCCCCGCCCGGTTACGTCTCAAAGACACGTCCTGATCCCGTTTTTCACGTTCCTATTCCTTTTTGGTAACATTCATGATACCTATTGTCGTGATCGAAGAATTCATCACAGAGGACGGTGCAAGTCCGTTCGGTGAATGGTTTTCCGATCTCGATGCGCAGGCTGCGGCGATCGTCACGGTGGCGCTGGCGCGGCTTGCCGATGGTAACACCTCAAAGGTGGAGCCGATTGGGGAAGGCGCTGCGGAGTTCAAGATCAGTCGCGGTCCGGGCTATCGCATCTACTTCGGATGGGATGGCAAGGCGCTGGTGATCTTGTTGGGCGGCGGCACGAAGCGCCAGAGCGACGATATCGCGGACGCGTTGTCGCATTGGCGGAACTACAAGGCGCGGAAGGCCAAGGCAAAGAAGAGGTGAGGAGGCTCACATGGTGCTGACGCGAAGCTTCAAGGAAACGGTTCAGGCGCGCGTGGTAAACGACGAAGCCTTTCGCCAAGCGCTGTTTCAGGAAGCCGTGCAGGTGCTGCTCCAGGGTGATATCGCCAGCGGCCGTTCTGTCCTGCGCGACTACATCAACGCCACGATCGGCTTCCAGGCGCTTGCCGAGGCGACGCAGACGCCTGCGAAGAGCCTGATGCGCATGTTTGGTCCGAAGGGAAATCCGACAGCCGCTAACCTCTTCGCCGTGATCCATGCGCTTCAGGATCGCACGGGCGTTCACCTCGAAGTCCGGGCCGTCGCGGAAGCGGCTTGAGCGTGCACGAACAAGCCCCCCGCCCCAAGCTCTGAAACGCCAGCCGGGACGATACCCCTGACTTGCGCTTGCCGCTGTGGGCGATCCGATCCACGACGCAGCACCGTTCCCAAACCACGCCCTAGGTGGTCCGCTAGCGCAAACTGACGCTCCGGCCTTGCGGCTTTGGTCGAGATTTCCTGGCGGTATCGGTGAGATAAGTGGCGCGCCGAGCAGGATGAAAATGGGCACTGGTATGTCATTGTAAGTGCGTTGTAATCCTTAAGGCACAGTCTCTTTGAAACAACAAGTGACATAATCAAAATCAGATCATCAGGGGCGGTCGTTGTCGAAACTACAATCATTTCCTATGCTGACCACATGCAATCGGACACAGGCGTCATTCAACGGAGTCTCTATACGAATGACCGGTTTCGATCGGGTTAGGCACTGAAAGCCTTCACACCGGGCCCATATCCAAGTTTCGGTGAAGCGCGCCCCCTATAACGACCCACGAGCCGGGGCATCAGCGAACCAATTCAGGATCTGGCATCTTGAAGCTCTTGTCCCAGAATGCGGTGTCCGGCCCGTACAACCGGAGCCAGACGTACGGACGCTTTCCTCGTGTGGGCAGCCAGTTCGACTCGTAGCCCTTGGGTGCATCGGGTCCGAAATAGATGTCAACGCTGCCGTCTTCGTTCACCTGTAACTTTTCCTTGTCGAGGGAAGAGAGACCCGAGCGGCCAAGGGGGTTGATGATGAATGACCACGTAGCATGGTCATACATGGTCAGGGACCAGAACTGCTTCGCGGGCATATTGGCAGGAACACGCAATCGGTAGTTTGTCCCAGCCTGGATGGGGTGGCCTTCGGCATCCGCCGTCGGGGCCAGGTAAACGGTGCCCACCTTGTCACTCATGACGGCCGGATAGAATGTGAAGAAGTGCCAGGCCGCGGCGCGCGCATCCACCTGGACCGCTTCGTCGGTCACGAAGGCAAAACCGCGATCCGCGTCCGGCTGCATGACGAGGCTCCAGTGCCGGTCCGGCCAGTAGGGACTTGCCGCATGCATCCGGTCCACAAGGTCCTGCATGTAGAAGTAGGCATCCTGAACGCCGCGCTCCAGCGCGGGCTTGAGCCTTGGGTCCGGATCGAAGGGCTTTCCCTTCGCGATACCGATGGTCGCGAGCATGCCCATCATCACCTTGTCACGTTCCAGCACCGGCTCAGCGTCTATAATCGCATGAATATCCTCGAGCACGCCGATGTCGTAGCGTGGAAGCGTCGGAACGATCATGTCGATCGGATCGACGAAGGTCTGCGGGGGCGGATTGTCCGCCACGGCCAGGGGATACATCCGCAGCAGCTTGGTATAGGCGTAGGCGTCCTCATTCGTTGCACCCGGCCCGCGAACCGACCGAAAGGCGAAGCCGATGCGGTTGCTGCCCGATCTGATCGGGATGTAGCCCTCTGGAACGGCTCCGTCATAGCCCGGCGGCAGGAACAGGTACTTCCCGCCCTTGCCCTTGTCGACGCCGGCGGGCCCCACGTCGGCGATGGTGATCTGCCAATGATCCACGACCTGTCCGTAAAGGCTTGACTTCTCGGTACTCGCCGGGACTTCCAAGATCACCGGCCCGGCGCGAAGATCGGTATAGGCGGTGATGTAGGGGGTTACCGTGTTCGGCGTGATCGCTTCCATCTTCTGGGTCAGCGGTCCCGAGAAGGCGGCGATGTCGTTCTCCCTCAAGGGGGTTGCGGTCAGTAATCCCTTCCGCAGGCCATAGATCCCCAAGGCTGGCATTGCCCAGACCGTCGCCTCGAAGGCGCGCTGATAGGCGACCTGCTCTTCAAGACTGGTCACGGAAGCCGTGGTGCCGACGGGCGGTCGGCCACCAACGGGTTCGCCCCTTGTCTCCTGGGCCTGAATGGGCTGCGCAAGCGCCACAACAGACCAGGCGATGATCGCAAGGGATGCGCTGACGGTCCTCATGGTTTGTCTCCGGGTTTTCTGTCGACTGGCGCGGGGTCTGCAAGTGGAGGGACTGCAATCCGAAATCTGACGGCGCAGGCGTCTTTTTCCGTAAGTTGGCCCGCAGTCTCCGTGTCGCGCGGGCTACTCGACACGGTCCATCTCCGGCAGCTTGAACTCGCCCTTCACAATGGACTCCTCGGGTTCGTAGAGGCGTGCCTGCAGCATGAAAAAGTCATCGGGCGCAGGAAGCCAGTTGGCGAGATGAGTCGGGTCAGTTGGCTTCCTGTGAGAAATGTAGATCGTCAATGTGCCGTCGTCATTTCGCTTGAGGCCCTTGGTAACGCTGCCGATCTTGTAGCGGTTGATCTCGTTCCCGACCATGAAGCGGTCTTTCGCGTCGTACATGGTGATGGACCAGAAGCCGCCGTTCTCGGTCCGGACGGGCACATTGGCAGGCATCGTCAGCGTGTAGGCATGTTTTCCGTGCAGAGGCTGGCCTTTGCTGTCGACGTAACGCTTGGGGTACATCGCCCGCTCGGGTGAGTTCAGGCCGACACTGTTCATGTTCACCGCCGCCCTGAGAAGGTAGTCTGTTCCATAGCGCCCGGCCTTGAACTCCCAGTTCCAGCCGTTGACCGGGGTGCCGGTGTTTTTCGCGGCGTCGAAGACCACGTTGAACGCATCCTTGTAGGCGGCATTTAGAGCGGCCTTCTGGTTGTCGGAAAGCGCCTCGATACCTCCTGACCCGATCCCGATGCTCTTGAACGTGTCGACGACCGGGGCATCTTCGGGCAGGGGATTTTCAGACAGGATCCGATCCAGACGCACGAAGAAATCGACGCCTTCCGGGAACTTCACGGTTGGGGCGCCTTGGGACTTGACTGGCATGGGCTGCGCGCCGCCGTCGGGATACTGGTCGAGGGTCATCAGGCGGAACTGTTTCTGCAGGCCCTGCTCATAGGCAATGTCGTCGGGGTCCGGCACCCCGATACGCCCTGCCAGCCACATGTACCGCGTTCTGGAGTAGTAGACGGGCAGACCGTCGGGGATCTCGCCCTCCCATCCGCGCTTGGCCAGCACGTAGTAGCCGCCCTTCGACCCGACAGTGGCATCGGACAGGTTGATGACCGACTCGGTGTACATGTCGAGAACCTGCTCGATCCAGAACCGGTCCTCGATGGGCGGCACCCAAATCACCACCGGCTGGTCCTCGACATCCACCCAGGCCTGAAGGTAGAGCGTGTCGTTGTTCGGCGTGGCGTAGGACCGGTCCCGATGATCCCACAGCCGCGAAATCGGGCCGAACTGGTTGATCGGCGCCTGTCCGCTGTCGGTCGGCGCGTCCACCGACGTCTGAAGCTCTTTCGAGACATCCATGATCAGCGGCGCCCAGCCGTAGATCGCGGCGTTGAGCGCGGTCGCATACGCGAAGTCGTACTCGGCCTTCTGACGAGCGGCCTTCTCATCGAGGTCCTGCGCCAGGGCGGGACTGATCAGAAGCATGAGCGAGAGAAACAAGAGCAGGTGTTTCATCGGGGTTTTCCTCCCCTGGTCAAGGTTTTCAGGGAACGCGCACCAGCTGCGGCAGTTGCCACTCGTCATCGAGGATCGCCGGGCTCGGCTGGTAGAGACGCAGGATGACGTAAAAGTCTCCCTCGGGCGCCGGAAGCCAGTTGGCAGCCGCTTCTCCTTCGGGCTTCGTGGTCTGGATAGGGATCGTGATGGACCCGTCCGCCGCCACCATCAGCCCCTGGGTGTCGCTTCCGACCTTGAAGCGGTCGATCTCGTTGGCGACCAGCATCTTGTCATCGGCGTTGTACATGGTCAGCGACCAGAAGGCATCTACCGGCGGCGCCGATGAAAGCTTGACCAAGTAGCGATTGGCCCCGTTGAGCTGATTGCCCTCGCTGTCCGTATAGCGCACCGGGTACATGGCTTCCCTTTCGCCATTGCCCCCGAGGTATGGTCCCGCGACCATTGCCCGCATCGGATAGTTGAAGCCGAAACTGTCCAGTCCCGTGACCCAGTTCCATCCGCTCCTGACGGACGAAGTGCTGGCGAATGACGACACCACCATTGCCGGTCCGTCAGCCAGAGCCCGCAGTACGCCGCGCTTCATGTCGGGCGAAAGCTTGCTGTCGTCGAAGCCGTCCCTCGTGAGGCCCATCCGGACAAACTGGGCAAACAGCGCCTCGTCGGCCGGCCTGATGTCCGCTGACTGAAGGGCGAAGGCCAATTCGCGGAAGAAACCCAGCTCATCCCCCGCTGTTGCCGGAAGGGGGGGCAACTCGACCGACCGCGCCGTTCCGCTGGCTGGAAGCAGGGTGAACTGCGACTGCAACGCTAGCACCGGCTCGACGGGTTCTCCTTGCGCGATCCGAAGCCGGCCCCAGAGCCAGACCTTGTTCGTGGTCACATCCAGCCGCGTCGCATCATCCGGTACCGGACCCGCCCAGCCGGGTGGGACCAGGACAAAGCGCCCGGCCCGGGTGCCTGTCGTCCGCTTGCCGATATAGTGCTCAAGCTCCTGCCACATGTTGAAGACGTTGACGACATAGTACCGGTCGCCGGTATCGGGGACCGAAAGCACATAGGGCTCATCAAGGACGACGACGGCGCTCATGTAGAACGTGTCGTTGTTGGCCGTCGGCATGTCCTTGGCGTCTGGCGTTGCAAGTTCGGTGGCCCAGCCGATCTCATTCACCGGCGCGCGGTAGCTTGTCGCCGGAACCGGCGCTGACACGTCAGAGTAGGAGCGGATGACCCTCTCCATCCTGACAAGGGGATAACCCCAGCTATAGGCCGAAAGGCCCAGCTGGTAGCCATCGGCCTCCAGCCCCTTGGCAATGATCTCTTGCGATACGGGCGTCGTCAGAAGCGTGTCATCGGCCTGCTGAGCCCATGCACGGCCGATATCCTGCGACATGGCGAACGCGAGAAGCCAGACAAGGGGAGTGCCAATGCTCGTGCGGATCATGTCTTTACCCCTTCTCATAAGAGTAACGCCTGCAAATCCGATCGAACTTGGCGCATGAAGGCCTCCTGCGCCTCCCCGGACCAAGGGAGTGACAGGTGCATCTGCAGGATGTTAGCGTCCAGTTTCATCATCCAATGCACAGCGCTGTGCACATGGGAGAAAAAATGTCCAAGCCGGCTGAAGTGAGAAGGCGCCTGTCGGAAGTCGGCTGGCTGTCGCGTCAGCCGAGTGAGTTCCGCGAGGCCTTTCTCGACCGATGCATGCATCGGACGTACGCTCCGGGTGAGAACCTCTATGGGCTCGATGATCCGCCGGGCGGCATTTACGGTTTGGCGGAGGGATTCGTTGACGTTCTCATTGCCTCAGGTTTTGGTGCGCCTTTCCTTGCCTTCATCGGCGGCCCAGGATGGTGGGCCGGCGAGGCCGCAGCGATTACCGGAACGAACCGCCGCGCGGATATCCGCGCGAGAAGTGCCTCGGAAGTGCTGTATCTGCCAAGGGCCAAGTTTCAGGAACTGACGGCGGAAGACCCGAGCGCCTTTCGGAGCTTTGCAGAGTTGACCGTGTCCCACCTCGACAACGCGCTGCTTCTCGCCTCAGTCCTGGCGGTAACAGACTCCCGCACTCGGATTGCCCTTACGCTCTACCGTCTGGCCGGGTCGTTCCGGGAGAGCGACGATCGGTTCGAACTTCCCTGCACACAGAGTGAAATCGCCGAGATGGCCGGATTGACGCGGAACAGTGCTGGTCCGATCCTGCGCCGCCTGGCAACTGAAGGCTTGATACAGATCGGGCGCAATCAAGTCCGCTATGATCCGGTGCATCTGCGTCGCACACTAGATCTGTGAACACCCTTCCCCCTGGATCTCTCTTTCATTGCGATCTTAGGATGCGTCCCGCCAATTCCAGACTTAACTGGCACAAAGATGCGCATCGTTAGCCAAGCCAAATGTGGACTCCATTTGGCGTTCGGCAATGAGAACTGCCCGTGACGTTGCCCCCTGAATGCCCTCGTTCATAACCAGAATCCGTTCTGGCTGTGGTCCTGTCTGGACCGGGCTGCAAACTCGTTCGGGGTAAGGCCGCTGAGGCTCGTGTGAGGCCGTTGGCCATTGTAGTCGATCCGCCAAGCTTCGATGATCCGACGTGCGTTGGGCAAGCCCCGGAACAGGTGTTCGTTCAAGCACTCGTCGCGGAAGCGGCCGTTCAGGCTTTCCACGAAGGCGTTCTGGATCGGCTTGCCGGGCGCGATGTAGTGCCACTGGACGCTTGTGTCCTGCTGCCAGCGCAAGACGGCATGCGAGGTCAACTCGGTGCCGTTGTCGCTGACGACCATCAGCGGCTTGCCGCGACGTTGGATGATGGCATCCAGCTCTCGTACGACCCGATGGCTCGACAGCGACGTGTCGGCCACAAGCGCCAGGCACTCGCGGGTGAAGTCGTCGACGATCACCAGAACCCGGAAGCGGCGGCCGTCCGCCAGCACATCGGAGACGAAGTCGAGGCTCCAGCGCTGGTTGGGTGCCTGCGGCACGGTCATCGGCGCCCGCGTGCCCAGCGCGCGCTTGCGCCCGCCGCGACGACGCACCGACAGGCGCTCCTCGCGATACAGCCTGAAGAGCTTCTTGTGGTTGATCGCCTGCCCCTCTCGCCGTAGCAGGATCAGCAGACGCCGATACCCGAACCGCCGACGCAGGCTGGCCAGATCGCGGAGGCGTTGCCGCAACACGGCATCGTCGCCTCGCGTCGAGGCATAGCGGTACGTCTTCGGCTCAATGTCGATCAGAGCACACGCACGCCGCTGCGAGTAGCCCTTCTCCTCGATCGCCCAGGTCACGACCTTCCTCCGGGAGCTGGGCGTCAGAAGTTTTTTCCGAGAGCCTCACGGAGAGTGGCTACGTCGAGCATCGACTCCGCCAGAAGCTTCTTCAGCTTCCGGTTCTCCTCCTCGAGCGCCTTCAGCTTGCGGGCGTCGGAGACCTCCATGCCGCCGTACTTCGTGCGCCACGTGTAGAACGTCGCGTCGCTGATCCCATGCTTCCGGCAGAGGTCCGCGACCAGGATCCCGGCCTGGTGCTCCTTCAGAATGCCGATGATCTGATCCTCGCTGAACCGGCTCTTGCGCATCGTCCGTCTCCTCTCGACAGATCCTAGCTTCTGAGCGGGGTCATTTGAGGGGGCAACGTCAGAACGAGCAGTTTAATGGCCGAATCTTCGCTGCAATCCGCCGTCTACAGAGCGATAAAGGAACGGCTTCGGACGGAGTGATTACTGCCGACTTAGTGGAGTACCTAATCGGGCTTGGCCGCCCTATGTTGACCAAGTGGGGCTTCCGTCTTGTGAAGCATCCAAACCATCCGAGATCGATTTGGATCCCGATTGGACTTGGCTTGATAGGCAAAAAGACTCCGTCTGGAATCAATTTCGAAGATCCTCAGGATAGACTTGGAGTTTCCTTTAACTTCTTCCAAGGAATAGAGGCAGGAGATCTCTATCGCGCAATGACGGGGAAATTTCAGTCAGACGGCGCCAAGCTACATTTCAAAACATTTAAAGATGATTGGTTTGTTATATCTGTCACCCTGACTGATGGAACGGATGGATACCTTCGATATCACACCGACGGTGCGGGGGTATTCGGATTCTCCACATGGTGGAAGAACGCAAACGGGAACGTCGCCGGAGAACGCGTAGCAACTTTGATGTCGGCTTCACTATGGTCAGAAATGACAGGAGCTAGATTTCTGCCACCACCTGCTCCCGTACCTGCTCCACAAGAGCCACCGGCAGTTCCACCCAGTGAACCTCGCGAGAGGGGGCCAAACCCCAAGGGTGAACCCGAGACTGTCATTTCCATGGGAACTGGGTTTTTTGTTACTGCTCAAGGCCATGTCGTGACTAATCACCACGTTATCGAGGGTTGTCATACCACGGCAATAAAAACTGACTCAGGAGAGACGGACGTGAACGCTGTTGTCGTCGGAAGTGACCGATTGAACGACTTAGCGTTGATTAGAACTACGCTTACGAACCCGAAATTCGCTCGCCTTCGAAAGACAGTCCGGCTTGGAGAACCAATTGCCGTGTTTGGCTATCCTCATGCAGACATTCTTGCCTCCTCCGGGAACTTCACGTTAGGGCACGTCTCAGCTTTGGCTGGAGTGATGAACAACACGGGTCATTTCCAGATGACAGCCCCAATTCAGAAGGGGAACTCGGGAGGACCCGTTCTAGATCACGCTGGCAACGTGGTCGGAGTGGCCACATCTACGATTAAGGCAAGCTCAGAGATGGGCACTCCGCAGAATGTCAATTTTGCAGTTCGAGCTTCTCTTTTGAGTTCCTTTCTAGACGCACATCAGATCAGCCACATAGAAGGGGGACTCGACGCAACGCTTTCTACTATAGATCTGGCTGAAGCATCGAAGGCAATTAGTGCCTTCGTTCTCTGCCTGAAGAGAAAGTCGAACTAACGGATACATCAGAAGACCGCTGTGATTTCTATCGGCAGTTTGCCAGCAGAGATCCGCTATGATTGCTTGCTGTGCATGAGACGGTGCGCGGCCTACGCGTCCCATAATCACTATTGTTTCGCGCCAATTCGTCGGCGAGGAGAGTCTTCGCCGGGGCGTCGGTCATCTGCCCTAAACCGACCTGCCTGAATGCAATCCCAGGCTACGAGGTAGGCGACATGGCGATAGGTGCATGACTACGGTTCCTCCACCATCGAACCACACCAATCGAGCACGAGTCCGAGCGCAAGTCCCGCAAACGCTAGCCGCATAGGCCTCCCCCTATGTTTCATCTTCAAGCAAGACGACGTTGAAGCGGGTTCGCAGAACGTCCCCAATGGATCCTGCCTCGCGCCCAGATGCCGCCGAGGACCTGGGTCAGTCCGGCATCAAAGCTTCTTTTCGGCCCCTACGTTTCTCCCCTTTCCATTCTCCCCTCCTTCCTGAACCCTGGTAAAGCTCGGAGTGACGGCAAAGCGGGAGCCAAGGCTCGTACCGAAGGTGGCCGCTTTACCGTTACGATCGCGCAGTCGACGTCTGAACCCCGTAGCCAGCCCGTCGCTTAGGCCTGAAGTTACGCCCCATACAGCGGACATCAGTCGCTCGCTACTTGATGGTGGAGGTGTGGCCCACCGGCGCGTCCTGGGGTCCCAGCTTTCGCGGTCCCCTTCCGGTCTATGCGCGCAATCCCACGGTTCCGGATGGGGGCACCTTTGCCCCGGCAGCAGCGCGCCGTTGGTCAGCTCTCGGCCTACTCCCCACGCTGTTGCGCGAGAGATGGGAACGAGCCTGGAACAGAGACAGGGGGACGCGCGCCGCGTGTTGTCGTTATCCCCAGCAAAATGCCGCGCCTCACCAAGGCCATCACCAGGCTCCAATTCAGAGGCCGCCCAGAACGAGGCGCAACACGCCTCTCAGACCTCGTCGAGTTCAGTTGGGCCTACCCTGCCCCAGGGAAGCCCGAGGAGGGCCGTTTGTGCCCGGTCCGTCTCCTTCCGCCCTCTCAGGACGCCGCCGCTCCTGAGCCTCCTATGAGCCCTCGCCTCTCGTAGCCACGGCCATGAACGGCCTAACCCCACAAGCCGCCGCCACCACGGCCGCGCCATCCGGTCCAGCTGAGCCCGAAGCTCTTCGACCTCGCGGGTCAGTTCGGTCGAGCGGCCTCGCTCGGCGAGCAGGGTACGTACCTCGGCAACAAGATCGTCGGTCCGTCGCCGCTCAACTTCGAGGCGCTCTCGCTCCTGGTCGGCGCGGCGGCGTTCTTCCTCGGCTCGCTCACGCTCGCGCGCCACGGTGTTGGTGAGACAAAGCATCAATCTGGCGCAGACGCAGAATCCGCGTTACGCTTTGATAGTAAAGAGGCGACGTTGCCAAAAAATGAGGCGCGGTCAAACCGCCGCCGCCTCGGGAGCCGATGGACATCAGGCATGAATGACCCGGAAGACAAGGGCTCACCGATGGACCGCCCCGTGTCCGACCGCATCCGCAACCGGCTTCAGCACGCCGACCGGCGATTCCGTGCCAATGACAACATCGCCAGCTTCATCGAGCCGGGGGAACTTGACCTGCTGCTCGATGAGGTTGCGGGAAAGATGCGTGGCGTCCTCGAAAGCCTCGTGATCGACATCGACAACGACCACAACACGCAGGACACCGCACGCCGGGTGGCGAAGATGTACCTGAACGAGGTGTTCCAGGGGCGCTACCGCCCCGCGCCGCCAGTGACCGAATTCCCCAACGTGACGAGCCTGAACGAATTGATGATTGTCGGGCCGATCACCGTTCGCAGCGCGTGCAGCCACCATTTCTGCCCGATCATGGGGCGGCTGTGGATTGGCACTATGCCGAACCAGCATTCCAATCTGATCGGCCTGTCCAAGTACGCCCGGCTGGCCGAATGGATCCTGTCGCGACCACAGATCCAGGAGGAAGCGATCACCCAGATCGCCGAGCTGCTGATGGACATGGTCAAGCCCGACGGGCTCGCGGTGGTGATGGAGGCCGATCATTTCTGCATGCATTGGCGTGGTGTGAAGGATACCGGGTCAAAGATGATCAACAGCGTGATGCGAGGCTCCTTTCTTACGGATCCGGCGCTGCGGCGGGAATTCCTCTCGCTGATCTCGATGAAAAGCTGAGGCTAAGATGCTCGTTCGCTGTCTCTATGCCAGCCGCGTCGCCACGCCGATGCCGGGCGCTGCCCTCGACCAGATCCTGGTGCAGTCCCACCGCAATAATCCGCGCCGCGGCATCACGGGGCTGCTCTGCTACGCCAGCGGCGTCTTCGTGCAGGTACTGGAAGGCGGGCGCGACGAGGTGTGCGATCTGTACAACACCATTGTGCGTGATGATCGGCACAGCCAGGTCCGCATGCTTGTCTATGAGGAAATCGCGGAGCGCCGCTTCGGCAGCTGGACGATGGGACAGGTTGACTTGAAGGCTGTGAACCCTTCGCTGCTACTCAAATATTCCAAGACAGCCGACCTCGATCCCTTTGCAATCACCGGCCAGGCGACCATGGCGCTGCTGACGGAACTGGCAGCAACGGGCTCCATCACGAGGCGGGCGGCGGTCTGAACCGACCCGGTTCGCGCTGCTCTCGGCCAA
>LFEF01003964.1_pt1 | contig 12027 bp, 13 predicted proteins | sample 619371 | NCBI WGS metagenome assembly LFEF01 (sample SAMN03014291, study PRJNA259931) | freshwater metagenome | biome: lake; feature: waterbloom | place: China: Taihu Lake | collected 2006-08 | depth 0 m m
CTGGGCGAGCGCCAGGCGCTGCTGCATGCCGCCGGAGAGCTGGGCCGGATACTTGTCCTCGGAGCCGGCAAGCCCGACCGCCGCGATCATGGCGCGGGCCTCTTCCTCAACCGCGCGCTTCGCGGCACCGAACAGCCGGGCGGCGAAGCGGGAGGCTTTCAACTCCTTGCCGAGCATGACATTGCCGAGAACGGTCAGATGCGGGAAGACCGAATAGCGCTGGAAGACGACGCCGCGGTCCGGCCCCGGCTCCTTCGGCAAGGCCAGACCATCGAGCAGGATCTCACCCTTGGTCTGGCGCTCCTGGCCGAGCAGCAGGCGCAGGAAGGTAGACTTGCCGCAACCGGAAGGGCCAACCAGCGCGACGAAGGCTCTGGATTCAATCTCAATCGAGACATTCTCCAGCACGATCTGGTCGCCATATTCCTTCCAGAGGTTCTTTATGGAGAGCGCGCTCATTTGCCCTTCTCCAGTTCGTTCCAGGGGAAGACGGCGATGCGCAGGCGGTCGAGCAGGATGTCGGTGAGGATCGCAAGCAGCGTGATCCAGAGCACATAGGGGAAGATGACGTCCATCGACAGATAGCGGCGGACGAGGAAGATGCGGTAGCCGAGGCCGCTGTCGGAGGAGATCGCTTCGGCCGCGATCAGGAAGAGCCAGGCAGGGCCAAGCTGCAGGCGGAGCGTGGTGATCAGGCGCGGCAGGATCTGCGGCAGCACCACACGCAGCGCAATCTGCCAGGAGGAGGCCGACAGTGTTTCGGCCTTGACGATCATTTCACGCGGCAAGGAGATGGCGGTGAGCGCCAGGTCACGGACCATGATCGGTGCGACGCCGATGACAATCAGCGCGATCTTGGAGGCCTCGCCGAGCCCCATGACGATGAAGAGGATCGGCAGGAGGGCCAGCGGCGGAACCATGGAGATGGCGCCGACAAATGGTGAAAGCGCTGCCCGCGCATAGGGCAGAATACCGATGATCAGGCCGAGCAGGAGCGCGATGGACGTGGCGATGCCGAGGCCGATGAAAAGCCGCCAGAGGCTTGCCCAGGTATCCGACCACAACAGATAGTCACCGGTTCTGACATCGGGCGTCAGCGCCATGCGGTCGATGGCCTCCCACAAGGCAGCGAAGCCGGGCAGTAGCTTGTCGTTCGGGTTTTCGGCAAGGCGTTCTGCCGAACCGATCATATAGGCGGCAAGCACCAGAACGAAAGGCAAGAGCACGAGCGTCAGGCGCGCGCCATTTCCGGGATGAGCATTGATCCAGCGCATCGACCACTCCAGGGTTTCAGGGAGGCAGGCGCCGCCCGGAGGACTCATCCTCCGGGCAGCGATCATGGCCTCAGAGCGCACCCTTGGCGGCAGCGTCCATGTAGGTGGTGGTGAAGCGGAACTTGACGTTCTCCTTGTCACCGAGAACAGACCCATCCGGCATCTCGATACCGATGACGTCTGCAGAGGGAGCGCCACTCCCGAGAAGGCCCTTTTCGAAAAGGAAGTTGCGAACGAGGTCCATGGTCTTCGGAAGTTCCGGGGAGGCTGTGAAGGCCACGGCATCGGCCGGCTTGTCGAAGAGCTTGGTGGCGGCCATCTGCGCCTCGAAGCCGGCGAGATCCGTTCCCGATGCAGCCCCCATGGCGGCCCGGGCCGCCTTGCCCTCTTCGGTATCGGCGATCATCACGGCCATGGTGTCGTACCAGATGCCGGCCAGCGCCTTTCCGAAGTCCGGGTTATCCTTCAGCACCTCGGTGTTGGCCACCATCAGGTCGATGATCTCCCCCGGGATCTGCGAACTGTCGAAGACCTTCTTCGCGGAGGCATCTTCCAGGATCGTTGAGACCAGCGGATTCCAGGTCACGACGGCGGTCACGTCAGGCGTCTGGTAGGCGGCGACCATATCCGCATCCGAGGTGTTGACCACCTTCACATCCCGCTCGGAGGAACCGATGCTTTCGAGCGCGCGGGCGAGCAGATAGTGGGAGACCGAGAACTCGACGAGATTGACATTCTGGCCCTTCACATCCTCGAGCTTGTCCTTGCCCTTGAGGATGAGGGCGTCGTTGCCGTTCGAGAAGTCGCCAACGATGACGGCGGTCGTGTCGACGCCACCGGCGGCAGGGATCGACAGGCCATCCATGTTGGTGAGTGTCACCGCATCGAAGGCACCGGCAGTATACTGATTCATCGATTCCACGTAGTCGTTGAACTGCGTGACTTCGATGTTGATGCCGTATTTGTCGGCCCACTTCTTCACGATGCCGGTGTCATTGGCATAGCCCCAGGGCATCCAGCCGACATAGATCGACCAGGCGACCTTGAAGTCCTTCTTCGGCGCGGCTTCGGCCGGTGTCATCTGGCTGAGGGCGAGCGCGCCGGCGAGTGCGGTGATGGACAGGAGTGTCTTGACAGTCTGCATGTAGAAATTCCCCTTTTGCGTCTTCGAAAAGGGATCGGCATGGACCATCGCGCCGCCAATCCCTTGGCTTACGAGGTCTCCCGGGCTTTTGTCCCGCCGTGCACCCGATGGGATGTCTCTCCATCGGGAGCCGCTCTCGGACCAGCCACGCATGCTGCGTCGGAACCCTAGCGGCTAACTCTAACACTGAGGGAGCAAGGCGTGTGCCAAGTGCAAGAACGCAGCACCGGACAGGGAAAACGGGTCTCCGGGTGTCGGTTCAGGAGCAATGCTGCATGTATGGCGGGCAGCGGTGCCTTCTAAAGAGGCAGAAAGCGGAGACGTGGCCGATCCACTCCCAACAGTGCGCAGAATCGAAAACCGCCCGCTCGGGGGAACGGGCGGCCTTTTTGTCATGCCACGTGTGGGCTATGGCATGATCGGACCGGCCTGGCGGAGGCCGATTTCGGGATCAGGGGATCATGGACTTGAAGGCGCCTGCCTGGCTTTCGATCCAGCCTTCGAAGCCTTGCGGCTCGCGACCCGTCAGGGCCTTGAAGTCGCCGGTGATGCCGGCAAGTCCGCCATGGGCGACGGCGGTATCGATTGAGGCGTAGACGCGGGCGACGGGCTCCGGCAGGCCGGCGCCGACCATGCCCTGGACCAGACCTTCCACCGGGACATCGATGACCGTGATCTGCTTGCCGGCTGCGGCCGAGATCAGCGATGCCATTTCGCGATGGGTGTAGGAAGAGGCGCCGGTCAGGGTGTAGGTCTTCTTGGCGGCACCAGCCGCGACGAGTGCGGCGGCAATGGCGCGTCCGAGGTCTTCGCGCGCGATATGCGCCACCTTGCCTTCACCGGCCGCCGAATACCAATGGCCGGACGCCAGAGCGGGGCCGGCGCTCATCATGACGTTTTCGAAGTACCAGTTGTTGCGGACGATGGTCCAGGCCGGCAGGGCGCTCGCCTGGATGGCGGCTTCGGTGCCCTCATGATCCGGCGCAAACAGCAGCGGCGAATTCACCGGCTCAGGCATGGAGGTGTAGAGCAGGTGCTTGACGCCCACCTTCTCCGCAGCAGCGATCGCCGCACGATGCTGGGCAAGGCGATGACCCGGGCGGTCAAGCGCATCGGTGCTGATGATCAGGACCTTTTCAGCTTCTGCAAAGCCAGCTTCCATCGAGGCGGCGTCGTCAAAGTCGACACGGCGGACAAGAACGCCCTTTTCGGCGAGTTGCTTCAACTGCTCCGGCTTGCGGCTGGCTGCAATGATATCAGCAGGAGCAACCCCTTCCGAGGCGAGGAGATGGTGGAGCACCTGCTGGCCGAGTTGGCCCGATGCGCCGGTGACAAGATACTTGGCGGTCATGCGATATCCGTTGATTGAGCCCTCAAACTTCAGGGCTGGTTTATTTTGTAGAGCAGGTCTAAAATACAGAGCACGTATATGCCGTAAAGTAGGCAGTTTTTTAGAACCAGGTTCTGAGGACGGTACCGATGACAGCCCATGCCAAGACGAAGCCAGACTACAGCGCTGCGATCCAGACGATCATGGCGATGATCGAGGCGCCGACGAATACGGTGTTTGATGCCAAGAATTGTCCGGTGCGAGACGTTTTCGCCCATATCGGAGACAAATGGGCTTCGCTCATTCTCCAGACGCTGGGCTACCGGCCACATCGCTTCGGCGAGTTGAAGCGAGCCATTCCGGACATCTCCCAGGCGATGCTGACGGGGACCCTTCGCAGCCTGCAACGCGACGGGCTGGTTCATCGCGAGGTGTTTCCCACCCAGCCGCCAAGTGTCGAATACAGTCTGACGGAGCTCGGGGAATCTCTTTTGGGGCCTGTTGCGGCCCTGGTCGTCTGGACGGCGGAACATCACGGGCGTATCCGCGAGGCGCGAACGGCCTATGACCTGGAGAACCCGCCAGTGAAGAAGAAGGTGGCGGCAGCCTGAAGGAACGACTTGCCGCGTAACGTTCGAATAACCACGCTGGTCAACGAAATCGATATAGGAACTATCTATTCTGTCCCACAAGATTTTGGGGGCGGTTTATGTTCAAACGATTTTTCAGTGACCGCAGCGGCAATTTCGGCGTGTTGACGGCAATCCTGCTTGTGCCCGTGATTGGGGTTGCGGGCGTCGCGCTCGATCTCAGCAACGCGTTGATGGTGCGCTCGACGCTTCAGGCGGCCGCTGACGCGGCAGCGCTTGCGGCCGTTTCAGAGACCTCCGCAGGCGTATCTCAGGCACTGCAAATGCAATCCGACGGCCAATTGTCGGCTGCCATTGACGACGCCAAGAAGGTGTTTCTTGGCCATGCCAAGATGTCCGAGAACTATGAGCTCAAGAACTTCGACGTGGATGTCGTCAAGACGGGGACTCAGCTGAAGGCCGTCTTCACCTTCGACGCGACGGTACCCACAAATCTTACGCGCATCCTTGGGCGCAATGACGTCACCGTTTCAGGCAGGGCGGAGGCGGTGTTCCAGATCGACACATTCCGCGACTTCTACCTGCTTCTCGACAACACCCCGTCAATGGGGGTCGGAGCGACACCTGCGGATGTCAGCAAGATGGTGAACAACACCAAGGACAAATGCGCCTTCGCCTGTCACATCGTCAACCAAGGCATCGAGGACAAGAACAGCTACTATTACCTTGCGAAAAGCCTGGGTGTCACGATCCGTATCGACGTCGTGGCCAAGGCGACTGCGGCCTTGATGGAAACGGCCACGAAGACCCGCAAGAGTTCCAATCAGTATCGCATGGCTGTCTATACCTTCGGGGAGAGAGCCGAGGACACCAAACTGCTGGAAGTCTCGGCACTCACCAACAAACTCGATCAGGTGCAGTCGAAGGCATCCAAGATCGGGCTGATGTCGATCCCCTGGCAGGGTTATGACAACGACCAGCAAACCGATTTCGACCGTGCCTTGAAGAATATCGGCGCGCTCATGGGCAGCGCAGGCACGGGAGCGTCGGTAAGTGACCCGGAGAAGATCCTCTTCTTCGTCTCGGATGGCGTCGGCGATTCCTACAAGCCGCATACCTGCACAAAGAAGACGACCAATGGACGTTGCCAGGAGCCGCTCGACACGACGCAGTGCGATGAGTTGAAGAAGAAGGGGTACCGGATCGCCGTCCTCTACACGACCTATCTGCCGCTGCCGACCAACGACTGGTACAAGAAGTGGATCAGCCCGTTCCAGGCCGAGATCCCAACGCGGATGCAGTCCTGCGCCTCGCCTGGTCTCTTCTTCGAGGTCAGCCCCAGCCAGGGTATTTCAGAAGCGATGAACGCATTGTTCCTCAAGATCGTCAGCACGCCGCGCATGGCGAGCTGAGCGTCTAGCCCCCGGGCCCTAACGGTTCCGCACCGACAAGTGAGGGAGCGAGACGGAATTACCCTCGCCGAACACAAGACCATGACGTTCGAATGCCTGGCGAATGGCGGCAAGCGAAGCCGGTCGTGTCGATCGCTCCGCCTCTCCCTCGATACGCCGGATTGAGGACACGGAAACGCCGGATTCCCGGGACAGATCTTCCAGCGTCCATTGCAACATGGCGCGGCCGGCTCGGATCTGCATCGGGGTGATGGCCGCCTCGTCCGTGTCGACATCGCCGATGATCCCGGCAAAATCCTGGTGACGGATGATCATCCCGAGCCATTCGTGCGGACGTCCACCCTTGTGCAAGATCGGGACGGCGCGGGCATGAAACCACTCGTATTCGCCATCCGCCCGGCGAATGCGTTGATTGACGACATAAGGGGACAGATTGGTCACGGCACGCTGCCATGCCGAGATCACCGTGTCGCGGTCGTCGGGATGAATGGCGTCCAGCCATTTGCCGTCGAGAACATCCGTCTCACGCTGTCCCGTCAGGGCAGCCCAGCCATGGGAGAACACTGGTTCCCCCGCTGCGGTAGCACGCCATTCCAGGGTGGCAACGGCACTGACCAGCGATCTGTAGCGGCTGATGCTTTCATCAAGCGCCTGCCTGTTCTCATACTGATGCGAGACATCCTGCACGAGGCCGATTGCGCGGGCCGGGCGCTGCTCGGCATCCAGCACCACTTCGGACCTGAATTCGAGCCATCTGACGGTCCTGTCGCCACGGATGATGCGGAAGTTTCGGTTTACCGGCACCCCTGACCGGATGAGAGGCCAGAGATCCTCGCAGAATGTCCGGTCCTCCGGGTGCACCTGCCCGAGAAGATCGGTCAGCCGGAAGGACTGAATCTGCTCGCCCCCCATCACCCTTGCCAGGCCGGCGCTGCATCTGCATTGGCCCGTCAACAGATCACAGCTCCAGAACCCGGTATTACCGTGTTCTTCCACCAGTTTCAAAAAATGCGCTGATGAAACACCGGAAATCTTGCGGCTGGATACGGAGGTATCCCCCTCCTGACCGGAATTGGCATCAGCCTGATCGGTTAGGTCAAGAAAACTTCGCATTGCGGTTCGGTTACATCCATCATGGTCTGCAGGAGCCCACACGACGGCCGGCGGGCCGCGTCATTTCTGCTCCAACCCGGACGCTAGCGGCGTCGGGGGCCGACGACAAGAGAGAAGTGAAACTTGGAAGACCAGGTGGCGCATGGATGCAACGCCTGAGGCGGTCTCGGTGATCGGGCTTTGCCTGGTCGGCGGGCGTTCGGCGGATACCGGACTTGTTGTTGCCGCGCGATCATGGCAGGAAGCGTGTTGTTAAAGAGCGTCACAAGAGAGCCAGATCATGTCGAACGTCATCAAGTTCGAGCGCCCGCCGGAAGACAAGCCACCGAAGCCAAAGGCTGCCATGTCGCCTTCGCTTCGCAAGATGCTGATCTGGGTGGGAATTGTTGCTGCCTTCGTGCTGGCCTGGGGCTATTTCACGCTTTTCGGCGGCGGAGCAACGCCGGCTTGAGCCATTGGGCGCCTCAGGGCCGTTTGACGGCTTCCAAGACGAGGGCCCCTCTGGCGCCAATCACTCTTCCTGCCAAACCGGCGCCCGCAGCTATCGCGTCCCTGACAGTGGCGCCCTGGAGTTCTGCAGCGAGATATCCGGCATTGAAGCTATCGCCTGCAGCCGTCGTGTCGACCACTTGCTCGGCAGGCTTTATCGGAAAGGTCGAGATGCCGCTGCCATCCGCGTATGTCACGCTGTCGGCACCGTTCTTGACGATAACCCTCGTTGCTCCCTCGGCCTGATAGCGTCTGACTGTCGATGCGGGATCGGCATCTCCAAACCACGCCGATTCGTCGTCGAAAGACGGCAGACAGAGCTGGCTCACGGCCGCGCCGCGATGGATCCAGCCGCGCATCGTGTCCGGATTGTCCCAAAGTCGCGGCCTGAGATTCGGGTCGAAAACAACTGTCCCGCCCCTGCCCGCGAACTGGCTTAGCGCTTCGATCAAGGCCAGACGATCCTGGTTCGGCAGGATCGCAAGGGTTATGCCCGACCAATAGGCGAGATCCGCGCCGTCGAGCGCCCGGGCAAGTGCCGCGGGATCGCTGGCCAGCTTCCTGGCGGCGCTGTCATTGCGCCAATAGGTGAAGCTGCGCTCGCCGTCCTTCAGGGTGATATAGTAGAGCCCGATCGTCTTGTCGGCGAGACGCCGGACATGGTCCGTACCGATACCCTGACTGGTGAGGAAATCCACCATCCTGTCGGAAAGGCCATCCGAGCCGACGGCGCTGACATAGTCCACCTGCCAGTCCGACCCCAGGCTGTGGCGAAGATAAAAGGCGGTGTTCAGCGTATCGCCGGCAAAGCCCATGTTGAGCATGCCGGGCGTGCCCGTTTCCGATAGCTCGCCCATGCATTCGCCAATCGATACGACGCGTCCCATCTCTTCCCCCTCGCCTAATGCTTTCCGTGCTTTGCTTAGCGCGCCAGCCAGCCGCCGTCGACGGGTAGGATCGTACCGTGTACGTAATCGGATGCGTTGGACGCGAGGAAGACCGCAGCACCGCCGAGTTCTTCCGGATTGCCCCAGCGACCCGCCGGAATGCGGGCAAGAATATCGCTCGAACGCTTCGGGTCTTCCCGCAGGGCCGTCGTGTTGTTGGTGACGAAATAGCCAGGTGCAATGGCATTGACGTTGATGCCCTTGCCCGCCCATTCACAGGCCAGCAGCCGTGTGAGACCGGCAAGGCCGCTCTTGGATGCCGTATAGGACGGGATGCGAATGCCGCCCTGGAAGGAGAGCATCGAGGCGATGTTGATGATCTTGCCGCGTCCGCCGGGGATCATGCGCTTAGCGGCTGCCTGCGAGAGGAAGAATGCCGTCTTCAGATTGACATCCATGACGGCATCCCAGTCCGCCTCGGTGAAATCGATGGCATCGGCACGGCGAATGATGCCGGCATTGTTGACGAGAATGTCGACCGAACCGAAGGCGGAGACCGCCGCTTCGACGATTTCCTGCACCGGCTCGATGGTCGACAAATCCGCAGAGAAAGATGCGAACCGGCCTCCCTCGGCGGCAATCAAGGCTTCGGTCTCTTTCATGCTTGAGCGGCCGACCCCCAGTACGGCAGCACCTGCGGCCCCCAGGGCCACGGCGATCGCCTGACCAATTCCCGTGTTGGCACCGGTAACGATGGCCGTACGGCCGGAAAGATCGAAGGATGGCTTCATGGTTCAACTCCCGAAATATCTGGTAAACGTTGCGCGTCCGCAGCTCATGCGTCGTCGATGAAGAGTGTGGGATCGAGATGCTCAATGTCCTGAAGCTCTTCGGTCATCCGGCCGATGTGCTGGCTCATCGCCAGCACGGCCGCGCCATCGTCGCGGCGACGCATGCCCTCGATGATTGCGGCGTGTTCGGCGATGACGAGGTCGAGCCGTCCCTGTTGGGGCAGGGTGATGAAGCGATAGCGGTCGATCTGTACCTTGACCTGGGCGATCACCGTCCAGATCCCCGGATAGCCGGCGATATCGGCAACCAGTTGATGGAACTCGCTGTCAATCTGGTGAAATTGCGCGATGTCGCCAGACTGGGCCGCTTGCTGAAGCGCCTTCTGGTTGGCTTCCAGCCCGTGCAGCCGGTCATCGCTCATGGCCACGATCGCGAGAGAGACGGTCGTCGCCTCAAGCGCCTTTCGGATGAGGATCGCCTCGTAAAGCGCACGACGCGGGATGCGCGACACGAATGTTCCCGACTGCGGATAGATCTCGACCAGCCCCTCATCCGCCAGCCTGAGCAAAGCCTCGCGGACAGGGGTCCGGCTGACCCCGAAACGCTGGCCAAGCAGTTTTTCGTTCAGGATATCGAGCGGCTTCAACTGCATCCGGACGATTTCGTCGCGTAGGGTCGCATGAATCTGCGTCGCAGCCCTGCCCGCACGCGTGCGCCCGCGCTGATGCTCGGCAGGGACGGTGCGCGCCCTGCGCATGCTGTCCAAACTTTCAGACATGCTTCCTCCCATGACTGAGATATTAGTATATCAGTTTTGAGAGCGATGCAAATGTTCAGCGTGACCGGGAGGCTCTTGATATCGCTGGTTAAGCCGAGCAGTCGCAATGACGCCCAGCGAGGCGATCACTTCTCAGCACAGATGGCATAGCGGTGCTGGGTGGCACGCTCCAGCCCCTTGAAAAAGGAGAAGTTCCTGCGCTGCGCCTTGTGGATCGCGCCCATGTTCTGATCGATGGTGACCTTGGAGAAACCCGCCTCTCTCAGCAGATCCGCGACCGCATCGGCATGGGCGCCTTCGGAAAAGTGGACACGCGACAGGATCCGCGTGTGCGTTGCCGCCATATCCGAATTCGGAGCGCCATGATGTGCATCGCGCGCCAGTCCCAGCCGGCTCGCAATGCCTGTCAGCCTCTTCAAGATGCGCGTCAACGCCGAGGTGTTGACGAAATCGCCATCGACAATCATCACCCTTCCGCCGGGCTTGAGGACGCGATGCCATTCCCTGAAACAGGCGAGGGGATCCACCAGGGTCCAGACGAGATGGCGGTTGGTGATCACATCATAGGCCGCATCCGGCTCCATCGTCCGCTCGGCATCACCCATCAGGAAACGGATCTGGCGCCCACGCGTCTTCGCCTTGGCACGGGCCCGCTCGAGCATCGGCTCGGCCCAATCCAGGCCAGTCACCTTGAAGCCGAGATCATCGAGCAGATGGGAAACAACGGCAGTCCCGCAGGCGAGATCCAGCGCGGCACGCCCTTCACCGTCTCCAAGATGCTTGCGAAACAGCGCATGCCAGGCCGCCCTCTCCTCTTCCGAAAAGATCTCGTGACCCGGCTGACTGTCGAAGGTCTCGGCCCGCTGCGACCAGTAGGCTTTGATTTCGTCGCGAAGGTCATGATTCGAAATGGCGCTAAGAGCTTGCATTGTCTGGATCTTCCGGTTCCGGGCCAAGGAGGTTGGAACACTTCTAAAAGATAATTCTTGACTGTCAAACTCATAAAAACATAGATCACGGAAAATCACAAACAGGAGAACTGATCGTGTTCAAGATGGAGAAGGTGGCTTCTGCCGCTGCGATTTCGCTCGTCCTTTTTTCAGGCGTCGCGCTTGCCGGCGAGATCGTGAAGATCAAGGACATCACCGGTCGTGAAGTCGAGGTGAGCGTTCCGGTCGAACGCGTGATCCTCGGCGAAGGTCGCCAGATCTATTTCACCGCAGCGCTCGATACCGACAATCCGTTCGGCCGAGTCGTCGGCTGGCGCGACGACTTCAAGAAGGCCGATCTCGACGGCTACAACATCTACCTGAAGAAATTCCCGGAGATGGAGAAGATCCCGACCTTCGGCGGCATGAAGGACGGCACCTTCGATATCGAGCAGGCTGTTGCGCTGAAGCCCGACGTCATCATCATGAACACGGAAGCGAAGTCCGCGACCGAAGAGAGCGGCTATATCGAAAAGCTCGCCGCCGTCGGCATTCCGCTCGTCTACATCGACTTCCGCGAGAAGCCGATGGAGCACACCGACGACTCGATGCGCATCATCGGCAAGCTGTTCGGCAAGGAAGAGCGCGCCGAGGAATTCGTGAAATTCCATGACGAGCAGATCGCCAAGGTAACTGACGTGCTTGCCAAGCAGTCTGACCTGAAGAAGCCGGTTGTCTTCATGGAGCGCGCGGGTGGCTACTCGGACGATTGCTGCATGTCCTTCGGTAACGAGAACTTCGGCAAGATGGTCGAACTCGCCGGCGGCATCAACATGGCCAAGGACATCATTCCGGGCACCTTCGGCACCGTCAATCCGGAGCAGATCATCGCCTCGAACCCGGACCAGGTCATCGTGACCGGCTCCAACTGGGAGCTCTATGTTCCCGGCGGCAAGTGGGTCGGCGTCGGCCCGGGTGCCGACAAGGCCGAAGCCGCGCGCAAGCTCTCCGAGCTGATGAAGCGCCCCGGCTTCACCGACATCAAGGCCGTCAAGGATGGCAATGTCCACGCCATCTGGCACCAGTTCTACAACAGCCCCTACCAGTTCGCTGCTGTCCAGCAGATCGCCAAGTGGCTGCACCCGGATCTCTTCAAGGATCTCGACGCGGACGCCACCTTCAAGGAGATGCATGAGCGCTTCCTGCCGGTCGAATACCACTCGGGCTACTTTGCCTCGGTGAAGGCGGGCTCCTGATACCTGAACGGCCGGCGGGCTTCCGCCGGCCGC
>LFEF01006015.1_pt1 | contig 12009 bp, 6 predicted proteins | sample 619371 | NCBI WGS metagenome assembly LFEF01 (sample SAMN03014291, study PRJNA259931) | freshwater metagenome | biome: lake; feature: waterbloom | place: China: Taihu Lake | collected 2006-08 | depth 0 m m
GGGTGACGCAGGCGGCCGGCGTCGCCATCAGCTTCCCGGTGAACTCGGTCGCTGGCCGCACCGGCGCCATCACCTTGACCACCGCCGATGTGGCGGAAGGCGCAAACCTCTACTTCACCGACGCACGGGTGCGCGCCAACCGGCTCGATCAGCTGGCAGCCCCCACGGCGGCTGTGGCCATGAACGCCCAGCGGCTGACAGGCCTTGCCGAACCGACGGCCGCCCAGGACGCGGCCACCAAGAACTATGTCGACCTGACGGTTCAGGGGCTCGATCCCAAGGCCTCGGTCAGGGCGGCCTCGACCGGCAACATCGCAGCGCTGACGGGCACGATGACCATCGACGGAGTGGCACTGATCGCCGGCGACCGGGTGCTGGTGAAAGACCAGACCACGCCCGCCCAGAACGGCGTCTATATCGTCGCCGCCAGCACCTGGGCCCGGGCGCTCGACCTGTCGACCTGGGACGAGCATGTCTCGGCCTATCTGTTCGTGGAACAGGGCGCGATCAACGCTGACGTCGGCTTCCTCTGCACTGCCGATAGCGGCGGCACGCTGGGGACGACAGCCATCGCCTTCGTCCAGTTCAATGGCGCAGGCCAGGTGGTGGCCGGCGCGGGTCTGACCAAGACCGGCAACAGCATCGATGTGGGCGCTGGCACGGGGATCGCGGTCAGCGCCGACAGCATCGCCCTGACCGGCCAGGCGCTGGCGCTGCACAATCTCGCCACCAGCGGCCTAGTCGCGCGCACCGCGGCCGATACGGTCACCGGGCGCACCCTGACGGCGGGCTCTGCCAAGCTGACCGTCACCAATGGCGACGGCATCGCGGGCAACCCGACCCTCGATGTGAACGAGGCCAATCTCACCTTGGGCAACATCGGCGGCACACTGGGCGTCGCCAAGGGCGGCACCGGGGCGACGACCCTGACCGGCTATATCAAGGGCGCGGGCACAGCGGCGTTCACGGCCTCGGCCACCATCCCCAGCACTGACATCACCGGGCTTGGCACCATCGCCAGCCAGGCGGCCAGCAATGTCACAATCACCGGCGGCACGATCGACAACATCACCCTGGATGGCGGCACCTTCTGATGCCCAACACCCTGCGCCACAAACGCTCCACTGCGCCCGGCGGCGTTCCGACGACGGCTGCCCTGTCGCTGGGCGAACTCGCCATCAACACCTATGACGGCAAGTTGTACCTGAAGAGGAACGTCTCGGGTTCCGAGACCGTGGTTGAGGTGGGCGCGATCACCTCAGGCGCGATCACCGCCGCGCTCGGTTACACCCCTGCCAACAAGGCGGGCGAGAGCTTTACCGGCGCGATCTCGGTCGCGGGATCAATCACGGCCACCGGCGATGTGACAGCCTATTCCGATGCGAGGCTGAAGACCGATGTGGCCACCATCGCCGGTGCGCTGGAGCTGGTGCGGCAGATGCGCGGGGTCCGGTATAAGCGGCTCGACACCGGCGCGGCAGGCATCGGGGTCATCGCCCAGGAACTGCGCGAGGTGACGCCTGAGCTGGTCGCGGAGAACCCGGAAGGCCTGCTCTCGGTCGCTTATGGCAATCTGGTCGGGGTGCTGATCGAGGCGGTGAAGGAACTGGCCGCCAGGGTCGAGACGCTCGAGACGCGCCCATGACCCTGCAGTCGTCCGGCGCAATCTCGCTGTCGAACGTGTCGGTCGAGCTGGGGCGCAGCGCGTCCGCGACGACCTCGCTTGGGGAGGCGGCGGTCCGCGGTCTGGCCGGCGTCGCTTCCGGTCCGATCTCGCTGTCGAACCTCTATGGCAAGTCGGCCACCAGCTACTGGTATGTCGCCTGCGGTTCGCTCGAGACCATCCAGTCGTTCGGGACCGACAGCGCCGGCAACATCTATGCGTTCGGTTATTCGCTGGTCGCCAAGTTCAACGCCGACGGCGTCCTGCAATGGCAACGGACCATCAACCGGACGATCATGGCCGGCAAGGCGATGGACGATGGCACCGTCCATCTGGCCGGCTACTGGATCGTGTCGGGCTCAAACTATGGCTCCTACGTTGCCCGCCTCGATACCAACGGCAATCTCATCTGGACCCGCAGCCTCGATGCCACCGGCAATGCCGAGTACGGCTACGACGTCGATGCGACCGCGACCGACGTCTACATGGTCGGCCAGACCCTCAGCCAGGGCGCGGGCGCTGGCGACTCCTTGATCGCCAAATGGAACAGCTCTGGCACGCTGCAGTGGCAGCGGTCGCTCGGAGGGTCCGGCGCGGACTCAGCGATGCGCGGCGTGGTCGACGCCAGCGGTAACAGCTATTTCGTCGGCACCACGGCCAGCGCCGGCGGCATGGGCGGCCAGGACATCCTGATCGCCAAGTACAACTCGGCCGGGACCCTTGCCTGGCAACGGTCGCTGGGGACCTCATCGGCCGACAGCGGCATCTCGATCACCTTCAACGCCGCCGGTAATCCGGTGATCCTGGGCTACGGCACGGCCACCGGAAACGCGATCGTCGCCACCTACGACACCAACGGCAATCTGCTCTGGCAGGTGCAGCTGCCGGCCAATTACTACCCGCGGGACATCACCGCCGACACGGCTGGCAGCGTCTATCTGGTCGGCAACAACTACGCGGACTCGACTGGCTTCGTGGCCAAGATCGACGGCTCGGGCAATCTGGTCTGGAGCCTACAGATCTCCACGTTTGCCGGGTTTTGGGTCGAGATATCTGGGGCCAAGGTCGCCGGGGGTGGGCTCGTGTTCAATGCCCAGGAATGGATCACGATCAAGAACGGCTCGATGGTCCTGGCCAGCAGCATATTCAAGCTGGCGCTGGACGGATCGAAGACCGGGGCCTGGGGTGAGTTCACTGGCGCAGCAGGGTCGGTCACCCTGGCGGCCGGAACACTGACCGGGCTCACGCGCGCCCTGACAAGTGGGACGCGCACGCTGACGGCGGGATCGGTCGCGGCGACGGTCGCTGCGGGGAGCACGACGTTTACGAAGACGGCGATTTAGGCAGGCCCGGAAACCATGACAGTGGTCCCAACAGACCAATATCAGATGGCAGTGGGCTTCGGCGGCGACTGTTCGCCTTTCAAGAAATCGTCCAGGAACTCTGATGCCGGCTCGACACCTGTCACCAACAAGTGGTCACGCGCCCGCGTGCAGGCGACATAGAGTAGATGCCGCTCCGTATCGTAGACTTCCTCCAGATCAGCATCGTCGGCCACGCGCTCAATCCGCTCCTGAAGCGGAATTACCTCGTCATCACAGGCCATCACCGCCACGGACCTGAATTCCAACCCCTTGGCGAAATGCATGGTGCTGATGGCGACGGAGCCGTCTTCGACCTCGACCTTGTCGCTGAGCTCTACAAATCGCGCACCCGAACGTTTGAGCGCTAGTCTCGCCCGACGAAGTTCTGCCTCGGACCGCACGAAGACCCCGATCTCATGCGGCTGACACCCCTCGCTCAGGCGTTCAGATATCCAACCGCCGACCACTTCTGCCTCAGCGTCGGCGTCATCGCACAGGGTGACCAGCGGGGCTGGCCCGTCAAACATGGATACCGTTCCACGCCGCCCCTCAGAAATGCCATCTACATCGGAGACGGTGGCGGGAAGCAGCCTGTCGGCATGAAGTCGGATCTGATGCGAAGTCCGGTAATTGATGCGCAGGGTGAAGGATCGACCGCGGACGTCTAACCCCAGAGACCTCCAGGAAAATGGCTGTTGGAAAATACGCTGACCGAGGTCGCCTGCGAAGAAAAGACCGTCGGCGCGATCGCCCGCAAGAGCGCCAAGAAACCGGGCTTCTGCCACCCCCAGGTCCTGGGCTTCATCGACCACGGCATGATCGAATGGACGGCGACCGCCCGCTTCCAGTTGATCCGCAATCCGCCCGAATACCTCCGCCCAGGTCACCACTTTTCGTTCAGCAAGTCCGGCCCGGACGCGTTCGAAAATCGCCCAAAGCGTCTCTCTCTGCTTGCCGCCGATCCGTGTCTTTCGGCCCAGCCGGGTGACATCCCGATAGGACTCCCAAGTCTTCAGCTGCCAGGCATCGACGACCTCGGTCCATTCGCCAAAAAGGAAATGGGTAGAAAACCGATGTCCCTCAACTTCAGCTGACGCCTTTGCAATCAAGCTGTTGATCAGCGCGGGGGCAGCGATCTGGGGCTGGCCGAACCTTTCCGCAAATAGGTCATAGCCAACCGCGCTGATTGCCTTGACCGTAATGCGCGACGAAATGATCGGCTCCGACCCTGCCAGACTGGCGAGCTTCATCCGAAGAGCGTTTGCCAGAGCCTTGGAAAAGGTCGTGAGCAGTATGCGGGAATTCGGTTCAGAACGAGCAAGGTGAACGGCCCTGTGCAGGGCAACGATCGTCTTGCCTGTACCGGCGGAACCCGAAACACGGGCGGGACCGGAGAACTTGCGTTCAACAAGTGCCTCCTGGGCAGGGTGCAGGAACACGGCCCACTTGTCCCAGGGATATTCGAGAGCGCGCTGGAGCTCCTCGACGTTGGTCAAGACCCGGAACCGGCGCTGCGCGTCAGGGTGCGCAAACGGATCAGCCTCGACGGGTGCCGGCGCAGGGGGTTCTGGCGTCTCACCAACAGCCAGCTTGAGCAGGGCTTCCTGCGCCTCCTGTGGCAAATGGATTATGAGGTCGAAGATCGTATCTTCGGTCGCCTTCCTCACATCATCGACCCACTCCTCGGGAATGCCGAAGGCCATCAGCTCCGGCTTACGAAGATTATCAAACAGCCTGGGTTTAGGCTTCGCCACGGGCGCCGGCTCAGCAGGAACATCAACAGCTGGCCGGAATATCTCGATCTCTTCGATCCGCTCGCGCACCTCGACCATCTGCATCGCGCCGGTTGTCGGATGCCGCTCGATCTTGCGCCGCTCGGCCCATTTGTAGGCGTCATCATGGTGGTCGACATAGGCCAGCAGGAGGCTCGCCGAGGTCCGATGCACAATCAGCCGGATGTCGGCATTCACCCGCACCGACCAGAAGTTTGCATCCTTGGCGCGATCGAGCTTGTGGAAAGACATTCCCGGTGCGGACGGGTCCATTTGCAGATCGAAGGCGGTGGTCTTTACCGCCTTCTGCTCCTGCGCCGTCAGCCGCCCCAGGCTGTCGGTGAACGTGTCCGCGATCCGAAACTCCATCATACCACCTCGAACACCTTCATCACTTCGTCGCCGAGGTGGTTGATGACCTTGACCGCGATGCGGCCCGAAGCCGGTTTGGCGAACGGGCGCGAGGTGTCGGAATAGAGGCTGTCCCAAGCTTCCTGATCGATTTCGGCCTTCAGCGTCGTCTTTAGCGCCTTGTAGGGATCGTTCGCGCCGAGGAAGTAGGCGTGGCGGACGAAGAAACTTTCCTCGTTGTAGTCGGTGTCGAGCATCCAGAGTGCGATGCCGTCGGTGCCTTCGGAGATCACCTCACCGGTCTGCGGCTTGAATACATCGACGCCGAACACCTTCACGCGGATCAGGCCGTTTCCGGCATCTTCGATCTTGATGTCGGGCTCGCCGAAGATCACAAACAGATTGCCCGCGCCGGTGGCCTTAAGGTCCGCCGCCATATGCAGGTCTGGGTTCATGCGGGCTTTGAGCACCGGCACGCGGCCGAGCTTGTCGAACTCGGCGGAATGTGCGTCGTAGTTGAAGGCGCAAGCAATCAGAACGTCGAAGCCTGCATCGCCAGCCTCCCGCGCGGCGGCGACGAGATCGGGGCGGGACACCGTGCCGAATTCCGGACCGATGAAGATGCCCGCGCGCTTCTGGTGGTCGCCCTCCATGAACGCGCCCTCGGCGCAGATGAAGCGCCCCGGCCAGCCGGTGAGGGCTGTGAAGGTGATCCGGTCTTCCTTGTGCGCCTGCTGAACGCCCGCGGCTTTCAGGTTTTCTAGGATCATATGCGCGAAGTCGGCGACCGCATCGCCCTTCTCCGCCGCCTTATGCTTACCCTCGGCGGCTTCGAGCAGATCGACAAGTTCGTCGTTCCAATCGACCGTTAGAGTGCGATGGGGGGAGAGGCTTTCGACCGTGAACGGCCCTGCGACTCGCACACGTGCGCTGTCCAAATACGGCTTGTCGTAGAGATATTCATTGTCTGCCTTTGCCGCGATCGAGGCGTCGATCTCCTTCTGCCAGGTGATGCGCGATTCCCACCACTTGGCATGGGCTGATTTCGCCTCGCCGGGCCACCCTCCCGCAGGTTCTCGTGGAATTTCCCACTCTTCCCAAGTCTTTCCAAGTGAGGAATTGAGTGACGTGCGCAAGGGTTCAAGCACCGCCTGCGACCTGGCCCAGATCACGTCGATCTCGGCGTTGTTGGCAATGGACTTGAGCGTAATGTGCGGCACGCGCTCGTAGACAAAGCCATGTCGTATGTCGCCGCGCGTTTGGGCAGTTTTGGGTGCCGTCCTCGTGACTTCGCCCTCCTTGTGTTGGCCTTCGGGGCTATCGGCAAGGAGGTAATAGGGATAACGGGCACCCATCAGGCGCGAGCGAGCCAAAGCTATGGCCACTCGGCTTGTATCGATGGTGATCCAGCGACGGCCCCATTGTTCGGCGACTATCGCTGTGGTGCCGGAACCGCAGGTGGGATCGAAGACAAGATCACCAGGGTCGGTTGTCATCAGGATGCAGCGTTCCACAACCTTCAGGCCGGTTTGCACAACGTATATCTTGTCGCCGCCGAACTGGTTTTGACCGACTGTGTCCGTCCAGAGGTTGGAAAGAGGATAGACTGGGAAGTCTTCATATTTGCGCACGTAAGAAAGATTGCTTGCCGTCGCAAGCAAGCGATTAGCTGTCTTTAGCCGTTCCATGTTAACCGCGTCGGTTTTCCAGTAATTCGGCTCGGGGCGATACTTTTTTCCGCCAAGCCAGACATCGTATCGAGAACCAGGGCTCTGGGAGCGGATGGAATCGGGAAAAATCAGCGAGGCGCCAGCGGGGATGTTCAGTTCCCCCTGCGGGTCGCGAAAACGGGCGACAGGCAAAACCTCTCCATTCGCCAAGCGCACGCGATTGTATCCTGTTCCGCCTAGGCCGCCGGCGATCTTCTGTAGATAGAGTTGGCGATATTTGAGTGATGCGCGCTTTCGCGAGTACCAGAGGACGCTATCAAAAACACCCGACAAGTCGTTGCTAGTAGACGACGTTGTTTTTGCTACTGCTATCTGGACGACAAAATTCTCATCCCCAAATACTTCATCCATCACCGCCCGAACGCGATGCACATTTTCATCGCCGATCTGGACAAAGATACTCCCGCTTTCATGGAGCAGGTCGCGCGCAACCGTCAGGCGGTCCCGCAAATAGGTAAGGTAGGAGTGGATGCCGTCGCGCCATGTATCGCGGAAGGCGCGCACCTGCTCGGGCTCGCGCGTGATCTGATCTTTTGATCCGTCCTTCACGTCGCGCGACGTCGTGCTCCACTGAAAGTTCGAGTTAAACTTGATGCCGTAGGGCGGGTCGAAATAGATGCACTGCACCTGTCCACGCAGTCCCTCGCGCTCGGCAAGGCTCGCCATCACTGATAGGCTGTCGCCTGAGATCATCCGGTTCGACCAGTGCTGGTCGTGCTGGTAGAATTCGGTCGCGGCTTCCTTGTCCTTCAGCCCGTTGAAATCGGCGAAGAGATCTAGCGGCGGCGGTGCAGCCTCATCTGCTCGCTTCTTCGCCTCGCGTTTCAGATCGTCGATGATGACCTTCGGATGGACCTTTTCCTGAATGTAGAGCGGCGGTGCCGAAACGATCAAATCGGACCAGTCCTGCTCGTCCTTACCGCGCCAGACCAGCTGCGGATCGAGATCGCGGTTGCGCCGTTCGTAAGCAAGCTGAACCGGAGACTTGTCCTCCTCGCGCATCACGCTTTCATATTCCGCCGTCGGGATATTGCGACGCGTGGCCGCGTCGTGCTTCAGCGTGGTAACCTCAATCGGTTTCTTCGCCATGGGTTCAGCCTCCTCTACGCCGCCACGTTCGATGCGCCGGCAGCGCAGAGCGTTTCGATCAATGTGTTGAACTCCGCCTCGATCTCGTAGACGGCGGTAAATTCGGCGAAGGCCCAGCGGCCGAACTTGCCCAGGTTGTTCACACCCGGCACCCAATAGGCGCGCATGGTGTTGGCCTTTTCCTTGGCGTCCTCGCCGCGATAGCCTTTGATCTCGACGATCAGGTTCAGCGGGTCAGGTTCGCCATCATCCACCTGAACGATGAAGTCAGGGATGTATTTGCGTGGGACGGAGCCCATCAGATAAGGCACTTCGAGACCGAGGTTCTGGTTCTTGACGTAGGCGCGGACCTTCGGATGCGCCTCGGCGACCCGGCAGAACTCGGCTTCCCAGTCGCTGTCGCATACCACCCAATTGACCTGGGACTTCGGCGGCGGCCCGTTAGTGTCCCAGCGAAGGGTCTTGGACGTCGTGAAGTTCACATCCGCCGTGGAGCCCGTCGGGTTATAGGCATCCAGGATTGCCTTGACCGGGTTCTCTCCGACGAGGCTCAAGGTGATGGCGGCTTTGATCCGTTCTGCCGCCATGTCGGCGATTTCTTTGTAGATCAGTTGCGCAGGATAGGTGCCACCCGTGCAGTTCAGATATCCGCCCTCAAGCCACTGGCGCGTGATGCGCTTCAGCTGGCCGAACAGGTGAAGCTTCGGCTCTTCGCCGGGATCGCGATACTTGTTGTAGAGCAGGTGCCGCGCGAGGTGGAACAGGATCGTTGAGGATCGCATGTCTTCCAGATGCGCGATCGTCAGATCGACGCTTTCACCAATGATCCCCTGGTTGTTCGTGACCGAAGGCCCGACCAGTTCCGGGGTCAGGTTCAGGACGTGATCGGGGCCAAAGTCCGCCTCCAGCCGCTCATCCGGAAGCTCAACGCGATAGCCCTCAACGCGCGGAAAAACGATCTCGAGGGCATCTCGTTCAGGTTTGACTGCATGGACACGAACCGTTTCGCGAGGCTTTGCGGGCGGCGCGATGACTGGCTTGGCTGCGAAATCAAAGGGGATGCCAAGAACGTCAGCATACTCGACGTTGAACAGCCCTTCATCGTTCAGCTCATAGGACTGTCGGCGAAGGGCGCGGCCGACGACCTGCTCGCAAAGCAGCTGGGTGCCAAAGGCGCGAACACCCAGCACGTGCGTGACCGTATTTGCGTCCCACCCTTCGGTCAGCATCGAGACCGAGACGACGCAGCGAACCTGCCCGCCCAGCCGCCCCTTCTTGCCGACGGTATTCATCACCTCGCGAAGTAGGGTCGCTTCATCGATCTTGTCGCCGGCGTGGATATCGCCAGTCCGTTCAACGATGTCCCGTCTGAACCGCTCGATTTCATCGGCTGCGATCTCACGGAAGTCCTTGTCCAGCGCTTCGCCGGATTCGAGCTGGGCGCTGTCGATAAGGATCGTGTTTGGCCGCGGGATGCGGTTGCCGAAGTCGTCATAGTTCCGGAACAGGGCGAGCCGACCATTTTCGAGCGTTGTCGACCCGTCGTCATTTTCGCGATGGAAACCGGAAACGTACTTGTAGATCAGCTCAGACGTCGAAGTGTTGTTGCAGACGACGATGAATACCGGCGGGACACCGATTTGCGCATCTTCCCAAAGTTCGAACGTCTTCGCGTAGTGGCCATAGAGGGCTTCCAGCGCGGAAAGCAGAACAGGAGGAAGGGCGAGCGGGTCGTAGCCCTTTGCAGAGGCTGATCGGCCCTTCTTCGGCAGGCCATGAGGGCTCTTTTTAATTTCTTCCCAGAGGTTCCTGAATTTCGGCGTGTCGCCGCCGGGCACATTGTCGGCGACCGGCACCCGGGGAAGCTTAACGATCCCACACTCGATCGCGTCCATCAGCGAGAAGTCGCTCATGGTCCAGGGGAAAAGCGTGCCCTCGATGTATCCCGATCCGCGCAAAAAGAAGGGGGTCGCGGAGAGATCATAGACCAGGGAAATGCCGAGCTTGCGCTTCACGGCCTCCAGACCGGAGATCCACATCCGAGCTGCCTCGTTGTTCTCCTTGGCCTCTTCCTTTTCTTCGCCCTTCAGATCGTCCGCCGTTTCGCCCGCGGCATCTTTCACCCGCTCGCGATAGCAATGGTGCGCCTCGTCGTTCAGGACGACGATGTTCTTCATGCCCATCAGTTCCGGCATCACGCGCTGGAGCATCTGCCCCTCGGTTTCCTGGGTCTGGAGCTTCTCGCCGCGCCAGCCTTCCAGGGCCGTTCTGGTGCCCTTCGAAACTTCCAGGCGCTCTCTCAGTTTGAATGCGTGGTAGTTTGTGATGACGATTTTGGCACGATCGATATCCGCCAGCATATCGGGTGGCACAATGTCCCGGTGCCGATAGTAGCTTTCAGGGTCATTCGGGATCAGGACGCGCAACCGATCTCGGATGGTGATGCCGGGCGCGACAAGCAGGAAGCCCCGCGAAAACTGTTTGCTGTTAGGATGGCGGACAGCGTTGACCGTTTGCCAGGCGATCAGCATCGCCATGACCGTCGTCTTGCCGGCGCCGGTGGCGAGCTTCAGCGCGAGCCGGAGCAGCTCAGGGTTGGACTGCTCGTTCGCGCCTTTGATGTGAGCCCAGAACTTGGCCACCCGCGGGCCCATCTTCGGGGCCACTTCTGTTAGCCAGATAGCGGTTTCAACTGCCTCGATCTGGCAGAAGAAGGGTTTGATGCCCTCAAACTGATGATGCCGCCAATGCTTGAGAAGCCGGGCCGTCTCAGGCGTGACCAGCCACTGGTCAGGGTTGGGCAGCTTGCGCCAGGTTTCAACGTAGCCACGGATTTCATTAATGATCGGGGTTGGATTGTATTCCTGATCTTCAGTGGAAAGATCGTCATCTCCACCCAGAATCAGGGATGCTTGGTTTTGATTTTGCTTACGCTTCTTGGGCTTCGGGACCGGCGTAATCAGGTCGGAACGCCTACGCGTCTCAAGTATGTTGCTGGTCGGCTGACCGTCAGCGTCAAGTTCCCAATGGCGCCCCGGATAGGCGTATGGGGAGTTGAGGATCGGGTGATGAAAGAACTGATCAGTCACTTGATCCCCCCTCGACAGCCTTGCCCCTGATGACAGCCTGCTGCTGGTCAATCCATTGATCGAGGTCCGACCGCCGGAACCGCCACTGCCCACGGACTTTGAACGCCGGCAGCTGGCCACGCTGAGCCATCGTGTAAACGGTCTTATCTGCGACCTTCAGCAATGCAGCGACCTCCGGCAAAGTGAGAATTGAATCCGGCATGGACCCGTGCCTCCTCGATTCGAGGCGTCAACGGATACCAGACTTTACCAAACTCGAATATCCCGCAAAGCTTGTGGTCGTCGGGACCACACCTGCCTTCGTGCCAAGGTCAAATCGTCAGCCACCAAAAGGTCGAGTGGTGGCACGGCGAGAGTTCGCCTTCAGGCTCTCTTCCACCGCCAGACCGCCCTGTTCCCCGGTTTGCCGGCCGATGAGGCGCCAAACTTCGTATCCTTTGTGTCGATTCGCGCCAGCGGCCCATCGTGCGCTTTCGCGAGGGGGAGTTCGATGCCGGCGGTGCCCGGCACCTCGCAATGCTCCAGGTCCGGCCCGGAGGGCGGCGGCCGCGGTCAGGCGAGCGCCGGAAGGAGGCTAGGGCAAGGGTGGCGGACGTCGTCATGGGGGCTTGACCGGAACACCGCGGATGGCCCCGAGAGTCCTTTCGCCCGTGACAACTCGCCGAAGCCGGGCGACGGAGATGGCTGACCGTCGGCGTTACAGGTCAGCTGGACACCGATCTGAAGGTCAGGACCGATGAACCGACGAACACATCTTCTGACCCTGGGCGTCTCCCTCCTGAGCCCACTGACGGGACGTCCTGCGCAAGCTGGACCTGCCCCGCCGCCGGCGTCGCAAGGCGCTGTTCCGCCGCTTCAATGGGTGACGCAGAGGGTCGAAGGCCCGGGCCTGTCCTTCCACACTTTCCGCAGCCGGGCCGCGGGTACGGAGGTCAGCTTCCACATCTACGC
>LFEF01005320.1_pt1 | contig 11924 bp, 12 predicted proteins | sample 619371 | NCBI WGS metagenome assembly LFEF01 (sample SAMN03014291, study PRJNA259931) | freshwater metagenome | biome: lake; feature: waterbloom | place: China: Taihu Lake | collected 2006-08 | depth 0 m m
TGTCGGGGGTGATGTCGGGGGTGATGTCGGGCGTGGTGTGGGGCGTGGTGTGGGGCGTGATGTCGGGCGTGGTGTTGGGCGTGATGTCGGGCGGGGTGCGGTCCGTGGTGTTGGGCGTGGTGTGGGGCGTGGTGTGGGGCGTGGTGTCGGGCGGGGTGTTGGGCGTGGTGTTTATATTCGCCTTTTTCCGTCTTGATAATTGGCTAATCGGGCTTTTGGCGGGCCCCCAAGGGCGACTTTTTCCCCGTATTACCCTTCTACCGCTGCCGGGGTTAACCTCGACTCTACAACAATGGTTACAGCAAGACTGGGAAACGGCTATTAATAACCTCAATCAATACCTTCGGTACAGCCGCCAGTTTATTCCTGTCCTTGCCGCCGTTAATCGCGTTTTACCGCAATTCCCAGAGGCAGAAATTATCTATCGCGTCTCCCGTCTGGCAGAAAATCCCTCCGATTGGCAATTGTTAAAATATGCGTCCGCGTCGGCGAAACTGTTTTCTTGGTCTGACAGCCAAATCCGTCTAGATACTCCTGCTCGCGCCGCTGCCGCCGGTTTTTGGTATCTTCACCAACAGGACACCGAAAAAGCCGAAAAAGCCTTTGCTGTGGTACGTTCCCTCGCCTACGGGGAAGAAATGTATAGTCTCGCCCAGACTTTACACCGATTTAGTCGGGCAGCAACTTTCGATGGTATCGCTTCCCTGGAGGTTGCCCCCATTGCCCCAGAACCTTCATTACGTCCGCAAACTTGGCAAGCTATCAGCAGTTTAAATCGAGTTATCGCAGAAATAGCTTTAGCACAGAGAAGTTACTCCCAAGAGACTAAAGATCGGATTATCGGGGAATTAAGCGATATAATCGACCAACAGGCAGCCAATTTACCCCTAGCAGAAAAAGCATTAATCCTTTCTATCGCCCAAAAATGGAAAACTTGCTGTTCTTCTAGCTTGTAAGCTAAGACGCATTTAAACCGCTTATTCTTAGATTAGCCGAATCTCCCCCCCCCTGCCCCTAGGGTTGATTCATAGTAGGGTTGATTCATGAATCAACCCTACCTTGAGGGGGTTTGATCCCCCCTGTCAGCCTTGATAAGGGGGGTGTCTGACAGTTTTTAACACCTACCTACTTAGTGCCAGATTAATTTCTTAGCTAGGATAGGCAAGAGGCAGCTGGAAAAAATTCTCCTGTCTCCTGTCACGGCTGCTGGCAGTAAGTAATTTTGCCGGCATCTGATATTCAAACTCAAGCAACTATGTGTCAACTTCTAGGCATGAATTGTAATGTCCCCACGGATATCTGTTTTTCCTTCGAGGGATTTTGTGCGCGGGGGGGAAAAACCGACGAACATCGAGACGGTTGGGGAATTGCTTTTTTTGAGGGTTTAGGTTGTCGAACTTTTATTGATGTTAAACCCTCGATCGCTTCTCCGATTGCGGAATTAATCAAAAACTATCCGATCCATTCTACCAATGTTATCGCCCATATTCGCAAAGCCACCCAAGGAGAAATTAAACTAGAAAACTGTCATCCTTTTCGGCGGGAATTGTGGGGAAAATATTGGGTTTTTGCCCATAATGGTCATTTAGAAAATTTCTCACCTCCTGCGGGAGATTTTTATCAACCGGTTGGGGACACGGATTCGGAAAAAGCTTTCTGTTTAATTCTTAATACCCTACGAGAGACTTTTCCCCAGGGCAAACCTTCCCTAGAGCAACTTTATCAAGTCCTAAAAACTATCACAAACTCTATCGCTTGTCAAGGAATTTTTAATTATCTTTTATCCGATGGTGAACATTTTTTTGCCCATTGTTCGACGAAATTAAGCTATATAATCCGTCAGTATCCTTTTGCCGCCGCTCATTTAATTGATGAAGATGTGAGCGTTGATTTTCAAGCTTTAGCTCGTCCGGGCGATCAAGTGGCAATTATTGCCACTACACCCTTAACTGATAATGAAGTTTGGACAGCGATTAATTCAGGAGAATTATTAGTTTTTCAGGAGGGCGCAGCAATTTTAAGTTAATCTTACCAGTGGTCACTTTGTCGAGATTTTTCTAAGTCAATTAACTGAGTTTTTAGCCCTAACCAATCTAATTGATTGGCGAGGCAATCTGAACCAATTTTTCCCGCTTCTAGATAAATAACTCTCTCGGCAAATTCCTCTAAAAAATCTAGTTGATGATTGACCATAATTATTGTCATTGAACTTTGATTGTTTAATACTTCTAATAACCTGGTGGCCGTGCCTGTATCTAAAGCAGAGGTGGGTTCATCTAATAACAGTATGCTCGGTTCTAACAGCAAAGCTCTGGTAATTGCCACTAATTGTCTTTGTCCTAAAGATAATTCTAACTCCCCGCGCTCAAACCACTGTTCGGGAATTTTTAACAGGGATGTCCAACGGTCAATTCTCTGATTAATTTCCGCAGGGTTAAGTTTTTTTAATTGCAAAGGATAAGCGAGAGCATCTCGAACAGTCATCCCTAATAATTTCGACTCTTGTGGCAATAAAACGATCTGTTGTCGCAGGGAAATAACCGGTATTTCCTTAATCGATTTACCTTGAAAATAAATATTTCCCGTGCTTGGTTCTTGCAAACGATTTAACAATCGTAAAATAGTCGTTTTTCCTGCCCCAGATGCTCCGACAATAGCTAACTTTTCTCCTTGCTTGATGCTAAAAGTAATATCTTCTAACAGATAAGCACTACCCCGTCGGATAGCTAAATTTACTTGCTGTAGTTCTAAAATCAAGAGCGGTCTTTTCCTTACTTAGTTCAAGTTTATTATATAATAAAAATAGCCCAATGAGTTCGGCAGGTATTCCCCATGGTTAGTCAAGTTAACAAAACCGAGATTATCTATCCTGAGAGCGACGGTAAACCGATGGCAGATAATACTAAACAATTTAACTGGATAGTGACGATTAAGCAGAATCTCGACTGGTTATATATCGATGATCCCCAGGTATTTGTAGCGGGGGATCTGTTATGGTATCCCGTGCAAGGCCAGCCGAAAATTGCTGCCGCTCCTGATACGATGGTAGTATTTGGCAGACCGAAAGGCGATCGAGGTTCCTACAAACAATGGCAAGAAGATAATCTTGCTCCTCAAGTCGTCTTTGAGATTCTTTCTCCCAGTAATACCTCCATCGAAATGGGCAAAAAATTGCTATTTTATGATCGCTATGGAGTCCAAGAATACTACGTCTATGATCCCGATGATAATAGTCTAGAAGCTTGGCAGCGAATTGGTGACAGTTTAGACAGTGTTAGTGAGGTTAATAATTGGGTGAGTCCCCGTTTAGGCATTCGTTTTGACTTAACCGACGAGTTAAAAATTTATCGTCCTGATGGTACTCAATTTTTGTCCTACAGCGAAATTAATCAACTACTGGATCAGGAAAAGCAACGGGCTGAAAATGAACGACAACGGGCTGAAAATGAACGCCAACGGGCTGAACAGGTCAATCAGCAGTTAGTAGAAATGGAGGCAAAACTGCAAAAATATCGTCAACTTTTTGGGGAATTACCTAACTAAAATTTTAACTAGCGAAGGGAGTATAAGTAAGTGGTTCTAATTAAATAGAAGATAGATTTTGCCTTCGATCCCCCCCTGCCCCCCTTGATAAGGGGGGTGCCGATCTCTCCTTAATCCCCCCTTAATAAGGGGGGTATCTGACAATTTTTAACACCTACCTACTTAACAAAAAAAGAGGACTGGTTAGTCCTCTTAACAAGATTAGTTTTCGCTAAATGTTAAACACAGAATGATTGCCAGGCCTAGTAGGCTAGACCCATGCTGCGGGTGGTTTCTGCTCCGAGATAAACCCGAATGCTCAAGAAATCCGTCGGACAAGCGGTTTCGCAACGCTTACAACCAACACAGTCTTCCGTGCGGGGGGAAGAGGCAATCTGGGCAGCTTTACAGCCATCCCAGGGAACCATTTCCAGCACGTCGAGGGGACAAGCCCGAACGCATTGGGTGCAACCGATACAGGTATCGTAAATTTTAACGCTATGAGACATTGAATTATGACTCCTTACCGAGTGTTCTCCATGTTAAATTTCGGGTTTATCGGTTAGTTTACCTTACAGCGATCTGTTCATCGCTCGATCGGTGACATAACTTTAAACTCTGTAACACTTGGGCAAAATGGCGATCGCTAGTTGGGGATCGAGTAATCCTAAAATAGCCTTAAAGAATTGCTTGCCGGGGTTACGGGGGGAACCGAAAAAGGTAATCTGGATCGCAAGATAATTTATTTCGTTTGCCAGTATGACAGAAATAGCGATCGAATCGATCCTACAGGAAAATCGGCTGTTTCCTCCTAGTGCCGAATTTGCCCAGAATGCCACCATTAAAAGCTTTGAAGAATACCAGCAACTCTACGCCAAAGCCAAGGCCGATCCCCCAGCTTTTTGGTCCCAATTAGCCGAAAAAGAATTACATTGGTTTGAAAAATGGTCAGAGATTCTTGACTGGCAGCCCCCCTTTGCTAAATGGTTCGTCAACGGCAAGATTAATATTTGTTACAACTGTATTGACAGACATCTCACCACATGGAGACGCAATAAAGCCGCCATCATCTGGGAAGGAGAACCGGGAGACAGCCGCACCATTACCTACGAACAGCTACACCGAGAAGTCTGTCAATTTGCCAACGCTTTAAAAGAATTAGGCGTTAAAAAAGGCGATGTGGTCGGAATTTATATGCCGATGATTCCCGAGGCGGCCATCGCTATGTTAGCCTGTGCCAGAATTGGTGCGCCCCACAGTGTAGTTTTTGGGGGATTTAGTGCCGATGCTTTGCGCGATCGTCTTAATGATGCGGCCGCTAAGGTGGTAATCACTGCCGATGGTGGTTTCCGCAAGGATAAAGTCGTTGCCCTCAAGGAACAGGTAGATCTGGCTCTAGCCGATAATAGCGCCCCCAGTGTGGAAAAAGTTCTCGTTGTCCAACGCAGCAAGGAACCCATCAATATGGTTGCTGATCGCGATTACTGGTGGCATGATCTACAAAAACAGGTATCTGCTAATTGTCCGGCCGAACCCATGGATAGCGAAGATATGTTATTTATCCTCTATACCAGTGGTTCCACCGGCAAACCGAAAGGAGTCGTCCACACCACCGGCGGTTATAATCTCTACACCCATGTCACCAGCAAATGGATTTTTGACCTGAAAGACACCGATGTTTACTGGTGTACTGCCGATGTGGGTTGGATTACCGGCCATAGTTATATCGTTTACGGACCGCTTTCCAATGGTGCAACGACGGTAATGTATGAAGGGGTTCCCCGTCCCTCTAATTTAGGCTGTTTTTGGGATGTAATTGAGAAATATCGCGTTAATATCTTTTATACTGCCCCCACTGCTATCCGCGCTTTTATCAAAATGGGTGAAGATATCCCCAATAGCCGGGATTTATCCTCTTTGCGCTTACTGGGAACCGTGGGAGAACCGATTAACCCGGAAGCGTGGATGTGGTATCACCGAGTTATCGGTAAGGAAAAATGTCCGATTGTCGATACTTGGTGGCAAACGGAAACCGGGGGAATTATGATTACTCCCTTACCCGGGGCAATTGCCACCAAACCGGGGTCAGCAACCCTACCTTTCCCCGGTATTATGGCCGAAGTGGTGGACTTAGAGGGCAATCCCACCCAAGCGAATGAGGGGGGTTATCTGGTGGTCAAACATCCCTGGCCCGGTATGATGCGAACAGTCTATAAAAATCCCGATCGCTTCCGTAATACCTACTGGGAACATATCGCCCCCAAAGATGGCCAATATCTCTATTTTGCTGGAGATGGTAGCCGTCGGGACGAAGACGGTTATTTCTGGGTAATGGGGCGCGTCGATGACGTGATGAGCGTTTCTGGCCACCGTTTAGGGACAATGGAGATCGAATCAGCTTTAGTATCTCATCCCGCGGTAGCAGAGGCGGCTGTGGTGGGACGACCGGATGAAATTAAAGGGGAAGAAGTCTATGCTTTTGTCACTCTCGAGGGGCATTATGAAGCGAGTCAGGAGTTAGCGCAAGCATTAAAGGATCACGTTGTCAAGGAAATTGGCATGATTGCTCGACCGGGAGAAATCCGTTTTACCGATGTACTGCCAAAAACGCGATCGGGTAAAATTATGCGTCGTCTCTTGCGAACTTTAGCATCAGGTCAAGAGATTTCTGGTGATACTTCTACTCTAGAAGATCGATCGGTTTTGGATAAATTACGGCAAGGTGCCTAATTTAATTACTGGTTTTTCCTAGCAGTTAGGGTGAGGAATCAGAGTTAATCTTATCTCACTCTAACGGGAGTGATTATCGGTGAACATATTTGCTCAAGCACCAAATCTATAGCTAATAATAAATCCTGTTTAAAAGGTATAGGGGAAGTGGGGAAGTGGGGAGAAACAATCCATAACTTGGGAGTTAATCACAGGATTAAAAACGGATTTGGTATAATGATAAAGATAAGAGCGAAGGGAAATTATAGGAGTTTAATCAATGACCACCACCACTACTACCGATAATGATTTAAAAAGACTAGAAGATTTAATCCTCAATGGACAGAAGATAATCGAACATCGATTCAACGAGATCGACAATCGACTCACTACCATGGACAATCGACTCACTACCATGGAAACTCGACTGATTGAGGTGGACAATCGACTGATTGAGGTGGACAATCGACTCACTACCGTGGAAACTCGACTGATTGAGGTGGACAATCGATTGAAGGTGATCGAGAATGGACAAGCGGAAATGAAAGCTGATGTCAAAACTGTTCAAAAAGATACTACCGATTTAAAGATTGAACTCACGGAAGTTAAAGGTGATATTAAAACTCTTGATAGTAAATTTGATGACATGAATAAACGCTTAGAGAAAGTCGAAGGAACCCAAAAGAATCAAATTTGGACATTGATAACTGTCTTAAGTGGTTCCCTACTAGCTGTGGGATTTAGAAGTTTTTTTATCGACAATAATCCCTAATCTCAGCAAGAGAATTGCTATATAACACTTTTATGAGAAAGGCTGTTAATTAATCGTCGCTGTTCCCTGTTCCCTTCTCTTAGGATTAACTTGAATTTTGTCGGGCTACTTCAAATTACCTCATGAGAGTAGGAAATTACCTAAAAAAAGGAAAAAGGGAAATATATTCCCTTTTTCTGGCTTTTATGGACCCATATCCTAAACCGCTTCGGGTTTAACACCTCTTTGGTCGAGAATTTTCTGTAATTCTGCTTCGTCGGTTTTGGTCAAAGAAGTGCGTAATACTTTACCTCCGTAGGGGGCCACTTCATCGAGGACCTTATCGGGGGTAACTTTTTGGACGAGAACAAAGAGAGCAGATGTACCTGGCTGCATGGTTTCTCCCAATTCCCGCATAAAATTGTCATCCACACCGATATCACTTAAAGCACCTCCCAAAGCGCCACCAGCAGCACCGAGGACGGCCCCTAATAAAGGGGATAAAAAGAGCATTCCGATTAATAATCCCCAGAAACTGCCACTAGCGGCTCCCGCCGCCGTTAAATTGACCGCTTGCTTGAGTTTAATCTCACCATCTTTGTTTTTAACCACTACGGCGGCATCTTCTAGCTCGATGAGATGTTCCCGTTGCAGTTTAGCCAAAGTTAAACGAACTTCTTCTGCTTTAAATTCGTCCTCATAGGCGATGACAAATAGATCAGCCATGGTTTTTCCTCGATTATTAGCAAATAAAACTTTTATACACTACTTTTGCCAGATTAAAAAGTTTGAGGTATCGGAGAATACCGAAAACCCATGGGGATTAGGTGTCATAGATACGAGCTTCAAAAGCATCGGGATTTTCTTGACAGTATTCCTCAAAATAAGTTTTTTCCGGTTTTTTAGCGCGTTGGTGTGCCAATTCTGCCTGTAATTCCTCAACAACATCCCAAGCTGCGGCACAATCGGGAGAATTTCCCCCTTTTTCAGCACATACTGCCCGGGCAATATCTCTAGCTTTGATAATCTCCGCTTCTAAATCAAGACTGCGGGGCTTTTCGACGGCGTTACCTTTATGGAGGATGTCACTAACAGAGATAACACCGAGCAAATCACCTTTAATTACCGGTGCGAAACGAATACCAGTATTAGCAAATAAGCGAGCTACATATTCAACCCCGAGGTCGGGATTAATCACGATGCAGGGTTTGCTCATCACTTCATAGACTCGCACCTTTTGCGGATCTTGACCGAAAGCGACGACTTTATAGACAATATCGGTTTCAGTGATAATTCCGTAAGCATCTTCATCGTGACGGCGATCGACAATGAGAGTTCTAATGTTCTTTTCTCTCATCAATTGTACTGCTTTGGCGACGGTTTCAGAACCTTTAATCTTGGCCACCTCCGTGGTCATAATTTCAGCTGCTTTCATGGTCATAGTTGGAGAAGTTAAGTTGTGCCTTTGTTATTTTAAGGTATATCCTTGTCAAAAATCCAAGAATCTCATCTGACAAGATTTCTAGTTCCAGGGACGCAAAAAATAAGAAACTAACATCAAACAGCCGACAATATTCCCCAGCAATAAGCGGGCCACCTTGAAATAGTTATCTTTGGTATAATACTGGCCTAACAGGATCAAGAATGGAATAGCTGTAGCTGTATAGCGAGTCGAATAATAATGGGTAATTCTAAAAGCTGTAGCGGCAACTACGATCACGGCAACATTTAAAAACAGAAATTTACTATCTCTATTGTGATCTCGGCAATTGTTGAGGCTGGCAATCAGAAAAAGAATGCCAAAGGCAAGTAGACAGGAGGAAGCTAAATAGAAAAAGAAACTTAGCCAAGTAGGATCGGGAATAATTTTCTTGAAAACTTGGTAGGCTGGACGAATAGAAAGGATTTTAAAGATAGCGTTGCCTAGAAAGCTGCTGACCAGGACAGATATTATTATCACCTTATTCAAGCTGAACCATTTGGGAGCGAGGATAAATAATAAAAGACCGGTGTAGGCAAAGGAAAGAAATCCGTTTACCAGAGAATATCCAGAAGATAATGAACTTTGACCGGGGGGAACTAATCCACCCCATACGCTAAAAACAATAGCGGGTAAAATTCCAGAAGTTAACCAGCATAATATTAAAGGTTGCCAAGATTTTTTTGAGGAACTAATTGTTAGTATTGGCAAGATAAACACCAGAACGAGAAAAGTTTGTCTGCCGACAATTGCCATCCCTAAACATAATCCACTCAGAGCGGCTATTCCTAAGCTCATTTGCTGGTTATCTGCAATTTTTTCTAGAGCTATAAATATCAAGAAAACTGCTAAGGTTGCCAAGAGCATAGCAGGGATTTCCGTGAGAGCCATGCCCGTAATCACCCAAATCATCGGTAAGCCCATAATTGTCAGACTAGAGACCAGTGGCTGGGGAATTTTGAAAATTTTTTGCAGGGTTAAACTCAGGACTAAAATTAACAGTAATAAAAGAAGAATATTAACCAATCTAATGGCAGGGGCTTCCAAATTGGTCAAGGGCTGAAAGATATAATGAATTATCGGGTATAACGGACCTGGGGCTGATTGTCCTGTACCGCGTAAGAATCGATAGGATAAACCGTATTGATTTAATAAATCTACTAACGGTAAGTGATAAACTTCATCATAAACGAGAGCATGGGGAGAAAGAAGTACACAGGTCAATAAAACCACAAAACCGATGAAATTGACCAGGACACTTACTAGTTGAGCGGGCTTAAAATCCTTAGTCATTTTCAGCATATTCATAATTTTGTGTCGAGGAAATTACTTTCCTAAGATTATGCTCTAGTTAATTAGGTTTGTCCATAAGAAAATCGGGACGGCTTCAGGATGGCTGACGGCTAAAAAACCGCTCCCTGATTAACGCCATTCTACCAGTTGTCGTTCTTGGACAACCAAACCATATACTGTCTCGGTTTGACGGGCTAAATTCGCCCAATGAAAGCGTTTTTCTAGGTCTTCGTAGGCGTTATTAGCTAATTCGTGGGCGTATTCAGGATGATTTAAAACCTCTAAAATGCCCCAAGCGAGGGAATCAGGATTATTGACGCGGGTGACAATTCCCGTTTGGCCATGACGGACAACTTCGGGAAAACCGCAGGTATCGGAAACTACCACGGGAACCCTAGCGGCGAAACTTTCCAGGGCGACAATGCCAAAAGGTTCGTAAAGACTGGGAAAAACGGCACAATCGGCCACGGTTTGGAAGCGATCGAGGTTTTCATCGGACATAAAGCCCGTAAAATAACAATGATGCCAGATACCGAGATGCCAGGCCTGTTGTTTGAGTTTGTCGGTATTGCCGCCACCGATAATGACAAATTTAGTTTTAGCCCCAGTCTGGGCGAGGACTTTTGGGGCAGCGTTGAGTAACACCGAAACCCCCTTTTCAAAGGTCATGCGCCCGACGTAATAGACGATTTTTTCGTAATCTTCGGCATATTGATGACGAAAAGCTCGGTAATCAAAGTTAGGGTCTCTTTGCTTTTTCTCGGCCCGAATACCGTTATAAACCACATCGATTTTATCCCAGGGTGCGCCCAAGGCCCGATGGACTTCATGACGCATATAGCCGGTACAGACGATGACGCGCCAAGCATTATAGACGAGGGTTCCCTCTTTGCCGGCGATATAGCGTTGGGTGTCGGTGTGCAGTCCGTTATAACGTCCGTATTCCGTGGCGTGAATCGTGGCAATCAGGGGTATTTTAAAGAGATGTTTCAAGGCGATGGCTGCATCCCCTACTAACCAATCGTGGGCATGAACAAGGTCAAATTTTCCGTATTCGGCGATTAGTTTGCCGCCCTGTTGCCCCATGCTGTTATTCATGTTGACCACCCAATGGAAAAAGTCATTGCCAGGGGGTACGGGGACGCGGTGGATGTGAATACCTTCCACCAGTTCATAACTGGGGGCCTGACCGAATTCGATCGTGATTAAATGGACTTCATGACCGAGTTTGACGATTTCGGGATAGAGTTCGGCGACATGACGGGCGATACCGCCCACTAATCGCGGTGGAAATTCCCACGCCAACACTAAAATCCTCATTTTTCCCTAACCTCGACCTGATTTAAGCTGGTAAGTAATCATTACATCCCCATGGTATCTATTTTGGCTCTGGTTTCTTCCTCTAATTGCCACTCTCCCTGCGCCAGTCTTGAGAGGATTTCTTGTCGCCACTTGCTTAATTGTTCCCGAAAAGCGGCCGTTTGTAGATCGTTGCGCCAGAAAATTAGGGCTGATTCGCCAGTTTGCGGATAATAATTTTTACGCTCTCCAGCGATGCGGAAGCCAAAATGCTCGTAGAGTGCGATCGCTGACTGGTTCGACACCCTCACCTCTAGCGTAGCCCTTTCCAGTTGTCTTTGTACAGCCTTTTCAAGCAGTTTGTAGAGAAGCAGTTTTCCTAATCCTTGTCTTTGATAGTCGGGATAAATTGCCAGGAGGGTAATATGTGCTTCTTCGAGAATTGCCCAAAAACAAGCCAATCCGATTAGGGTTTCGTCCTTCTTGTCCAGGGTAAGAATTAATAATTCACTGTTGGGGCTGTTTAATTCCCGTTCATAACCAGATAGGGTCCAAATACCGCCGAGACTGGTGCGATCGAGTGCCACCATGGCGGCAAGATGTGCGGATTTTGGGGTTTTAATCTGTATTTTTGGCATTTATCGGGGAAGGGAGCAGGGTGTGGGGTGTGGGGAGAAGGGAGAATAAATAAAAATAGTCTCGGAGTCTCCTAAATACTGACTCCTAACCCAATAGTAGATGTGGGATTTTTGCAGGAGTTCTATTTTCTGACAAATATAAGCAAAAGTTATTTATTGACTGCAAAAACTTGAGAATATTTAAATTAACATTCCGCAATATTTATAAATTCTTAAGAATTAATTGAGAAAG
>LFEF01002445.1_pt1 | contig 11921 bp, 17 predicted proteins | sample 619371 | NCBI WGS metagenome assembly LFEF01 (sample SAMN03014291, study PRJNA259931) | freshwater metagenome | biome: lake; feature: waterbloom | place: China: Taihu Lake | collected 2006-08 | depth 0 m m
CCCCGCCCGGCCGGCCCCGTGCCAATGAGGACGCCGGCGATGACACGACATGCCGAGACAGGCAGCCCCGCTGCGGGAAGGATCCGGACATGACCGCCACCAAAGACGCTTTCTTCAAACCCGAAAAAGTTTCGCCGCAGGACAAGGCCGCGACCACCGACAGCGTCGCCCGCTCGCTGATCGCTGCGGAAGCCACGGCACGCGAACGCAAGACGGAAGCGCTGAAGGCGCTGAGAATGGAGCGCGAGGCGCTGGAAGCCGACAAGGCGCCGGCACCGAAGAAGCGCGCCGTCAAAAAGGCCGTGAAACGCGGCTGAAGCCGGCTTCAATCACCGCTGAGTTTCGAAATTACAGAAAAGCCGGGGCCGCGCGATGCGGATCCGGCTTTTTCTACAGCAGGTCGCGTCGATTCGGATTCATGCGCCCTGCTGCAGACTTTTGTTTTCGCATGTCTTTGTCCCAAAACCGGTGCCCACTTTCGGGAGACATGCTTTAGTTTCATCGGGCCGCGGAGGTCAGGTTGAAGAACGCACCCTGCGGGTCCTGACAAGCGGCAATCCAGGAGCCGCCGGGGACCTGGTGGGGGTCCATCAGGACCTGGCCGCCGAGCGCCTTGACCTTCTCGACCGCCGCATCGATGGCCGGCACGATGAAGTAGAAGCCCCAATAGGCCATCGGCATTTCGGGCAGTTTGGTCATCATGCCGCCGAGCGGTTGATCCCCGAGCTTGAAGGTCTGGTAGATGCCCATGGCATCCATGTCGACGGCCATGTCCTTTTCCCAGCCGAATCGGGCGGCGTAGAAATCCCAGACTTTTCCCCAGTCACCAGCCATCAGCTCGTTCCAGCCGACGGTGCCGACACTGCCCGGGGTGGGCCAGTTGCCGGTTTCACCCTCGGGCATTTGCGGGGTCATGATGCAGACGACGGCCCCTTGCGGATCGGCGACGACGGCGAAGCGGCCGATACCGGGGATATCTTCGGGAGCGCGGTGGATCGCGCCCCCGTTCGCCTCATATTCGCCCGCCGTCCTGTCGACATCATCGACCTCGATATAGCCGGTCCAGTTGGGCGGGATGCCCTGCCCCGCCATCTCGGGCGAAAGTGCCATCATGCCGGCCACGCCGGAGGGAAAGCCCGGGACGGCAAAGGTGGTATAGGTGAAGCCTTCCATCGCCATATCCGTCGGCTCCCAGCCGAGCAGCGCGCCGTAAAAGGCCTTGGCGGCGGCGGGGTCGGGCGTCATCAATTCATGCCACATGAATGTGCCGTGCATGCTTTGTCCCTCTCTTTATGGTGCTCGGCATCAGCCGATGCGTTTTGCTTCGCTGGTCATGAAGGTGTGGAAGCTGCCGTCCGGTTTGCGGACGCTGCCGGAAAAGGTCCTCCTGTCATCATCGATGAAGTGGATGACATCGCGATAAAGCTCGGTTTGGGACGGGTCCTGCGTGCTCGGGCCTTCAGCCTCCAGGACGAGCGTCTGGCCGTCGTCTTCAAGCCAGCCCTTGTAGACCCAGAACTTGTCCATCATCGAGCCGATCCAGCTGCCGACATAATGGCCGAGGCGGGGGTCGTAACCCAGCGTCATGATCATGGTGGCACTTGCCCCCTCGCCCATGCCACCCTCCGCTTCGGCGACGATCCAGAGGCCGCCGATGGAGCGGACCTTCTCGGTCCAGCGCTTGAGCGGATCCTCGGGGTCGTAGGCCTCGTGGCCGGTGGAGGTGATGTAGAGCCAATCGCCGACCAGGCGATCGAGGAAGCGATGATGTTCGCTCGGTTTTGCAGATTCCATGGCCCATCCTCCTCAGTGGCAGCAGCCGGCCTTTTCAGCCGGTTTGGCGACATATTCGTCCTTGCGCTTGACGAAGCTGAGCGTGCCCGTCTCGTTGCGGCCGAGCGGCGCGTGGTCGAGGATCATCAGGGCACCGAGGGTTTCCTCGCCGCCGCGGGCATATTGCGAATAGGTGTGGAAGATCTCGCCCTTGTCGTTGCGATAAAAGGCGGACATGCCGGGCAATTCGTCGAAGGCCTGCTCGCTCGGGGTCTGGCGGAAATTGTAGTTCACCGCGCCGGAAGCCAGCTCCTCCTTGGTGAAGGAGACGTGGAAGTCGTAATTGAAATCGCTGCCTGAGGACGAGACCCAGGGGAAATGCCAGTTCATGCGGCGCTTGTAGGCTTCGATCTTTTGAAGCGGCGCGCGGGAGACGGTGACTAGGGTGACATCGTGATTGTTGAGGTGCGGCAGCATGCCGTCGATGTGATCGGCGAAGAAGGAGCAGCCCTCGCAGCCGGCATCCCAATCGGGATGAAACATGAAATGGTTGATCATCAGCTGGCTGCGACCATCGAAGAGATCGGCGAGCGGGACCTCGCCCTGCGGCGACTGGAAGCGATAATCCTTCTCGACCTTCACCCAGGGCAGCGCCAGACGCTCGGCATTGACGCGATCGCGCTGGCGGGTGAGCTCCTTCTCCTTCGCCAGCAAGGCCTTGCGGGCTTCGAGCCACTCTTCCCGCGAAACAACGGCATATTTCATTTTTCCGATCCTCCTCTTGACATTTACGTTGATATCAACATATTTATGGCATGTCAAATGGGCCACTGATTCCCTACTCCACCACCATCCATGTGAAGGACACGTGCCTTTGCCTGCATGCCCAGCGGGCGGCACGGGCGCTGGCGCGGCGCTTCGATCTGGCGCTCAAACCCACGGGGCTGACGAACCAGCAGTTTTCCCTGATGATGGCGCTGAACAGGCCGGAACCGCCGCCCATGGGGCCCGTCGCCAAACTGCTCGCGATGGACCGGACGACGCTGACGGCGGCGTTGAAGCCCTTGTCCGCGCGCGGCTGGGTGGCGATCGAGCCCGATCCGGAAGACAAACGCGGCAAGCGGCTGAAGCTGACGCCGGAGGGCACGGCGGCGCTTGCGAGCGCCGTGCCGATCTGGCGCGAGGTGCATGCCGACATCGAGGCCGGCATGACGAGTGCACCGGACGCCTTGCGCAAGGGCCTGCTGGAGATTAGCGGCTGAAGCCTCATCCCCCGAAACCGAGTGGCAGGGCAATCAGCGGGCCGATCAGCATCACGGTTGCGAGCAGCAGCGCGATGCGGTCGCCCCCCTCGAAGAGCGGACCGCGAAACGCGGCGTCCGGATAGTGGCGGCGGATCGCATGGCGCGTGTCCTCATGAACCGGTGTGTCGGGCGACAGGCGATCGTCTTCATAGATCTCGTTGGCAATGGTGGTATCCATGGGTTCGTCCTCGATTGGGGGTATCAAGGCCGAACCCGGGTCGGGGCGAAGTGTTCCCCGGAACGAGAAGCAGGCGGCCCAGAAAACACCGACCTGCCCGTCCTCTGTCAGACGGATTTCAGCCAATTCGTCACGGTGCCTGGAGAGAGCCCGAGCAAGGTCTGGGCGCTGGTTCCGGTGGCGATGACATTGTCGCTTCGCTTGGCAAGCGCCTCGTAGAAGGCGGCAATCGCGGCGGCCGCAGGGCCGAAGAACGGTTCGAGATCCGCCCTGAACTCGTCAATCGGTTTCGCCTCGAACCTGACATCCCGACCAAGATGGACGGCGAAGGCGGCGGCCAGATCCGGGCCAGTCAGACCCGGAAGATGACCCGCTCCGACAATGCCGGACACTGTCCTGTCGACCAGAAGCCGGGACGCGATCTCTGCGATATCAAGATGCGAGCTCCAGGAGACCGGCAGCTCCGCACGGATGGGATAACGGAGCACACCAGTGGCCTTGAGTGGCTCGATCACCATCGGCAGCAAAAGGTTTTCCAGATAGAGGCGCGGCGCGATCACCGCGTGCGACACGCCGCTCTCTTTCAGGCCGCGCACGACAGTGCCGACCGCGCTGTCTTCCGGCACCTGAAAGGGCGAGCCGGGTTCATCGACAATCAGGCCACTGGTGGAAAAGACGATGCGGGCCGGGCGGACCCGGTCGATGGCGGCAAGAATGTTCCGGGCATAATCCAGCCGCACCGGTTCCGGCGCCTGGGGCAGATGGATGAAGACGCCGGCCGCTTCGCGGTAGGCCGCCTCCAGCGTTTCGGGTGATCCGACATCGGCCAGAACGGCTGGGCGTCCTGCGGCCTTGCCAAGATCGCGAACGGCGGCACGGGCATCGAGACCCTGCTTGAGCAGGAGGTCAAGCAGGGGCGCTCCCTGAGCGCCCGTGGCGCCATGGATGACAAAAGACATTCCTATTTCCTTTTCGATTGAAACGAGAGCCTATTGGTGCATTAACTGCATCGGTTACGTCAAATGCACTAATGGAAGAAAAATCGTGGAGAGCGAGAAAAAATTACCCTCCTGTGGCGTGGAGAGATTTCTGCTGCTGCTCGATGGTCCGTGGGCGACGCTGATCGTTCGGGAGCTTCTGAACGGACCCCGGCGCTTTACCGAGTTGCGGCAGGCCCTGCCCGGAATCAGCGCCCATACGCTGACGCACCGGCTTCGACGCTTCGAAGAGCATGGACTGGTGACGCGCGAGGCCTTCGCGGAGACCCCGCCGCGGGTGGTCTACGAACTGACCCCCTTGGGGGCGTCGCTGAAGGACATCCTCTACAGCATGCGCGACTGGGGCGACGGGCTGCCCGACACGGCGCTGGTGTTCGATCAGCCGGAGCGGCGGGCACGCGGCTAAATGCAGAAAGGCCGGCATGACGCCGGCCTTTTGTTCGGTTCAGGGGGATTACAGCGATCTCACCGACCGAGCGCCTCGATCACCAGACGGGCGGCCGCAGCGCCGGAATTCTGCTGCTGGCCGGTGATCAGCCGACCGTCGCGGATGGCGAAGGTTTCGAACTTGCCGTGGACGACGAAGTTGGTGTCGTCGAGTTTCCGTGCCTCCTCCTCGATGCGAAAGGGCTGGATACGCTTGCCGACGAAGCTGTCGGCGAAATCCTCCTCGCTGTCGGCAAAGCCGGTCCAGGTCTTGTCCTTGACCAGAAGCTCGCCGGTCGAGAGGCGTGTCTTCAGGAGCACGCAGGTGCCGTGGCAGACAACGGCGACGATCTTGCCGGCCTCGTAAGCGCGGGCGACGAAGGCGTGCAGAGCCTGGTCATCGATCATGGTGACCATCGGCGACTGTCCGCCGACGAGGAAGATCGCGTCATAGCCGGCCAGATCGACATCGGCGATGGGCTTTGTGTTCTTGAGCAGGGCGGCATGGCCTGGTGAGGTCTTGAAGCCGAGCGAGAGGATGTCATGGGCGGAATAGCCCGAGACATCCTCCGGATCGGAATAGGCGTCGGCGACGAGATCGCCACCTTTGGGGCTTGCGATGTCGATCGCGTAACCGGCCTCGTGGAAGGCCCAGTAGGGATGGGTGAGTTCGGCCCACCAGAAGCCGATCGGCCAGCCTGTCGTGGACGAGATGCCGGGATTGGCAGCGATGATGAGAATGCGGCGCGCAGGGGCATCGCCAGCGGAATGGCTCATGGCGGTCTCCATTTGTGTTGAGGGGCAGGGTTTCGGCGCTCAGGTCGCAACAGCCGGCAGGTCGTACCAGTCGGGTTTCGAGTCCGCCCAGAGGTTCTTGATGATGCGACGGCCGGTCGGGCCTTCGATCAGGCCAGCAGAGATCAGCCAGCGGCCGGCCTCCGTGACCTCCTTCAGCACACGGGCGCCGCAGGTGGCGCAGAAGGCGCGGCGGGCGGCGGCGGAGGACTGGTACCAGACGAGATGTTCGGTGCCTGACACCTCGACGTCCACGACAGGAACGGCGAGGAAGGCGTTGAAATTGCCGTGCATCTTCTGGCAGTCGTCGCAGTGGCAGGCCAGCACGCCGGCAGCCGTTGCAGGCAGCGTCAGATGAACCTTGCCGCAATGGCAGCGGGCGTTCAGGCGATCGGTCATGGTCTCTTCCCCTTTGGTTCTCTCGTTGAACGGGCCGGCTCAGGTCGCCGGGCTGACGGCGGCGAGCGCCCAATTCCGCCCCTTGCCGCGCAGCAGGGCCTGGTTGATCCAGACCATGGCGAGCGGTTCGAGGAGGCGCGCGCGTTTGAGTGCTCCGGCATCGAAGGGTTCGAAGCCGAGGTCCCGAAGCAGGATCGAAGCGGCAGCCTTGGCCGCCTCGTCGTCGCCGGCCATGAACTGCGCCGGGCGATGCGGCAGGCTGGCATTGTCCTGCATGATCTCGGCACCGACCTGGTTGAGGGTCTTCACGACACGGGCGCCGGGCAGCCAGGACTGCACCTGTTCTGCGCCGCTCGTCGTGTGACCCATCGCGAGCGACAGGGTGCCGTCGATCATGGCCAGCGGGTTCATGCAGTCGATGACGATCTTGCCGGAGAGATCGCCCAGCGCCTTCACCGCGATGTCCGCCTTGTCCCAGGGCAGCGCGAGAATGACGATCTCGGCAGCCTGCGCAGCCTGGGCGGGGGCGAGAAGACGGGCGCCGACCTCCCCTGCGAGGGCCAGGAGGTCGGGGCGGGTGACGTCGCGCACGCCGAGCGTCACCTGATGGCCCCTGCCCTTCAGGCCACGGGCAATGGCGCTGCCGACATTGCCGGTTCCGATGATGGCGATCTGCATGACCTTCTCCTTGCGCATTTGATGGAGAAAGAGATAGGACATGGGTGATTGGCATAAAATCGAAATCGGATCATGTCTGACTTAAGCCAAACCGAACTCAGGAAGCTCGACCTGACCCTGCTTCTTGTTTTTCTCGGCCTCCTGCGGCATCGCAAGGCCGCCGCCGTGGCCGGCGAACTGGGGCTGACGCAATCGGCGATCAGCCAGGCCTTGAAACGGTTGCGAGATGTGTTTCGCGACGAGCTTTTCCTGCGTCGACCGCATGGGATGGAGCCGACGGCGGCAGCACTTGCGCTGGAGGTGCCAGTCGCCCAGGCGGTTGCCGCGCTGCGCAGCGCGCTGACGGTGACCCGCAGCTTCAATCCGGCAACGGCCGACGGCATTGTCCGGATCGCCGCGCTCGATTCCGAACAGGCCGTCATCATGCCGCGCTTTGCCGCCCGCATACGGCAGATGGCACCGCAGCTTCGCCTCTCGGTGCTGCCGCTTGGCCGGCGCGACGCGATCGAGGCGCTGGGAGACGGCCGGGCCGAGATGGCGCTCGGCTTTCTCTGGGATGCGCCGGACAGCCTTTCGAGACGCAATCTCTACGAGGAGAGTTTTCTGGTGGCCGGGCTGGCCCGTGCCCTTCCGGAGGCGCCGCGGATTTCGCTCGATGCCTATTGTGCCGCCGAGCATGTGCTGGTTGCGCCTGGTGGCGATCTGACCGGCATTGCCGATCGGACGCTTGAGACGATGGGGCGGAGCCGGCGGATCGTGCTCGGCCTGCCGTCCTTCCTGCCGGCGCTGGCAGCCGTTGCGCAGGCCGGGGCGATCGTCACGCTGCCGCGCAGGGTGGCGCAGGATTTTGCATCTGGCTTTGGCCTGGTTACAGCAAAACCGCCGATCGATATCCGGCGCTTTCCCGTTTCCGCCTTCTGGCATCGGCGCAATGATAGCGACCCGCTGACGCAATGGCTTGTGGCGGAGCTGGTAACGACGCTCGATTCCTGATCCTGGACGAGAAAAAGGCCGGCGCGAGGCCGGCCTTCGGGCGGTGGATGCAATAGCCGGCTGTCGACCGATCAGATGACCGAGACCGGCACTTCGGTCGAGGTGCGCATGGCGTGGCTGTAGGGGCAGACGATATGGGCGGCGGCGACCAGCTTTTCGGCCAGCGCGCGGTCCATGCCGGGGATTTCGGCGGAGATCTTCACGTCGATCTCAAAACCGGTGCCATCAGCGCGCGGACCGATGCCGACATCGGTGTGGATCTTGGTTTCCGCCGGGATCGTCACCTTTTCCTTGCCGGCGACAAACTTCAGGGCGCCGAGGAAGCAGGCGGAATAGCCGACGGCAAAGAGCTGCTCGGGATTGGTGCCGGTTGCGCCGTCGCCGCCGAGTTCCTTCGGGGTGGTCAGCGTCACATCGAGAACGCCATTGTCGGAGGCGCCGTGACCAGAGCGGCCGCCGGTGGCATGACCGTGTGCGGTGTAAAGAATTGCCATGAGGTGTTCTCCTTGTTTTGGGGTTGGTGAGTTTCTATATAGAGCACAATTGAATTGCGCGCAATTGTTTTTTGCGCGTTGAAATGTGGGCCGTTTTTGTCCACTGTGGAAACAATAGATGCCGAGAGAGGTTCATCAAGGACCATGACCGACGAAATGCTGGAAAACGATTTGCGGCTGGACAAGCAGCTGTGCTTTGCGCTTTACGGCGCGGCACACGCCTTCACGCGCGCCTACAAGCCGCTGCTTGCCCCGCTCGGGCTTACCTACCCGCAATATGTGGTGATGATGGCGCTGTGGGAGGAAGACGACCTCTCGGTGAAGGCGCTCGGCGAGAAGGTGGGGCTGGATTCCGGCACGCTGTCGCCGCTGCTCAAGCGCCTGGAACAGATGCGTTACGTTGCGCGTCGCCGCGATGCGGCCGACGAGCGGGTGGTCTTCATCACGCTGACGGCGGACGGGCGGGCGCTGAAGCCGCGGGCGCTGCAGGTCTTCTCGACGATCGGCAATCTGACCGGCTGTGACATCGCCGAAATCGAAAGCCTGCGCGACAGCCTGAAACGGCTGAAAACCCAGCTCGAGGCGCTCGAAGCGCCCTGAGCCCGTGCCGTTTGCTCCAGACTGAAGGGGGTGCCGATCGGGGCGTATCTCGTCGCCGGACCGGCCAGACGTGCCGGCCTTGCGCCCTTCATCAACCCTGAGGAAACGCTGGATCAACAACAGTGCCGATGATTGCCGCTGAGGAACAGGTTAGTCTTCCCCGGCGATCAAGGCCCACAGTCTCCCCCCCGTAACGCCTTGCCTCAAGGGCGATGGCGAATACCGACATGAGCCCGGATCGTGATCCGGCGATGGTCATCCGACCCGTTCGCCAACGACCCGAGGGACAAGACGATGTCGAAGACGGCCAAGACCTATTCCAAACTCCAGATCGCCCTGCACTGGTATGTCGTGCTGGGTATCCTGTTCCAGATCCTGTTTCACGAGGCGATCGTGCGCGTCATGGCCGCGACCCGTGCCGGGAGCGCGATCAACCCCAGCGATGACCTGATGGCGAGCATTCACGCGCTTGTCGGAACCTCGATCCTGGTCGCCGTCGTCATTCGCCTCTGGCTGCGATTCACCCATGGGGTTCCGGCCCATGCGCCGGGCGCCTCCGACATGGCGGTGAAGGCGGCAGGCGTGGTGCATAATCTCCTCTATCTGCTGATGCTCGCCATGGTGATCACCGGCATGCTGACCTTCAGTGGCGTCGCCGATCTCGGCTCGCTGCATTGGGCGATCAACCTCTGTCTGTTCTTTCTGGCGCTTGGCCATGCAGGAGCGGCGCTGTGGAACCACTTCGTGCGCAAGGACGGAACGCTGGCCCGCATGCGCTTCTGAGGGGCAAACGGTTATCCTAGGAGCTCGATGCCTGCCCTGAGATGGAGTAGAACATCACCAGCGACGACGACTGTCGGCGCAGCATCGACTTTCGGCCCATTCCGCTGCCGGATGTCCGATTAAGCATCCCCCAAAATGGAAACGGCGGCCCGAGGGCCGCCGTCCGCAACAAGTTGTCGCCGACTACTGGCGGACGATGATGCGGGCCCTGTTGGGCACGCGCTCGTAGAGGTCGATGATGTCCTGGTTCATCAGGCGCACGCAGCCCGACGAGACGGCCTTGCCGATAGATTGCCATTCCGGCGAACCATGCAGGCGGTAGAGCGTGTCTTCACCATTCTGGAAGATGTAAAGCGCACGCGCGCCGAGCGGATTGTCGATGCCGCCGGGCTTGCCGCCGTTGCGGACCGAGTATTTTTCCAGTTCCGGCTGGCGGGCGATCATCTCGTCCGGGGGCGTCCATTTCGGCCATTTCTGACGCCACTGGATGACGCCCTGGCCGCCCCATTCGAAGCCGTCACGGCCAATGCCGACGCCGTAGCGCATGGCGGTGCCGCCGCGCTCGACGAGATAGAGGAAGCGGTTCGGGGTGTCGACGACGACCGTGCCGGGGGCTTCGCCGGTGGGGTCGATGACCTGCTGGCGATAGAAGCGCTCGGGGATCTTCCAGTAGGGCACGGCGGGGATGACGAAACCGCCGTCATAGACTTCGCCATACATGGCATCGAGTTCGGGCGTCCGCCCCTTGGGTGCCTCGGGCACGACAGGGCCTTCGAGGCGGGTGCCGGGGGGAAGCGGACGGGAGGTTGTGCAGCTGGCGAGCAGGGTTGCCGCGCCGAGGCCTGTCAGCGACAGGAGCGAGCGGCGGGTCAGATGCGGAATAGAGGACATGAAGATATGGGTTTCCTGTGGCAATGCTGCGGAGGAAGACGCTGGGAGGTGCGCTTTGTTCCGCGATGATGCGATGCAAACAGGAAAGGTTCAATTAAAGCAACGCTGCCCCCCTTTCACGTTTTGGAGAGAGGCGGAAGTCGCAAATGCGTGTCGCTAAATGACAACAATCGGCGTGTTCTCAGGCACGCGATCAAAGAGATCGATGACATCCTGATTGAACATGCGCACGCAGCCGGAGGAGGTCGCCTTGCCGACGGACTGCCAGTCCGGCGTGCCATGGACGCGGTAGAGCGTGTCCTTGCCATCCTGATAGATATAGAGCGCGCGGGCGCCGAGCGGATTGTTGCGACCGGCAACGAGACCGCCACGCTCGGCGGAAACCGTCCGCAAATTGGGGTTCTTCTCGACCATCTCGTCGGTCGGCGTCCAGTGCGGCCACTTGGCCTTGCGCTGAATGACGCCCCGGCCAGACCAGGCATAACCATCGCGACCGAGACCGACGCCGTAGCGGATCGCCTTGCCGTTAGGCTGGACGAGGTAGAGGTAATGCGCCCTGGTGTCGACGACGATGGTGCCGGGGGCCTCCGTCGTCTGGTAGTTCACCTCCTGGCGGAGCATGTCGGAACGCACCCGGTCGAGCGGAATGGCGGGCAGCGTGTGCCCATCATCGACCATCATGCCATAGAGCGTGCGATGCAGCGGATTGGTGACGGGCAGGCCATAGGTCTGGTGAAACTGGGTGCGATAGAGGTCGCGCTTCTGGGGCGCTTCTTGCTCGGCGGCCGGCGGCGTGCGGGCCGGATCATACCAGACGGGCGCCACCTCATCCTGAAACACCTCGATATTCATGCGGCTCGTATCTGTCATCAGAATGCAGCCCGAAAGCGACCCGACCAGCGCCGTGCCGAGACCCAGCGACAGGAGCCGTTTCGACAGAAGGGAGGCCGTGGCGGACCGGCCGGACGGGGAGGACTTGGACATGCTGCACCGATTCGAACTGACGTCGTTGCAATACCCTTTCAGCCCCGGCTGGCGCGAAGCTTATGGCCTCAGTCTCACTCCGCGACGACCGCATCCGGCACCTTGCCCTCACCTTCGCGCGGCAGGCGGACATTGGGTAGGAGCAGCGCGCAGATGAGGCCGATGACCATCATGCCGGAGGCGGTCAGGAAGAGGGGCACGAAGGCGCCGGAATAGGCGTTGGCGACCAGGGTGCGAGCGGCGTCCGGCAGGGCGGCCAGGGCTTCGGGGGTGAGGTTGCGGAAGTCGACGCCGCCGGGAAGAGCGATCTGGACCTTGGCGAGGCCGGAGCTGACGATTGCGCCGTAGATGGAAATGGCGATCGCCGCACCGCCCATGCGGGTGAGCGTGACGGTGCCGGTGGCGGCGCCGACATCGGCCCTTGAGGCGGCGTTCTGGACGCCGATGACGGGCACCTGCTGGCCGATGCCGACGCCGAAGCCCTGCAGCAGCATGACGAGCGCGATGACGATCAACGGCGTACCGGCATGCAGGAAGGAGAAGATGCCGAGGCTGATGACGCCCAGCGCTGCAGACGCAATCGAGAAGGGCTTGTAGCGGCCGCTTCTGGCAATCAGGCGGCCGG
>LFEF01004056.1_pt1 | contig 11871 bp, 6 predicted proteins | sample 619371 | NCBI WGS metagenome assembly LFEF01 (sample SAMN03014291, study PRJNA259931) | freshwater metagenome | biome: lake; feature: waterbloom | place: China: Taihu Lake | collected 2006-08 | depth 0 m m
ATATTCATTATTTGATTTAATAATTAAAACATATATTCGATTTTTGCTTCATTAAATAAACTATAATTAAAAGCAAAAATACTATGTGTGGAATATTAGCCATAATCGGAAAAGGAAAAGACGAAGCAGCCGTTCAGGAATTATCACAAAGAATGTCTCATCGCGGACCCGACGAACGGGATGTACATGTAACGGAAAAGGGTCATTTTTTAGCTCATGAACGTTTATCAATCATTGATTTACACACCGGAAAGCAACCTATTCAAGGAACTTCAACCGCTTGGATGGTACACAATGGTGAAATTTATAATCATAAAGCGTTAAGACAGGGTATATTGAAAGACCATACCTTTAGAACCACCTCTGATTCCGAAGTGATTGTGCATCTGTATGAAAAATTCGGATATGATTTTTGCAATTATTTAGACGGTATGTTTGCTTTTGTGGTAATCGATGGTGATGATTATATTGCCGGAAGAGACCCACTAGGAGTAAAACCATTATATTACGGAATAGACGAAAGAGGGAGAATGTATTTTGCCTCTGAAATGAAAGCGATTGCCGATCAATGTAAAACGTTTTCTACTTTTCCTCCCGGCCATTATTACACACCTGAAACGGGTTTTGTAAAATACTACCAACCAAAATGGGAAGATGAGACTTTAGCCGTTGAAGAATTAGATTTAAAAGCCATCAGAGAAACACTATCAGAAAGTGTGCGTAAACGATTAATGAGCGATGTGCCAATTGGCGTACTATTATCCGGCGGATTGGATTCATCGTTAACTTCATCCATTGCGGCCAGATACATGATAGAAATGGGTAAACCATTGCATTCCTTTTCGATTGGTTTAGATGCGGATGCACCGGATGCCAAAGCAGCAAAAAAAGTAGCGGAATTTTTAGGAACCGAACACCATGAAATTCATTTTACAATAGAACAAGGAATTGAAATTTTGGATCAATTAATATGGCACTTAGAAACGTATGATGTAACGTCGGTTAGAGCCAGTACCCCCATGTATTTCTTATCCAAAGCCATTACGGAGAGAGGCATAAAAGTTGTACTTTCTGGAGAAGGAGCCGATGAAATTTTCGGAGGCTACCTATACTTTAGAAATGCTCCTTCCGTAATGGATTTTCAAAAAGAAACCATTGAAAGAGTGCAAAAGCTATTTACTGCCGATTTATTAAGAGCAGATAAATCAACTATGGCACACGGATTAGAGGCTAGAGTTCCATTTTTAGATAAGGCTTTCTTAGAATTAGCCATCAAAATAAAACCGGAAGAAAAAATGCCACAAACCTATCAAGGAGTGGAAAAATATATTCTGAGAAAAGCTTTTGATACTCCGGAACAACCGTATTTGCCGAATGAAGTGTTGTGGCGTCAAAAAGAACAATTCTCTGATGGAGTAGGCTATAATTGGATTGATACCTTAATCGACTTTTGTGCCTCTCAAGTAACCGATGAAGATTTTGAAAAAGCGGCTGAGTTATTCCCTTATAATACACCGGCTACTAAGGAAGCATTTTATTACAGAAGCATTTTTCAAAAGCATTTCCCACAAACCGCAGCGGCTCAAACCGTGCGTAAATGGATTCCGAAATGGCAAGAAAATCAAGACCCAAGCGGACGTGCAAATGCAGCTCACGTAAAAGCAGATACCTCAATTGCTACTTTAAAAGTAGACGTTCCCGCATAGATAATTTTTGGAAGTTTAGTTTGTTTGTTTAAAGGCGTGCTCCCTCGGGAGGACGCTTTTTCAATTTCTGAGAATTTTTTCCATTGGCTTACCCTTTGCCAATTCATCAATCAGTTTATCCAAATACCGAATTTTTTGCATCATTGGGTCTGTAATTTCCTCCACCCGATAACCACAAATCACACCGGTAATTTTATAGGCATTGGGATGAAATAACGGAGCTTCATTAAAAAAGACTTCAAAAGAAGTTTTATCTTCCAATATCCTTTGTAAATGGGTTGGTTCATAACCGGTTAACCAAAATATAATGGCATCTACTTCAGCTTTAGTTCTACCTTTTTTTTCCGCTTTAGCAACATAATGTGGATAAACAGATGAAAATGACATTTGAAAAATGCGGGTATTTGCTGTCATGCTTTGTACTATTATTTTTTAATTACTGACAATGATTATTGCTCAACATATTTACGCACAGAGTGAAAGATTTTCTGTAAATTAAATCCATTCACAAAATTAATCAAAAAAAATAGGCTACCATTGCTGGTAGCCTACTTTTCCAAAAGTGGAAAAAGGTGAACAATTATTCTTTAATAAATTTTTGTTCAAATGTTACGTTATCTAAAGTAGCCTTTAATATATACATTCCACTACTTAACTCATTAACATCAATGTTATTAGGTGAAGTAACCGTTTTTACTTGTCTTCCACTTAAGTCAAATATTGTAGCTTCAAAGTTATCATAATTTGAAGGTAAACTTAACTGTATCATTTCCGTTGCAGGGTTTGGATACAAACGAATTACTGACATATCGATATCACCTACACTCAATGGAATCTCAGGTAGAGGAATCAAATCCCCACCGGTTGCAGTAGCTACCCATAATCCAAAAGCAGGACCATCACTGTTTTGTGAAGGATCTAAGAATCCACTTGCTACAACCGTAATAGCTTGACCTGTTGTTCCTAAGGTTTGTAAAGGAGCTTGATATGAAGCTACAGTAACCGTTCCGGTTGCATCACGCACATCAAGTGTAAAGTCTAAGGTTGGTAATTCTAAATAACCGGCAAAATTTGGATACGATAAATCATTCACAATGGTTCCCGCAGGTACAGAAGTTTCAACCACATCTACAGTTGGAGCATCTGGCGAACCATGATTAACCAATACATCAGTGTTAGTAGCTACAGTAGCTGCTTCACGTCCTTGAGCAAATACAGAAAGTGCAAAGTTAGGAGCAGTTGAATAGCCTGTTGGCGATACAATTCCGTTGGCAATAGCAATATAGGTTTCACCCTCAGCTAAAGTAGTAGTCAAATTATATAAACTCTCAGCAGCAGAAGTACTGTTACCTGGAGCCACATCAATACTTAAGGCCACACCGGCAGGTACATCCACAAATGGAGTAGAAGTTCTAAAAGCAAAGTCATCTAATAAAATTTCACCGTTTACATACACGTCAACTGTAGCCGCAGCTAAATCAGGAGAGTTGTGAATTACTTGTAAACGAGCAGTAGGTGTTTCAATTAAAGGTAGAGGAATTAGTGGACCTCCAACAGCTCTCGCCACCCATAATCCAAAACCGGGACCATCACTGTTTTGTGAAGGATCTAAAAATCCGCTGGCAACAACTGTTACAGCATCCAATTGAAAAAATAAATCAGCAAGTGGAGCAGAGTAGGTAGCTACTGTAGTAGAACCGGATTGGTCTCTAATGTCCAATTGATAATTAGCGGTAGGCAATTCCAAATAAGAGGAAAAATTACCATAAGCTAAATCATTTACAACCGTTCCGGCCGGAACAGACGTTTCAACTACATCAACGGTAGGAGCATCCGTTGAACCATGAAATACAACCACATCAGTAAAATCTTCAACTGCAGTTCCCTCACGACCACCGGTTAAAATGTTTAAGCTAAAAGGAGTACTTGGGCTATATCCAGTCGGAGAAATAATTCCATTTGCAATAGCAATATACGTTTGAAAGGGGGCTAATGTTGTAGTAGCTGTAAATAAAGTTTCCGCTACAGAGGTACTGCTGCTCGGAGCAATATCAATTGTAATTGCAACACCCGCAGGAGCATCAATAAAAGGAGTAGCCGTTCTGAAAGCAAAATCATTTAACAAAATTTCACCATTAAGATAAACGTCAACCGTTGAAGCAGCTAAGTCAGGTGAATTGTGAATCACTTGCAAACGTGCAGTAGGATTGTGAAACAAAGGCAATTCTAATAGCGGTCCGCCAACAGCTCTTGCCACCCATAATCCAAAACCGGGACCATCACTGTTTTGTGAAGGGTCTAAAAATCCGCTGGCTACAACAGTAACCGCATCAAAATTTAAAAATAAATCAGCTAAAGGAGCAGAATAGGTAGCAACGGTGTTAGTACCACTTGCATCACGAATAGCCAATACATAATTGGCAGTAGTCAACTCTAAATAAGAAGAGAAGTTGCCATAAGCTATATCATTAACAATTGTTCCGGCTGGCACAGACAATTCAACAACGTCTACAGCAGGAGCATCGGGTGAACCATGAAAAACAACTACATCAGTATTGTCTCCGTTGGATGTTCCTTCACGACCTCCTACCAATACATTGATCCCAAAGGGTTGATTCGCTGCATAACCACTGTTCGAAACGATACCGTTTGCAACCAAAATATACGTCTCATATTCAGTCAACGTAGTGGTTAAATTGTAAAATCCGTCATTTACTGATGAACTTGACGAAGGGGCAACATCTATCGAAATAGGTACACCTGCCGGTACATCAACAAATGGAGTAGCAGTCCTAAAATGAAAGTTATCCAACAATAACTCATCATTCAAATAGACATCTACAGAAGCGTTTGCCAGGTCAGGTGAATTGTGGATCACTTGAACCCTAGCTGTTTGTGCCATACTCGTCATACTCACACAGACCAGTAAAAGCCAAATTAAATTAGTAATTCTTTTCATGCTATATTGATTTTTTGTTTAACGATATAAAGTTAATGATAAACAAAAGTGAATATGTTAATTTAACTTTAATTAGTGATTTTTTAACATTTGTTAATTCAAATTAAAGCACTAAAAATCAACTTATTTGCATTTAGAATTACCTGAAACAGTAGTGTTTCAAACCGTAGAAATAGGCTGTAGTAACTTCAACAAAACTTAAAAAGGATAAACAAGACTTTGTTTATTTTAAAAAACTTCCTTCACCCTTGGTGTCATTACTTCGCCTACACAAGCAAAGCTATCATTTAGTCATTCCTATCTAACTCCCTTTGTCATTCCGACGCAGGAGAAATCTCCACTCCCTTTGCCATTCCCATTTCAAGTCTCTTTGTCATTCCGACGAGGGAGGAATCTCTGTAAAGTCCTAATAAATAGTGCATCCCTTATACTTCTTTTATTCGTTTCAAATCAACATTCATAACTCAACAACCCCCTTCATACAAACAAAACAAAAAATCAACAGTTTGTTAATAACTTATACACTTTGGAAGGAGTTATGTTTTAAAAATCCTTTCAAAAAACGTATATTTGCGTGTTTTAGTCCAAAATAGATTTACCTTATAATATGAGCGAAGAAAATAAAAAGAATAATTATTCAGCAGACAGTATTCAAGCCTTAGAAGGCATGGAACACGTGAGAATGCGTCCTTCCATGTATATTGGTGACACGGGTGTAAGAGGATTACACCACCTGGTATATGAAGTAGTCGATAACTCTATCGATGAAGCTTTAGCCGGTCATTGTGACACCATTTCAGTTTTTATAAATGAAGACAATTCCGTTACCGTAGAAGACAATGGTCGTGGTATTCCGGTAGATATGCACAAAAAAGAGGGCGTTTCTGCTTTAGAAGTAGTAATGACCAAAATCGGTGCCGGTGGTAAATTCGATAAAGATTCCTATAAAGTTTCCGGTGGTTTGCATGGAGTAGGGGTTTCCTGTGTGAATGCTCTTTCTGACCATTTAAGAGCTACCGTTTTCCGTGATGGAAAAATATATGAACAAGAATATGAGCGGGGTAAAGCCATGTATCCCGTTAAACAGATAGGTGAAACCACCAAGCGTGGTACAATGGTGACCTTTAAACCGGATTCCACCATTTTTACCCAAACCATTGAATATTCCTATGATACGTTAGCCGCACGTATGCGTGAGCTGTCCTTCTTAAACAAAGGAATCACCATTACGTTAACCGATAAACGTAGAACAGATGATAAAGGTGAATACGTGAGCGAAGTGTTTCATTCCAAAGAAGGGTTGAAAGAGTTCGTTAAATTCTTAGACGGTAACCGTGTGCCAATTATCGCCTCTGTTATCAGCATGGAAAATGACAAAGGAGAAATTCCCGTAGAAGTGGCATTGGTTTACAATGACAGTTATTCGGAAAATATCTTTTCTTACGTAAACAATATTAATACCCACGAAGGGGGTACACATTTACAAGGTTTCCGTATGGGATTAACCCGTACCTTGAAAAAGTATGCCGATAACTCCGGTCTGTTAGAAAAATTAAAGTTTGAAATCTCCGGTGATGATTTCCGTGAAGGATTAACCGCCATTATTTCTGTAAAAGTAGCCGAACCACAGTTTGAAGGACAAACCAAAACCAAACTAGGCAACAGAGAAGTAGTTTCTCCCGTGAGTCAAGCAGTGGCAGAAATGTTGGAGAATTATTTAGAAGAAAATCCTAACGATGCCAAAATCATTGTTCAAAAAGTAATTCTTGCCGCTCAAGCCCGTCATGCAGCCAAAAAAGCACGTGAAATGGTGCAACGCAAAACCGTTTTGGGTGGTGGCGGTTTACCGGGTAAATTATCCGATTGCTCTGAACAAGATCCGGCAAAATGTGAAATATTCCTGGTAGAGGGAGATTCTGCTGGAGGAACGGCCAAACAAGGTCGTGACCGTGCTTTTCAAGCCATTTTACCTTTGCGTGGTAAGATATTAAATGTGGAAAAAGCCATGCACCATAAAGTGTTTGAAAACGAAGAAATCAGAAACATCTTCACTGCTTTAGGAGTAACCATCGGAACAGCAGAAGACTCAAAAGCATTGAACTTAGAAAAACTGCGGTACCATAAAGTAGTCATCATGTGTGATGCCGACGTCGATGGTAGCCATATCTCTACTTTAATTTTGACGTTCTTCTTCCGTTTTATGAAAGAATTAATTGAAGGCGGTCACGTGTATATTGCAACACCACCTTTATATTTAGTAAAAAAAGGAAACAAAAAAGAATATGCTTGGAACGATGACCAACGCGATATGATTAACCAAAGAATGGGAGGTTCAGCGGCAATTCAACGTTATAAAGGTTTGGGAGAGATGAATGCAGAACAACTTTGGGAAACTACCTTAAACCCTGATTTTAGAACATTACGTCAAGTAACGATTGATAGTCTACCGGAAGCAGACAGAATTTTCTCGATGCTAATGGGAGATGAAGTTCCACCACGTAGAGAATTTATCGAGAAGAACGCCGTTTATGCCAATATTGATGCGTAAGTTCTTTTCCGCATTATCGTTTATGGTTGTTTTGGGTATTGGAAATATTCAAGCTCAAACCGCTACACAGTTAGAACAAGTTGGGTATCTCTTAGGAGATGCCCTTTTTTATGCAGACAAGTATATTACACCAATAACAGATGCGGCAGTATATCAAGCTTCTTCCTCTTGGATGCTATCACCCGAAAAGAAAAAAACAGGAACGGTAACAGTTGGATTACATGCAAATATGTTTTTTGTACCCAAAAGTGATCGAAAATTCAACATTAGCAATGATGACTTTTTGTTTTTTGAAATTGAAAATCAAACACAAGCCTCTGTTCCTTCTGCTTTAGGGAATGATCAAACTATTTTTTTAGTAGGTGATTTGGATGGTGAACAAATTCGTCTCGAAACACCGGAAGGAGTAGATATGGAAACAATTGTATATCCGTATTTAACAGCAGCTGTAGCTCTACCATACGGAACAGAATTGGTAGTTCGCTATTCAACCAAAACCAAACTAAAAAGAGGATACTATCAAGTGTATGGGCTTGGAATACAACATAACGTAAGTCAGTACTTTTCAAAACTAAAAGAAAAGAAAATTGATTTGGCCTATATGTTGATGTATTCCAATGAAGAAGTAGGATTTGACTTTTTGGATGTAAATACCCCTTATGGCAATTTAGGAATCAATAAAATTACCGGATTTGTCAATACATGGCATTTTCAATGTTCTGCTGCTAAAACATGGGGTAAAACACAACTCATGGGAAGTATAATTGGCAATAGAAGTTTTTTTGAATACAAAGTGTCCGGTACAAGAGGTGAAATCGAGGAAGTACTTCCGGTACAATCTACTATTAATAACTTGTTAACTACGATAGCAGAACCCAAAACGAATATTATGGGTGAAGTGGCATGTAGATACCAAATTAACAAAATTTATCTGCAAAGTTCAGTAGCTTTTGGTAAATTTGTAAACGCAAATATAGGAGTACATTATCAATTATAAATATTTTAAAAATAGAATAAAATGAAAGTTACCATTGTTGGAGCAGGAAATGTGGGAGCCACTTGTGCTGATGCAATTGCTTACAGAAGAATTGCCAGCGAAATTGTATTATTAGACATCCGAGAAGGTTTTGCTGAAGGAAAAGCTTTAGACATCATGCAAACACAAACTACTTTGGGTTTCAATACCAAAGTATCCGGTAGTACAAACGATTATTCCAAAACAGCCGGTAGTGATGTAGTAGTGATTACTTCAGGAATCCCAAGAAAACCGGGAATGACTAGAGAGGAATTAATCGGAATTAATGCCGGAATTGTTAAATCTGTAGCCGAAAGTTTATTGCAACATTCGCCAAACGCAATTGTAGTTGTGGTTTCTAATCCAATGGATACCATGACCTATTTAACCTTAAAAGCGACCGGTTTACCAAAAAACAGAATCATCGGAATGGGTGGAGCATTAGATTCATCTCGTTTTAAATGTTATCTGTCAAAAGCATTAGACAAACCGGCAAATGATATTCAAGGGATGGTAATCGGAGGTCATGGTGATACCACTATGATTCCATTAACCCGTTTAGCCTCTTATAATGGTGTACCCGTATCAGAATTTTTATCCCAAGAAGAATTAGATAAAGTGGCTGCTGATACAATGGTGGGTGGAGCAACATTAACTGCTTTATTAGGAACTTCAGCTTGGTACGCACCCGGTGCTTCTGTTGCCTATTTAGTAGACAGTATTTTAAATGACCAAAAGAAAATGATTCCTTGTTCAGTATTTTTAGAAGGTGAATACGGACAAAATGATATTTGCATTGGTGTACCTTGTATCATTGGTAAAAATGGTGTAGAAAAAATTGTAGATATTACTTTAAATGAGGATGAAAAAGCTAAATTCGCTAAAAGTGCAGACGCAGTTAGAGCGATGAATGGCGATTTAAAATCTGTTTTAGCGTAATTAAAGCTATAGAATAAAATGAAAAGACTGCATTTGCAGTCTTTTTTTTTGAGATTATGCCTAAATTAATTGGTTAATCTTATTCAGAATTATATATTTGCACGTTTTATAAAATGGCAAGAAGTCTCAATTTTTCTTTCCGTTTGATAATCAAAAACATAACCAACAAAATTAATTAATTCGAGTAATAATGCAGAGTAAAGGACTTATTAAATTTTTCGCAATTTTATTTGCATTGGTATGTATTTACCAACTTTCTTTCACATTTGTGGCCAACAAGGTTAAAGCGGATGCAAAAGCCTTCGCAGGTAATGACCTAACGAGAGAAGTAAAATATTTAGACTCTATCGGTAGAGAAGAAGTATTTAACTTAGGTTTTGCCAGCTACACATACAATGAAGTTAAAGATAAACAAATTAATAAAGGTCTTGACCTTGAAGGAGGTATAAATGTTATCCTTCAAATTTCTGTGAAAGACATATTAAAAGGATTATCAAACAATTCTCAAGATCCTGTTTTCAATAAAGCATTAGCAGATGCAACAGCTAATCAAAAAGGAAATCAAACTTATTTAGATGCCTTTTTTGAAGCTTTTGAAGCAGAATCAAAAGGAAGAGTGAAATTATCTTCACCTGATATTTTCTTCAATAAAAACTTTGATACTGAAATTACAGGTAAAACATCTGAAGACGAAGTAAAAGCAATCTTAAGAAGAAAAGTAAACGAATCTACTTTAAGTGCTTTTGAAGTATTAAGAAAAAGGATTGATAAATTTGGTGTTACACAACCAAATATCCAACAATTAGGTGAAACTGGTAGAATTTTAGTAGAATTACCCGGAGCAAAAGATGTTGACCGTATTAAGAAATTATTACAAAGTACCGCTCAATTAGAGTTTTGGGAAGCCTATAAATTTGAAGAAGTTGCTCAATATATTGGTAGTGTTAATGAAGCATTAAAAGCTACTGAAGTAAAAGTTGATACAAAAGAAACGGAGAAAGCTAAAACAGGTATAGATTCTTTATTGACAGATGTTGCTAAAGATTCAACGGCTAATGCAAAAGGAAATAATCCTTTCTTTGATAAAATGATTTCGTATGGTGGCGGACCAATTGTTGGTTATTTTGCACCAAAAGACACCGCTAAGATTGGTGAGTATTTGAGAAGAGATGCTATGAAAGCGATGTTAACTCCTGAATTGCGTTACGTTAGATTCTTATGGGGTAAACCTACCACAATTACGAATGACAAAAAAGAACAAGTTGAAGCGATTGAATTATATGCATTAAAAGGAAATCGTTCAAATGAAGCTCCAATCAGTGGAGGAGTAGTAGTAGATGCCAGAGATTCTTTTGATCAATTTGGTAAGCCTTCTGTAACCATGCAAATGAATGGAAAAGGAGCCAAACAATGGGAAGAATTAACCGGTAAAGCATACACTGATAAAAGCAGTATTGCCATTGTCTTAGATAATATTGTTTATTCTGCTCCTGGAGTTTCTTCCGGTCCAATTGCAGGTGGTCGTTCTGAAATTTCAGGTACTTTTACCATTGATGAGACAAAAGATTTAGCCAACGTGTTAAGAGCCGGTAAATTACCTGCTGCTGCTGATATCGTTCAATCAGATGTGGTTGGACCTTCATTAGGTCAAGAAGCAATTGATAACGGTATGTTATCATTTATTATTGGGATGTTACTTGTAGTAGCATGGATGATTCTTTATTACGGTAAAGCGGGTGTTTATGCTAATATTTCTTTGTTAGTAAATATTTTATTCATCTTCGGTATTTTAGCCAGTTTAGGAGCTGTACTTACTTTACCGGGTATTGCCGGTATCGTTTTAACTATTGGTATGGCTGTAGATGCTAACGTAATTATTTTTGAAAGAGCTAAAGAAGAACTTGATGCCGGTAAATCATTGGATGAAGCTGTAAATTATTCTTTTACATGGAAAGGGGCTATGTCTTCTATCTTTGATGCAAACATTACAACTGCTTTAACGGCTTTAATTTTATTAGTATTTGGAACCGGTCCAATCAAAGGTTTTGCAACAACATTATTAATTGGTATTGGAACTTCTTTATTTACCTCTATTTTTATTACACGATTAATTTTAGATTGGAGTTTATCTAAAAAACACAATTTAACATTCTCAACCCCAATGACTCATAATTGGTTTAAAGATATAAACATTGACTTTTTGAGTAAAAAGAAGATTGCTTATACAATCTCCGGGATACTTGTTGTTGTATCATTAGTTTCTTTATTCTTTATCAACGGTTTAAATCAAGGAGTTGATTTTGTGGGTGGTCGTACTTTCCAACTTCGTTTTGAAAATGAAGTTAAAGCTTCAGAAATTAGTGCTATTCTAACTAAAACTTTTGGTACCAATGTAGAAGCAAAAACATTTGGTACAGACAACCAATTAAAAATTACTACAAAATATAAAGTTAATGAAGAAGGTGAAGGTGTAGACACCGAAGTAAATCAAAAACTTTATGAAGGTTTAAAATCGTATTTCCCATCTACTTCCTATGAAGAGTTTGTTACAAATTATGAAGGTAAAAAAATTGGGGTATTACAAGCCTCTAAAGTAGGACCAACAATTGCTGAAGATATTAAAACAAATTCTTATTGGGCGGTATTAGGTTCATTGTTTGTTGTATTCCTTTATTTGTTAATTAGTTTCAGAAAATGGCAGTTC
>LFEF01005055.1_pt2 | contig 11847 bp, 8 predicted proteins | sample 619371 | NCBI WGS metagenome assembly LFEF01 (sample SAMN03014291, study PRJNA259931) | freshwater metagenome | biome: lake; feature: waterbloom | place: China: Taihu Lake | collected 2006-08 | depth 0 m m
TCAAATTCCTGCTAATCCATCCATTAGTTTTACGTTGAAAAATTGCAAAACGATTACAAGTCTATCTTTTTCTAAAATTGACAAAACAGATCATTTTTCTTTTGATTTGTTATTTGAAGGAAATCCAAAAGAATCGTTCCGACCGAAAATTCAAAAATTTTTGGAACGAGTGGAAGTGTATTTACCTTTTTTAAAAGAATATCATTTTACGATTGATACACAAAATACTTTTCCACACAGTTCAGGAATCGCCTCTTCAGCTTCAGGAATGGCAGCGTTGGCAGTGAATTTTATGAGTTTAGAAAAAAAATTAAATCCTGAAATGACGGACGAATATTTCAACCAAAAGGCTTCATTTTTAGCTCGTCTAGGTTCCGGTAGTGCTTGTAGAAGTGTAAAAGGCGTAGTAGTCATTTGGGGAAATCATTTGGGAACTCAAAACAGTTCAGATTTATTTGGGGTTGAATTTTCAACACTTCATCCTAATTTTAAAAATTATCAAGACACCATTTTACTGGTTGACAAAGGCGAAAAACAAGTTAGTAGTACTTTAGGTCACGATTTGATGAACGGTCATCTGTTTGCCGAAAAACGATTTGAACAAGCTCATCAAAATTTGTCGAAAATGAAAGCTATTTTAGCCAATGGCGATGTTCATGAATTTGTCAAATTCGTTGAAAGTGAAGCCTTAACCCTTCATGCCATGATGATGACATCGATGCCGTATTTTATTTTGATGAAACCCAATACGCTGGAAATCATCAATAAAATTTGGAAATTTAGAGAGGAAACTTCTATTCCGGTTTGTTTTACATTGGATGCCGGTGCAAATGTGCATGTGTTGTATCCCGAAAACGTTAGAGAAGAAGTTTTGCAATTTATTAAGAATGAATTAGTTGTGCATTGTCAAAACGAACAGTATATTTGTGACGAAATTGGAAATGGTGCAATGTGTTTGGATTAGAAAAATTAGTATCTTTATAAAAATTTTGTGATGGATATTCAATTAGAAAAACAAAAATTAATTAAAATGTTGACAGAAACCAACGATGTTTCTATCATCAATGCGATTAAAAATGTTTTTACCTCTCAAAAGAAAGATTTTTGGGAAGAATTGACTCAAGAACAAAGAGATGAAATTGAAGAAGGAGAAAGAGAAATTGAACGAGGTGAATATGTAGATTTTTACGAATTTATCAAAGAGCATCGAAGTGCGAAAAGTAATAATCTCTAACAGAGCTAAATCAAATGCTACTCAGATTTTCGAATATTTAGAAGCAAAATGGTCTGTAAGAATTAAAGAGGAATTTGCAGATAAATTGTCTAAAACAATTGATACAATTCGTGATAATCCCGAGAGTTTTCCAAAATCGGGAATAAATAAATATCAATACCGTTGTGTAGTTACAAAACAAACTACTTTGTATTATAGATTTAACAGTGAGGAAATCAGAGTGCTTGCGTTATTTGATACTCGAATGAATCCTGAAAAAATAAAAAAAATAAAATAGAGCATATGAAAGGACCACTTTTTTACTCAAAAATTCTTCTTTTTGGAGAATACGGAATCATTAAAGATTCAAAAGGGCTTTCGATTCCGTATAATTTTTATAACGGAGCATTGAAAGTGAGTGAAAATCCGTCACCGGAAGCTATAAAATCCAATGAAAGTTTAAAGCGATTTGCGGTTTATCTAGCTCAATTACAAACCGAACAACCGGAGTTGGTAACGTTCAATCTGGAAGTTTTAAATCAAGATATTGAAAGAGGAATGTACTTTGATTCTTCTATACCACAAGGATATGGCGTGGGTAGTAGCGGAGCTTTAGTGGCTGCTATTTATGATAAATATGCCAATAATACCATTACGGTTTTAGAGAATTTAACCCGTGAAAAATTATTGCAACTAAAAAATATCTTTTCTCAAATGGAATCTTTTTTCCATGGAAAAAGTTCCGGATTAGATCCATTGAACAGTTATTTAAGTTTGCCAATTTTAATTAATTCTAAAGATAATATCGAGCCAACCGGAATTCCATCGCAGGTTGCCAATGGAAAAGGAGCTGTATTTTTGTTAGATTCAGGAATTGTTGGAGAAACAGCACCGATGGTCAACATTTTTATGGAAAATTTGAAAGACCAAGGTTTTCGTACCATGCTTAAAAACCAATTTGTAAAATATACCGATGCCTGTGTAGAAAACTTTTTACAAGGCGACATGAAATCCCTTTTCAGTAACACTAAGAAATTATCTAAAGTGGTATTGAATAATTTTAAACCCATGATTCCCGAACAATTTCATCAAGTTTGGCAAAAAGGGATTGACACAAATGACTACTATTTAAAATTGTGTGGTTCCGGTGGTGGCGGTTATATTTTAGGATTTACTCAAGATTTAGAAAAGGCCAAAGCCTCCCTAAAAGACTATAAATTAGAAGTGGTTTATCAATTTTAATATTGATTTAAACACTTCAGTATGACTTTATCCAGAAAAAATAAATTGATATTGATGAAAATCATCAGTTTATTTTCTGTGGTTAGAGGGTACAATATTCCTATCATTATTTTGGCTCAATATCTTTCTGCTATTTTTATTTTGGCTGAAAAGCGAGCTCTAGACGTGATGTTGGATTTTAATATGTTTATCATTGTGTTAGCATCAACACTTACTATAGCTTCCGGTTACATCATCAATAGTTTTTACGACAGTCAAAAAGACTTGATTAACAAGCCTAACAAAACGATGTTGGATCGTTTGGTTTCCCAAAAAACGAAACTACAAGTATATTTCGGACTTAATTTTTTTGTGTTTCTGATTGCCTTTTTGGTTTCTTGGCGAGCGGTTTTGTTTTTTTCTGTCTATATTTTTCTGATATGGTTTTATTCACATAAACTAAAAAAATACCCCATTATTGGAAATGTAACAGCGGCTTTGTTGGCTGTTTTGCCTTTTTTTGCCATCCTTTTGTATTATCAAAAAATTGATGCGATTCTTCAAAATTTGAATAATGAAAAGTACTATGTCATTTTTGCACACGCATCATTCCTTTTTTTGTTGATTTTGATTCGGGAAATGATCAAAGATTTAGAAAATATTAAAGGTGATTTAGTTTTAAATTACCGAACTATTCCCGTAATTTTAGGTGAAAATTTTTCTAAAAAAATCATTACATTTTTAGTTTTATGTACGGTGATTCCTGTTTATATTCTTATCGAAATGTACGATGTGGGTTATATGGATAGTTACTTTTATCTCAGTTTCATCATTTTGATTTTCTTTTTGGCCAAATTGTGGAAATCCACTTCAAAAGAGAACTACCTACTTTTGCATAATATTCTGAAATTTATAATTGTAGCCGGGGTTTTATGTATTGTCTTGATCAAACCTTCTGTTCTAATTCACGGAAGAGAAGTGTTGGATATTTAATCAAAAATCGATTTACATTCCCAATTTTCAATTCCGTATCTTTGCAAAAATTTAAATGATGAACAAAAAAGACGGAAGCAGCAGAAAATCAACTTCCAACAAAAATACGAAAGGAAAACCGAGTGGTTTCAGCAAACCAAAACCGGCTATGGCGAAGCGTTCGCAAAAACCAAAAAAAGCTACGCCTAATCCAGATGTAACTCCCGCCAAACCTAAAGTTAAATCGGATGATATTCGTTTGAATAAATACATTGCCAACTCCGGTGCTTGTTCGCGTCGTGATGCGGATATTTACATTCAATCCGGAAATGTTAAAGTGAATGGTGAAGTGATTACAGAAATGGGTTATAAAGTAAAACCCGGCGATGTGGTAAATTTTGATGGAGCGAATATTACACCGGAGAAAAAAGAATATGTGTTGTTGAATAAGCCAAAGAATTTTACCACCTCAGTTGATGATGAACGCGATATGCGAAATGTTTATGAGTTAATTAAAAACGCAACACCAACCAAATTACAACCCGTTGGTAGAATGGATAAAAATACAACCGGATTGTTGCTATTTACAAATGATACCGATATGATTCGAAAATTCAGTTTGCCGAATCAAAAATCAACCAAAATTTACCAAGTTTCGTTAGATAAAAACTTAAAGTTTGAAGATTTAGAAAAGATTCAAGGTGGAGTTTCTTTTGATGAACATCGACTTTATGTAGATGAAATAAGTTACATTGAAGAGCAACCTAAAACTGAAATAGGAATCAAATTAAGAACTGCCAATGTTAAAGTGGTTCGCTCCATTTTTGAAAAATTTGGGTACAATGTTCTAAAAGTTGATAGAGTGGCTTTCGCCGGATTGACCAAAAAGAATTTACCAAGAGGCAATTGGCGATTTTTAACCGAGCAAGAAATCATCAATTTAAAAATATTTTAATGAGTGCTGAAGTTAATTTGTCAATCGCTTACAAATGGTTTGACGCATTCAATCAGCATAACTTGGAGCAATTGTTATCGCTTTATGATGACCAGGCAGAACATTACAGTCCAAAATTAAAAATCAGAAAACCGGAAACAAATGGTTTAGTTATAGGCAAAGAAGCCATGCGTGAATGGTGGAAAGATGCGTTTGATCGATTGCCAACATTACATTATAAAGTAACTTCATTAACCGCAAATTCAGATCGGGTTTTTATGGAATATGTTCGAAATGTGGAAGGTGAAGAAGAAATGTTGGTAGCAGAAGTTTTAGAAATTAGAAACGCTAAAATTATTCTTTCAAGAGTTTACCACGGTTAAAAATAAAAAAATCCCGAAAAATAAATGCTTTCGGGATTTTTTTTGAATTAATAGTAACCTTATTTATTATTTTGTTTGCTTGTCTAAACCTCGTTTTTTCAACAAAGGTTGAATACTTGGTTCACTTCCTCTAAATTTTTTGTATAATTCCATTGGTTCTTCCGTTCCGCCTTTTTCCAAAACATTTTTGCGGAAAGAGTTAGCTTTTGCTGAATTGAATAATGAAGTTTGTTTGAATTGATCAAAAGCATCTGTATCCAATACTCCTGACCAAATGTAGCTGTAATATCCTGCGGCATATCCACCGGCAAAAACATGGCTGAAATAATTGGCTCGATGTCTTGGAATAATAGATTTAATTAAACCCAAATGTTTCATGGCATCCATTTCAAATTGATTGGCAGAACCAGAGATTCTTCCATCAGAATTGTGAAAATCCATGTCTAAGAAAGCAGAAGCTAAATATTCAACCGTTGCAAAACCTTGTCCATACGTTCCTGAATTTTCTAATTTTTTGATTAATGCATCCGGAATTGTTTGACCTGTTTTATAATGTTTGGCATACATCTTCAGTACTTCTGGGTCAGCGGCCCAATTTTCCATCACTTGTGATGGAAGTTCAACAAAATCTCTTGGAACACTGGTTCCGGCTAGACTTTTGTAGGATACATTCGATAATAATCCGTGTAAAGCATGACCAAATTCATGAAAATAAGTTGTTACTTCATCAAACGTAAATAAAGCCGGAGCATTTTCTGTTGGTTTAGAAAAATTACAAACAATGGAAATTACCGGAGCAATTCGTTTACCGTTAACGGTTTTTTGTGGTCGATAAGAGGTCATCCAAGCACCACCTCTTTTAGAAGCTCTTGGATAAAAATCCATATACAAAACACCAAGATGTGTGCCGTCTTTTTCTTGTACTTCCCAAACACTTGCTTCCGGATGATAAGAAGGAACGTTTTTCAATTCTTTAAATTTTAGACCGTATAGTTTTTCACAAACCAAGAAAACACCGTTGGTGACTGCTTCTAAACTGAAATAAGGTCTTAATTCTTGCTCGTCTAAATCGAATTTTTCTTTTCTGATTTTTTCGCTATAATAACGCCAGTCATAGGGTTGAACATCATCATTTATTCCTTCAGCTACCATCATTTGTTTGATTTCAGCTTCTTCTATTTTTGCTTTAGCAATGGCAGGTTCCCATAGTTGGTTTAAAAAATCAAGTACTTTTTCTGGAGATTTAGCCATACTTTCTTCTAAAACATAGTGAGCAAATGTGGGATAACCTAATAATTTAGCTTTTTCAGCTCGCATAGCTGCTATTCTAACCGCATAGGTGTTATTATCAAATTCATTACCATTATTGCAACGGTTTTTATAAGCTTCCCAAATTTCTTTTCTTAATTTTCTGTTGGAAGAATACTGCAAAAATGGCATCACACTTGAGTTAGATAAGGTAATCATCCATTTACCGGGTTTTCCTTTTTCTTTTGCAGTCTCTGCTGCAGCCGAAATTAAATCATCTGATAATCCGGAAAGTTCCTCTTTGCTGTTGGCAACATATTCATAATTGTTTGTTTCCGCTAAAATGTTTTGTCCAAATTTTAAGGTTAAAACAGCTAATTCACTGTTAAGTTCTCTTAGTCGTCTTTTTTCATCCTCATTCAAATTGGCACCACTTCTAACGAAACTCTTATATGTTTTTTCTAGAAGTTTGTGTTGTTCCGCATTTAATTTTAATTTACTTTTTGTATCCCACAATTGTTTAACTTTTCCAAAAAGTTGACTGTTCAAATAGATGTTGTCATTATGTGAAGAAAGTAGAGGAGCAACTTCTTTGGCAATGTTTTGAATTTCATCATTTGTATTTGCAGAATTCAAGTTGTAAAAAACAGTAGAAACATTTGAAAGCAATTCTCCCGAATTTTCCATTGCTAAAATCGTATTTTCAAATGTTGGTACACTTTTATTGTTGGCAATCGCTTTGATTTCGGAATCATGTCTTTTTATACCTTCTTCAATAGCCGGTTTAAAATGTTCATTTTTAATCAAATGAAATGGAGGAACATTAAATGGAGTATCATAAGGATTCAAAAAAGGATTGGTAGAAAAAGGTCTTTTAATTTCCTGAGCCTCAGTTTGTCCCAATGTTAATCCCATGATTACTAGTGCTAAAAGTTTGTTTTTCATTGTTTATTTTGTTTGCCATGCCAAAATAGTAATTTTTCAAAAGTGGGAAAGTTAGATTAACTTATTTTTAAGACAAAGGCCAGTCAAATCTGACTGGCCTCTGCGATATTAATTTTCTCTATTGATATAAATCCATCCGGTTTTTGCTTCAATGTTTCTAAAATGGATGACATAGTAATAAGTTCCAGTGGGTAGTTCTTTACCATCATTGCTTTGACCAATCCATTCTGTTTTGTAATTGTTTTTTTGATAAACTTCAAGACCATAACGATTGAAAATGCTGAGTTTTTCAACATCTAGCAATTCTAAATCAAAATAATCATTGGCTCCGTCGCCATTAGGCGAAATTCCTTTTTGGATGCCACAAAAAATGTTATTAATAGTTATAGGTTGTTCAACAAAGCATCCATCAGCTGTTGTGATTCGAATAGAAAATTGAATAGGAAATGTTTCTGTTTCAGAAGTACTTCTTACGTATTCAGTCACATTAAAAGTAGGAGCATTCAATCCAACTGTTTGACCATTTTGGTTGAGCCATTCGTAACTTGTTACAATTAAATCTGAATTGTTTGCCAATTGTGCACCAATCATAAATACATTGTTTTCACAATCAGTAGTTACATCAATTGCAATTTCCGGTAAAACAGAAATAGTGACTAAAGTTGTGGTGGCACATCCAGAACTTGGTGTGAATAAATATTGCGTTGTTTGTAAAGTATTCACACTTGCAGGATTCCATGTTCCGGTAATACCATTATTAGATAAAGTTGGCAATAAAATACTTGAGCTATCATAGCAAACATTTTCCGCCAAGTTAAAAGTAGGAATTACGGGTTGATTTACTGTTACCGTAAATTGAAAAACACTACTACATTGACCGGCATTTGGGGTGAAAGTATATACTGCTGAATTGGTGTTGCTTACGGTTGAATTATTCCAACTTCCCGAAATAGAATTGTTGGATAAATTTGGCAAAACCGGAACCGCATCACCCGCACAGATAGTTAAGGTATTTCCAAAAGAAAATATTGGCACTACATTTTGATTCACATTTACGGTTAACGTAAATGATGAAGCACATTGGTTTGGATTAGGCGAAAAAATATAAGTTCCCGATTGGGTATTGTTGATGGTTGGAACATTCCACGTTCCTGAAATGCTATTGTTGTCAACTAGTGGCAAAGTTGGCACAGCATCTCCATTACAAATGGTTAATGTATTTCCAAAATTAAAAATTGGAGCAACTTGTTGATTAACGGTTACTGTTAAAGTAAAATTCACGGCACATTCTGAATTGTTAACGATAAAAGTGTAAGTACCGTTTGTAGTATTATCAATTGCTGCAGGACTCCAAAAACCATTAACGCCGTTGTTATCAACATCTGGTAAAACGGGAACGGTTTCGCCTTCGCAAATGGTAAGTGTGTTTCCGAAATCAAAAACAGGCGTTGCAAAATTTATAATATCAACGGTTAATATAAAATTATTTGCACACTGACCCGCATCCGGTGTAAAAGTATAAATTCCGCCATCGGTATCGTCAATTTGTGAAGGATTCCAACTTCCTATAATACCATTATTATCAATAGTAGGAAGTAGAGGAGCTTGAACACTAGTACAAATAGAAATTGAATTATTAAAATTGAATACCGGTGTGATGAAATCATTTACGGTAACGTTCAAAGTATATACCGAAGCACATGGATTATTATCAGGTGTAAAAATATAAGTGCCGGATAAAGAATTATCAATTGAAGATGGATTCCAAATTCCTGAAATACCATTGTTATCAATTATAGGTAATGATGGAACAGCCTCTCCGTTACAAATCGTAATCGCATTTCCAAAATTAAAAACAGGTACTGTTGACGTAGAAACCGATACAGTTAAAGTAAAAGTTGAAAAACATTGAGTGTCATTCGGGGTAAATATATACGTATTTGATTGTGTATTGTCAATTGTGGTTGGATTCCAAGTTCCATTTACGCCATTGTTATCAACAGTTGGCAAAACCGGAACGTTATCACCTGAACAAATGGTTAAGGTATTGCCAAATGTAAATACCGGAACATTATTTTCATTTGGATTGGCTAATACAACAATTACTGCTTGTGAAACACAACCCGTTTGAACATCTCTAACAAGTACAGTATAGGTTCCGGGGGCTAAATTTCCAAACAATGGATTCGTTTGAAAGGTCGCACCATTATCAATACTGTATTCGAAAGAACCCGAGGAAACATTGATAAACTGACCAATATTCGTATAATCTTGTGGGTCAAGTGCTTCCCAGTCAGCCGGATTCCATGCGGTGCTTGGTGCAACAGCGGTCGGCAATCTTCGGTAAGTATATCCGGGTTCATTATTTGGTGTAAAAGCAATTCCGTCTGTTCTTCCCCATATATCAATTTCAACATCAGAAGCTGAAGTCAAACGAATATTATCATCAATATTTACACCACCACAACCCGCAAAAACCAAATCCGGAACTACACCACCTTGATTTCCGTTACTTCCAATGGAGACAACTTTTACAGTATTATGAGGAATTAAACCACTCAATAGTAAATTACAAGACGGATTTGTACCTCCGTTATTATATACTTTAATTCGATAGTTGGCTAAATCAATCGTATTTCCGGTTCCGTTGAATAATTCAATATAGGTTAAAGAACCAAGCGACTCATCTGTAATTTCAGAAATAATTAAATCAGGATAAACATTTCCGGTAGAAATTGGATTAGTAATTTCAATACTGCCGGTTGGTGTGGCACATGTTGGTTGTACAACAGTAATTTCCGGTACAATTTGATCGTTCAACAAAGCTAAAACAGCTAGGGCTGAATTGCTTTCACAACCATTAACGGTTTGTGTAACAAAGTAAGTTGTATTATTTACGATTGGCGTACTGGTAGTTAGTGGAATAGTAGCAGCTTGATCGGCATACCATTGTAAATTAACTCCATTTACGATTAAATCAGCTAAAGTAAAGATAACAGTTGCATCATTACAAATCAACTGAACAGCGTCTCCGGTTGGAGCTAATGGAGCCGGATTAATAGTTATGCTTACCGGAGTTCTGGTCGAACTAATACAGTTTGAAGTTGTGTTTTGAGCTTCTGCATAATAAACTATTGTGCCAACACTAGATAAAGTTGGGTCTGTAACAATTGTGCCATCAACGGGTGCATCATACCACACAATAATTGACCCATCATTTGTAGTAGCTTGTGCAGTTAAGGTTTGAATGGGACTGTCTTCACAAACCGATTGATCTCCGCCGGATGTAGGTGGATTAACTGTTGGGTCATTTAAAGAAATTGTCGTGTTTATAGTAGTTGAACAATTGTTTATCACAAAGTTAAAGTTACTGTAGCTACCGGCATTTAATCCCGTAATCACAAACTGTCCATTATTGTCGGCGATTATAGAAGTTGGCCCAACTGATGATCCATCGTCATTATAGGTCAATGAATAAGAAGAATTTGGATTTAAATTTTCAATGGTAATTGTTCCTTCTGTTCCTGAACAAGTAGTAGGATTAAAAGCAATAAAGTTCGGATTGGCTCTAATCGAGAAGAAGGCTTTGAAATTATTTCCATTGTTATTGACAAAAACGGTATCATCACATTGTGAAGGTGAATCAAAATCTCCTGTCACGTCATAAAAAACTTCCAATACATAATTTCCGGGTGCAAAAGTCGTTAAGTTTACCGGGCTAAACGGCGTGGTAGTTCCGTCAGCGATAACTCTTTGCCATTTTTGATCACCTTCGCCACAGGGTCCGCCGGAAGGGAATTCACTAATTTCCGTGTTACAATCATTAAAAAAAGGAAAATCAATAGTATTAAATCCGCCGGGAGTGTCTGATTCAAGGTAAATTCGGTAGTTCATTCGAACACTACAAGCGTTACCGTTGCTGTTTTTAAATGTTTTCACTTCACCACCACGCAATATAAACGTTCCGGAGTTTTGAATAAAAACACCAAAATTGGTATCGGTAAATACATTTTGTGGAGGTCCAATTAAACTTGGTCCTTCACCTGTCGTATTAAAAAAATTTGATGTATTACAATCCGTCAACCAAACCGCGGATGCAAAAGTCCCAAAATTTTGACTGTAATGTGAAATAGATAAGAACAAGAAAAAAGCACAGAAAAGCAACGTAATTCTTTTCATAAAGTTAAATGTGTTTTTTGTTTATTGAAAATTGCAAACTAAGATAACTATTTTTAGATATATCTAAATAGTTAACAACTTTTTTTTTAAAATCTGCATTTCTCAAACGTTGTAGTTTAATAAATAATTGAAAAAAAATCAAAAAAAAAGCTCAAACTTTCATTTGAGCTTTGTGCGGGTGATAGGTGTACTTTGTAAGATTAATGATGATTCAAAAAAAGTAATTATTTTCATTAATGTATTGTAAATAAAGTATTTAAAAGCATTTTAAATTAACATTAATCTTTGTTAATTTCTATTAATTAGAAAATTTAGGGGAACATTAGGGGAATAAAGTCTATATTTATTAAATTTGTTTAAAATTATAATAAAATGGCTGTAAGTAGTTTCAGAGTTAAGACTAAAAATGATTGGAATACAATTTATTATCGTTTCAAACAATCAAATGAATTTGACTTAGAATGTTCAACTGGATTGAAAATTCCAAATGGAAGATGGAGCACTTCAAAATCTGAGGTTTTGCAAACAAATGGATTTGATAGTGATGGTGTTAATTTGACTATTAAAGATTTAGATCGGTTCATAGTAAGCGAATTCAATAATGGTTTAAAAGAAGGAGTAGTTTTCAATACTACATGGTTAAAAAAGAAGATAAAAGTTTTTCTTAATAGAGAAACAAAAAATGATTTGATTGATGATAGAATATTTTTTTCAAATTATATTAACTCATTTATTGAAGAATCTAATACAAA
>LFEF01001099.1_pt1 | contig 11802 bp, 5 predicted proteins | sample 619371 | NCBI WGS metagenome assembly LFEF01 (sample SAMN03014291, study PRJNA259931) | freshwater metagenome | biome: lake; feature: waterbloom | place: China: Taihu Lake | collected 2006-08 | depth 0 m m
AAGGCGCCCGCCTTCGCGCCCGCCAATGACGGCTCCCGCCGCACACCCTCCGCCATTCTGAAGTCACTCGACAGTGCCTCGCTGACCTCTGCTCTGCGCAATGCCGCCATTGTCTCGGGGCTCTGGGTTCTCGGCGCACTCGGTCTGGCACAGCTTCTGTACGGCAGCGCAATCTGGCAGGCCCCCTCGGTCGCCGATATCGTCGCCATGCCGGGCGTCGTTGCGATCGTCGTCGGCACCTTCCTGCCGATCATGCTGTTCTTCGCCTTTGCAATCATGATGGCCCGCGCGCATGACCTGCGCAATGCGGCACGATCCATGGCGGAAGTGGCACTGCGCCTTGCCGAACCCGAGACCATCGCGTCCGAGCGCATCATGACCGTCGGTCAGGCCGTGCGCCGTGAAGTCTCGGCGATGAACGAAGGCATCGAGCGCACGATTGCGCGTGCCACAGAACTCGAAACGCTGGTTCATTCCGAAGTCACCGCCCTTGAGCGCAGCTACACCGACAACGAACTGCGCGTTCGCGGCCTCGTCCATGAACTCGGCGCCGAACGCGATGCGATCGTCAACCATGCCGAACGCATTCGCTCCTCGATCGTTGGCGCCCATGAGCAGCTGAAGGAAGAACTGTCGCTCGCAACCGAGGAAATCTCGGTCCGCCTGCAGACCTCGGGCGAAGCCTTCGCCTCGATGATCGACATGCGTGCGGCCACGATCATGGAGAAATCGGATGCGGCCGTGACCGCACTCGGTTCCCTGCTCGCCCACAAGACCGACAGCATGGTCCAGACGCTTGCCGCCTCGGGCATGTCCCTCTCCAGCGAGTTCGACACCCAGCTGCAGTCCCTGACATCGACGCTCAGCAAGCGCGGTCGCGAACTGCTCCGCGAATTCGAGACCCGCGCCTCGACGCTCGACGCCAATACGGAAAAGCTGAACGCGGCTCTGAATGAGCGCGCCCGCCAGCTGAATGAGACCCTGGTCGAGCGCACCCGCAACATTGCCGAAACCCTCAAGGGCAGCGAAAACGCCATCACCTCGTCGCTGGACGACGTTCTCTCGCGCCTCAACAGCTCGCTGGACGAGCGCAGCCGCAGCTTCCGTCAGAGCCTGCAGGCAAGCGCCGATGACGCGATCGTCGACCTCGATCTGCGCTCCGGCCTCTTCGAAGATCGCTTCCAGACGACCATCGGGCAGATCAACGCGACGTTCGACCAACGCGTGGCCGAATTCGCCAGCGCCTTCGATCAGCGCTCCGGCACGCTGGATTCCAAGCTGATGGAGAGCCTTGCCCGCATCAACGAGACGGTAAACGGCGGCACCGACTCGATCAGCGGCATCCTGAATTCCAGCATCGAACGTCTGGGCTCGACGCTCACCGACCAGTCGCTTGCGCTGGCAATGACGCTGAGCACCAGCCAGGAAATGATGGACAGCTCCCTGTCCGACCGCGCCCAGGAAATTGCAGATGCGATGTCGGCGCGCGCCGCGGCCCTGACGGAAAGCCTCGAGAACGCACAAAAGCGCATCGATCAGGTGATGGAAGAGCGCAGCGGTTCGCTCTACAACGCCTTGACGGACAACCAGTCGCGCTTTGAGCAGACACTGTCGAGCCGCGCAGAACACATCGTCAATGCGCTGGAAGCCAACCAGGATCGTTTCGCCGAAACCCTCGACACCAAGGCGCGCGGCATCGCCACCCTGGTTGAAGGTCAGAGCGAACAGTTGATCGATACGCTCAACACCAAGACCCTTGAACTCGACCTGACGCTGACGGCGCGCACCCAGGATCTGTCGGAAACCTTGAATGACAGCCAACGCCGCATCGACGAGACGCTGAGCCAGCGCGCATCCGCCATCATCGAGACCGTCGCCGATGCCGACCGCCGCATCGATGCGGCCTTCGCCGAAAAGGCCGAAGCCATCCGCACGGCCTATGGCGACAATCAGGAACGCCTGGAACTGTCTCTCGCCAGCCATACCTCCTATCTCTCGTCGACCCTGGAGGATGCGACGGGCGATATCGAACGCAGCCTTGGCCAGCACTCCGGCAAAATTGCGGAAACGGTAGCCACTGGCATTTCGGATCTCGAAACGCGCCTGGGTGCAAGTCAGCAGCAGCTGGACAGCGTCCTGACGAACGCCTCGAATACAATTTCGAGCACCGTCGCAGACAATGCAAACCAGATTGCCGAAACGCTGCAGTCCGGCGTCAACGCCATCGACGGGCGCATCGGCGAGACTGGCGCTTACCTGCGTTCCAGCCTGGACGCCGCAACCGGCGCGCTGGCAACGACGCTGGGCGAGAATACCGAGCGGATTGCCCAGACCATCGATCAGGGCGTCAGCGCCATCGATGATCGTCTGGTCAACACCCATGAGCGGATCCGCGCCACCCTCGATGACCGCACACAGGCGATTACCGCCGCGATCGCCGATGCACGCGACGCACTGGACACGAGCCTCTCGGAACATGCGACCTCCATCGGCGCATCCGTGGCGGCCAGCGCCGGCATGCTCGAGATGAGCCTGGAAGACCACGAGGACAGCCTGCGCAAGGCTATCGACGATTCGAGCCGTGCGCTGGACGAGCGTCTGCGCGGCACCGCCGGCGCCCTGACCGAACAGATCCGCGAGGCAGCCGACGACATTACCCGTTCTGCCCAGGGCTTCTCGGGCACCGTGGAGCAGTCGGTCTCCGGCATGACCAGCCGCCTCGACGAGACCAGCACCCGTATCGAGCAGAGCCTCGGCACGCTGGAAGATCGCCTGCGCAATGGCCTCGACGGTGTCGATGCCCGAGTCAACGATGCCGGCGAGAAGTTCGCAGCTCGCCTCGATGACAAGGTCGCCGCCATCGAGCGCGTCGGGAACGAAGCGAGCATGCGTGTTGCCCAGGTCATCGATGAAGGGACCAGCCGCGTCGCCGAAACCTTCGACACGCGCACGCCGATCATCGAAGAGCGCCTCGCCACCATGGACCGCGCCCTCAATATCGGTCTTGAGAACGTCAACCGCACGATCGAAGGCAAGGCTGCGGGTCTCGCGACCGCCCTGCGCAGCGCCGTGACCGAGGCCGCCCGCGATCTCGATGCCGAAGCCCAGCGGTCCGTCGATCGCCTGACGGAAACGACAGCGCAGTTCGCCGAGCAGATCGGTGAGCGCAGCGCCGAGTTGAACCGCACGGTCGAGGAACGCTCCGAGGAACTGGCTAAGCGCATCACCGACACGCAGAACCGTCTTGCCAGTCAGGCCGCCTCCATCGCCCAGACCTTCTCGCAGGCCGGTGACGTGATCACCAACAAGGTGACGCAGGCCGAAGCGCTGGTCAGCGCCCAGGTCGCCAATCTCTCCGGCACGCTGTCGGATGTCAGCTCGACGCTGGAACAGCGCGCCGCTGCGATCCGCGATGCGATTTCTGGCAACACCCAGGAATTTGCAAGCACCATGAACGCGGTCGAGAAGGCACTCGAAGCGCGTGGCAATTCGATCCGCTCGGTTCTCGACGACCGCACCCGCGAGCTGAATTCCATGCTTTCGAGCCGCTCCGCCGAACTGTCGCGCCTGATCGACGAGAAGGCAGCCCCCGTAGTTGCCGCTTACGCCGAAACCGGTCGTGCCGCAGCCGACCAGATCACGGCTGCCGCCGAGCAGAGCGCCGAGCGCCTGCGCAACGAAAACGCAGCCCTGGTCGACGCCATCAGCCAGCGCACCGACCGCGCCGTGGCAACCCTCGGCATGGCCGAACAGAGCCTCGTGGCCAGCGCCTCGCAGCTCATCGAGCGTCTCGGCGACAGTAATGTCGGACTGTCCTCGATGATCGACCAGGCCGTCCAGAGCATCGGCTCGCTGGACAGCCGCCTTGGCGCGACGGCCAACCGCTTCAGCGAGACGGCCAACCAGGCCACCGACATGCTGTCGACCTCCAACCGCCTGCTCGACGACAAGCTGGGCCGCCTCACCGCCGTCTCCGGCGAGACGCTGCAGCAGGTCTCCTCGATCGTCAGCCGCTTCGGCGACCACACCCAGGTTCTGGGCAAGGCCTCCGAACTCCTGTCCGCCGCCCAGTCGAACCTGGTCGGCACGCTCGAAGAGCGCCAGCAGGCACTGCGCGATCTCTCGATCGGTCTCGTCAAGCGCTCGGAAGAAATCGAAACCACGATGCAGGCACTCGGCAAGATGGTCGAGACCGCCTTCGACCGCGCCGAACAGCGCTCCGGTCAGATGGCAGGCAACCTGCGCCAGAGCGTCCAGGCGTCGTTCTCCGATATCGGCCAGATCCTCGGCGAAACCGAAAAGCGCGCCCAGTCCACCGCCGAAAACATGCGCAACAGCGTGCAGGCCTCTTTCTCCGATGTCGGCCAGATGCTGGGCGAAACCGAAAAGAAGGCGCAGATCACCGCCGCCAACATGCGCGACGCCCTGCTCTCGGCAGAACAGGAAGCCCAGGTTTCCATCGACAAGACACTGAGCGAGGCAGAGAAGCGCTCGGGCGAACTGGCCAATCGCCTGCGTGGCGGCCTTGCCGTATCGCTGAGCGACATCGATCGTCTGCTGGGCGAAGCTGGCCGCAAGTCGGAAGGCGCTGCAGCAGCACTCCGCGAAGCCATGCAGGTCGCCGTCAATGAGGCAGTCGCCCGCTTCACCGGTGCTACGGACGAGATCCGTCGCTCCGCCGTCGATATCCGCAAGGAACTCGATCTGACCCGCACCGAACTGAAGCGCGGCGCCTTCGATCTGCCCGAAGAAGCCAAGGAAAGTGCGGCCCAGATGCGCCGTGCGGTGGCCGAGCAGATCAAGGCCCTGCAGGACATCTCCCAGCTCGTTGGCCGCACCAGCCAGACGTTGGAAATCTCAGAGCCCGTCGCCCGTCGACTGGCGGAAGCCCAGCCCGAGCCGGCACGCCGCCAGCCGGCAGCCCCCGCTCCGCAGCCCCAGCCGCAGGTCCGTCAGACCGAAAGCCTCGGCCTGCGTGGCAGCCTCGGCGCGACCGAGCCCTACGGCCAGCCCACGGCGCCGACAACGCGTGCCGAAGGCGGCGGCTGGATCAGCGACCTGCTACGTGGCGCATCCCGCGAAGAGCCCCAGGAAGCAGCCCCTGCCCGTCCGGCCCCTGCCCCGCAGCGTCCGGTTGCCGAAAGCCAGCCGGTGCGCCAGGGCGACACCCGCAATCCGCGCCATATGGTCGAATCGCTGAACTCGCTCTCGGTCGACATCGCCCGGGCCATCGATCACGACGCCTCGGTGGACCTGTGGCGCCGCTATCAGCGTGGCGAACGCGACATCTTCACGCGCCGCCTCTACACGCTCAAAGGCCAGCAGACCTTCGACGAGATCAAGCGCAAGTATGACCGCGAGCCGGAATTCCGGGTTGCCGTCGATCGCTATATCGCCGACTTCGAGAAGCTGCTGTCGGATGTGGCACGCACCGACCGCGACAAGTCCATCACCCAGTCCTACCTGACGTCGGATACCGGCAAGGTCTACACCATGCTTGCCCACGCCGCTGGCCGGTTCAGCTAAAGCGCTAATGGGAGCGGATCGACAGGCTCCCTATTCAGAACAAGGAAAAGCCCCGGATCACGAAAGCGATCCGGGGCTTTTCTGTTGGTGCACTGGTCGGAAACTTCGAACTCAGATCGACTGCAGCGTCCAGGCGACGATATCGCCGGTCACGCGGGCAAAGGCACGGTCGAGTGCTTCGACATAGGCGGCGTTGTCGGTCCCTGAAGACGGCACTTCGGCACGGAAGACGCGCTGTGCCTTCACGGTGCCATTGCGATCGTTGAGCAGCTTGGCCGAGATTTCAACAACGCCACGGTCCCCGCCTTCGGCGGCAACTTCGAAGGCGCGGACATCGGTGATCAGCTGGAAGTCGATCGCAAGCCCCTGCCCGGGCTTGCCGACACCGCCAAGGCGGCCGGTGTTCTCGAACGCCTCGACCAGCTTGGACTGCACGACACGCGTCAGGCGGTCGCTCCATTGCGACTGGGACAGATAGCGGATCTCCGCACCGGAAACGCGGACCAGGATCTGCTCGCTATCGAGCGCTTTGAGCGCCGAGGGATCGGCAACGAGCAACTGGCGATTCCGGGCACTGGCGGTCGTCGTCACCTCGCTCACCGAGGCGGTCAGATCAAAGGTGTCGTTGACCGCCTTGCTGCCGCAGGCCGCGAGGCCAACCGCAAGCGCCGGCACCAGAAGCGTCGCCGACATCCACCGGCGAAACCGCGCTTGAAGAGCACTCGCCCCGAACCTGTCCATCGTGTCGTCCTTTCCGGAGCTTCGCGTCATCGGCGGGTCCGTCCGTCATATTCCTTGACCGTGTCGCCGCCGAAGAGCAGGCGCTGCGGGTCTTCGTCGAAATTGGTGATCGCATCGTTCAAGCCGCGAACGGTGTTGCGCGTGTCGTTGACCAGCGTCTGGATGTCACGCAAGCCCGTCGACGAGAAGCGCTGCAAGTTCGCCGCGATCGGCCCGATCTGCGCATTGAGGTTCTCAGCCGTGATGCGGATTGCTTCCAGCGTTTTGCGAGCCTCGACGCTGAGCGAATTCGCATCACCCGAACCGAGGAAGGCGTCGACCTTCTTGAGGATCCCGTCGACCTGCTGGGACGAGGCGTTCAGACGATTGGCGATCTGGGTGAAATCATCGATGGCTTTGTCGATATCGTCCTTGCGGCCGGTAATGCTGGTCGACAGATCCTTGAAACCGGCAATCGCCTCCCGCGCATCCGCCGAAGCTACCGAGACATTGTCCACCACCTGCCCGATCTTCTGGCTGTCGACGGCATCGATCAGCCTTGTAACCTTCTGCAGCGTCTGGTCTGCATTATTGCCGAAACGCTCGAATGTCGTGGCGGTTTCACGGAAACTGTCGATGGCGGGTCCGATCTTGTCAGATGCATCGGCAAAGCTTGCGGTTGCACGTTCGGTATTCGCAAGGATCTGGTCGATTTTCTCCGAGTTGAGCGCCCGGAAAAGGTCCTCGGCGGCGGCCAGCGTCGAATCCAGGCGGCCGGAGAGGCCGGCGACGGAATCGGACAACGAGCTCACGCTCTTCAGGAACTGGTCGATGCCCTCGGCATTGTCGGCAAGCGACTTGGAGAAGGTCTCGGCATTGCGGACGGTGTTGGTCAGCGGCTGACGCGCATCTGCGATGAACCCCTGCAACTCGGCCACGGCACCGTCGGCGCGCTGGAGGATGCGGTCTGCCGTGGACAAGAGGTTCGTCACACTCGACTGCTCGGCCGTCAGGATCGCCGGCTCGCCGGTGTCGATGGCGCGCGCCAGGATCGGTTCGCCGGAACCGGGGCCGCCGCCGGACAGCTCGACATAGGCCGCGCCGGTCAGTCCCTGGATTTCCAGCACCGCCTTGGTGCCGGATGTCACCGGGGCGTCGGCGCGCACCTCGGTGAAGGCAACGGAGAAATTCGGATCCTCATTGTCGATATAGAGGTTGCGGACGGAACCAACGGAAATGCCGTTGAAGCGGACGGGCGAGCCGATGCTCAGGCCGTTCGCAGAGCCCGGAATACGGATGGCAAGCGGCGCCATCGGTCCGCCGCGGCCATACTCGGCCATCCAATAGACGAAACCGAACGCGGCCCCGATGACCAGCATCGTGAAAAAACCGACGATCGCGTAATTGGCTTTGGTTTCCATGGCTCACTCTACCGGATGTCCGGCGGAAGGCTCCGCGCGGGGAATGGAACGGGCACGCTTGCCCCTGAAATAGGCTTGCACCCATGGATCGTCGAAAGCGAGCATGTCATCCAGCGTCCCCTCGACCAAAACGCGTTTCTGCCCGAGAACCGCGATACGGTCGCAGACGGAGAACAGGCTGTCGAGATCGTGGGTGACCATGTAGACGGTCAATCCAAGGGTATCGCGCAATTGCGCGATCAATTCATCAAACTCTGCCGCGCCGATCGGATCGAGACCGGATGTCGGTTCGTCGAGAAACACGAGATCGGGATCGAGCGCCAGAGCACGAGCGAGGGCTGCGCGCTTGATCATGCCGCCCGACAGCTCCGACGGATACTTGTCAGCCGCATCAGGCTTCAGGCCAACCAACTCGATCTTCAGATAGGCGAGCTCGTCCATCAGCCATTGTGGCAGATCCAGATATTCGCGCATCGGCAGCTGGATGTTCTCCTTCACGGTCAAGGCTGAAAATAGGGCGCCGTGCTGAAAAAGAACCCCCAGACGCGTATCCAGCGCCATGCGCTGCGCATCGTCGACCGCATCATAGTCCGCGCCGAGGATTTCGATCTTGCCGGATCGGCGCGGCAAAAGCCTGAGAACCGTGCGCATCAGGACGGACTTGCCAGCGCCGGAAGCACCGACAAAACCGAGGATTTCTCCGCGATAGATATCGAGGTTGAGCTTGTCGAGAACGATCTTCTCGCCAAAGCCGACCGTCAGATCCTTCACCGACAGAATGGTCTCACGTTTGGAGGGTGTCTTGTTCATGCGCCCCTCCTCAGAAATCGATGGCTGCGTAGAACATGGCAAACAGCCCGTCCACGAGGATGACGACAAAGATCGATTTGACGACCGATGCGGTGACATGGCGCCCGAGCGATTCGGCACTGCCACCGACCTTCATGCCCTCGACCGCCGCGATGATGCCGATGATCAGCGCCATGAACGGCGCCTTGATCATGCCGGTGGCAAGCGTCGAGTAATCGACCGCTTCGTGCAGGCGGGTGATGAAGACATCGAAGGTGATGCCAGAATAAACCCAGGCGACGACAGCCGCCCCATAGAGCGCCGAGAAATTGGCAACGATGGTCAGCAGCGGTAGGGCGATGGTCAGCGCGACGAGCCGAGGAAAGACGAGAACGCCGATCGGATTGAGGCCGATGACCTTCAGCGCGTCGATTTCCTCGCGCATCTTCATCGAGCCAATTTCAGCGGTGATCGCACTGCCCGAACGACCGGCGATCATGATCGCGGTCAAGAGAACGCCAATTTCGCGCAGCTGGAGAATGCCAACGAGATCGACGACAAAGACTTCAGCGCCGAAGTAGCGCAGCTGGAACGCGCCCTGCTGCGCAATGATCGCCCCGATCAGGAAGGACATCAGCACGATGATCGGCACCGCACGCACGCCCATATGGTCGAGCTGGTTGACAACGGAAGCCGGCGAAACACCGGCGCCACGGCCAAGCTTTGTCTGGGCACCACGCACCGCCGAGCCGAGCACGAACATCATCGCGACGATATCGTCCCAGAGGCTCAAGGTCATGCGACCGACCGGCTCGAAGATGCGTTCGAAGAGATTGCGCCGATCCACGGGTTTGTCGGGGGGCGTCACGGCCTCGGGTAGCGCATTGATCAGTTCGCGCATTTCGGCCGTCCCGCCGACGATCTCGATCGAACCACCACGCGCACGGCGCTCGGCGACGAATCGCCGGATCAACCAGGCACCGGCTGTATCCATGCCGGACACGCCGTCGATATCGATCGTCTCCTCACGCCCGTCCGTTGTATCGACCAGCGGACCGGCAGACTTGATCATGTCGCTGAGGCTGTTGTTCTTCCAGCGGCCCACAAGCCGGATTAGCCGAGCGTTGCCGTCCGGCTGATCCTGGATTTCGATACGGGCGTTTTCGGACTGGACCGGACTCAATGTGGCGACAACTTCCAAATTCGCGCCGGGACGATCCGGATCCGCAAATCACGTGAGAGATGGCTTCACACTATAACCATCGGCGCCCGCGAACAAATCCTTTGCAAACCGTTAATCGGGTTTTCCTGCCCGAATGACGTGCGCCATGACCGCTTTGCAACAAACCGTGAGCTCAGGCCGCGCGCACACCGTCATCCTGGGACGGTTCCGATAGCGGTTTCGGCAGGAGAATCGGCACCAGCTTGCCTGCCCGCTTGCCAGCCGGGGCTTCGCTGACCTTGTGTGCCCAGGAAATAAGCTCGAGACGACCATCCGGGTGTTCGGCGATGGCCGTGCAGCTTTCCACCCAGTCGCCCGTGTTGACGTAATGGATCCCGTCGATGTCCTCCATCACGGCATGGTGGATATGACCGCAGATAACGCCATCGACCTCGGCACGGCGGGCCTCGTCGGCCACCACCCGCTGGAACTCACCGATGAAGTTCACCGCATGCTTGACCTGCAGCTTCGCCCAGGCCGAGAAGGACCAGTAGGGCATGCCAAGGCGACGGCGAATGGCCGCAAGCATCACGTTGATGACGATTGCCGTGTCATAGGCCCAGTCGCCGAGATAGGCGAGCAAACGGGCATTGCGCACCACGACATCGAATTCGTCGCCATGCAGTACGAGATATTTCTTGCCGTCTGCCATCTCATGCACAATGCGCGGCTCGACCTCGATGCCGCCGAAATGGATACCGGGGAAGTCGCGCATAAACTCATCGTGATTGCCGGGGATGTAGATGATCCTGGTCCCCTTGCGCGCCTTGCGCAGCAGCTTCTGAACCACGTCATTGCATGCCTGCGGCCAGTACCAGCTGCGCTTGAGACGCCAGCCGTCGACAATGTCGCCGACCAGGATAATGGTATCGGCCTCGTGGGTGCGCAGGAAATCGAGGAGGAAGTCCGTCTTGGCGGCCTTCGATCCCAGATGGACGTCCGAGATAAACAGGGTCCTGAAATGGCGTGTTTCGATGGCGTCTTCCACGGCACGGTCCTCTTCGCTGTCTCCCAAGCGCTTAACCAGACTCGTGTTTCAGGAAGATGACATCGGAAGATTTGCGGCGGAGGCCGGGTTTTGGCGCGCATTCAACGCAGGCAGGGGATCACGGAACTAAAGTCTACCACTTACAGCCAATTCGTGTATGACGGGAATGAGTGTGTGACGACAGGAATTGCCGGTGAACCAATGACTTCTCAGGACAAGAACAAGCCGCAAATTGCTAACCCGACTGCCGATCTCGACGAACAGGCGCTTTTCTATCACCGCTATCCGCGTCCCGGGAAACTAGAAATCCAGGCCACCAAACCGCTCGGCAACCAACGCGACCTCGCGCTCGCCTACTCACCGGGTGTTGCCGCCCCGTGCCTTGCCATCAAGGATGACCCGGCTGCTGCCGACGATTACACGGCACGCTCCAACCTCGTCGCCGTCATTTCGAACGGCACGGCCGTTCTTGGCCTTGGCAATATCGGACCGCTGGCTTCCAAGCCTGTCATGGAAGGCAAGGCAGTCCTCTTCAAGAAATTCGCCGGCATCGACGTTTTCGACATCGAGATCGACGCCCCGACGGTCGACCAGATGGTGTCGACCATCTCGGCCCTGGAGCCCACCTTCGGCGGGATCAATCTCGAGGACATCAAGGCGCCGGAATGCTTCCAGGTGGAAGATCAACTCCGCGCCAAGATGAACATTCCGGTCTTCCACGACGACCAGCACGGCACGGCGATCATCGTTGCGGCCGCGATCCTGAACGGGCTGGAACTCGCCGGCAAGAGCATCGAGAACGTCAAGATCGTCGCCTCGGGTGCCGGTGCGGCCGCCTTGGCCTGCCTCAATCTGCTGGTCATCCTCGGCGCCAAGCGCGAGAACATCTGGGTTCACGACATCGAAGGCCTCGTCTTCAAGGGCCGCAACGAGCTGATGGATCCCTGGAAGGAAGTTTACGCCCAGGAGACCGACAAGCGCGCGCTTTCCGAAAGCATCGATGACGCCGACGTCTTCCTTGGCCTGTCCGCAGCCGGCGTCTTGAAGCCGGAATTGCTCGCCCGTATGGCGCCGAAGCCGCTGATCATGGCGCTTGCAAATCCGAAGCCCGAGATCATGCCGGAAGAGGCGCGCGC
>LFEF01030082.1_pt1 | contig 11760 bp, 7 predicted proteins | sample 619371 | NCBI WGS metagenome assembly LFEF01 (sample SAMN03014291, study PRJNA259931) | freshwater metagenome | biome: lake; feature: waterbloom | place: China: Taihu Lake | collected 2006-08 | depth 0 m m
TTATGAAAAAATTTTTACTTACAGCAATTTTATGTACTACATTCTTTTCAAATGCACAGATTTTTCAATCTGGTTTTGAAAATGTTAACGGACCATTATCGCAATGGGCTCTCTATAATCAAGACAATTTAGTGCCAAATACGGCAGTAAATTACGTTAATGCCGCTTGGGTTCAATCTCTTTCAGAATTTGATAATAATGTAGCGTTAAGTACATCTTGGTATACCCCGGCAGGTGTATCAAACGATTGGATGGTTAGTCCTGCTATTACTCTACCAGCCGGAACTTCAACTTTATATTGGCATGCGAGAGCGTATGATGCAACCTTTCCAGATTCTTATAGAGTTTATATTTCTACAACTGGTAATAATCCGTCAAACTTTACAACACCTGCTCTAACAGTTGGTAATGGTACTTCAACAGGTGAATCTACAACTTGGCAAAACAAAAGTTTAGATTTATCTGCTTTTGCTGGTCAAACAATTTATATTGCGTTTCAAAATTTTTCAAATGATATGTTTTTGTTAGGAATAGATAATGTATATATAGTTAACGGTACTTGTCCTGCTCCTGATAGATTAATGACAAATTCAGCTATTGGATTAACAAGTGGAACCTTTAACTGGACAGCAGCCTCCGGGATTTCAGAGTATGATTATTCTTGGGGTACAGCCGGACACACCCCAACCGTTACAGGGTCGACTTCATCAACTTCGGTAACTATAAATTCTTTAAACCCAAATTCAAGGTATCAATATTTCGTGAGAAGTAAATCAGGTTCAACAACAGGTGGATGGGTTGGACCATATTCTTTATTTACTGCGATTGAAGGAGCACCTTCTTACTCTTATGGATTTGATACTACAGGTGGATATTCACAAGATGGATGGTCAGGGGCTTGGTCAACAAATGCAACTGCTGGAAATCCTCAAGCCGGAACTCAAATGGTTTTTTCAAACAGTAGTACAACAGTAGGAACTGCAACTAACAGATGGTTGTTTTCCAGACCAATTCATTTAGTTGCAAATTCATCTAATACAATCACTTTTTTTCTAAGAAATTTTGGAGCAGCTAATCCTCAAAGTATAAAAATGACAGTAGGTAATGAACCAAGTATAGCAGCACAAACTAATACGCTTTGGACTTCAAGTACAATTGCAAATACAACTTGGACGCAATATACAGTTAATTTCACACCGACAACTACAGGAACGTACTACTTTGGTTTTCATCATTTCACACCAGGTGCTGCCGGAGGTGTTTCTTTAGGTTTAGATACATTTAATTTAACATCCGTTTTGTCAACTGAAGACTTTTTTGCCAATAACTTGAAAATTTATCCAAATCCAACAAATGGTATGATTAATCTTTCCTCTACTACAACTTTGATCAATAATATATCTGTTACGGATTTAAATGGAAGAATCGTTAAATCTTTTAACTTAAGTGGAATTTCTCAAACTGAATTAAACATTTCTGACTTAACTACAGGTATGTACTTTGTTTCAGTTGAAACAGATTTAGGAAAGGGAACTACTAAGATTGTTAAGAATTAATTAGTATATATATATTTAAAGAATCCGGACATTGTTCCGGATTTTTTTTTACAACTTATTGCTTTTTTTAGAATAATTATTTTAAAATTTTGTGTTCAATAGATTTTTTTTCTAAATATTATCTTTAATTATTTATTGTTTAGATTTTTTTTCTAGTTAACAAATACTTTTCTATATTTGCCCCGTTCATACACATACTGATCGTTATCACGAAAGCCGGAGGGACTAGACCCTATGAAAGCTTAGCAACCCTGCAACTGTAGAAGGTGCTACATTCTATCTCATTCAAAAAACGAGAACAGATAACCCGTTTATTTCCTCTATTTTCCTGATAATTTTTATAGTTAGAAGCTAATCCCGCTTTTCGCTACAATTTTTTGCCGCATCCGGCTTTTTTTCTACGCTTCAAAAAGAGCTTCCTTTGGTCGCTTTTTTAAAGCAAGAAAAAATAGCCGTCTTCTCCAAAAAATTTCCGCTACAATCGGGGCTAGGCGTCAGTGCAACAAAGAAGTAGTAGTGAACTTTGCGAAATTCCTTCGTGAACTTCGTGGTTAAATAAAAAATAAAATGTCAAAAATAGAAAAAGCCATACAAGAAAGAATTCTAGTCCTCGACGGAGCCATGGGAACGATGCTACAACGAAACAATTTCTCAGAAGAAGATTTCCGAGGCGAACGTTTCAAAGATTTCCCACATACGCTCAAAGGAAACAACGATTTGCTTTCCATCACTCAACCAGAAGCCGTAAAAGCCGTTCATCGAGCCTATTTTCAAGCAGGTGCAGATATCGTAGAAACCAACACTTTCTCCGGAACTACCATCGGAATGGCCGATTATCATCTTGAAGATTTGGTGTACGAACTCAATTACCAATCCGCCAAAATTGCCCGCGAAGTTGCCGATGAATTCACGGATAAACCTCGTTTTGTTGCCGGTTCCATCGGACCAACTAACCGAACTGCATCCATGAGTCCGGACGTAAACGACCCGGGATTTCGTGCCGTAACTTTCGACGATTTACGCATCGCCTACAAACAACAAGTTGAAGCTCTAATTGACGGCGGTAGTGATGTTTTATTAGTTGAAACTATTTTCGACACACTCAACGCCAAAGCGGCCCTTTTCGCTATAGAAGAAGTCAAGGAAGAACGAAACCTAGATATTCCGGTTATGGTTTCCGGAACCATCACAGATGCATCGGGACGAACACTTTCCGGACAAACCGTGGAAGCTTTTTTAATTTCCATTTCACATATTCCATTGTTAAGTATTGGGTTCAATTGTGCTCTAGGTGCTGACCAATTGAAGCCCTATTTGAAGAGGTTGGCAATGAATACACAACTCAATATTTCCGCTCATCCCAATGCAGGCTTACCCAATGCATTCGGACAATACGACCAAACTCCGGAAGAAATGCAAGCGTTAATTCGTGAGTATTTGCAAGATAATTTAGTCAACATCATCGGTGGTTGTTGCGGTACAACACCGGAACACATCAAATTAATCGCCGAAGTGGCCAAAGAATTTAAACCCAGACAAATTTTAGAAAAGATATAATGCCTGAATCAGATTGTAAAAAATATTTAAGATTATCCGGTCTTGAACCGCTCATCATAACACCTGAAACGAATTTCGTAAACGTTGGCGAACGAACAAACGTTACCGGTTCACGGAAATTTCTTCGTTTGATCAGAGAAGAAAAGTACGAAGAAGCTCTTGATATTGCTCGTGCTCAAGTGGAAGGAGGAGCCCAAATCATCGATGTCAACATGGACGAAGGAATGTTGGATGGTGTTCATGCCATGACCAAATTCCTCAATCTAATCGCTGCTGAACCCGATATTGCCCGAGTTCCCGTTATGATTGACAGTTCCAAATGGGAAATCATCGAAGCGGGATTAAAAGTCATTCAAGGGAAAGGAGTCGTCAATTCCATTTCGTTAAAGGAAGGAGAAGAAACATTTATTCATCACGCCAAATTAATTAAACGTTACGGAGCAGCTGTTATCGTTATGGCTTTTGATGAAAACGGTCAAGCGGATACCTACGAGAGACGAATCGAAATCTGCAAAAGGAGCTACGATATTTTAGTCGATAAAGTGGGTTTTCCGGCAGAAGACATCATTTTCGATCCCAATATTTTCCCTGTTGCTACCGGAATGGAGGAACATAAATTAAACGCATTGGATTTTTTCAAAGCCACCAAATGGATTCGTGAAAATCTGCCTTATGCTCATGTTTCCGGCGGAGTGAGTAATGTTTCTTTTTCATTCCGTGGTAATGATAAAGTACGGGAAGCCATGCATTCTGCTTTCCTATATCACGCTATTCAAAACGGAATGACTATGGGAATTGTGAATCCGGAAATGTTGGAAATTTATGATGAAATTGATAAGAATTTATTAGAACATGTTGAAGATGTTTTATTAAACCGAAGAGAAGATGCCACTGAATTGCTCTTGGCTTTAGCCGAGAGTTATAAGGGAGATTTTAAAGTCAATGAAAAAGCGATTCAAGAATGGCGTAATGGTTCCGTTCAAGAAAGATTAACCCATTCATTAGTCAAAGGAATCGATGAATTCATCGAAATAGATGTGGAAGAAGCTAGACTAAATTCCACAAAAGCTATTGAAGTTATCGAAATCAATTTAATGGCAGGAATGAATGTCGTAGGCGATTTATTTGGAAGCGGGAAAATGTTTTTACCTCAAGTCGTAAAATCGGCTCGAGTGATGAAAAAAGCGGTGGCTTATTTACTTCCATTTATAGAGGCAGAAAAAGATTCAACCGCTTCATCATCCGCAGGAAAAGTATTAATGGCTACGGTAAAAGGCGATGTGCACGACATTGGTAAAAATATTGTAGCTGTCGTTTTGGCTTGCAACAATTTTGAAATCATCGATTTGGGAGTTATGGTTCCGCCTGAAAAAATCATCGAAACTGCAATTCGTGAAAACGTGGATATCATTGGTCTAAGTGGATTAATCACACCATCCTTGGATGAAATGGTTTATTTAGCCAAAGAAATGGATAAATTAAACATCAAAATTCCAATTATGATTGGTGGTGCAACGACTTCTCGTGCTCATACAGCCGTAAAAATTGCACCCGAATATAAAGAAACTGTTGTGCATGTGAATGATGCATCGCGAGCGGTAACAGTTGCAACGAATTTATTACAACCGGAGACAAAAACAGCTTACGCCAAAACAGTCAGAGAAGAGTATGACCAACTTCGCGAAGGCTATTTGAATAGGAGTAGAGAAAAGAATTTTTTATCAATAAACGAAGCCAGAAAAAATAAATTACAACTCGATTGGAAAAATTATCAGCCAACAAAACCCAATTTCATTGGAACAAAAACTGTTGAAGTTGAATTGTCCGAATTAGTTGATTTCATTGATTGGACTCCCTTTTTTCAATCTTGGGAATTGTATGGTAAATATCCGGCTATCTTGACCGATGAAGTAGTTGGTGAACAAGCGACTCATTTGTATGCAGATGCTCAAAAAATGTTGGAACAGATTGTCAATGAAAAATGGTTTACCGCCAAAGGAATTTTAGGAATTTTTCCGGCAAATTCTATAAATGATGATGACATCTCTGTTTTCCCGACAACCGACAACCGACAACCGACAACCTTTTTAACACTTCGCCAACAATCTCAAAAAACTGCAGGTGCTCCAAACATCGCTCTTGCCGATTTCATCGCTCCAAAAGAGTCTGGAATTCAAGATTACATCGGCTGTTTTTGTGTCACAACCGGCTTTGGTGTAGATGAAAAAGCATCCGAATTTGAAAAACAATTGGACGATTATAATTCCATTTTAGTAAAAGCCTTGGGCGATCGATTGGCGGAAGCTTTTGCAGAATATTTACATTTAAAAGTACGAAAAGAAATTTGGGGCTATGCTTCCGATGAAAAGTTATCCAATGAGGATTTAATACAAGAAAATTATACAGGAATTCGTCCGGCACCGGGTTATCCCGCATGTCCGGATCATTTGGAAAAACCTACAATTTGGAAATTATTAGAGGTAGAAGAAAAAATAGGCGTAAAGTTAACCGAAAGTATGGCTATGTGGCCTGCAGCATCGGTATCAGGCTATTATTTTGCCCATCCGGAAAGCAAATATTTTGGATTAGGAAAAATTAAAAAAGACCAAGTAGAAGATTACGCCAAACGAAGAAATAGTAGTGTAGAAATGGCGATGAAATGGCTTTCGCCTAATATATCAGATTAATTAACTTGTTTCAGGTTTCAAGTTGCTCAGCCAACCTGAAACCTGAAACCTGAAACTTGAAAAATGAAAGTAACCCAACATATCGAAAACGCCAACGGCAAACCTTTATTCTCATTTGAAATTTTACCGCCATTAAAAGGTCAAAATATTCAATCTATTTTTGATTCGATTGATCCGTTGATGGAGTTCAATCCACCATTCATTGATGTAACCTATCATCGTGAAGAATATGAATTCAAAGAATTACCAAGCGGATTATTGCAAAAGAAAATTGTAAAAAAACGTCCGGGAACGGTTGGCATTTGTGCCGGAATTCAAAATAAATATGATGTTGATGCTATTCCACACATTTTGTGTGGCGGTTTTACAAAAGAAGATACCGAAAATTTATTAATAGATTTAGATTTTTTAGGAATTGATAATGTAGTTGCTCTTCGCGGAGATGCCTTGAAGAATGAAATTTACTTTAGACCCGAAAAAGAAGGAAATGAATATGCTTCTGAGTTGGTGACACAAATCGATAACTTGAACAAAGGAATTTATTTGGATGAAGATTTACAAAATTCATCATGTACCAATTTCTGCATTGGTGTTGCCGGTTATCCGGAAAAACACATGGAAGCACCAAGTATGGATAGCGATATTCATTTTTTAAAACAAAAAATCAAAAACGGAGCGGATTATATTATTACGCAAATGTTTTTTGACAACAAACGTTTTTTTGATTTTGTTGCCAAATGCAGAGCTGCCGGAATCACTGTACCCATTATTCCGGGATTGAAACCAATTGCTACCAAAAAGCAATTGAATTTGATTCCACATCGATTCAAAGTAGATTTACCGGATGATTTGATTATGGCTGTGGTAAAAGCAAAAGATAATGATGCAGTAAAAGAAATTGGAATCGAATGGTGTATAACTCAGAGTAAAGAATTGGTAGCCGCCGGCATACCGGTTTTACATTATTATTCAATGGGGAAAGCTGAAAATATCAAAGCGATTGCAAAAGAGATTTTTTAATGCATTTATTGGATTAAGTTTTTAAGCTAAATATATTCTGCTATATTTGTCAGAATTACAATTTGCATGAGAAAAATTCACTTCATTTTTTTATTCATCTCTACTTTAATTATAGCTCAAGAAAAAACAGAAACAACTGCTTTGGATGTTCAATATTTTAGAGGAAATGCAATGGCTCATACGGATGATTTGCAACATTTTTTACAAGGTCATCCTGATGGAGTATATGTAAATTTATATCAAAAAACTTACGGTCATCAAGAATGGCAAAAAGTCTTTAATTATCCTGACTATGGAGGGTATTTTATTTATCAGGATTTTAAAGGTGATATATTAGGGAAAGTTTATGCGGTTGGAGCTCTCTATAATTTTTACTTTCTTAATCGGCATTTAAAATTTAATATAGCTCAAGGTATTGCTTATACAACCAACCCACATGACAAAGAAACCAATAACAAAAATGCTGCCTTTGGATCAAGAATAGTGGCAAATACTAATTTTGCTTTAAATTACACAACAAATTTATTTGATAAGTTTGATTTAAAAGCCGGATTTTTGTTTACTCATTTTTCAAACGGGCGCATAAAGGCTCCAAATAGTGGAATAAATTCTTATGCATTAAGTTTAGGTGTGTCATATAATTTTCATGAAAGTTTAGAAAAGCAAATTGACTCTTTGCCAAGCAAAAAAGTGACAGAGCCAATTCGATATAATTTTGTACTACGTGCAGGAATTAGTGAAAGTCCAATAATCGGGAGTGGACAAAAACCGTTTTATCATCCCGCATTTTACGTTGACAAACGTATTAGTAGAAAAAGTGCTTTTCAATTGGGGACTGAAGTTTTTTTGACACGCTCCTATAAAGAGTATATCAAATTTATGTCCATAGCTTATCCAAATGAGGACGTTACGATTGATACAGATTATAAAAGGGTAGGGGTATTTGTAGGATATGAATTGTTTATCAATCGAATTTCATTAGAAGCTCAATTGGGTTATTATGTGTATCAACCTTATAAATCAGATATTCCTGTTTATGATCGATTAGGAATGAAATATTATATCACTAAAAATATTTATTCAGGATTGTCGATAAAAACACATGTTTTTTTAGCGGAAGCAATGGAATTTTTGATTGGATTTAGACTTTAAATTATGAAAAAAGTATTATGCATAGTCCTGTTTTCTATTTTCATACTAGGTTGTGACAATCCTGCTGATTGTGTTAAATCAACAGGAAGATTAGTAAGTAGAGAAGTAGAAGTGACTTCATTTGAAAAAATTAATGTCTTCAAACAGATTGGCCTAGTTCTAAAACAAGGTGATTTTCATAAAGTTGAAGTAAGAACAGGCGAAAATTTAATTGATGATATTGAAGTAATCGTTCAAGATAATACATTGATTTTAAAAGACAACACTAGTTGTAATTGGGTTCGCGATTATGGTCAAACCATAGTTTATATTACTGCTCCAAATATTACTGAAATTCGCTCCAAAACAGAACAAAATATTGTATCAGATGGTTTACTTACTTATCCCACGCTAACTTTAATTGCTTTAGACAAAGATGGCGATGGAATAGAAGGGGCAGGCACGGGTGATTTTATTTTAGAATTAGACTGTAATCAATTAACTATTGGAAATAATAATGTGGCAAATTATTATCTTTCTGGAAAAACCACTGATTGTTTCGTAGGTTTTTACAATGGGAATGGTATATTGAGAGCAGAAAATTTAGAAGTCACAAATCTTGGATTATACCACAGAGGCTTTAATGATATGCATGTAAATGTAATTCAAACAATAACTGGAGATTTATATGCAACAGGAAATTTAGTCATCTATTCTACTCCAGCTACAGTTAATGTAATAAGACATTATCAAGGAAGAGTAATTTATAACTAATCATTTCTTCGTTTTTTCTCTGAAAATTGCTTCCAAATTTTTACTTTTCAAATGAATTTGAAGGGTTTTCAAGCCATTTTCATTTGCAAAATCAAATAGTTTTGATCGCATGTCTTCTGAAGATACGAAAGTAATTTCCCAAATAGAATTAGTTATTTTTTTAGCGGATTTAAAGTTTGGTAAAATAATCAGCAGTTCTTCTGAAACGGCTTTATCAAATTCTACTTCAATCACTTGTTCTTGCTCATCAGACATTAATTTGTTTAATTTTTTATCCGTTACAATTTTACCATTATTGATAATGATGACACGATCACAAATAGCTTCCACCTCTTGCATAATGTGTGTAGAAAGAAAAACAGTTTTGTCTTTTCCGATGTTTTTTATCAAATCTCTGATTTCAACCAATTGATTTGGATCTAATCCGGTGGTAGGTTCATCCAAAATAAAAACTTCAGGATTGTGCAATAAAGCAGTAGCCAAGCCTACTCGTTGACGATAGCCTTTTGATAATTGTCCGATTTTTTTATGGCTTTCAGGAGTCAAACCAGTCAATTCAATCACTTCCTGAATTCTGTTTTTTGAAACTTTATACACATCCGCATTAAAAGCCAAATATTCCCGAACAAATAAATCTAAATATAACGGATTGTGTTCAGGTAGATAGCCAACAATCTTCTGAACTTCTTGATTCGCATTAGCTACATCATAATTATTCACCGAAGCACTACCTTCATCAGCAGTAATGTAAGTGGTCAAAATTTTCATCAATGTCGATTTTCCGGCACCATTTGGACCTAAAAAACCAACAATTTCCCCTTTATTTACAGAAAATGAAATGTTGTCTAATGCTTTCTGAGCACCATACATTTTTGAAATATTTTTAACCTCGATTGACATAGAATAAGATTTAAAGCAAAAGTAAAGTTTTTTATTTAACTCATTTTTTTTGGTAAAAGTATTTTGCTTTAAATATTTTACTATATTAGCAATTCAAAATCATGATAAAAAGATGATTTCACATAGCACCTATTATTTTACTAATTTCTTTTATTTTTTCTATTGGAAAAAATCGGGATTGGTATTGTGTTGTGTAAGGTAAATTTTTTAATTCAAAAACAATATAAATCCCGATTCATTTTGAGTCGGGATTTTTTTATTATGCATGAAAACAAAAATTGCAATTCAAGGTATCAAAGGATCATTTCATCATCAAGTGGCAGAAAATTATTTCTCCAAATCGATTGAATTGGAAGAATGTCATTCGTTTGAAAGTTTGGTTAAAAATGTTATCAAGGATACCTCAACCAAAGGAATTATGGCTTTAGAGAATTCTATCGCCGATTATTCCAAACTATGCTTTAATCGACCAATATAATTTGCACATTACAGGCGAATATTATTTAGATATTCATCACAACCTTTTGGCATTAAAAGGTCAGACTATTGAAGATATAAAAGAAGTGCAATCGCACCCGATGGCGTTGTTGCAATGTGCTGTTTTCTTTTCCAATTATCCGCATATCAAATTAATTGAAAGCAGCGATACCGCCGAAACAGCGAAACGCATTCAAGAGCAAAAATTAGTTGGAGTGGCTGCTATTGCAAGCAAAAAAGCAGCGGATTTATATGATTTGGAAATTATGGCAAACGGAATTCATACCGTAAAAAACAACACTACACGTTTTGTCATCGTAAAATCAGTTAATAAAGAAATTCCGAAAAATGAGATCAATAAAGCTTCCTTGAAATTTGAATTAGAAGATAAACCCGGCAACTTAGCAGTTGTGTTGAAAATGATTAGCGATTGCCAATTGAATATGACCAAAATTCAATCGCTACCCATAATTGAAACCCCATTTCAATATTCATTTTTTATTGATGTTGTTTTTGATAAATATGAATTTTATGAAGAAGCAAAACGAAATTTAGAACAAATAACCAGACATTTTAAAGTATTAGGCGAATATAAAAATGCAAGACTATGATAACAACTGCAGAACGTTTGAATTCGGTTCAAGAATATTATTTTTCTAAAAAGTTGCGGGAAGTGAATCAACTACTTTCCGAAGGAAAACCGATTATTAACATGGGAATTGGAAGTCCGGATTTATTGCCACATTTTTCCGTGGTCAATGCGATTCAACATTCGATGAATGATAAAAAAGCTCATGAATACCAAAGTTATCAAGGTTTACCCGAATTGCGAAAAGCGATGGCAACATTCTATCAAAATCAGTTTCATGTTTCGATGAATTTTGCTACTGAAATTTTGCCTTTAATGGGTTCAAAAGAAGGAATCATGCACGTTTCAATGGCATTTTTGAATAAATCGGATGAGGTTTTAATTCCGAATCCCGGTTATCCAACATATGCTTCCGTAACCGAATTGGTTCAAGCAAAACCTATTTTTTATGACTTATTGGAAGAGAATAATTGGCTACCCGATTTTGAAGCTCTTGAAAAATTAGATTTAACCAAAGTTAAAATCATGTGGGTTTGTTATCCGCATATGCCAACAGGAGCCAATGCTACAATTGAAGTTTTTGAAAAATTAATTGCTTTCGGAAAAAAACATCATATTTTAATTGTGAATGATAATCCGTATAGTTTTGTTTTGAATGATCATCCTATGTCTATTTTTCAGGTGGAAGGAGCAAAAGATGTCGCTATGGAGCTTAATTCCTTGAGCAAATCGTTCAATATCTCAGGTTGGCGAGTAGGGATGATTTTGGGCAAAAACGAATTTATTTCCGCCGTTTTAAAAGTAAAAAGCAACATGGATAGCGGAATGTTCTACGGCATTCAAAAAGGTGCAATAGAAGCATTAAAGTTAGACAAAAATTGGTTTGAAAGTCAAAATGAAGTGTATTCCAAAAGAAGAAATTTGCTTTTTAAATTGGTGGATAAATTAGGTTGTTCGTATGATAAAAATAGTGTTGGATTATTTATTTGGGCGAAGCTTCCAAAGAATATAATTTCATCAGAAGATTTTATTGATGCAATTTTAATCGATAAAAATATTTTCATCACAC
>LFEF01021044.1_pt1 | contig 11735 bp, 12 predicted proteins | sample 619371 | NCBI WGS metagenome assembly LFEF01 (sample SAMN03014291, study PRJNA259931) | freshwater metagenome | biome: lake; feature: waterbloom | place: China: Taihu Lake | collected 2006-08 | depth 0 m m
ATCCTCCAGAGCCTTCAATCGACGCATCTCATCGGGCAGCAGACCCGCATACTTCTTACGCCAATTGAAATAGGTCGCCTGGCTGATCCCTGCCTTCCGGCAGATCTCTGCCACCGGCACACCATCATCGCCATGCTTCAAAATGAACGCCTTCTGGGCGTCCGAAAACTTCGATGCCTTCATGCTTCCGCTCCGTCTCCCAGCCGGGAAGTTATCGCGGAAAACTCCAGTTATGAACGGTCCAGTTTTTGGGGATCAGAGCAGCAGCAATCGCGGCCCTTGCTCCCGATCCCGCGACCTTCCGCAAGGGACGTGACTTCGCGGCATGGGTGGGCTTGACCCCGCTTGAGCGATCCACCGGAGGAAAGCAGCGGTTCGGACGAATATCCAAAATGGGTGAACGAACGCTCAGACGTCTGCTGATCATGGGGGCCAGTGCCGTCGTCTCTTGGGTGAGGCGTGGGAAGATCAACACAAGCGCTTGGCTCGCCAGCATTCTGCACAGAAAGCCACCGATGCTGGCGATTGTAGCGCTAGCGAACAAGATGACTCGCGTCGCCTGGGCAATTCTAAAGCACGGAGGGTCCCACATGCAGCCAGCCTAATGAATACCCGTGCAGCAATGAAGGTCTCAGGATCGAATGGCCTAAGAGTTTGAACGGGGCTCGGAGAACCAGATTGAGGATAAGTGCTGGCAGCACGTAAGCCTGAAGTGGACCGAGCTCGGGTAATCCATTCTGGCTGGCGGCAGTGTTTCACCGCAAATGAAGCCGAACATGTCCGCACCAAACTTCGACGCCATCACACGAAGATTCTTCTTGCGCACCCGGAGGCGTCGACATGTGTCCTCAAGCCTGTGCTTGAGCCTTTCTGCTTGTGCAGACTGTCCAGTCGAAATGGGCGGCAATTCATCCACTTGGCAAAACGCCTGAAGCAGTTCAGACGAACCTAAACACATCGCTCTTCGTTCGTGCAACGCTGAGTACATGAAAAACTCAAGGGCGGGCTTGGTGATCAGCTAGAGCACGTCCACTGAACGCGGAATCGCGTTGAGGATTCCCTTGGTCACCGAATTCTGATTCCATCGCTCCGACTGGTGATTTGGTCGGAGGCAATATGACCCGAGCTTTCAGTGATGATCTGCGCAGCCGCGTGCTGGCTGCGTCACGGAATGGCATGTCGGCGCGTTCAGCGGCAGCCCGATTGGGATTGGGATTTCGACGGCCATCGCCTGGATTGCGAGTGCGCGGGCTGGTCGGTTGACGCCTTTGAGGCAGGGCCGACGCGGTGGCTCTCGCCTCGATGCCCACGAGGACTTCATTGTCCGCATGATCGAAGAGGCGAAGGACATCACGCTCAACGAGATGGTCCGGCGATTGTATGAGGACCGAGCTGTATCGATCGGCCGCAGTGTGCTTGACGTCTGGCTGCGAAATCGCGGCTGGACTTTCAAAAACGTATGGCCCGCCCCGTTGGCAATAGGGTTATTGATGACTTTGCTTGGTCGTGCACAAACGTATCCGGCATAGTGGCACATTGGCCCTCGCCATGATGGGGATCCGCGCGTTCTGGTCCTCATAAAAGACTCGGCGTTGTTGCGCTGCCGTTTTTTGAACCAGGCTTCCAGAGACGCGGGTGTTCGACCCTTCCGGCCATCACTATCCTTCCGCCAACCTGACATGGCTCCAGCTTGCCGGAACCAATTCCTCGTGGTCTGTCGTCAGCTTACGTCATTGCAGCAGCCCCCATCTGCAGGTGGAAGCGCATGCCACGTCGCAGCGTTGCCCAAGCGATCCTGGCGAGTTTAGCAGCCAGCGCAACAATGACGACGTTCCGGTGGGCGCGTGACAACAGCCCTCGTAACCACTCGTCTAGAGGCGTTGCTTGTTTGGATAGGCTGGGCAACGCCGCTCTTGCACCATGTATCAGCAACATTCGCAGATAGACGTTGCCCCGCTTGGTTATCCTCAGTAACCGCGGCTTTCCACCTGTCGTCATCTGCTTCGGCACAAGACCCAGCCAGGCGGGGACGTCGCGGGCCTGCCGAAACGCCTCGCCATCTCCGATGGCCGCAACAATTGCGGTTGCGCCAAGCACGCCAATGCCCGGGATCGAGGTCAAACGGTTCGCAGCTTCATCTGTTCGAGCATACTCACTCAGATCGTCGTTCAGCACATCGATGCGCTCGTTGAGGGATCGCCACTCAGCTCGCATATCGCCGATAAGCTTGAGCATGCGTGCCGAAAGGTCGGCCGGTGGCTCCGCAAGGAATGGATCGATCTCCCGTTCAAGAATCTCGCGTCCCTGGCGGAAGGTATGTCCGCGCTCGAGCAGGATAGCCCGGAGCTGGTTTACGAGTGTCTTTCGCGCAGCGACCAGACGAGAACGAGCGCGGTGGAGGGTCTGCAGGTCGAGCCGGTCCTGGCTCTTCAACTCAACGAACCGCATGGTCGGCCGCATTGCGGCCTCGGCGATACCCGCCGCATCATTGTCGTCATTCTTTTGAGCTCGGACGTAAGGGCGGACATACTCTGGGGACATCAACCGCACTTCATGTCCCTTCGCCGCAAACAGACGACCGACATGGTGCGCCCCGCAGCATGCCTCCATGGCAACGGTACAGGACGGAAGCTTGTCTGCAAGTTCGACAAGAGTCGCCCGTCTCACGCGACGGCGCAGGACAACCCGCTCCTGCTCATCCAGCCCCACGACACTGTTGAGGTTCTTGCCCAAGTCTATTCCAAGGGTCACTATGGTCATCGGCTCGCTCCTTTCTCTCAAGCACACCAGGATCATACTCCGACGCTGGCGGGAGGGGCGGGCCATCCCATAAAAGACCGCACATGCACTGGAGCAGGAGCGTCCCGATCTCCTGAAACGTCGCGAGGACTGGTTCGATGGCCAGCTCGATCTCGATCCGGCGCGCCTTGTGTTCATCGATAAAACCGGGCTGAGCACGAAAATGTCTCAGCTTCGCGGCCGGGCCCCTTGTGGAGATCGCTGCCGTTCACCGATCCCGCACGGCCATTGGAAGACAACGACGTTTACCGGCGCGCTCAAGCTATCCGGTATGACCGCGCCCATGGTCTTGGACGGGCGCGATGAACGGAGTCGCGTTCCAGGCCTATGTCGAGCAGGTTCTTATTCCAACCTTGACACCGGGCGACATCGTCATCATGGACAACCTGCCGGCACACAAAACGCAGGGGGTACGTCTCGCAATCGAAGGTGCGGGGTGCCGGTTGCTCTACCTTCCTCCCTACAGTCCAGACTTCAACCCTATCGAGAAGGCCTTCGCCAAGCTCAAAGCTGTCTTGCGCGCCAAAGCCGAGCGGACCGTCGAGGGCTTATGGAATACCGTCGGACACATCGTCACAATGTTCGAGCTGCAAGAATGCGCCAACTACTTCAAATCCTGCGGATATGACCCCGAGTAAAGTGGACGCGCTCTAGTCTGTGTGGATTGCAACGTAGAGCTCACTGGCATCTGGCCAACTCGGCACCTGTGCAACAGCCCCGATTGATTGATTTCACCGCCGATTTGTCTTCTTACGCAGGTGTACCAGGCGGGAACCGTCTGGTTCGGGATTATTCTGCCGCAGATCGAGCACAAAGCGCCCAACAAAAGCATGAAGATTTGTGGAGACAGCATAAAGAGTCTCGCTGAGCGCAGCGGTTTCTTCCGCCATTGCCGCGTTTTGCTGTGTCACGCGATCCAACTCGTTGATCGCGATGCTAATCTGCTTTAGTCCAGCGGACTGCTCAATGGCGCAGGTGGCAATCGCATTAACATTTTCATTGATGGACGTCACATACCCACTAATCTGCGACAACGCGTCCCCGGTTGCGTCAACCAATTTGACGCCTAGGGCCACTTGCTGACCAGATTTCGAAACTAGGGACTTTATCTCCTTCGCAGCCTCAGCAGATCTTTGAGCAAGCTCCCGCACCTCCTGCGCTACCACTGCGAACCCTTTACCGGCTTTTCCCGCCCTTGCGGCCTCAACGCCGGCATTAAGTGCAAGCAAATTGGTCTGGAGCGCAATTTCATCAATCAAAACAATTATGTTCCCGATTTCAGCGGCAGATTGCTCAATTGTCTTCATAGCGCTGATTGCATTCAGCACGACGCGGCCCGACTCTTCCGTACAAACCTTCGCTTCGGCGACCAGATTCCTGGTCTCAAGGCTGCGCGCGGATGTCTGAGCCACAGTAATTGAAAGCTGCTCAAATGCAGCAGACGTCTCTTCAAGAGCCGCCGCCTGTTGCTCGGTACGCTTGGCTAGATTATCCGAAGCCGACCGCATCTCATTGCCGTTGTCGTAGATCGCCTGCGTGGTTTCAAAAAACTGCACGAGCATAGCCTGAAGAGCCGCCAGCGCATTGTTAAAATCAAACCTAAGAGGTTCGAAATCAGCTGCGAACGGATCATCGATGGTACATTGAATGTCGCATTCCGCGAGCCTTGAAAGGCCTGCCCCTAAAGTTCGAACAACATGAGACAGGGCTTCTGCCTGATTCGACATTTCAGATGCGCGGCGCTCCTGTTCCTCTAGCAAGTTGCTACGCATTTCTTCGGCTTCTATGCGGAAGCGCTGGCGCTCCAGCGCTGCTTGGAGGAACACTTCTACTGAATGAGAGATTTTGCCAATCTCGTCCGAGCGATCGGAAAAAGGCACTTCTTTGGTCAGGTCACCGCCGGCAAGATGAGTCATGTATGCGGATACATCTTTTAACGGAGTGATTGCTCGACGACGAAAGTACAAGATGCCTGATAAGAATAGCAACACAGACCCTGCGCCACCGGCGAGCGCTATCTGCTGAAGACCTGCCGACGTCATTGCGGCCTGCGCTTCTTCCTCAGCAAGGTGATCGTTCGCCATCGTGACAAGTTCGCGTACTGCCACATCATGCGCCCAGAACGTTTTGCCCAAATCCTTTACGGCGAAGTTGATGTCCCGAGGACTTTGCCCTTTCAATGCATGCAGGAAAGGCCCATCATAAGCTTGCCAAAATGCGTCGCCCTTTTCCAATACGTCGTGCGTTAGCTTGCGCTTAAGGGTACCAGGAAGTGCGGAGTTGCGCCAATACTCCCGTCGAGACTGGTAATCCATTTGCAGTTTCTGGATCTTCCTCCTTGCCTGTTGCACCTGGTCCGGATCAAGGGCCGCTTCAGTCGCAAGCATATATGCTTCAACCAAGTAAAGCGGCGGAGGCAGGACATCTGCAACGAGATCTTTGCCGTCGATGATACTCTTGTAAACTGGGCCGCCGACTTTCAACTGAGCCAAGGCGAAAGTCTGCAACGTGATGGAGGTGATTATCCCACAAGTGACAACCATTGCAAAGACTAACAAAAGTTGCGCGATAGTGATCCTAGACATCTTGCTCCCACGCACTACAGTTATCTGCGAAATAGACATTTAAAGCAACCTAATGCTTAGAAACGCATCACTTTTTGCGGCGTTAAAATGAGAGTAATTGTTCCGAAGCGCTTATACTTAGATGTTGCTATAACCGCTCCGGAGCAATTCACCTAGCTCTAGAACGCAATGTCCCACCGAAGCCAAGCAGACGTCCCTTGACTTCGATTTTCTGCGCCAAATTCAGTCATTATGTGCCCATAGAACTCACCATAAGCAGTCAAATAGCGTGCGCCGATTCCTACAGCGCCGACCTTACCTCTGTAACCGTTCGACCAACTTTGGAATTCTTCATTGGCCACCTCGTCTGAAAGCTCGTCGTCAGATAATTGTTGATAAAAATATCCAGTCACACCGAGTTCGAAGTTTTCAGTCAGGCTGTACCCCAACGCAACATCCACGCCCAGTTCATCACCGCTTCTGTAGTCGGAGCCAGACGGGTTGGCAAAAGACTTTATTGGATCTCGATTATACCCGCCAGTAATGTAACTAAAAGTTGCAGTAAACTCGATTCCCGTTGGGTCAATGTAACTTATCGAGAGTTGCGGCTGGTACTGCCAAGTATTACGGCCGATGTTTAACTCTTTGGCTGGATCGTATTCTCCAGTAGGCAAGATCATACCCTGCGCAAGCGCAACATGTAAATCGCCCACATTCCAACCCACGATTATTGGTTGCAAGTTTGTGTCGGCCAGTCCGTATGCCTCACTCACATTACCTTCGGCGCTTTGCCGAATGCTAGCAAGCGCCAATTGAGCCCCCACGGCAAATGTCAAATCACCAAGCTGCTCGGGCAAAACATAAAGAAACTGGTTGTACTGCACCCAAGCATCGACGCTAAAGTCAGAAAAAATGCTCTCGCCGTTGGGACCGTTGAAGCGTTCGGCGTTGTAGTAGTTAATGAATGAACTGTAGTAAAAACCCGGCTCCGGAAAATCCGGAGTCCGAAAAGTGGTCAATCCCAACGACATATTGCTACTTGCACCTTCAGCTGCAGCAGCTATCCCGTACGACCCTACCATGAATGTGGCAGAAATTGCTGCGAGGCAGCTTAGTTTTATTGCCATAGTCCCCTCCAAAATCTTCTCGGTATCAGCATTGTCCCTAGCCCAACATGACGAATGTGACGACCGTCTAGTCTGGGAAAAGCATAGCAGATAAAGCAGAGCATCGCTCGGGTTTGGGCCGAAGTCAAGATGTAAGGGCTACTCCCCTTGTAGATGGATGGTTGGGAATGGAATACGGCCGCTACCGCGACATCGCGTTAAGGTGTTGCTTACTCCTGCTGGCTTCTTGAACGTCGAGCTAGGTCGTGTTGACAAAGTGGATTCCCAAATCAGCGGAAGCGTGATTCAAGACTGCTTTTTGGAGGCAGTTTTGGCTCGCGGCGACCTGACGGATATGGAATGGCGGATCATCGAGGGGCTGTTGCCCACTGAACGTGGCAGGAAGTCTCGGCCCGCGCACGATAATCGGCGGTATCTGAACGGCATGCGGCATGTTCTGCGGGTCGGTTGCCCTTGGCGCGACATGCATGAACGCTACGGAAAGTGGAATTCCGTGTATGTGCGCTTCCGCCGTTGGGCCGAACAAGGCGTTTGGGACGCCCTCCTTGAGACCCTCGTCGAACTGGGGCTGACGGATGATTGGCAGCACATGATCGACAGCACCACGGTTCGCAGCCACTCTCAGGCTGCGGGCGCTAAAGGGGGACTTATCAGGAGGCTTTTGGTCGATCACGCGGCGGCTTTACGACGAAAATCCACGCCAGAGCAGACGGTCAGGGACGCCCTCTTGGCTTCGTCCTGACAGGCGGCGAGGCTTCGGACTACAATGCCGTTCCGGACCTGCTGGCGATACCACTGGGCAAGCCGAGACTGTTCCTTGCCGACAAAGGATATGACGGCAACTTCCTGCGCGAGGAACTCCTGATCCATGGGATCAGGCCGGTCATTTCGCCGAAGGCCAACCGGAAGAATCCGCCTGCCTGCGACTTCCGGGCCTATAAGGATCGGAACCGTATCGAGCGGATGTTCAACCGCCTCAAACAGTTCCGTCGCGTTCCGACCCGATACGACAAGACGCGAAAATCCTTCTCAGCATTCCTTGCCCTGGCCGCCGCAAAGATATGGCTGCCATACTTTGTCAACAGGACCTAGAGCGTTTGCAAACCGCGAATAGTTGCTACGTATAGTGTCACTATTCCATCAAGATGTTGATCGCGCGTATCTTCGTCGCAGTTTAACATCACGGTCAGATTACCCAGCATTGCCTCAAGCATCACAGACGTCAGAAGTTGCACCCGGCTATCGGATAGATTTGGGGCGACCCATCTCAGGTAAGGTTCAAGTAGCTTTGCGTTTGCTGCGGTGTCCTCCACGTCTAATTGCCGGAGATCTGGCCTCGAGCGCAAGCAATCCCATAGCGTGGCGGACAAAGGTTCCTGAAACAGATAAGCTGCCACGTTACGAATTAGAGTGGCGCAGGTATCAGGTCGCAAATCGATTGGCAGTGAGGGATCGATAGCTCCAGCAAGTTCTACGGACAGAAGCTGACGGATTCCTTCTAAATGCTTAGTTGCCAATGCGACCAACACACTCGCGCTCGAAGGAAAGTAATGATACAAGGAAGCAATGGGAACCTCCGAGCGCCGCGCGAGTTCTCGCATCCTCAATCCATCAATCCCTGATTCAGCTACCATGGCTTCAGCTGTAGCTATGATATCCTGCAACCGCTCGCGGCTTCTCGCCTGCTGCGCTGCGCTGCGTGGCTTCAGTTTGTTTCGGCTGTCATCTCCGAGGTACGAGTCGGCGCCCATCACAAGCTCTTTCTAAAGGTTAAATCTAAAGGTTAATGAACGCCAGATATTGACACACCACAGAAATCGATCAATGCTCGTTATTGGTTGATGTGCGCCTATGAAAAATACAATCACATTGGTCGAACATCAATCTGAGAACTTTGTTCAAACCAAAACAGGAGTCAACACACCTACGGTTTTGAAGGATGGTTGCGGTCACTGCGCAATTGGCGCGACTGGCGTGAGGTGACGTTAACAAAGTTCACTAAACCCAACGCGCGTCTAACATCACAAGACCTTCACCAACTGCAATGGGAGTTCATGCAGCGACCTCCAACATGTAATCAGAGGCACCAGTTGCCGTGTTGTCCGATAAGTCTCCTATAGACGGGGCTTGTCCAGCCGAAAGGCGTGCTTTGCCAATCGCGAGCGCAGCGTTCAAGGTTTGAAATGCCGTTACCGGAATAGGACCGCACATCTGACTAGGTTGGATTGAAGCCTTTCATCACCCGGAACGCACAATTGTGCAAATAGCATAGCAAGCTAGTACTACAGTTGCGTTTGCATCAAAATCATGATTCACTTTCGGCGTTTGACGGGAGGGAATTCGATGCCTGTTGCGGCTTGGTCTGGATCGGTGGTGGCGTGGCAGCAAGAGCTTGATGGATTGAAGCAGCTGCTAGGTCCGGTCTTTTCTCGCCGTGAACTGCGGGCGTCTGCCGGCGCCTTTCTGGATGGTTTGCTGTCTGGGGTGGAGCGCAAGACTGGCTGGTTGATGGCTGAACAGGCGGGACTGGAAACCCCCTATCGGATGCAATCATTATTGGGTCGCAGCCAATGGGATGCTGATGCGTTGCGCGACGTTGTCCGCAGGTATGCCATAGAGGCGCTTGGAGATGCCGACGGCGTTCTTGTGGTTGACGAAACAGGGTTCCTTAAAAAGGGCACGCATTCTGTCGGTGTGGCGCGACAATACTCCGGCACGGCTGGACGTATTGAGAACTGCCAGATCGGGGTCTTTCTTGCCTATGCAAGCCGCTATGGCCAGACCCTGATTGATCGCCAGCTTTATCTGCCCAAAGACTGGAGCGAGAATGAAGGGCGTCGTGCTGCGGCTCACATCCCCGAACATCAAGCCTTTGCCACCAAGCCGACCATCGCAGCCAAGCTCATTGCCGATGCGCTCGATGCTGGCGTACCCTGCGCCTGGGTCTTGGCCGACGCACTCTATGGATCAGATTCCAAACTGCGTCGAATGCTGGAAAGTCGCGGCCAACCCTATTGTCTGGCGGTGCGCTCTAACCATTGCCTGCGATTTGTCCGTGGTGGACACTTGGAGCAAACCGATCCGGAGACAATGGCTTCGGAGTTGGCAGCCGAGGCCTGGTCAAGTCATGCTGCCGGAGAAGGTGCCAAGGGGCTTCGGCTCTATGATTGGGCTCGCATCCCACTGAGCTCTCGTCCCGATGGGCAATGGGAGCGCTGGCTTCTTATCCGTCGCAGCCGCCGCGACCCTGACGGACGCGCCTATTACTTTGTCTTCGCGCCTGTCGGAACGGAGCTCAGCGAACTGGCAGGTGCCGCAGGATTGCGGTGGACGGTAGAGGAATGCTTTCAACGCGCTAAAGACGACCTCGGCCTTGATCATTGCGAAGCGCGGTCCTGGCACGGTTGGAACCGACATATGACGCTTGTCATGGCTGCCGCAGCGTTCCTGGCCAGGCTCGGTGCAGATCTGCGCCGAGCGGCTACTGGCAAACCGAACGAAAGGAGTCCAAATCCTCCAATTGCCGCCTGACCCGGACCCTCGCGTTGATGCCGACTGTCGCCGAGATCCGCTACCTGATCATGCGTATACTCCGGCCACCTTCGATCAAACTGCGCTACATTCTCGCATGGTCACTATGGCGACGAACCCATCAGGCTTCCGCAATCAATGCGCACTACAAAAGACAACAGCAAACGCAACTGTAGTATTAGCGAAAGTAGACTTGGCGGGTTTAACGATTGGCGTGTGCCTACGATCCGCGAACTCTTTTCCCTGATCGATTACCGTGGCGGCTACACTGGCGATCCCACTACGTCACGCCCTTATATTGATACCTCGGTCTTCGACTTCGCCTACGGGCATGGGACAGGATTAGGAAACGCTGCAGCCGGAGCGCGACCCATTGATGTTCAGGAGTGGAGTTCCACCAAGTACACAGGCCGGACCATGGGTAATGATGCAACAGTATTCGGTGTAAACTTCGCGGATGGTCGAATTAAGGGCTATCCATTGATGGATCCTGCAAATCAGATGCGAACGCCACACCGTCTTGCAGTTCGCCTTGTGCGGGGCCCTGCATACGGTTTGAACGAGTTTAGCGTAAGGGGAGACTTGGTCGTCGACAATGCCACAGGCTTAACTTGGACCCGCAGAGATGCGGGGCAGCCTTTGAGCTGGCGAGATGCGCTTGCATACTGTGGCCAATTGCAGCTAGACGGCCGCAGCGACTGGAGACTTCCAAACGCAAAGGAACTCCATTCGGTAATAGACTACACTCGAATTCCGGCAATCGATCCTCAGTTTTACCTCAGTGACGAGAATGGTTATCTATGGTCTTCGACATCGCACTTGGAAGCCCCTCCGCCAGCAACAGAGCAGAACCGTGCGTTCAGCTACCGTGGCGAATTGGCGGTTTATGCTGCTGTCGGCCCAGCTCTTGGCTACATGGAGGTGCCCCCCGGTTCGGGCAACAAACAATGGCTAGACGCACATGGTGCAGGTGCCGTGCGAAGCGATCCAAAGACTGCAAAACCCGGACAGTTTCCCGAGGGCTTCGGTCCGCAGGGTGACGATATCCGCGGTTTCAACCTTGTGTTATGCGTTCGGAACAGGGACTGAGAGTGTTTTTTTCCAGACTGTGTGTCGACTGATAAGATATCAATCTTGAGGTACCGTCACGTTGTTTGACTGAAGCGTGATTGAACACTTTCCGTCGGGCGTTGATGTCGGACAAACGTTATCGCTCTCGGCCCCAGCGGCACGGGCAAGACCCATGTTGCGCTCGGTCTCGGCCTGGCCGCCTGCCAGAAGGGCCTGTCCGTCGGGTTTACGACGGCCGCGGCCCTGGTCAGCGAGATGATCGAGGCGCGAGACGAGCGGCGGCTCATCCGGTTCCAGAAACAAATGACCGCCTATAACCTGCTGATCATTGATGAACTGGGCTTCGTGCCGCTCTCCAAGACCGGCGCGGAATTGCTGTTCGAGCTGATCTCGCAACGATACGAGCGAGGCGCGACCCTGATCACCAGCAATCTTCCGTTTGACGAATGGACGGAAACTCTGGGGTCAGAGCGCCTGACCGGCGCGCTGCTCGACCGTATCACACACCATGTCAACATCCTTGAGATGAACGGCGACAGCTATCGCCTCGCCCAAAGCCGCGCCCGAAAGGCCGGCTGAAACCCCTCAAAAAATCGCAACGCGCGCATGAGACCACCGCTCGGGCTACGCCCTCCCGGCGGTC
>LFEF01010244.1_pt1 | contig 11733 bp, 14 predicted proteins | sample 619371 | NCBI WGS metagenome assembly LFEF01 (sample SAMN03014291, study PRJNA259931) | freshwater metagenome | biome: lake; feature: waterbloom | place: China: Taihu Lake | collected 2006-08 | depth 0 m m
CGCAGCTTCGGCTGCGGGGCTTTTTTTGTGTTTGCGAGAAAGTCCAGACTTGGACATTCCCAGCCCTGAGATCGATGGCTATGGTGCGCTGAAATCACGGGAAACCACAATGCGCGCCAAACAGCTCCTCATCTGCCTTGCCTTCACCCTCGCTGCAACATCCAGCCTCTCTGCCAAGGAAAATCGCTGCGGCTGGATCCAGAATCCCACGCCTGGAAACTACTGGCTCGATGATGGCGAAGGTTCATGGATGCTGGTGACACAAGGCTCCGACATCGAGCCGCTCGGCATGGAAAATATGCCCGATTTCACCACGGGGGATTTCGTCCAGACGAACGGCTACTACGGCTATGCCTGCGGCTGTATCGAGGCTGAGACCGAGCGCAGCACCGCTTTCGGCGACGCATTTCTTGGCAGGATTTCCGCGATTTACGCCGTGAAGCAGCTGCCAATCAGCCAATGCCGTGCCGACAAGGCCCTGCCCTCGCCGGAATAGTCAACGCGCGTAGTCGACGGGCACGGAAAGCCCCTGCTTGAGAATTTCCATCGAGATCGACGCCGAGACATCGAACAGTTCGACGCGCTTCACCAGGCGGCGATAGACGACGTCGTAATGCTCGACGCGCGGCAGCACCAGCTTGAGGATATAGTCGTAATGCCCCGTCAAACGATGGGCTTCGACAATCTCCGAGATATCGCTGATCGCGCGACGAAATTCCTCGATCCAGTCGTCGGCATGATGGGCGGTCTTCACCAGGGCATAGACCGTGGTCGGCACCCCGATTTTCTCGCGATCGAGGACGACGATGCGACGGGCGATATAACCCTGTTCCTCCAGCTTCTGGATCCGCCGCGAGCAGGCGGACGTTGACAAGGCGACCCGCTCGGCGAGATCCGCAACCGCGATGCTCGCATCCTGCTGCAACAGATCGAGAATCTTCCTGTCTCTTTCGTCGATCACGCCACATCTCCTTGTTCAATAGCTCGGAATACGCAAAAAATCTGCGCATATTTCTCATATCGCGCCAACTGAGATGCGCCAAGCCCTATTCTCGATCCGATCATTGCAACCCAATCGCGCCGAATGCGCGTCATGATCTTCGCATCAAACGACGGAGACGAGACATGAAGACGATTGGCCTGATTGGCGGGATGAGTTTCGAGAGTTCGGCGGTCTATTACCGCCAGGTCAACGAGGCCGTACGCGCCCGCCTCGGCGGTCTGGCTTCGGCCGAAGTCCTGATGCACTCGGTCAATTTCGAAGAGATCGTCGCCCTGCAGAAGGCCGGCCGCTGGGATATCGCCGCCAAGCGGCTGGGCGATGTTGCCTCGGGCCTTGAAAAGGCGGGCGCCGCCTGTGTTCTCATCTGCACCAACACCATGCATATGGTCGCTGATGAGGTGGAGGCGCAACTGAGCGTACCGCTGGTCAACATCATCGACGAAACCGCCCGCGCCCTGAAGGCTGGCGGTGCCAAGCGCCCGTTGCTGCTCGCGACCCGCTACACCATGGAACAGCCCTTTTACGCCGAGCGCATGAAACGCCATGGCATCGAGATCATGGTGCCGGACGAAGCAGGACGGACCGCGACCCATGACATCATTTTCGACGAACTCTGCGCCGGCCGTATCCTCGAGCCGTCTCGTGAGCGGCTTCTCAAGATCATCGAGCAGGCTAAGGCCGAGGGCGCCGACAGCGTGATCCTCGGATGCACCGAGATCTGCCTCATCCTCGATCCCGCAGATCTTCCGCTCGAAGGCTACGATTCCACCACGATCCACGCCGAGGCAGCTGTCGAATTCGCCCTTGCCGACAAGAACGAGATGCGCGCTGCCTGAGCGGGCAGCCTTGGGTCAGATCTTCTGACCACAGGCACGGCAGAAGCGTCTCACCGTTTCTGCCATGCCATATTCCAGCGCGTCGGCGGTCAGGCCGTGACCGATCGAGACTTCTGCGAGATGCGGGATCCGCTTTACCAGCATCGGCAGGTTGGCGACCGTCAGGTCGTGGCCGGCATTCACCTCGAGCCCCATCGCCTTCGCAGCATCGGCAGTCCGGCCCAACAACCCGACCTGGCGAACCGCTTCTTCCGGATCGTTGTAGCAGCCGCCATACGGGCCCGTGTAAAGCTCGACCCGTTCGGCACCGGTCGCCTTGGCCAGAGCCATCGGCTCGGCCTCACCATCGCCATCGACGAAGAGCGAGACGCGCATGCCCTTGCTCCGAAGCCGCGACACGACGCCCTTCAGAAATTCCTGGTGGCGGACGAGGTCCCAGCCATGGTCCGAGGTCGCCTGGGACGGATCATCCGGCACAAGTGTAACCTGTTCCGGTTCGGTCGCCTCGCACAGCGCCAGGAAATCCTCACTCGGATATCCCTCGATGTTGAATTCGGCAGCAGGAAATTCGTCGTCGATCAGGGCCCTCAGCACCGGCAGATCACTGAAACGGATATGGCGCTGGTCCGGGCGTGGATGCACCGTCAGCCCGCTGGCACCGGCCTTCAAGGCGATCCGGCCAAGACCGGCCACATCGGGCCAAGGCAGGTCACGGCGATTGCGAAGCATGGCGATGGCATTGAGATTGACGGAGAGCTTGGCAGGCATGACGGCATGATCCAGCGATGGAGAGTTTCGCGGGCATCCATACGTCATCGCGCGAACGAAGGCCAACGAGAATCGCGAATGCTCCGATGCGCGAAATTGATGAATAGCAACAGCGTTCACCACCTAGACTTTGGGGTATTGACCCCACTCCCCCATGGCTTAGTCAGAAGCAGATTGTGACGGATCGCACACTTGAGCACGGCATGCGCCAATGTGGTGTGCGGCACCGCTGACGTCTGGGAGCAAGAATATTGACGGATGCCAGGATCGATGGCCAGGAGGTCACGGACGCCCTGCAGCGGGTTTTGTCCAGTCGTACCTTCGCCCGCTCGGAGCGTCTGCGGGCCTTCCTCAAATTCATTGTCGAGATGGAGCAGGTCGGCCTCGCCCATCAGCTCAAGGGATATACGATCGGCATCGACGTCTTTAGCCGAGGCGACGGCTTCGATCCCGGAACGGATCCCCTGGTGCGCGTGCAGGCAGGCAAGCTCCGGAAACTCCTGAACCAATTCTATTCCAGCGAAGGTCGCGACGAGCCGCTTCGCATCCGGATACCCACCGGCGGTTATGTCCCCATTTACGAGAGGCCCGCAGACGATAGGCGGCGGTCGCAGGACGATAGCGGTTTTGATGCCGGCAAGACCCGGTCTGCACAGCACGTGGAAAACAGTGTCGGCAAGGGCAGCAAGGCCCTGCCTAGATTGTTCATCCGTCAACCGGATCCTGCCGATCACCTGGCATCCGTCTTTGTCAACGCCACCCGCCTCTGGAGCAACCGGCTATGGGCCGTCGCGATCGCCGGTGCTGACGACAAGCCGACGTTGGAAGGCGGAGCTGCCCACCCCCTGCATTTCGAATTGCGGGCGGAAGCACTGGGAACGACAGCCATCAAGCTCGGCCTTCGCCATCTCCTATCGGACAGAGACGTTCCCGTCGGCACCAGCATTTACGAGACGTCCGGTGACATCCTCGATCTCGGCATGATCGCCAATCAGTTTGCAGCAGCAAGCCTGACGATCCCCGGCGCCATCTACCGTTTCTGCAATGCCAACGCCCTGTCGACCGGACAGATGAAGTGCCTCGAAGCGACCTACCGCTACACACTCGAGCTCACCGAGGCTGCCTATGTCAGCGCTCGCCGCTGCCAGCAGCAATGGGCCGGCCTTGGCCCGGGCAGCGAGGTCATCACCGAAATCACCAAGCTGATCAGCCTCTCGGCGCTCGCCCGCTAATCGATAGCCGCAGGCTCACCATCGGTGACAGGCAGCACCGAAATTTTATTTTATGTATCTCGAATATACTATGCGCTCCTGTTCAGGCGGAGATTCGAAAACTGGAGGCAGACAAGGCACAGGAGCATCAAAACGGCGGACCATCGGCTTGAGCAGACGCGTCGACACTGAACATGGAGGGGGAACATGTCGAACGGAACACACCATCTGCAACCGATCACCACCACACCCGGCCAGACCGGAATGGATATGATCTTTCCCGACATCGTCCTGCTGAAGGAGCCACCGAAAGACCCCGTGGCGATCGCGGACATGGCGGAATTCTTTGGGGTAACCCACAGAACACTGCACTTCTACGAGGAAAAGGGGCTGATCAAGGCCCAGCGCATCGGCCTGATGCGTGTCTATGGTCGCAACGAAGTGGCCCGCATGGCACTCATCAACATCTGCCGCGAAGTCGGCATGCCGATCTCGGTCATCCAGGATCTCTTCGACACACTCTCGACGGCGACATCGAAAAGCGAGGCAAATCTGATCCTGGAGGAAACGCTGATTGCCCGGCGCCGTGAGCTGGCGGCCAATCTTTCGACGGTCCATCGCCAGCTCCAGCAGCTGAACATCTTGCTGGAGCATGAGGAAACACAGGCAAAGCGGACATCGACGGAGCAGAAGGGACCAAGTCTGACCGAGATGGAGGCCCGCTGCCTGCAGTTGATGGCCGAAGGCTACACGCCGATCCGGATCGCACGGACACTGGAGCTAAAGATGGACGAAGTTGCCGCCGTCGAAGCGAGCATCGTCGGCAAACTCGATGCCCAGAACCGCTTCCAGGCGGTCGCGAAAGCCGTTCTCCTCGGGATGGTGGCAAACTGAGACCCCTTGCCGGATAGGGTTGCCGATCATCAATTATGGAGGATGTTTAACGGGACAGGGCGACAGACCAGGATTAGGAGCAAGGCGATGTCAACGACTGAGGCCTTCTCCATCATGCCGAATCTCCTGTCCCGCTATGCCACGCCTTTCACCACAGGCCTGTTCCTGATCTCACTTATCTCGGGGATCGCGCTCTTCTTTCACGTCGGGACGGCCGCTTTCCGCGAAATGCATGAATGGCTGAGTATGGTGCTGATCCTGCCATTCGTCCTGCATGTCTGGAAAAACTGGCGACCGTTTCTCGCCTATTTCAAGCGCCTGCCCATGGCGCTGTCGCTCGGCCTCTGTCTGGTCGCCGGCCTTGTCTTTGCCTGGCCGGCCATGACGGGCTCGGCAAGCAGCGCAGGCGGCAATCCGGCCTTTGCTATGGTCAACGTGGTCGCAGCGGGCACGCCGGGTCAGGTTGCCCCACTGCTCGGGAAAACAGAAGCGGAAGTCGTCGACGCGTTGAAGCAGGGCGGCTTTACGGCAGCGGATGGCGCCAAGCCGCGGACCGAAATCGCGACGGCCTCTGGCAAGGACACGATGGAACTGATGGCTGCGCTGACCGCCCTCAAGGCGAAGTGAGCTTTGTCACGAGCGCTCACCTGACGATGGTGAGCGTCTCCGCGGCGCGAGTGACGGCGGTATAGAGCCAGCGCTCGCGCGTATCCCGGAACGCCCAGCTCTCGTCAAACAACACCACGTTGTTCCACTGCGAACCCTGAGCCTTGTGTACGGTCAGCGCATAGCCGTAATCGAACTCGTCGTAACGCTTGCGCGTCGACCACGGCACTTCGGTCTCGATGTCCTCGAAGGCTGCCTTCAGAAGCTTGATCTTCGCCGCCCCGCGATCCATGTCGTCGTCTTCGGGCTTGATCAGGAGATTGATGCCGGGCTTCACCGTCTCGCGCGACGAGGTCATGACCTGCCACAGCGAGCCGTTGAGCAGGCCCTTCACCTGGTCGTTCCTGAGGCATACCAGCTTGTCGCCGGCCTGCGGATAGTCGGCGGTAAAGCCTTTCAGCTCCCTGAGGCGCATGTTGTAGCGCCGCCGCGTCTTGTTGGTGCCGACGAGCACCTGATCGGCCCCGAGCACGAGATCCTGCGTCACCTCGTTCTTCGAGATCACCCGGGCTGTCGTGCCGTAGTCGCCATACATGATCTCCTTGCCCTCACGGATATGCATGGCAAGTTGGATGATCGGATTGTCGCGCGCCTGGCGATGGATCTCGGTGAGAAGATAGTCCGGCTCCTGGTCGGTGAAAAAGCCGCCGCCGGAGACAGGCGGAAGCTGTCCGGGATCGCCGAGCACCAGGATCGGTGTTCCGAAGCTCATCAGGTCGCGGCCGAGCGCCTCGTCGACCATCGAGCATTCGTCGATGACGATCAGTGCCGCCTTGGCGACCGGGCTCTGGCGGTTGATCGAGAACATCGGCGCAATCGAGGTCTTGCCGGTCTCCTCGTCCTCCACCGCCTCTTCACCGCGCGGGCGGTAGATCAGCGAATGGATGGTCTTGGCATTGGAGGCCCCGCGCGAGCGCAAGACCTGCGCCGCCTTGCCTGTAAAGGCCGCAAATAGCACGTCGCCGTCGACATGTTCGGCAAAGTGCTTGGCGAGCGTCGTCTTGCCCGTACCCGCATAGCCGAACAGCCGGAAGACGGGGGATTTCCCCTCCTTCAGCCATTTCGAAACGGCCTTGAGGGCCTCGTCTTGCTGGGGCGCGAATTGCATGGCCTAGGTCATGCGCGGATTCGTAGGCCCGATGCAAGGCCAAAGCCCGCAAAATCAGAACAAATCGTGGACATCAGGTCCTGAGCGGGTCGTTTGAAAGCTCGATCGGCGCACCATGCGGCGTCGCCTCCGCCGCCCGCTGCCAGCTTTCGCGCAAGGCCTCGACGGTGTCGCGATCAGCCAGCCCCTTGCGTTCCAGCAGTCCTGCCAGCGCAGAAACCCAGGCATCGAAATAGTCGGATCCGTCCGCCGCCCGCTCCGGGCGATGCACTTCGGCGGACAGGCTCTCCGCCCATTCCGTCCAGCTGAACACGCCGCGCGCATGCAGATGCACGGTCATGGCGAAGGCCTGCGCCTGCCAGGGTTCGGCAAAGACGGGCGCTCCTTCGGGCGAGCGCGGCAGGCTCGGCGATGCCGTAAGATCGGTCACCGTGTCACACACGCTCAAGATAGCTCTCCCAGGCATCGATTGAGACGGTCAGCGTCGGATCGGCACCCTCGCCCCAGATCTCGTCTCCCGTGAACACGACCGTATAGACCCATTGCGGGTTTTCACCTCGCCCATGGGCGTTATCATCAGGGAAAACAAAACCGCCCTGCACGGCCTCCACGACACCCGTCTTCGCCCGAGCATAGCGGGGCAGCCGTGTATGGCCGGCCGGATGGAAGTTCCTCGTGCGCACACGGTCACCGACGACAAACTTCGGCTCGGTCTCGACGGGACGGTCGCAAGGCCCGCCTCGGGCCAGCACGCCTTCCACCATGTCCGCCTTCAACACGCGCTTCGGTGCGCGCCCCTGCTCCAGGTGCCGGCCCTGTGCCAGTTCCTCAGCGGTGGCAAAACCATGCCGCTCAAGCAGCATGTCGATACCGCGGATCCAGACCTCGTAATAGCTTGCCGCCAGATAGCTGGCAGGCGGAATATTCTCGCGCGCATGGCGGCTCTCGTCGATCGACCAAGCGCCGAAAGCCCCGCAGGAGAGCGTGATCCCGAGCGCCCGCTTTTCCCAGTCGGCATGAAAGCAAGGTTCGTCCTTCTCCGGCGCGACCGGACCGAAGCCCATCTGCCCGCCGAGATCATGCGGCCCGTTCATCGCGAACCCTCCGGAGCAAGCGCCAGACCGGTACCGATCATCGAATCGCGCGTCACGAGATCGGCGAGCGCCTCTTCGTCGAGCGCCTCGGCTCCGGCGGGACGTAAGGGCACGACGAGATAGCGCAGTTCCGCCGTCGAATCCCAGACGCGGATCCGCATCTCCTCCGGCAGGCTCACCCCGAATTCGGCCAGCACCCCGCGCGGATCGATCACCGCCCGCGATCGATAGGCCGACGCCTTGTACCAGACCGGCGGCAAACCGAGCACCGACCACGGGTAACAAGAGCACAGCGTGCAGACGACGAGATTGTGGGTGTCGGGCGTATTGAAGACGGCGCGCATATGCTCGCCCTGCCGCCCGGTATATCCGAGGCTTGCGATCGCTTCGGTCGCATCCCGCCTCAGCCAGTCGGCGAATGTGGGATCGGCCCAGGCCTTGGCCACGACGCGCGCGCCATTTCTTGGGCCCACCTTCGTCTCATAGGTCTCGACGATCGCATCGATTGCCGCCGGATCGATCAGACCCTTTTCGGTCAGCAGCGTTTCGAGCGCCTTCACCCGCGCCTGCATGTCCGAATACTGGTTGTCGTGGTGGTGATCATGACCATGGTGATGGTGATGATCGTCGTGGTGATGGCCGGACATCGGAAATTCCTGTTTCAGCGTTATTTCAGCATGGGCCAGAGGCTGAGCACGAGCAGCACAGCCATGGTGATATTGAACCATTTGAGCCGGACCGGCACCGACAGCCACTCCCTGAGCGCCGAACCGAAACCTGCCCAGGTCGAGACACTCGGCACGTTCACGGCAGCAAACACCAGCGCGACGATCGCGACCGTCAGAGCATACTGCTCCGGATTAGGATAGACCGCCATGGCCGTCACCGCCATGACCCAGGCCTTCGGATTGACCCATTGAAAGGCGGCAGCTCCCAGGAAGGTCATCGGTCGCGCCTTCGCCTCCCCCTCGCCCATCGAACGAGACGAACCGATCTTCCAGGCGATCCACAGGAGATAAAGACCGCCTGCGACCTTGAGCGCGATGAAGGCCGGCGGATAGGCATGCAGCACCGCGCCAAGCCCCATGCCGACACCGATCAGAAGGGAGAGAAACCCGGCACCGATGCCGAGCATATGCGGCACCGTCCGCCGGAAGCCGAAATTCACGCCCGACGCGAAAAGCATCATGTTGTTCGGCCCCGGCGTGATCGAGGTCGCAAAGGCAAACAGGACGAGCGCAAGAAGCGTATCGACCGACATGTGTATTCCTCCCGGATTTTTATGTCAGCCTAGCTGTCCTTTGGACCAATGCCATCCGCATTCTTGTTATGGTGACACGAAGGCAACAGCGCTTTGTCCTTGCCTCGAGGGACCGCCTCGCTATCCTTCGCGCGTCCCGCCTCAAGGAGGATCACCATGCATGACGCCATCCCCACTGTCACCCTGCCGGGCGGCGCGGAGATCCCGACGCTCGGCTTCGGCACCTGGATGATGGGCGAAACGAAATCCGAGGCCAAGGCGGAAGTCGATGCCGTCAGGCTGGCGCTCGATCTCGGCATGACAGTGATCGACACCGCCGAGATGTATGGCGATGGCGGTGCCGAACGCATCGTCGGCGAAGCGCTGAAGGATCGGCGCGAAGACGCTTTTCTCGTCTCCAAGGTCCTGCCCTGGAATGCCAGCTACGACGGCACGATCAAGGCCTGCCATGCCAGCCTCGACCGGCTGGGGACCGACCATCTCGATCTCTATCTCCTGCACTGGCGCGGTGAACACCCGCTCGAAGACACGGTCGCGGCGATGGAAGAGCTGAAAGCTGCGGGTAGAATTCGCGCCTGGGGCGTCTCGAATTTTGACCTCGACGACATGGAGGAGCTGTTCTCCGTGGCCGATGGCGAAAACTGCGCCGTCAATCAGGTCCTCTACAATCTCTCCCGCCGCGGCATCGAATTCGATCTCCTGCCCTGGTGCCAGGAGCACGGCATCCCGATCATGGCCTATTCACCGATCGAACAGGGCCGCATCCTGCACCACCCCGAACTCATTCACATCGCCAAGGCCTATCAGGCGACCCCGGCACAGGTTGCCCTAGCCTTCCTGCTGGAGCGTGACGGCGTCATCCCGATCCCAAAAACCTCGAACATTCGCCGCCTGCACGAGAATCGTGACGCGGTGGATCTCGAAATCTCCGACGAGGACTGGGCCCGCCTTGACGCAGCCTTCCCGCCACCGGCGCGCAAAACGCCGCTGGAAATGATCTGATCTCGACCGGCACGGCGGAAAGTGAACGCATGACCATCCTTGTCCTCGGCGCGACCGGCTTCATCGGCCAGCAGGTTCTGCTGACGCTCAGCCAAGCCGGCCACCCGGTCACCGGCCTTGGCCGCGACACCAGGCAGGCCAGCGCCCGTGTTCCCGCTGCGACCTGGATCGCCCGCGATCTCCGCACGCTCCGCCAAGCAGCGGACTGGCATCCTCTGCTTGGCGACGTCACCGCCGTGATCAACTGCGCCGGCGCCCTGCAGGACGGGTTGCGCGACGATCTCGTCGCCGTGCAGCGGGACGCCATGCTTGCCCTGCAACAGGCGGCCGCCACGCGCGCAACACCTCCGCTCATCATCCAGATCTCGGCACCCGAAAACCTGGCGAGCGCTGGCACCGCCTTCATGGCAACCAAGCTGGAGGCCGACCGCGCGCTCGCGGCCTCTAGCCTCCCCAATGTCATCCTTCGCCCGACAGTCGTGGTCGGACGAAATGCCTATGGCGGCACCGCCCTGCTCCGCGCCATCGCCTCCTTCCCCGGCGTCCTGCCGCTGGTGGACGCCGAGAGCCCGATGAATGCCGTCCACGTGCACGACGTTGCACAAGCCGTGCTCGACGCCGTCGAGGGCCGCATCGCGCCTGGTTCCGATCTGGTGCTCGCGGGCGAACCGACCCGCAGTGTCGAGGAGATGGCACGCTTTTACCGCCAGTGGCTCGGCCTTGCCGATGCACCCGTCATCCGCTTGCCTTCAGCCGTTGCTCGACCTCTCTCACTTGTCGCCGATCTCGCCGGGCGCCTCGGCTGGCGCTCACCCTTGCGCTCCACCGCGATCCGCATCAGCGGCATCGGCGTGGCACCGGACAAAGCCCGCCCGACCCTGACCGCGCCCGACCCGACGCTGCGGCTGGCAACGGAGCCCGCCGCCGTGCAAGACCTCTGGTTCGCCCGTCTCTACCTGCTGAAGCCATTGATGATCCTGACGCTCTCGCTATTCTGGATCGTCTCCGGTCTGGTGCCGCTCCTTGATCCCGTGACCACGTCGCTGCGCTTCCGCGCCAGCATGTCGGAAGGCACGGCGCTGACAGTCACCATCCTCACGTCCCTGCTCGATATCGCGCTCGGCCTGGCAATCCTCGTCCAGCCCTGGGCAAAACGGGCCATGCTCGGCATGATCGCCGTGTCGCTCGCCTATCTCGCCGGCGGAACGCTGATCGAACCGACCCTCTGGCTCGATCCGCTGGGACCGCTGGTCAAGGTCCTGCCCTCGATCCTCTTGACGATGGCGACGCTGGCCATCCTGGAGGAGCGCTGAGATGCTGGAAGAGGTCCTGCGCTTCGTGCATGTGATCGGGGCCACCGTGCTTTTCGGCACGGGCGCGGGCATCGCCTTCTTCATGCTGCTGGCGCACAGGACTGGCAATCCGACGCATATTGCCCATGTCGCCGGGTCGGTAGTCATCGCCGATACCATCTTCACCGCGACCGCCGCCATCCTGCAGCCGATCACCGGCGCCTGGCTGGCTTACGAAATCGGCTGGCCTTTGATGTCCGGCTGGGTGCTGCTCTCCCTGATCCTCTATGTCGTCGTCGGCCTCTTCTGGCTGCCGGTCGTCTGGATCCAGATCCGGCTGCGCGATCTCGCCCGGGAGGCAGCCGCCGCCGGCACTCCGCTGCCGCCCCGCTATCACAGGCTTTTCCGCATCTGGTTTGCCTGCGGCTTTCCCGCCTTCTTCTCTGTCATGGCCATCCTCTGGCTCATGCTCAACAAGCCCGGGATCCCGATCGGCTTCTAGAGCCGTTCATTTCTAAATGGAATCAGTTCTGTTGGCTGAAACGGTTCCGGATGGTCGCCCGGCTGGCGCGCGTCGTAGCCACAGCATACGGCCAAG
>LFEF01007271.1_pt1 | contig 11723 bp, 9 predicted proteins | sample 619371 | NCBI WGS metagenome assembly LFEF01 (sample SAMN03014291, study PRJNA259931) | freshwater metagenome | biome: lake; feature: waterbloom | place: China: Taihu Lake | collected 2006-08 | depth 0 m m
GTTCAAGCAGCGGCTGGCGCTGGCCTGCGCCATCATGCATGACCCGGCTGTCCTGTTCCTCGACGAGCCGACCTCGGGCGTCGACCCGATCACCCGGCGGGAGTTCTGGTCTCACATCAACGGCGTGGTGGCCAAGGGTGTGACCGTGATGGTCACGACCCACTTCATGGACGAGGCCGAGTACTGCGATCGTATCGGGCTGATCTATCGCGGCCGCATGATCGCCCTTGGCGCGCCCGACGATCTTAGGCGCGAAGCTGCGACGCCTGATGATCGGGATCCCGACATGGAGCAGGCCTTCATCGCCCTGGTCCAGCGTTCGAACCAGGAACGAGGGGCGCGGGCGGCATGAGGCCTTCAACCCGCCGACTGGTCGCACTCTGTCGCAAGGAAACCCTACAGATCCTGCGCGACCCCTCCACGATCCTTATCGCGGCGGTCTTCCCGATCGTTCTGATGTTCCTTTTCGGCTACGGCGTGAACCTCGACACCGGTGCGACACGGATCGGCCTGTCGCTTCAGGACGACGGTGCGGCTGCGCGGCGGTTGGCGGATGCCATTTCCGGTTCGCCCTATCTCGACGTTGTCGCGACGGGTCCCGTCGAAGGACTGGGGCAGGCCCTGGCGGATGAGGACATCCGCGGCTTTGTGGTCATCCCGCAGGCTTTCTCGTCCGAGGCTGCGGCGGGTCGATCGCCACAGGTACAGATCGTCACGGATGGCAGTGTGCCGAACACAGCCGGGTTCGTCGCCAACTATGTCGCCGGCGCGATCGAGCGCTGGAGCGCCTTCGAGGCGAGCGATCGGGGCGCGAGGAGCGGGTCGGCAATCCAGGTGGAGCAGCGTCTCTGGTTCAACCCCTCGGCCATCAGTCGCCAATCCCTTCTGCCGGGCTCGATCGTCATCGTCATGACAACGATCGGCGCGCTACTGACCTCGCTCGTCGTCGCGCGCGAATGGGAGCGTGGGACGATGGAGGGTCTGCTCTCCACCCCGGTCACCCGGGCCGAGCTGATCCTTTCAAAGTTCCTGCCCTATTTCGTGCTCGGCCTTGGCTCGATGGCGCTGTGCGTTGGTTTGGCGGTCGGGGTCATGGGGGTGCCGTTCCGGGGCAATCTCTTTCTGCTTGTGCTGGCGACCGCCGCATTTCTGGGGTCTGCGCTGGGTCTGGGCCTGTTACTGTCCACCCTGATGAAGAACCAGTTCAACGCGGCGCAGGCCGCTCTGAATGTAGGGTTTCTGCCGGCCGTGATGCTGTCCGGCTTCGTATACGAGATCGCCAGCATGCCCGGGGCGGTCCAGGCGGTCACGCTACTGTTTCCGGCGCGTTACTTCGTGACGACACTGCAGACTTTGTTCTTGACTGATTTTGCAGGGCGCCTGTTGTTATTGAATATTCTCGTGCTCGCGCTGATCGCCACGATCTTCATCGGTGCCGTCGTGATGCGTACTCAAAGGAGGCTGGACTGATGCTCTGGCTTCGTCTGGGCGCCCTCGTCCGCAAGGAGCTTCAGGCGCTCCTGCGCGACCCTAACGGACGCCGGCTCCTGATCCTGCCGGTGATTCTGCAGATCGTGCTTTTCCCATGGGCCGCGACGCTGGAGGTGCGTAATGCCTCCATCGCCGTGCTGGACCAGGATCGGGGTGCCTCCGCCGTGGAGCTAACCCAGCGACTTCAGGCGGCCGAGGCCTTCGACCACGTCACCCGCCTGACGTCGCGCCAGGAGGTGGCACCGGCAGTGGATCAACAGACCGCCCTGATAGTCGTGGTCATACCAGAAGACTTCTCTGCCGACCTCATGTCCGGACGTAAAGCATCAGTGCAGGTTATCGCCGACGCCCGACGGTTTAACGCCGCCCAGGTCGCCTCTGGCTATGTGCAAACCGTGGTGCAGGGGTTCGGGGCCGAACTCCGGCCCTCGCCCCGGCCTGATGCGATGGTGCGCCACTGGTGGAACCCAGGTCTCGACGGCAAGTGGTTCGTGATCCCGAGTCTGGTCGCCGTCATTACGACCAGCTGCTTCCTCATCGTCACGGCCCTGTCGGTAGCGCGTGAGCGCGAACAGGGGACGCTCGACCAGGTTCTCGTTTCGCCCCTGACGCACGGTCTCATTCTGGCCGGCAAGGCCATCCCCGCGCTCATGATTGCGACGGTACAGGCTACGGTGATCATCCTGGCGGCCGTTGTGGTCTACCGGCTCCCGTTCGAGGGCTCTCTGGTGCTGCTGTATGCTGCCATCCTGCTTTACGGGCTCGCACTCATTGGGTTCGGGCTCGTCATCTCGGCCGTTAGCCAGACCCAGCAGCAAGCTTTGCTTGGCGCTTTCGTCTTCATGGTGCCAGCCATCCTGCTGTCGGGTTTCATTGGCCCGGTCGAGAACATGCCCGCCATCCTGCAATGGATCAGCTGGTTGGATCCGCTTCGCCACTTCATTGTCATCGTGAAGGGCGTCTTCCTGAAGGGCTACGGCCTTGAGGAGATCGCCGGACACATCTGGCCTCTTCTTGTGATCGCCGTCGCCACCCTATCGGCCGCGTACGGCCTGTTCCGACGAAAGGTCGCCTGATGATGAGACGTTGCGCCACTACATTTCGGCACCACACGCCGCTGGCGATCGTGGCCACTCTCGACGGTTGTCAGACCGCGGATATGGTAGGCGGATGCCTGTTATCAGGGCACATTGACCGACAGAATGGCCGCTGACCGCTGTTCTATGTATGCCTCGGCAGGTGTTGGGAGTTGCTGTTCTACGCCACCTGGGGTCGCCATGCGGCTACAATGACAAAAGCCAGGGGCAATAGCGCTGCGGCATCCACGATCGCTATCGTCCGCAAGGAACCCGATGACGCTGGTCGCAACAACAACGATGCGCCAGACAGCAAGAGCCGGCCAAGCGGTGAGTTGCGATTCAATTCAGCCTCCCTTGACCCTGCTTTTTCGGGCCTTATCACCTCCATAAGCAATCTTGACAGCAATGTCCAATTCGCTGATTGGTTCGTCTATGCGGCGTGATCGAGGATTTCGGGAACTGTGACGATTGTGCACGGGTCGCTTCGGCGATGGTCAAGCGCGCGGACGCCTCTGGCCGGGAGAGCCAATTGGTTCCGCCAACGAGTTAGTCGCGCAAATGATGCCGGCCACGCTAGAGCACAGATGCGAGCATGCTTGACTTGCCAACTTAAGACCCAAGCGCAATGCGTCCAGTGCGGGCGCTGGCGCTGAGAACCGCGGGGGGGGCTCACTACGTTGTTTCGGAGCCGTCATCGCTGACGCAACAGCTGCTTTCTGAGGTGAAAACACGCGCTGGCGACGGCAGGAAATTGTCGACGGCGCTGACCGGCGTCACCTCCATAGTTGAGATCGATACTGCCATTCCAGGCTTCCCTGTTTCCACCTTGCATGAGCGCGTTGCGTCGGTTGGAACCTGCGGGCCTGAAGACATGACGAAAATGGACCGCCGATGAACCGCACTGCATTGAAGCGAAACGTTAATTCACTCGAAGATCGCTACACCGCCGATGAAGGCTGGCACTACATGACCGGCCTCCAAGCACTGGTGCGCCTGCCGATCCAGCAACGGATCCGCGACGAGGCGATGGGCTGGAACACTGGCGGCTTCATCTCCGGCTATCGCGGCTCGCCACTGGGCCGATATGACATCGAACTTTGGCAAGCAGCAAAGCAATTCAAGCGCCGCAATATCGTCTTTCAGCCCGGCATCAACGAAGATCTAGCCGCCACGGCGACCTGGGGCTCGCAAATGGTGGGTCTGCTTCCCGGCGCGAAGGTCGAGGGCGTATTCTCGATCTGGTATGGCAAGGCACCGGGCATGGACCGCTCCATGGATCCGATCCGCCATGCGAACTTGGCAGGCGTCGCGGCCAAAGGCGGCACGCTGCTCATTGTCGGCGACGATCACGGCGCCAAGTCTTCCACGCTCGCCTGTTACTCCGACTACAATTTCGTCTCGGCCGGCGTTCCTTTGTTTTATCCCGCCAACGCGCAGGAAATTCTGGACTTTGGACTGCATGCCATCGCCATGAGCCGCCACGCCGGCTGCCTCACTGGCATGAAGCTGGTCACCGACGTCGTCGAGGGCGGCGGCTCCGTTCAAGTGTCCCCGACGGCACCAATCATCGAATTACCCGAGCAACGCGCGGAGGCGAATATTGGCGTCTTTACGCCGCTGCTTGAACAGGAGCGGTTGCTGTTCAATGCCCGCCTTGACAATGCCCTAGATTATGCGCGCGCAAACAATCTTAACCGGATCACTGCGCGTTCGCCGGAGGCCAAGGTGGGCGTTATCGCCGCTGGCAAAGCGTGGCAGGACCTCGCTCAGAGCCTACGCGACCTCGGCATGCGCAGCGGCGCGTTCGACGACGGCAGCATCCGCCTTCTGAAGATCGGTGTGGTTTGGCCGCTCGACAACGAAATCATCGAGCAGTTCGCATCTGGGCTTGAGACGATCATTGTCGTGGAAGAGAAGCGCCCGCTCCTAGAAGAGCAGATTCGCTCCATTCTATATGGCAAACCCCACGCACCGGCGATTATCGGGAAGTACTATGAGAGCCGGGCGTATCAGAAGAACAAAGGCGAGATCGCCATCCCAAACGACGGCGAGACGAATACGGAAATGGTATCACGGGTGGTCGCACGCGTGCTTCGCCAGGCATATCCAGATCTCAGCATTCCTATACGCAACCCTGCGTCGGCTTCACTCGGTTCCGCTGGCGCGAGTCGGCCACCGACATTCTGCGCTGGCTGCCCGCACGGGCGCTCCACATTGCTCCCCGAAGGCAGCCGTGCACTCGCCGGCATTGGCTGCCACAGCATTGCACTGACGCGCGACCCAATGCGCACAAACTCCATCTCGCACATGGGTGGCGAAGGGGTGATGTGGATCGGCCAGAAGCCGTTCACCGAGGAGAAGCACGTCTTCACCAATATGGGGGACGGCACCTACTTTCATTCCGGGCTGCTGGCGATCCGTGCCGCTGTCGCCGCAAAGGTGCCGATCACCTACAAGTTGCTGCACAACGGCTTCGTTTCCATGACCGGGGGCCAACCCGTCGACGGGGAAATCTCGCCGGACAGGATGATCGCCCAGCTGCTCGCGGAAGGCGTCGCGCGTATTGCCGTCGTGGCCGACGAACCTGAGCGCTACGCCGGCAAGCGCTTCGCCAGTGGCGTGACATTGCACCCGCGCATTGAGTTGGACGGCGTGCAGAAAGAGCTGCGCGAATATCCCGGCGTGTCCGTGATCCTCTACGACCAAGCCTGCGCCACCGAACGGCGGCGCCTGCGCAAACGCGGCAAATGGCCAGATCCGGACAAGCGCGTTTTTATCAATGCTGCGGTCTGCGAAGGGTGCGGCGACTGCAGCACGATTTCACAATGCATGGCGATTGAGCCCCTGGACACCGAGTACGGGCGCAAGCGCGTTATCAACCAATCGAGCTGCAATAAGGACTTTTCCTGCGTCGAGGGCTTCTGCCCGAGCTTTGTGACTATTCGTGGTGCCAAGCCGCGCGTTGCAAGAATCCGCGACGCAAACAACATCATTGAAGTCGATAAAATCGCCGCTATACCTGATCCTGTTATACCCGAGATCATGGGTTCGGCCGCACTGCTCATCGCCGGCATTGGCGGCGCAGGCGTCGTGACGATCGGTCAGACCCTCGCTGTGGCGGCGCATGTGGATGGGCTATACAGCTCCAATCTCGACGTGACCGGGCTTTCGCAGAAGTATGGCGCTGTCCACAGTCACGTGAAAATCGCCGGCCGCCCCGAAGAATTGTTCGCCACCCGCATCGCCGCCGGCGAAGCCGACGCTGTGATCGGCTGCGATCTCATCGTCACCGCCAGCGCGGACACGCTCTCCAAGTTAAGCCCCGAAAGCGGCCGCATCATCGCCGACGCCTCGCTGACGCCGACATCGGAATTCTCCCGAAATCCCGACTGGCGCATCAACCCGGCCGACCTGGTAGGCGAACTGGAGCGTGCCGCCGGCACGCGCGCAAGAACCTTCAACGCCTCGAAGATCGCCATCAATGTGTTCGGCGACACCATCTATACGAATATGATCTTGCTGGGTGCTGCTTGGCAGAGTGGTGCCATGCCACTTTCGCACCAGGCATTGATGCGGGCCATCGAGCTGAACGGCGTTAACATCGCGCGTAACAAGCAAGCCTTCGCCATTGGCCGTCTGGCAATCGAGGCTCCGGAACAAATCGACGCCTTGCTGCGCCCAGCCGATGCAAACACCCGCGCCATGCCCAAGCGCGAGCGCTCGCTCGATCAAGTCATCGCCGAGCGACGCCGCTATCTCACGGATTACAAAGACAGCGCCTATGCCGACCGCTACGAGAGCGCCGTGCGGGCGATCGCCGCCGCCGAAGCGAGACTGGGCGACGGCGACAGCGCCGCCCGAGCGGTCGCCAACGGCTACTTCAAGCTGCTTGCTCACAAAGATGAATGGGAAGTGGCGCGCCTCTACACCCGGCCGGCGTTCCGCGAACAACTGATGGCGGCGTTCGAGGGCGATCTGAAGTTGACCTTCCATATCGGCGCGTGGCCATTCGGACGCTTCGACAAGAAGGCAGGCAAGCACGTCAAGGGTGAAGCGGGAGCATGGCTGATGTCTTTGTTCACTGTCATGGCCCGATTGCGCGGCCTTCGCGGGTCATTCCTCGATCCGTTTAGGAACAGTGTCGAGGCCAAGCTCGCCTCGAAGTTGCTGGCCGATTATGATGCTGACATCGCCATCGCACGGCAAGAGCTCAGTACGCGCACGCACAAAGACCTGACCGCGCTGCTCGCGCTGCCCGACAAGATCCGCGGCTTCGGCCATGTCCGGCAACGCCACGCCGACGAAGCCGGCAAGGAGCGCGCGCGCCTGATCGCCAAGCTGCGCGCACCGCAATTCGAAGCGACGAAAATCTAGAGTGTTTATGCAATGAACGGCGGATCATCACTGCCATGCGTTCGCAATTGTGTTTTCGCTGCCCAAGCCATAGTCTGATCGCTTAACCGCGGTCGCGGACGCCGCAGTCGGTCCGCTTGAGGGTCGGTTCAACCTGAAGAGCAACAAAACTGGCGTTCTGGTCCGATACCGCAAAATCACCCATCATCACGGAAGTTTCAATTCCGTTCGAAGCGCTGCTTGTATGAGTCGCCGTTTAAGAAATCGGAGTGAATATTGGCCCCTCAGGATCAGGTATCAGTACGTTCTCAGTGACATATACACCATCGACCTCAATTCGTCTCCTGTATTTACTTAAATGTAGAATTGGCGTTTGAATAAGAACGATTTTGTCATTTGAAGTCACGGTCGTGATGACGCATCATTGATAAAGCGTCATCACGTTCAGTTAATACGCACCGATCTGTGCGCAATTGACAAGAATAACTGCATAAAAGAAAACTTTATTGACGAATAGCGTCTTTGACACGCGAGTGACGTTGAAGCACTTATGGGCCGCCCAATTCATCGAGCGTGGTGAGCCATTTGTCGATCGGACTGTGTGTACAGAAAGACTTGCCCATGGGCTGTGTCGGCGTAGCCATCTGCCGCTCGCGCAACGACACGTCGTTGCAAATAAAACATCCTGAAACCGCTTCCAAGGCTCGTTCGCGTGGGACCTGACGACATCGACATCCAATCACGAGCGCGAATTCGCCCTCATAATGCAACATAGCCGACACTTTGGGCAGATGGATCGGCGCAAGCGGTCCAGTCACGCGCGATGTTTGTTTGTTGAATCATACCCGCGCCCCGGGCGGCTTACAGCCTGCAATGCACTCCTCAGTCTCCTTGACGTGCCCCTGGTGGTTGATCCCCATCGCCAAGAATTGCCCGGGCCGCGGTGCCGGCGGCGATAAAGTAACGTCCGCCAGCTTCAGGCGCGGCGCTTGCTTGGCTGCGTGCGCGATCCGGGCCTGTGCGCGCCGTTCAAGCCTGGCATGGGGCAGGAACATTAGCCCGGCGTCGATCCTGGATACGTCCGCCAGTTCATCGCCTTCTCACATTCCGAGCCGCGGCGGCCCGTCCACGTCAGAAAACAGCGCCATCTTCATGATTGTCCCCTGCGGGCGGCTGTTTCCATCGCCAACCGCCCTCCAACCGCCCCGCTTGAACTTTACATCATCGTCCCCTAAATTGACATAGCTGTCAAACCTGGCCGGCGCCAAACGCCTGGAGGATGTGTTGATGCTGGTCCCGCCCGAGGCCTCTCGCTGTATTGTAGTGACTTCCCTACCCTGCGGCCCGATCAACGAAGCCAATTTCAATCTCGAAATGCGCGCGCTTCGCCCGCTCGAACCGGGAGAGTTTCTCGTTCGCCTGCACTGGCTTTCTGTGGATCCGTTCATGGTCTCACGCCTGCGCGCGGAAGCCAATTATGCGGCGGGCGTCTCTGTCGGTGATGTCATGCAAGCCTATGGAGTGGGTCGGGTCGAGGCCACCAATTCATCGCAGTATGCGCACGGTGATTTCGTCACCGGCTTCTTCGGCATGCGCGAGTGGGCCATCGATAATGGCGAAAGCCAGGTACGCAAAATAGACCCAGCGCTAGGGCCGGTACAGACCGCTTTAGGTGTTTTCGGGTTGGCCGGGATCACGGCCTATTTCGGCCTAATGGAAGTAGGTGCGCCAAAGCGTGGAGAGACCGTGGCCGTTTCGGCGGGTGTGGGATCCGTCGGCTTGCTGGTCGGCAAGATCGCAGCGTTCCATGGCTGCAGGACGGTGGCGATTGTCGGCTCAGACGAAAAGGTCGCGGCGGCAGTCACGACGCTAGGGTTTGACGCGGCCGTCAACCGTCGCTCGGCTCGCCTTGATCTTGATTTGGCGCAAGCGTGCCCAGACGGCGTCGATGTCTACTTCGATAATGCAGGGGGCGACCTCTACGATAGCGTGCTCCAGCACATGAATGTGGGTGGGCGCATCATTGTGTGCGGCCGGGTCGCGAGCGCACACCTGGCGGAAACCAAACTTGATGTGGGACCGCGTGACGCCAACGCGATCCTGGTGAAGCGACTGCGCAAGCAAGGCTTTCTGGCGACGGACTACGCTTCCCGCGCGCCCGAAGCGATAGCCACGCTTGCCGAAATCATCCGCGAAGGCGGCACCCTTCCACCCGAAGACGTCGTTGATGGCATTGACCAGGCGCCGCGCGCGCTCGTGCGTATGCTTCGCGGCGACAATATCGGCAAACAACTCGTCTATATCGGCCCGGAGAAGGTGACATGAGTGTGAAGACGGCCGTCATCATTGGCGTGGGTCCCGATCGAGGGTTGGGGGCGCGGATGTGCTATCGCTTCGCCAGAGCTGGGTTGCACGTCGTGGTCGCCGGGCGCACGCAAGCGAAAGTCGATATCGTAGCCGCAAACATCCGCGACTTTGGAGGAGACGCTAGCGCGGTTCGTGCTGACGTGACCAAAGAAACTGAAGTTGCCGCCCTTATTGAGCAGGCCGAGCAAAATGGTCCGATCGAATTGGCCATATTTAATGCGGGCAATAACATGCCTGGCGCATTTCTTGCAATGGAGCCTGAATATTTCGAGACCTGCTGGCGCATTGCCTGCTACGGCGGGTTCTTGTTTACACGCGAGGTGCTGCGCCGCATGGTGCCGCGCGGCGTGGGAACGCTGCTCATGACCGGCGCAAGCGCGTCCATGCGAGGCAAGCCAAATTTCGCGGCCTTCACGGCTGCAAAAGCAGGTGTGCGCGCACTCGGACAAAGTCTTGCGCGCGAGTTTGGTCCTCAGGGTATTCACGTGGCCCAAGTGATCATTGACGGAGCGATAGATGGTGACCGTATCAATATAGGTCGCCCGCAGGTGGCCGCAGCACTCGGTCCCGATGGATTGATCGAACTCGAAGGTATCGTTGACGCCTATGAATTTCTCTACCGCCAACAGCCTCGCGCGTGGACGCACGAACTTGACGTGCGCACCTTCAAGGAGGGCTTCTGATGAAGCTCGTCGGCGTTTATGTCTCCCCGTTTGTACGTAGGGTTGCGATTGCGCTAAATCTCTACGGCATAACCTATGAGCATGTTGCAGCTTCTGTCGTGGACTCCCGCGAGGCGGTCACCAGCTTCAACCCGCTCGGCCGCATGCCTTCGCTGGAACTGGACGATGGAACCGTCTTGGTAGACAGTCATCAGATCTTGGCTGATCTCGATCGCCAGGTCGGGCCCGAAAATATGATGCTGCCCGCTCCCGCCGCGGCGCGCGAATACGGCCAGATGATCGCCCTCACAACCGGCGCGCTAGAGAAGTTTGTCGCCATGTTCTACGAAACTTCACGCCGCCCGGCTGAGAAGGTTTGGCCGGATTGGGCCCAGCTCTGCACACGCCAGGCATTTAGTGGCGTCAGCGAGGCGGAGCGGCGCGCTGAACCCAACGTGCTTGAGGGCGGATTTCTGTTTGGAGAACGCATCACCCACGCCGATGTCGCAGCCGTGCTTGCGTTTGAATTCGCCCAGCGCGTGGGTGGCGCAGGCGTAACCGCCGCAAGCCATCCAAGGCTCTCCGCATTGGCGGGGCGCCTGTCTATGTCTCCGGCATTTTTGACGACCCGACCCTAGGAGTTGATCCATGATGAGGGCCTGCATTGTCATCGGCGCCGGCGATGCGACGGGGGGAGCGATCGCTCGACGCTTTGCTCGAGAGGGATTTGCTGTAGGCCTTGTGCGACGCACGGCCGACAAACTCGCTCCGCTCGTTGCTGCGATCGAGCGCGAAGGCGGGCGCGCGATCCCCTATGCCGGCGATGCCCGAAAAGAAGAGGAAATGAAGCGCATTTTCGATGCGATGGAACGCGATGTCGGTCCCATCGAGGTTGCGGTGTTTAATATCGGCGCCAACGTACCTTGCTCCATTCTTGAGGAGACGCCGCGCAAGTATATTAAGATCTGGGAGTTGGCTTGCCTTTCCGGGTTCTTGATGGGACGGGAGGCGGCAAGACGCATGACGGCACGCGGTGAGGGTACGATTCTGTTTACTGGTGCCACAGCGAGTATACGGGGTTCAGCTCATTTCGCCGCTTTTGCCGGTGCCAAGCATGGTCTGCGGGCGCTGGCGCAGAGCATGGCGCGGGAGCTTTGGCCCAAGAACGTACACGTGGCGCACATCATCATAGACGGCGCCATCGACACCGCCTTCATTCGCGACACCTTCCCTGAGCGCTACGCCACCAAAGATCGCCAAGGCATCCTCGATCCAGACAGCATTGCTGACGCTTATTGGCGCATTCACACCCAGTCACGCGACGCCTGGACGTTCGAAATGGATCTGCGCCCCTGGATTGAGACGTGGTAATGCGTGCACCCATCGTGGAATTCTTGTTCGATGTAGGCTCGCCAGCTAGCTATCTGGCGTTTCGTCGTCTACCCGCCATCGCAGCAAGAACAGGAGCGCATATAGAGTATACGCCAATACTGCTTGGCGGAGTTTTCAAGGAGACGGGAAACCGCTCGCCCGCAGAGGTCCCTGCGAAGGGGCGATATGTGCGGATGGATCTCGACCGCTTCGCGCGTCGCCACGGCATACCGTTTCAGAGCAACCCGCATTTTCCGATCAACACACTGGCGCTCATGCGCGGTGCGGCCGGCCTCAAAGGCAGCGCGCGCTTCATGCCCTACCTTGAGGCGATTTTCACCGCCTTGTGGGAGCGAGTGCGAAATTTGTCCGATCCGGCCGAAGTCGCGGCCGCGCTGAG
>LFEF01010154.1_pt3 | contig 11722 bp, 7 predicted proteins | sample 619371 | NCBI WGS metagenome assembly LFEF01 (sample SAMN03014291, study PRJNA259931) | freshwater metagenome | biome: lake; feature: waterbloom | place: China: Taihu Lake | collected 2006-08 | depth 0 m m
GTAAATTCGGCACTTCCTCCCTGATGTTTTTTCTGAAAGTTGGGATACTTAGTACGACCAGCAAAGAAATTAGTGAAAGCTGTTTGTAAATGTCTTAACCCTTGTTGTAAAGGTACACAGCTTACTTCATTGAGAAAGTTTAATTCTTCTTGCTTTTTCCAATCGGTTAGCATTGAAGAAGTTTGAGCGTAGCCTACTCTTTCTTGCTTTTCGTACCAAGCTTGTGTTCGTTCGTGGAGAGCTTTGTTGTAAACTAATCTTACACAGCCCAATGTGCGCCGCAATAGCGACTCTTGTTCTGGTGTTGGGTAAAATCGAAACGAATAGGCTTTTTCCATATCTCACATTTTAGCATATATCGTGTAAATGCGCTAGTATTTAACAGTAAAGCCAACCTAGAACGGCGGGGTTTCAGACGCAAATTTTCGATGAAGTTATACAACAATATAGGCGAGTTTGTCCGGGCGATCGATAAAGAATCTTAATATATTTTTCAGGTCTGATCAAGTCCTGTCAGGGGTGATGTGAGCTAGGGGCGGTTTTCTCGGTTAGCAAGGGATAAAAACCCTTGCTATTGCCGATTTTAACGGTTAAGTTGACAGCGAAGGGTAACTGCTCACCCTAGCTTTAAATTTCGCCGCGAATCTCTTCGACGATGCCATCTCTAAGGACGAGTTCCACATTCATTTTTGCCACTAAGTTATCGCCTTTTTCGACGCGGAAAAAGCTTTCTAGTTGTGCTTGGGCGACTTCTTGATTGAGTTCCAAGAGTTGTACCTGTTGCAATTGTTGCAGATACTGGTTTTTTTGTTCGAGAAACTCACTTTTCTGTTGATTGACTTGGATTTGAATATTATCAATCTGTTGGGCAGCCGCGGGGGGTAAGGGGATCAGACTCTGGCGCTGAATTTCGGCGATCGCTCTTTGGCCTTGGCTTTCTAATTGTTGAATTTGTGCATCAATTTGAACCATTTGTGCTTGTAATTGCTGTTGTGCTTCTTCTTTCCAGCGCGGAGTCACGATGACTTTAATTGTCACCGGGCGCTTCAGTAATAAACTGGTTTGTGCGTCATCCATGATTTGCTTATCCTAAAAAGGTCTTTTTGTCAAGGGGTTAAAGAATATTTGCCAGAAATATTTACTTGGCAAACATCTCGTTAATCATATCGCGATAGCGTTGCGTTACTACCGGTCGTTTAATCTTTAAAGTTTGGGTCATCATGCCGTTTTCTTGGGAAAAAGGCTCTAAAATTAACTCAAAGGTTTTAATCTGGTCATCGGCACGATAACCGGGCCGATTTCTTACCTCGCGCTTTAATTCTTGTTGGTAGATATCTAAGACTTTTTTGCTGTAGAGATCGCTAGAAAGAATCGTTGAGCGATCGCTGTGAAGATCGGGTAAATTTAAGGATATTTTCTGTTCTTGGGCCCAATTGGCCAGTATATCAAGATTAGGCACGATCAAAGCCCCCAAAGCTTTTTGATCCTGTCCCACTAGCATGATTTGGGAGATAAAGGGACTGCGTAAACAAGCATCTTCAATCGGTTGCGGTTCGATATTTTCACCATTGCTCAAAACAATTGTATCTTTGGCCCGTCCGGTTAAAACTAAATCCCCGGCAGCGGTTAACCAACCAATATCACCGCTATCAAACCAACCATCGGGAGAAATCGCTTTTTCGGTTGCTTCGGGTTTTTTATAGTATCCCTGCATCACCTGCGGACCACGAATCAAGACTAAACCGTGTTTTTCTGTGGGTAAGACTTCTTTGCTGTGTAAATCGACAATACAGATTTCTGTCTGAAAGACGGGACGACCGGCAGACCCGCGCAGGTTATGATCGATACGACGGACGGTAGCGACGGGAGAAGTTTCTGTCAGTCCATAACCAACTAAAATCGGGATTCCCGCAATCTCATAGAAAGTATCTAGATGTCTGGCTAAGGAACCACCGCCACTAACCAAGATTTTAACTTTATTTCCCACTGCTTGGCGAATTTTGCCATAAACTAGCTTATCACCGATGGCATGGAGGGGATAGAGTAAGAGGGATTGAATTCTTGCTTTTAGTCTTTCTCCGGGGGAAGCGTGAAGATGATCTAGACTGAGATTATCAGCGATACGTTTAGCAATAACGTAATTTTCCGACTTTTCTAGCAAAAATCGCACTAATTTCTGTTTTGTGGCCGATTGTTCGCTAAATTGCTTTTGGATACCCTCGTAAAGAGATTCCCAAAGACGGGGAACTCCCACCATTAATTGCGGACTAAATTGCTTTAAATCCTGCTTAAAAGTGCGAATACTGGTGTAAATCTGGGTGCAACCTTGAGCTAGACTGAAATACTCACAACTGCGCTCGTAGGAGTGCCATGAGGGTAGTATACTTAAAACTCGATCGCCGGGATCCGGTTGAAAGATAGCATTTAAGTTGCGTACCTGATGCAGGAGATTACCGTGACTTAACATCACCCCTTTGGGTTGTCCCGTCGTTCCCGATGTGTAGATGAGGGTAGCCAGATCATTTTCGCTCTTGGTGATGGGTTTAAGGGTGTTCTCAGCCCCGATCGCCATTAGTTGCTTGAAATTTAAGGTCTGCACGGAAATCGCCCCAGTAGCGGGGTCTTCGTCGGTGAGCAGCACGATTAATTTTAGGGGCAATTCAGGGATTTTTGCCAGCAATTTGCCTAAAGTTTTGTTATTTTCCACAATCAGCGTCTGACTGTCACTATCGGCCAGAATGTAGGCTAATTCCTCTGCATCTGCTTGAGCAGATCGTACCGCGTTGGCGGCCCCGGCTGCCATGGAACCTTGGTCGGCAATAAACCACCGGGGACTATTATCGGCAAATAAAGCGACATTTTCGGTTTCTGTGACTCCTAATGCTTGTAAAGCGGCGGCAAATTGCTGAATTTGTTGATAAAGTTCCCGATAGGTGAGAATTACTTCTGGTTTACTGTGGGGATCGTGCAGGGCGATAATATTGGGGAAACGCTGGGCAACTATTGACCAAACTTCGGGTAAAGATTGAATATTTGAATAGTCAATTAGGGTTGTCATAGCAGTAGTTATAGAGAGTTACAAGGGTAATAACATATAGATTAACCATTCGAGGCTCTTTTTGCTGGTTCTCCTAGACAGTATTTCAACAGGTATCTGTCCTGCAAAGTTAATTTCCTAGTTGAGACTCGGAGAGTGGAGACTTTTCGGTTATCGGTGAACAGTGAACGGTAATCAGGGAATGTACTGTTACTTAATACTGCTTACTGATTACGGAAAAAGCTAACGGTTTAGATGTATAATTAATTTTGCTTAGGTAAGTGGTTCTAATTAAATAGAAGATAGATTTTGCCTCTGATCCCCCCCACCCCTAGTAGGGTTGATTCATGAATCAACCCTACTATGAATCAACCCTACTATAAATCAACCCTACTATGAATCAACCCTACCCCTTAATAAGGGGGGTGCCGACAATTTTTAACACCTACCTGCTTAGGTACTTAATAAAGTTGTGATTAGGAGAAAAAACGATGATTGCTCTATCTAACTATAATAATCTCACTCCAGAAGAATATCTTCAGTTTGAAGAAAAAAGTCCCATTAAACACGAGTATATCGATGGGCAAATTTACGCCATGGCAGGGACGACGGATACTCATAATATTGTTTCGGGGAATATATACACAATTATTCGTAATCATTTGCGGGGTTCCGATTGTCGGGTTTATTTTGCCGATTTGAAAGTCAGATTAGAGAAGCGCAATCACTTTTATTATCCCGATATTATTGTCACCTGCGATGACAGAGATAGAGAAACCGCTACCTACAAAAGGTTTCCTAAATTGATTATCGAAGTTCTCTCCGATTCCACAGAAGCTTTTGACAGGGGTGATAAATTTAATGATTATCAAACTCTAGAAAGTTTAGAGGAATATGTCTTAGTCAATAGTAAACACCAACGAGTGGAAACTTTTCGACGGGGTGAACAGGGTTTATGGATTCTGCAAACCTATCAGGAAGAAAGTTTTAGTTTGCAGAGTATTAATCTGACGGCATCTTTTCGGGATTTATACGAGGATGTCACCCTAGAAACGGTTAATTATTCCGTGGAAGAAATAGAATAAATCATTGTTTTTTACCGGGGGGAATAAAACGGATTTCAATTCTGCGTCTGCTTGCATCTGCGTCACGATTAACCGCAGCTAAGTTACCCGATGGGAGGTATAACTGTCCTGCGGAAAAAGCTCGAAATTTGACGTTTTTGAGTTTACCGGTGTTTTCGATTTCTTGCACTACTGCTAAAGCGCGCATTAATCCTAAATCAGTGTTAGAACCGGGTACTAGCATTTTAACAGATTGTTTTCTGCTGGCAACCGATTCGATATTTTTATCGAGATTACTTGTCTTTTGTATTCCCTGTCCGTCGGTGTGTCCAATTACTTGAATAAAGTCGATTTCTCTGTCTTTGGTAATGGTTTCGATAGCGGGAATAATGCGCTGACGAATATAGGTTTTTAAAGCGGGGTTTAATTCAGCACTTCCCGACTGAAATTTGAATTTTCCTGATTTTTCATCGATAACTATCGGGGTTGCTGTTTGCAGTTTTCGGTTAGCTTCCTCCAGTTTGCTGATGAGATTATAGGACTGAAAAAGTGCCAAGAGGAGAAATAAACTCAGAATCATGAAAGCATTGGACATTAAATCGGTAAATGCGGGATAAACATCCACCGATTTATCTTCATCCCGGTAGTAGGTACGTCTAGACATAGTTACTTATATGTTGGTGAAGTTATTCAAATAGGGTGTTAATGTCATCCAGAACATCTTTTTGAGGAGGATTAGGGATTGTCTCACAAAGTTTTTCTATCTTATCCTTTAAGTTAGAAAAGTCAGACTGAACATCTTTTTTAGTAGGATTAGGGATTGTCTCAAAAAGTTTTTTAAGTTCTTCCAACTTCTTATTTAACTTATAAATGTCATCCTGAACATTTTTTTGAGCAGGATTAGGGATTGTCTCAAAAAGTTCTTCTATCTCATCCTTTAAGTTAGAAAAGTCAGAACGCATATCGTTAATTTTCTCCAGTTCTGCTAAACATTTTTGAATTTCTCCATAGATGTGTTCAATCATTTTCTGATTCGATTTATTTTCCTTAGCGATAACTTTCTCTAACTTATCTCGCAAAGATTCTAAGTTAGCAGTTAATTGACTGGTGTTGGTGTTCACTGAATTAATTACCTGAGAAAAATCTGATTTAAGGCTGCCAAATTGATTGGCTGTTTTCTCAATAGATTGGGAAACTGCTTTTAATTGTTCTGAGTTCTTAGTTAATTTATCATCAACTACCGTCCTTAAGTTATTGCTTAAAAGGTTTAACTCAGACTGTAAGCTTTCCTTGACTTGAGTAAGTTGCTCTGTCACTGTATCAATTAACTGAGACAAGTTAGCATTAGTCACCTCTGGATTATTACTAGAGCGCTCAATCCCATGGGAAGCAGTGAGAATTTTATCGGAGGTTTGGGAGAGTCTTTCATCGAGACTATTGATAAGTTGGTTTCCTAATTGTTTCGACTCGGAGTTAAAACTGTCTTGATAGGTTTTCACAGTTTCGATTAATTTTACTAATTCTCCCTGAATGTTAGATAACTTTTCTTGTTCGGTGACTAAGCGTTGCTGATTTTGTTCTAGGATTGTCTCAGATTTTTGATTCAAGTCAGTAATTTTTATTCCTAACTCAACCATAGTTGTCATGGAACGCTGGAAGTCTTGAGTTAAAGAAGCTAGAGATTGAGTTGATTGGTTTAAATCTGTAGTAGAATTAGCAAACTGTTGATGAGCAGTCATTAAATCTGCGGTTGCTTGCACTAACTTATCAGCAAATTGACTACTTTCGATTTTTTCGGAAGCTTCCAGAAAACCTAGCGCACTATTTTGTAATTTTTGAGAAGATTCTTGGATATTTAAATACACTTGTTCTGCTAAATCGTTAGCTCTTTTATTACTGCTGATAATCTCCCCGATATTCTGCTCTAGTATTGCAGTGGATTGAGAGAATCTCCCTTGGGTTTCTGCTAAACTAGCGGTAAAACTTTCGATATTACCAGAGAAGTTACTTTTTTCAATTAACTCTGACGCTTGTTTAAAAAGCAGTACACTATTTTTTAGTTCCTGAGAGGATTGTGTAAACTCTCGGTTTGCTTGCGTGATAATTGGTACTTGCTCGTTAAGTTCAAAAGCTGAACGCTGAAAAGTCGTCGCACCGGTAGATAAAGTTCCCGCAGTTTCAGTTAATCTTTCACAAACCTGGGTGACTAACTTAGCGGTTTCCTGATTACGTTCGGCAATTTCTTTAGCAACTTCTCTTAAAGAAGATTCTAATACTCTCGTCACCTCAGTATGAAAGTTATTTAGAAATGTTTCCTGTTTCTCCACCATGCGATTAACCGCTTTATCCAAGCGACTATTCCCTTTTACAGTGTTATCTAAATAGTCTTCTAGGGAGCTAATTAGATTTACTTTAGCAAGGTTGGTGTTAAAGATTAAGTTAATCACAGTCAGTAAAGAACTACAAGCTAAACCAATTAAGCTAGTGATAAAAGCAATCCCCATACTTTCTAGGGGAGTTTTGAGCTTTTCTCCTAAACTTTGCACATCGACATTATTAATATCGATAAGTGTGCTGATTCCCGTCAGATTGAGGGTAATTCCGAGGAAAGTTCCCAATAAACCAAAAGCGAGGAGGAGATTGGGTAACACTCTCACAAAATAATCCCATTTCTCGCATCTGAGAGATTTAGACATGAAAGTAAATTTTTCCGCATGGTATAAACTATCCACCAAAGCTGCGGTATTAACATCATCTAGTTGACTACTGGCTATCTTAAATCTATTCTCTAGATTGGAGACAATTTTTGGTTGAACACCGCGACTTTTCCCCCGAATTAAACGCTTGACTTTTGCGGTTGACTTTTGGAGATGTTTATAGAGAGCAATCCGGATTCCCACAGCTAAGACGGTGGGAAAAATAACCAAGACTAGAGTTAAAAGAATCAGATAGGAGGGAAAAAGGTTAAGTAATGCCATGATAGTTATTGGATACCTCGAATTGTGGTTGATAGAGAGAGTTGGGGGTGAATGTTTCCTCAGATAGCTGGGGAAACATTATTAAGATTGATTAATTTGACCATTCATCAGTAGTGCTAACCTCTGCGGGTAAACTGGGTTGACTACTGTTATTGTTTGTTCCCAGTAAAGTTTGTTGCTTTTGCTGTTGTTTGTCGAGTTTTTTCTGTTCAGCAGCACGTTTTTCTAGTTCCATTTTCAGTTGATTAACAAAACGGGTGATAATTCCTTCTTTTGCCTCCTGTATATGATTTCCATCTTGTCCAACTACCTTATTTTTGTAGCGAGAATTGGGGTGATGGTCAGGTAAATTTTTGACATTGTTGACAAAATAGCTGACATTCTGGAAATAATCACCCTCGTTAGTAAATAATAGAGGAGGGTTAGCCAAAATCTCATTTTTTGCCTGATTAAGCAGTACCTGCAAAGCATTAATCATGTCCTTACGAGAAGCAAATTGTTCTAAAGCAAGTCGCCAATTACCGCTAATGTCAATGATGGAATTATTGTTAAATAAATCGCCTTCGATGACTAATTGATAAGTATCATCCTCCTCATCGTATTCTAGTAAACCGAGAGCAATTGCGGGATAGAAAATAAACTCTAATTCCTCAATTAATTTGGCAGGTGGTGGGATAATATCAGCAAAATCTATTCTGTAATCATTGTGTAAAATGCTGATTCTCTTTTGGTCTTGATAGATTTTTTGTAACCCAGATAAATCAGTAATGATTCTTAGGGGAAACCCACCAAATTCGTAGGTAATTAGGATTTCTTCGTCGGTTTGAATTGATTCAAAAGAAGTCCCCAGATTAATATTTAAATCAGATTCAAGAGTCTTCATAAATCTTTGCATGGTGGGTGAATTATCGTCCTTAGTCCCAATTAGTAATGCTTTATCTGTATGCAAGCGATAGTAAGCATCATTAACATTTATCGGTAACATTAAATCAGCTTCTCGCAGAATTTGCGCCAAGCGTTCAGGAAAATCATGGGGTTTATATTGACCCATAAATCGCTTAATTACGGCATCAATTTTATTAGTGCTTACCGATTGAAACTGTTTCTCGATTGTTGCTGTTAGGGTCTCTTTGAGAGTCTCATTATCAATAACAAAAGATTGGCTAAATAAACTGAATAGGGAAGTATTATAGCCTAAATTATTGGTGACTTTTTGGCTAACGGAAATGTATTGAGTTCGGGAGTTACTGTCAGGGATACAGTTATCAATATTCTCCTCTGGGAAAATACCTTCCCCAGTCATCTCGTCGAGATTTAACTGCATTAACTCCTGTTCGTATTTATCGTATTCTGTGATTAGCTGATATAGGGATTCTTTCAGTTGTTGTATCTGCAGCATTCGACTGGAAATATGCTTGAGAATCGCTTCAACAATCTTTCTGGATTCGCGATTGATGCTGAAATTAAAGTTATGCTGAATTAATTTTTGTCCGCTTTGAACGTAGTCTCTTAACTCGGCCTTGATTCTCTCACTATTGGCATTTTTATTGAACATCTTGAAGACAGACTTTTTCCCGTTTATATCTTCGAGAGTTTGTTTAATATTTCGCCAAATGTTATCAATTTTTTCCGAGGAATGAAACCCTTTATTATCCTGAGATAATTCCTCTAGATTACCCTTGTAGGTATTAATCTGTACTTGTAAAGCGACCAAAAAAGATAGGCTATTTTCCAAAGAAAATTCTAGGCTATCAGGATTAAGAAGAATCTCCAAAAATTGGTCAATATCTGACTTAAATTTTTCGATTAACTTAGGTTGAGTTTGTTGGGTCAGAGTTAACCAGATTCCGCGACTGCTATCTGTTTCTCCCCCCTGTACTTTGCGAAACTCTTTTTCTAGGGATTGCTTGACGGTTTGGGGTAAATTCTCCAAATCTTGACTATTGGATATTTCTTCCTCTAGGGAATTTTTCCAAGAGGTTAAAGTCTTAGAAAAAGTTTTATTATTCTCAAGGGTTGCCTCTTCCAATCTGGCAGTAAAATAATCCTTATTACTTTGGGTACTCCAATTAGCTAGGAACTTACTTAATAACTCTTGTCCACTGGGACTTTGACCGTATCCCTCTAACCAAAATTTAATTAATTTGAGACTAAAACGATTGAGACCAATCTGCACAATTCGGTCGCGAGTAAAATAAATCCTCGCTAGTCCAAAGGAGATATAACCTTGACACATCTGAAAAGGATGATTATCTTTACGAATCATCGGGTCTTTATAGTTATCCCGATTTCTTTTGATGGGGAGAGATAACTCATCGGCAAAATCCAAGAAAATCTTGTAAGCAATGACATTACATAATTTAGCTTTGTTATTAATCTGGTAATCTCCCGAAGTGCGATTAGAAACTAAGTAGGCAAAATCAAAAGGAGAACGTTTTTCATCAATGTTGACGAAATTTTGTTTATCATAACAGGCTTGAAAGGAATTACTTTCATTGGTATAATGGTCTAACTCTTTCAAAGCTGCATAGGTATTAGCTCTCATAATTGCCCCATCACCATAAAGTTTAGGACTAATTACCAAATAACCAAAGGATGTATATTCGTTGGTTTGTTGTAAAATATGACGCAAAGTGTAGGCCACATCGAGGAAAATACCGCTACCAGTTCCCCCACACAAAGAACCGACCACAAAGACATTTAAACCCTCTTGGACATTAAAACTTTGACCATTAACTTTACCGCTAAACATAAAGGATTCATAACCAGAAGTTCGTCTTTCCGCTGCTTCAATTGCCTCCTGAATTTTTTGATAGTTATGGAAGAAAGCTAAACGACCGACGGGACGAATACCTCCCGCACCATTTTCAATGGCAGTTATTTGTTTTTTTAGTCTTGGGTCTAACCAGCTTTCAATATGGGAAAAGGGACTTTCAAAAAGGGTTTTGTGTTCAAGTTCAAAGATTAAATTGTTAACATCCTGAGCATTCATATTAATAAATACTCTTTCAGCAGCTGATAGAAGAATTTCTTCCCCGTGATAGCTATTTCCGGTGGGTAAACCCGAACCATTAAAAGCATTTTTATCTGTGTCAATATGAACAAAACTGACAACGGGTAGGTTAGATAACTTCCCATACTTATCAATAATAAAGCGACGAATTCTCATCAACACATCTCGACCAGTACCACCTAATCCGATGATAATTGTCCGTTTGATAGCGCGGGTTTGACTGGTGTTAGCCATGGTTTAAATCTCCTGAGTTATTTTTTGCTAATCTGAATTTGTAGGTCGAAATCTTGATGGTTATGGTGATAGGTTAAAGTCAGGTAATTTTTATCTATTTTCACCTCCTGAGTTAGTTGACTACCTCGATAAAAAATCTCTGCTTGTTGACTGGGTTTCAGATATAACTGATTGCCGCGTCTTTCTAAATAGCAGCGAATTTCTTCCCCAGGACAAGGGATGGTATTCTTATGATATTCATCACCACCGATGTTAATTTTTCCAGATGTTTTTAAAATATATTTTTGGGTTTCATCTTCATCATCATTAGAGGAGACTTCAATAGTCCAAGCAGTATTTAACAGCAACCAGTGACGAATTCCCAAAATACTCGCTACTATTCCCCCAATTCCCATTAATGTAATTACCAATGCTGGCAACCATAACTGACTCAAGAGATAAGAATTAATCAAACAAGTTTCTTGTCCTCCCGGTGCGGGAGTACAAAACTCTTGTGCTGTGGGAGCAATATCGACAACTGATAGTTTATATTTATTGCCGTTAGTGGCGGTAATTTCTTGGGTTCTTAGATTAATTGGTAGGGAATTAAGCCAGTTTTGTCTCTCCAAACTTTCGGGAGAATCAGCAAGACGAAAAGGGCTATTTTTTGGGTTTTCTATCCACTGTTGTGAAGTAATCCCCGCAGCGGTAGAAAGGGGTGCATCGGTAATCCAAACTACCGACTGGGGTTTGATAGCTTGATTGGCAGTTAAACGACACTGATTTAAGCGTGCCAGTCGGGGATAAACGTGCCATTCTGCGCGCTGAATATCGGTATTTTTAGCACTTTGGCTAGATTGCCAGGGAATCGCTTTTAAAACCGCATCTATATCTTCCTTTCCGCGAATTAAAATCGGTTCTGTAATCGGTTGGACATTATCAGCAAAGGGAACTAAATAAACGGAATCGTTATTTTTTAAACTATCGCGAATAATTTGACCGAGGCGCGTGCGTCCTTCATCATTAAAGTTAACACTACCGGTAAGATCGATCGCTAGGATAACATCTCGTCCCTGCCAACGAGCCACAAAATCTAATCCCAGTTTTTGCCAATCAGTAAGCGGTTCCCCGGGGGATACCGTTAAACATTCAGCACTTTTCATCTAACCTCGTCCGAGAGTGAAAAATTGAGCTTATCCCTATCCTTCCGCCATTGTACTAAAAAGTTAATACTTCTTAAAAGTTTTTTTCGCTTTTATTCTCGATTTGCCCTAGGTCATTGTCAATAGTAACCATAGAGTAAAATAAATTTTAAAGTTCAGCTGCCCGCGCATTTAAATTGCTTGTTGAGATAAGGCACTCTTGCAAGAGGCAACCCCCCCTTGCCCCCCCGACGTCGGGGGGGTTGGGGGGGTGG
>LFEF01022651.1_pt1 | contig 11696 bp, 10 predicted proteins | sample 619371 | NCBI WGS metagenome assembly LFEF01 (sample SAMN03014291, study PRJNA259931) | freshwater metagenome | biome: lake; feature: waterbloom | place: China: Taihu Lake | collected 2006-08 | depth 0 m m
ATCAATGTTTGATGAAGGCGCGCGGCAGCTTTTTTTGGCCGGATCAGGCAAGTGCCGCGTTGATCTCCTCAAGCTGCTTCTCGATTTCACCCGGAACCTTTGACTTGCCACCGAACACATAGTCGTGGCTCATGGCTACGGCTTTGTGATACATGTAGATATTGTGGTTCGTCAGCAGGTGCTGGGCAAGCGGGTCAAAGAAGCGCGTTTCCATCGGGCCTGTTTTCCAATGGAAATCATTGATGCTGACCAGCTGCGTCACCGGCGACAGCGCATCCGTAAAGAACACAGGAGCTGCTGGGTTCTTATAGTCGGGATGCTGCGGGAAAGGCACCGCGCGCATCTTCCACGTCTTGAAGTTTGCGGTCAGGTTGGGCGGCAGCACGATGCTTTGGCTTATGCCCGCAGACTGGACCGGGCTGCTGCTGTCGTAGCTGACCACGATCTTGGTGCCCAAGATTTCCCGCAAGCGGCGCTGGATGGCCGTCAACAGCACAGAATTAACCGGCGGCGACATTTGCAGAACATGCAGCCATTCGGTCTTGCTGTTGATTTCCCCGTCATTGAGCAAGCGCACGACCCATTTGAGGAACGGCGCGATGCCGACCGTGTTGTCGCCACCAAAAGACCAGCCTTCAAAGCCAAAGCCCTTGACGCGCTGATACCAGCGTTCGCCGGTATCTTCGCCAACATCCTGCAAGACATTGAGATACTTTGCTTTTGCTCCAGTGGCCTTACCCCTATTATCCGCAAAGTACTTCAGGTTGACATAGCTCAACTCTGTCAGCTGGTCGTAACTCAGCCGCCGAAATGGGGACTTGGCAGCTTTTGGCTGCGTCAAGATCCAAAGCGGCATGTCCAGCGTCATTGCATAGTCGCAGTTGGTATCGAGCCAGCGCAGAACACGCTCGCGAATGCTTACCGATTGGGTCCACCGCTGCATGATCTTTTGGGGATCACGCATCGCAGGCCATGCTTGCAGTTCCTTCAGCTTGTGCGTCCCCACTTGGTAGCCACCGCTGTCGCCAATGACTACGGTATCGGTACGGGAACGCTTGCTGACCATGTCGGGTACAGTAATGCGGGCCGTATCGAACTGACCTGCGCTGTAGAGCACATACTTGCAGTGCCACAACTTACTGGAGGGATTGAGAAAATCCAGATCGGCGGGCTTTAGGCCAGCAGGCCATTGCCCGTCACGGGTCTTAGCCGCCTCCCGAAATGGGAAGGCGGCATAGCCCTGCTGTAGACTGGGCAGGTAAATTGCCCAGTCGTCGTATGCAGCGTTGAAGTTTTCCGGGGTCATGTCAGGCTCCGTACTGGCCGAAAGCAGTCGTGTCGCGTTTGCCCACTGCATCCGCTGCCGGGATATACGTTTCGTAATCCGCAAGATCGGTGCTGTAGCTGACGCGCATGACATGGGCATTGCCCTCAAGCACCACATGGGCGCTGGTGATTGGCAAACCGGGCAGAACGGCGAACACAGCTGCAAAGTCTTTGGCATTGGCCGTGAACTTTGGCGCTTTGAGCTGGGTTTTATCGCGCTTTGCATCCTTGCCGTAGAGAGCGGAATAGCTCTCGGCATAACTGCCGCGCTTTTCATCCCACCAGAAATTCCAGTCGGCGCGATCCTTGCCCACGTGCAAGCAGATAGACGCGAACTTGGGCCTGTCGAAGCCGCCACGCACTTTTGACAGGTAAGGGGTAGCGCACAGCGCATCGAACTGCTGAAGCCATTGTACGCTTGCCTCCAGCCGCCAGTCCCAGCTGAGCTTTGCCGGATCAGCAATCACGCACTGGGCATTGGTGTCTTTGGGCAATTTGCTAGCGGCATCAAAATGCAACTTGCGGCTGTGCTTGCCGTTGATGTTGCTGACCGCCAACTCGTAATGGCCTGCGCCTTTGGTCGAGGACACAGACAGGCCAAAATCAGGCGATGCGCTGTAGAGCGTCAGCGTTTCCCGGTTCAGCAAGTCGCTTTCCATCCAGCTGCGATCTGTGCCGTTGAGGATAACTTCCTCGGCACAGTCGAAGGGCTGCTTTGGGCGAACGTAGCTGACGATACTGGCATCGGTCATGGCCTTGCTGACCAGGAAATCATTGGAAGCAGGCCGATAGCGCAGGCGCGTTGTTTGCTTCAAAGCGACCTGCTCAACGATGGGCTGACCGTTGCTGTCAAGCGCTTTGGTGGTGTTAGGGCGCGTGACAGCGCTGTCGGCGAAGAACTTGGAACGGTACTTTTCCAACGGCGCGGGCAAGGCATGCGCTTCCAAAGCTTCGGCAACAATGCGCAAGCTTGGCGTGACCGCGCTGCGATCCGTTGCCAAGCAGGCATTGAGCAGCGGCAGGATCAAATTGTCCTTGTAGTTCGTGCCAATCACTTCAATCTGCCCCGTCGCAGTGCGCCGCCCCACCATCGCAATCAGCTGCGACGTATTGGCAACGGCGGTTGGGAAGGTGGCAATGGTTGCTTTGGCGCTGACCTGTTTGGCCTTTGCCAGCTTGGCCTGCATGACACTAGGCGGGGCAACAGCGGCAATCGCAGCCACTTCCTCGGTCTTTGCCGTCGTTGTGCTTGGGCCTTGCTCCTCGTCCTCAAGCTCTTTTTCGGTCATGCGCTTTTCGCCGCGCAAACCGCCGAGCCCGCCCACATCAGAAATCAGGTTGATCAATTCGCCTCGTAGATCACTGCCAAAACTTGCCTGCTTCTCGATGTAAGTCTTGTGCAGCCCCGCAAGGGACTTGGCCCAGTTGCTGACCGTACCCGCCTGTTTCATGGGGTCCAGCTTCCAGATCAAACGAACCAGTGGGTAGAAGTTCGGCGCAGCAGCAGTTGACTTGCGGCGAACCGTAATGCCGTCAGCAACATATGCCTTCGCAAGGTAATCCTTCACCTTGTCCGCTTCGCGCCACCACAGGTAGGCGTCGACGATAGCTTGGTGCAGCTGTTCGCGGCTGGTTTGATAAGACTGATTCTGCAGAGCGGCCTGCGTGACCAGCTCAGAAAGTTGTTCGTCAAGTGTCTTGGACATGTAAATCTCCTTTCTTCCAAGACGGCGGGAGATGGGGAGGGAGGGAGCTGCCGTCAAGTGGGAGAAAATTCCTCAAAATGGTTTTTCTTGGCTTTTGATGGGAATTTTTTTCGCCACTTCATACGTGAGTTGGGGTTGATAATATCTTTGGTCTTGGTTTTTTTTCGTGGAATTTTTGCGCACATCCAAAGGTGCGTCAGCGTGCGGTTCGCTGATCTACGACCCAACGACCACCAGAAGTGATGCTGCAAGCGCAAACTGAACCGCGAAGAGCAAGCGCATGCGCTGCAGTAACGCGCGCGCGCATACAATCAACGGGCGAGCAGTCCCCATCCACGACCCAGTGCAGCCGTCTTCACATCAAAAATTGATGTATACCGGCCCAACTTCAGGAGCCGAAATGACGCTGATTGGCTTGATCACGCCGCCCCATACGTCAATGTTTGATGTAGGCTGCTGCGGAAGGGGGTGCGCAGGGCTGTTTGGGGTGCAGAAAAATCTGCACTACAAGTACTTATGCTTTCATCTGGCCAGTTTCCTGTGACCCCAGCACCCTACCGCCCCTGTTTAGTAAAACACATCCCCACAACGCAGGGCGGCGATTTCGGGCTCCATAGTGTCCACCCACAGCGTCGGTGGTGCGTGCATTTCGTTGCGGCAGGCCCCAAGATTTCGGCTGCTCTTTGTTCGCTTTAGCCATAGCGTTTTATGAATATGACGCATGGAGGCAAGATGAACCCGTTGAGTACCAGCCACTGGCCCTGCTGCTGGGTGACGCTATGATCGTTTCCATCAACAGCGCCGCAATCGCCAAATTGAACGATGAAGCCCGCCAAAGCTTTCGCGGATGCAGGGTCGTGATCACACAGGGCATCAACCAACTTGAGCCGCAGGCTATCGCGGACATAATCGCAGCCGTACAGCAGTTCAGCGATTTCACCCGCGACGATGACCCTTACGAAGAACATGACTTTGGCAAAGTCGTCGTGCGGTGTCTTGTGGTCTTCTGGAAGTTCGACTATTACGATCTCGACTTGCAGATGCATTCACCTGATTCAGCCGACCCAGCTGTGACCGCTCGCGTGCTAACCATTATGCTCGCAGACGAGTATTGACGAGCGGCGTTCGGGCGTTTTGAGGCACTGGAATGCTGCAAAAATAGTTCACTTTTCAGGCTCTGATCTGAACTCATTGATAAATAACAATAGATGCGAGGGCAGCTACCCACTGCCGCGCGTTTATCTGTTCCATAGTGCTCCACAAACGGCATTGAGCAAGCAAGTCAAAAGCTTAGCGTGCGGATCTTGCCAGCACAGAAGCTCCAACAGAGGCGTTCAACAAGCAAAGCCGCAACGGGCTTGTAAAACTTATGCGGTGGAACGGGAAGAGAGGCTTTGTGATGAACAAAGTACCCCGTAACGGACGCTACTCGGCGGCAGTGTGCTGGTAGCGTTTAGCGTTGGGAACAACTCTACGCACATAAAGGTAACAGCCTAACCCTACCTCCCAGCACTGAGCTGGTTGTGCGACGCTGCTGACAGAGGAACTCACAGAAAGTCCGAAGTCAAAGGGAGGCTAGCGAGCCTCTCTATGACTTCAAAATCTACAGAAAGCCCCCCGATAGAACAATTCGAATGAAGCTTCGCGCAGTAGTTGTAGAGCTTGAGCAGCGCGAAGGCGATAGAACTGCAAGCGATTGTGGAACTGCGAAGCAGTTACGCAACTAACCGTTGAAAAATCAAAGTGATAGAAAGGAACCGTTCTGACTTGAAGTCAGGGCTTGCTCGATCTGGTGGACGTGCTCGGCTTGGCTTTGCCGCAAAGTGTGATCACATGCAGTCTTGGGACACTGATAGGCGTGGCGTCTGTTGAGGTTAGGTCAAGAAGTCTTCCAGCATGGCACCGACACTGGTCAAGACGATCATGCGCTAGCGCGGTTTACGGTCACGATCACGGGTGCAATCGGGCCAGATCACGCCAACCAGCGAAAATCTCATCAAATTACAATTCTATGTGGTTCACGCGGAACCTCTTGAATTCACATAGGTCAGTGATCCTGCCTCTTTTGGTCGACAAGCCATAACCTCAGGCCTTACAGTCAACACTATGAAAGAACTGGATTTTTGGTGAACTGCGATGCGACAAGCACAGACCCTAAGCGAAACACAGCTGCGCCGCGTGATGCAATACTGCCAGTCACGCCGCCACGCCCTGCGCGACAAAACCATCTTCCTCGTCAGCTTCAACGCTGGCCTGCGCGCCAAGGAGATCGCGCTGCTCACTGTTGGCGATGTGTTCGACGACGCAGGCAATGTGCGGCCCCAGTTCGTGCTGCAACGCAATCAAACCAAAGGTGGCAAGGCGCGTACCGTGTATGTGAACCAGCGATTGCAGCGCGCACTTGCGGAATATGGTGCCTCCATACGGCTCACCAAGCCAAGCCGTCCACTGTTTGAAAGCCAGAAAGGCGGGCATTTCAGCGCCAACACCATGTGCCAACTGTTCCTCGACATTTACAAGGCGTGCGGATTGAAGGATGCCAGCAGCCACAGTGGCCGCAGAACCTTCATCACGCGACTTGCGGCGCAGGGTGTGAGTGTTCGCGTGCTGGCAGCATTGGCAGGGCATAGCAGCATCCAGACCACGCAACGCTACATTGACGTCAACGAAGACCAGTGCCTGCGCGCTGTTGAATTGGCATAGGCTCGAAGCAGATCACGAAGAGCCGTGTTCCTCGCGGAACAAACACGGCAGCGTCAACGATACTGGCCAGCTTGACTTGTACAGTTTATTGTACATATCCTGTTTTATCACAGGAGAGCGCGCCATGGACGTAATGACCTTTTCTGATGCACGCGCCCAGTTCAAGGGCGTGATGGATCGTGCGATCATCGACAAGCAGGAAGTGATCGTCACGCGCAAGCATGGCGAAGCCGTGGTGGTCGTGTCGCTGGAGGCTTGGAACGCCATCAACGAGACGCTGCATCTGCTGTCAAATCCGCGTAACGCTGCTCGCTTGCGCAGTTCGATTGAGCAGCTGGATGCAGGCCAAGGGCAAGAGCGTGAGCTTATCGAGTGAAGCTGGTGTTCTCTGACGCGGCTTGGGAAGACTATCTGTACTGGGCTGAAGTCAATCCCAAGATGCGGGACCGCATCAACCTGCTGATCCAGCAATGCAAGCGCACGCCCTTCAACGGTGTGGGCAAGCCAGAGCCTTTGCGCGGTGATCTCACTGGCTGGTGGTCACGCAGGATTTCTCAAGAAGATCGCATGGTCTACCGCGTGACTGGCAGTGGTCCGTCCCAAAGCTTGGAGATTGCGCAGCTGCGCTTCCATTACTGAATGCTGGTAAGCACCAAGGGCCGCAGAAGATGGGCAAACGCATCTTTGAAAACGGCCCCTACATCAAACTTTGATGTAAGCTGCGCCCCAACTCAGCTGCCAGAGGGGCTGATGAAGATGTCCTCTGGCGGCAACCCTGCAACAAAACGCTCGTGAGCCAGCTTCAAGCCGCGCTCAAAGTCCCGTGTATACAGTTCAGTGTTGAACAGGGGCTCCGTCAAGCGATTTTGGGCAAGTTTCGCTTTGATCGCAGCCATTTTAACTGGGTTAGTGGCGAGCGCACAAATCAGGTCCTCGTACTCTTCCTCCGTGTTCGCAATCAGTTCAGGCAAACCAACTGCAGTCAGCAAGCTAGCGCCTACTCGCGCAGCGAACTGCTTACCCTGCTTGGTCACGATTGGTAACCCGCCCCAAAGCGCATCACTCGCGGTCGTATGTGCGTTGTAGTTAAACGTGTCGAGAAACAGGTCCGCGTGCTTGTGCCGCGCAAGATGCTCGGAAGGTGGCAGCTTCTCCGCAAACACGAGACGTGCTGGGTCCACGCCCCGTTTTGTGGCCTCTGCACGTAGGTTTTCCTCGGCCCACTTGTTCGAACGCAGGAGCCACAAGACGCTGCCTTGGACCTTCTGCAGAACCCTCATCCAGATATCAAACTCGCGCCGCGTGATCTTGTAGTTGTTGTTAAAGCAGCAAAACACGAAAGCATCTTCTGGCAGTTCAAAATCAGACCGCGTGGTCTCTGTGTGCGCGATGGGGCGTTGATTGTCGCTCGGAAAGTACGTGTGTGGCAGGTAGAGCACTTTTTCGCTGTAGAATTCACGCTGCGCACTTGGAATCACGACCGGGTCGGCAACGATGTAGTCGTAGAAATCCGCTCCCATCGTGCCAGGGAAGCCGAGATAGTTCAGCTGCAGTGGTGCAAGACGATACTGGAAAATTTGGGAACGTGTATGCTGGGTGCTTCCTTTGAGATCAATCGCTATGTCCAAGTTGTGTGACCGAGCTAGATCGGCTAACTGAACATCTGAATAATCCGCAACGTCGAAGAAGTGCTCAACAGCGCTGTCAGCCCGCTTGCGCCATTCACCTGTCTTCACCCGGCCATAGCTATAAGCATATACTTCAACGCCTTTACGATCATGGTCTCGCAGGACGCCTGCCATGAGAAACATGGTCGCATGATCGTGAAAGTCCGCACTGAAATACCCAACCCTGAGGCGCGCTGAATTTTCCTTTGCACGGGCGAACAGAGGTAAAGGACTACGCTTGAATTGTTCTTGCGACCACTTCATCGCTCTCAGTAGCTGCTGCCTCGGATTGTCTTCCCAAGCAAGCGCGGAAAATGCTGGAACAGCGTTCGTCTCAATGCCGAGCCTGCTCGAAGCGTCGGATAAACGCTCCGTTATGCTGAAATCGCAAATAGACTGCCGCTGCGAAAGAACTTGCGCTTCCGCCTCTGCATAGGAAGGGTCGATTTCAAACGCCCGCTCGTAGGCGGTGATCGCAAGATCTACCTTACCAAGCGCCACCAGAGCGTTGCCAATGTTAAAGTGAGCATTCAAGAACCGCGGGTTAGCGCCCAGAGCGTGTTGATAGGCCAACATAGCATCGCTCACCTTCCCCGATTGGAGCAATGCGTGTCCCAAACTGCAGTAGGTATTAGCAGACAAGTTCGTCGGAGCACTCCGGGCAGCCGCACTTAGGATGCGAATTGCTTCATCCAGAGCACCGATGTCCTTGAGCGTTACACCAAGATTGTGGAGGGCATCATGGAACGACGGCACTAGCTCAAGCGCGCGTCGATAGTTCTTGATGGCCCCAGGCAGATCACCCGTCTGTTGAAAGACGTTGGCAAGGTTGTTGAACGCTTCGGCATAACTTGGGTTGATCTTGATCGCAGCCTGATATGCCTCAATCGCCGCAGGGAAATTGCCCTGCTCTTTGAGGGTCATTCCTAGGTTATAGTGCGCTTCCGCAGACGACGGGCTAAGGGAGATCACCTTCCTGAACCCTTTCTCAGCTAGCATCAGGTTTCCTGTTGCCTTCTGGGCCGCGGCGAGAATGTTCCACACGATGGGAGAGCGGGGATAGTCAGCGATCAACGCATTCGCTTTGTCTATCACTGCTTGAAAATCTTTGCTGTGATAGATCGCGATCAGCTTTTCTACACGAGCAGCAGGCGGCTCCTTGTCTGCAAGAGCGCCTCTGTGGACCCCGTGCAACCGTGACAGACCTTGCTGTGCCCTGACGTTGCCGGGAAAACTGTTAAGGATCGAGCGATAGAGACGCTCCGCTTGCACCAACTCACCCTTGCGCACGTGGCTTTCGGCAAGCATGAGCGCTTTCTGAACTTGGAGGCTCTTCATCTGCGGACCCTTGTCGATTTCGCATAAACGGCACGAATTCCTACGTCAAATCATGACATACTTATCAGTTTCTGAAGCTAGTACGGCGGCATCACGGCGATTAGGCGCATGTTCCTCACGGAACACAGCGTCCGATGTTCCTCGCGGAACAAATGTGGCGATCAGCGCAGTCTCTCGCCCGCAGCATTCAGGTCCTGGGCCACGCCCTGCACTACAGCGCCGGTGCCATCCACAAAGCCATTGGCCGTGCCACAGGCGGCAAGCACCAGCAGGGCAAGCATGGCGAACTTCGTTTTCATGGTCTGTCACTCCTGATCATGGTTGCGCGGGGCAGAGCTAGGGCAAAGCCACGCCTCATGCAAAGGTTGCAAAATCCGCAGCGTTCACGCCCTGGCTCGTCCGCCCCTCGCGCAGCAGTTCTGTCTTGAGAGCGGCGAAGTCGTAGGAGAGAACCTTGCGCCGCTGCACATCGTTTACGCGGAAAAGACCACCGATAACCGCTTCGGGCACAGCAGGGTTGTATTGATTAGTGGAAGTAGGAAAGCAATGTGCCGCCATCATCGGACGCAGGTTCAGGTCAAGCACAAATGGCTTACCTGTCCGGTCCACAACGATATCCATAGCGACGGTCTTTGCCGCGACCGCGCGAGCGGCTTCGACAGCCACGTTACACATTGCTTCTGGCAGTTCGTGCAAACAATCCACAAAATCACCTGTTCCCGTAGGTTTCATATCGATGGTCAACCAGACAAAACGACCCCGTTCCGGAACAGAATTCTTTGTCAACCGCTGTGACAGCAAGCTCAACTCAGTGTCTACAGGCTCAGGCTGCCTGTCGCCAAAAATCGGGTTCGCCTTGCGCCGGGCAAGCTTACGCTCGATCAACTGGGAAACGGTCATTGTCCCGTTGCCAATGACATGCGCTGGAACGCGCAAGTAGGCCGCGACCGCCTTTCCGTTTACGACCATAACGCGGAATTCGCGCCCACGGATGAACTGTTCAAGCAGGAATTGTTCTTTGGGCACAGTAGCAAGATAGTCCAGCACCTGAACTGCAGTTTTGTTCACGATGGTTCTTTCTGCCATCGAGCCAGCAACGGGCTTGACCACGAAGCGCGTCACCCCCGCAGCAACCAATTCGTCAAGCAGCCTCGTGGAGCCTTTTGAAATCAGGCCCCCAATCGGAGTAGGCAGGTTCTTGCGATGCAGCAATTCCTTCGTCCGCAGCTTGTCTTTCGCAGCATGCGCAGTGTCGAAACTGACATTGTCTGACTGAACACCACAGAAAAAATGGCTGCGCCTTCCCTGCGTCACGCGAAAAAACACTGCCTCCTTGAACGCTGGCGAAAACATCGGGCCAGTACACGAAGCTTCCTTCTTGGTTCGAAAGAAGTGGACATCCAGACCATAGGAAAGTGAGGTCGCAGAAACGAGGAAAGCCACAGCCTCGTGTCCTCGCCGGCCGCGCAGACTATCGCTCAGATCCGGCTCTGAAAAATCAAGGAACATGCTGCAACCTCGTGTTGACGCTCGCCACTGCGCAAAGGCTATTCAAAAGAAAGAGCGGACCCAAAGGCCCGCTCTTCATGGTCTTCACATCACGTCAAAATTAGAACGTGAACGACACGCCGAGGTCGGCAGTGGTCTTCGACGGGCCAGAGAAGCCACGGCTGTCGACGATACCACCAACGACGGAAGCGCCGCCGCCGAGGTCATAGGAAGCGCCGATACCGAAAGCCTTTGCACGCTGCGAAGCGAGGTCCGACTTGGTCTCGGTCGCGAACGCGGTCAGGCCGAGTGCATCCATCTTGTAGGAAGCGCTGACACCAACGGTGCGGTGCTGGTCGATCTTAACACCGCCGGCCTTGAAGTCTTTGTCCTGATACACGGCAGCCAGCGTCAGGTTGTCGATAGCATAGCGCACGCCAACATTCAGGTCGGTGGCTTTCAAGTCTTCGACAGAAGTGAACACGTTGTAAGTGCCTGTCGTCACTGCTGGGGTACCAGCCGAACCATCAAGGAGGGCAGGGCCAGCAGCGATCGGGGTTGCGAGGAAACCACTTGCGTTAAGCGACCGAACAAAGCCGCCTTCCCACTTGGCCTGAGCAACGCCAACACTCACAGTCAGGTTGTCGACGGCGTACGACAGAGCGATGCTGCCTGCCTCGTTCTTACCGGTCTGCGAGTAACCCAGCGCGACGGAGAAGCCGTTCATGCTATATTCGTACAGAGCACGAGCAGAAATCCCCGGGGCAACCATAGTCGCCGTATAGTCCCAATCGATTTCTTCCAGCAAATTAAGGCCGGTGTCAGCTGCGAAACCGCTGACCACTGCTGCGGCGGCTGAGCCCCCGAGAGCAAGATCGCTCACGTCGACGCCAAACCCTGCAAGGATCAGAGCCTGAGAATAGAAGCGCGAGTCGGCCTGGCCGAGGCCAGAATTGTTGTTCAGCGCATCGTTCTGGATCGTGATTGCGCCGTTCGGTCCGACGACGAACTCGCCGGAAGAAAGCGCAGCTGCATCGTCAATCGCACCGATAGCTGCCGCAGCATCGAAATCGACAAATGCGTTTTCAAGGCCGTTAAAGAACTCCGTCAGCGTTGCGACATCGCTGGTGTAGAAATCATCAGCGGTGTTCGGTGTGTTGTTCGTATTGTAAGCAAACAACGGGTTCACAATACCATTCGTGCCGAAGGCAGTTGCCGCAGCCGGGATACCAAGCGCGCCCAGCGTGCCTGCGCCCAGCGAGAATGCACCGCCGTCAGCCGACGAGTCCAGTTCGTTCAGGTCGCCAAGGCCGGTCAGGCCAACGCCTGCGATATCGCCGAACAGCGCGCCAAACGCGTCATCCACGTCACCCATTGTGATCGTGCCGAAAGCGCCCGAGATGAACACGGTGCCGGTGGTGCCGTCGTCGTTGGCTTCGTCTGCGTTGTCTGCACGCACCGAAGCGCC
>LFEF01008148.1_pt1 | contig 11673 bp, 7 predicted proteins | sample 619371 | NCBI WGS metagenome assembly LFEF01 (sample SAMN03014291, study PRJNA259931) | freshwater metagenome | biome: lake; feature: waterbloom | place: China: Taihu Lake | collected 2006-08 | depth 0 m m
GGCGAAGGCGGCATCCTGGTGCGCACACTGGCCATCGGCGCCGAGACCGCCTTGTCTCGGATCATTCGCCTCGTGGAGGATGCACAGGCCAAGAAGGCACCTATCCAGCGAACCGTGGATCGGGTGAGCGCAATCTTCGTGCCGGTGGTGATTGGCCTGGCTTTGCTCACGCTGCTCGGCTGGGGTCTGGGAACGGGTGATTGGAACCAGGCGATCCTGAGCGCGGTGGCGGTACTGGTAATCGCATGCCCGTGTGCGCTGGGGTTGGCGACCCCAACGGCGATCATGGCTGGCACCGGCGTGGCTGCCCGAGCGGGCATTCTGGTCAAGGATGCCGAAGCGCTGGAAGTGGCACGTACCGTCAAGGTGGTGGCCTTCGACAAAACAGGCACGTTGACCCAAGGACGTCCGGTACTGACCGAAGAAATTGCCACCCGTGGCCACGCGGCCGATCTGTTGCCGTTGGCGGCGGCCCTGCAACAAGGCAGCGAGCATCCCTTGGCCAAGGCCGTAGTGAGCGTGATGGGCCAGCGCTCCATTCCGCTCGCACGCGACGTGCAGGCGGTGCCTGGCCGCGGCATCACCGGCACGGTGGATGGCAGGAACCTGTTGCTGGGCAGCACCCGCATGATGCTTGAGCATGGCGTGGCGCTTACGGCATTGCAGACCCGGGCAGACCTACTCAGCCAGACCGGCCACACGGTGTCCTGGCTGGCAGAGCAGGGTACCGATCATCCGCAGTTGCTCGGCATTCTGGCCTTTGAGGATCCGCCGCGTCTGGGTGCAGCCGCAGCTGTGCAACGGCTGCACACGCTGGGTCTACGCACCGTCATGATTTCTGGCGACAACCCCGGCGCGGCCGCCTCGGTGGCCAAGGTACTGGGCATCCACGAGGTGCGCGCCAATGTATTGCCTGAGCAGAAGGCTGCCTTGGTCGCAGAATTGGCTCTGTCGGCACCGGTGGCCATGGTCGGCGACGGGGTCAACGATGCGCCAGCGCTGGCTGCCGCCAACCTGGGGGTGGCCATGGGAACCGGTACCGATGTGGCGATGCATGCTGCTGGGGTTACCCTAATGCGCGCTGAGCCGGGTCTGATCGCCGATGCCCTCGACATTTCCCGCCGCACGACCCGCAAGATCCACCAGAACCTGTTCTGGGCCTTCGGTTACAACGTGGTCGGGATTCCTCTGGCAGCCCTGGGCTTGCTTGATCCGGTCATCGCCGGCGCAGCGATGGCCTTGTCCAGTGTGAGCGTGATTGCCAACACGCTGCTGTTGCGCCGTTGGCAGCCAACCAAGATCGATGTGGGAGAGGCATGATGGCAACCAGACGCAGCTCCAAGACACTGCGACCCGAACTGGCCGACGCGCGCGAAGCCGGATTGCATAACATTGGCGAGGCCGCCGCGCTCAGCGAGGTCAGCGCCAAGATGATTCGCCACTATGAAGGGATCGATCTGATCCCTCCGGCTAGTCGCACCTTTGCTGGCTATCGCCTTTACACCGATGCCGATGTGCACAGGCTTAGGTTCATTCGTCGTGCCCGCAACCTGGGATTTTCCATCAAACAAATCCAATCGCTCTTAGGCTTGTGGAGCGATGACCGACGAGCCAGCGCCCAGGTCAAGAAACTGGCCCAGGGCCACATCGACGATCTGCAGATCAAGATTACCGAGATGCAGGCCATGCAGCGAACGCTGCGCGACCTAGCAAGTCGATGCCATGGCGACAACCGCCCGGAATGTCCGATTCTGGACGATTTGGCGAGTCCGACGAACGGGCATTGACGTTGCCACAGTGGGAAGCCTGACGCTAGCTATCCCTGCTGGTTGGAGCAGCAACGCATGCATCGACTACATATCCCGGCCATGGCTTGCAGCGCATGTGTGGCACCCATTCGACGTGCGCTGATGAGCGTAGACCCCTCGATGCGGGCGCAGTTCATGCCGGACCAACGTCGCATCAGTCTCGAAACCCGCCGTCCGCTTGAGCTGATAAAGCAAGCACTCAGCTTGATCGGCTACCCGGCCCATATTGTTCATTAATGGCGTCATCAAAGAATGCGTTGTGCCATTGCGCCATCTCGATCGTCACCTCTCACCAAACTCGCCAAATGAGCCTCATGCACGCCTACCGCGTCATCCGTGGACAGGGTCCACAAAGCCTTCACAGAATCGAGGTTCCGCCCTCGTCCTTGGGCGAGAACCAGGTGCTACTGGCCGTCAAGGCCGCCTCGCTCAACTACCGTGACTTACTCGTTGCTCACGGTCAGATGGGGGCCGGCGAAGCCCGCATCCCTTTGTCGGACGCTGCCGGAAAAGTAGTAGCTGTAGGTTCGGCGATCACCGACTTCTCCATCGGTGATGCCGTACTCCCCACCTTCTTTCCGCGGTGGACTGACGGATTTGCCAGCGAGCAAGCGCTGTCCCTGTCGCTGGGTGGCAACATCGACGGTGTGCTGACGACACATCTGGTGGTAGATCAAAGCGCATTGGTGCACGCGCCACGCACTCTGTCATGGGAGCAAGCTTCTACGATCGCCTGTGCAGGGGTCACTGCCTGGCACGCGTTGTTTGAGTTGGGCGCGCTGCCCGACGGTGCTCATGTGCTGATTCAGGGCACTGGCGGCGTGTCTACATGGGCGGTCCAGCTCGCGCTGGCAGCCGGCTTGCGCGTCACGGTGCTCTCTGGGAGGGGAGAGGGCATCGAGCATATGGTGGCATTGGGGGCACACGCTGCCATCAACTACAACACCGATCCCAACTGGGGTGAAACGGTGCTCCGCACGACCGGCGGCGTAGATCTGGTGATGGACATCGGTGGAGCTGGCACGATTGCCCGCTCGCTGCGAAGTCTGCGCCCCGGCGGCCAAGTCGTGACCATCGGTGGCGTCGCTGGCGGATTTGCATTGAGCATCGATCCATTCTCACTCATCGGCGGAAAGTCACTCACCGGAGTGGTAGTGGGTTCCAAGAAAATGACCCAAGCCCTTATCCGCTTCATCGACGAACACGCCATCGTGCCCGTTATCGACACCATCTTTCCTTTTGCTGAAGCTGCTGCCGCGTTTGCGCGCATGGAACATGGAAGGCCCATCGGCAAAGTGGTCATCGCCATCAACTAACCTCTCGGCTTCACACGAGCTCCTTCATGCCTCTGATCAACATCAAAGTCTCTGCATCTTCGTCTCCCGCGCTGACCGCGAAGATATCTACACAGGTGAGCGATCTAACCAGCCGGATTCTAGGAAAGAAGGCGGGCCTGATCGCGACGATCATCACGTATGTCCGGCCTGAAGATTGGCTGATCGGAGGAAAGACGCTGAGCGAGATTGGCGTCTCAAGCTTCTCGCTGGAGATCATCGTGACGGATGAGACCAACACCAAAGCGCATAAGGCAGAGTACCTTGCCGAGGTGTTCGCCTGCTTTGAGCGCCTGTTAGGCCCCGTGCACCCGACTAGCTATGTACATGTCCACGATGCGCGCGCCTCGGCCTATGGTTTTGGAGGACGGACTCAAGAAGCCAGATTCCATCGTTCGTGACCCTCTCGATCACCTCGAATGATAAGGGAGATTTATCGAGGGTAGGGAAGGGCGACTTCCGACCCAAACCTGCGCTTCAATTTCCCAAACTTCGAACTTCAGCTAATCCGTCGAATGCTGACGCTAAAGGCCGCTCAAATAACAGAAAATTCTGAATTGGTCTCGATCAACAGTCCTGGCGCGCTCTTAACGGCCATGGCACTTTTTAAATTTTGCTCCACTGCCGCACGGACACAGTTCATTCCGCCCCGGCTTTTTGGCCGTCAAGGAAGGGATGGCCATCTTTGGCTGGTTAAGATTCACCACCCGCTTAGGGTGATCCATTTGCGCGGCGTCTTGGTAAATGTGGTCGTTTTCTTCCGTTCGCACCGACGGTATGTGGACCGCGAAGTACTGCGTCCGTTGATAGGTTCCATCAGCACTGACCTCTGCCACGACGCCGATGACGTTGGAAGCCTTGACGGCCAACGCAGCTGCGCTGGCCTTGTCGTTCACCCTCGCCCAGTCAACTTGATGGTCGTGTTGTTGAAGCCAAACGAAGAGCGGCTTGTCCTCCCCGGACAGAATAAAGTAGCGAGCGGGGTGTTTGTTCAGGGTCTGACGAAGATCGGACAGCATCTTGGCCAGATCATTTCGACCTTCCTCTCCCAGATCACGAATATGGCTCTCCGCAGAAAGCCATCCTCTTGCTCGGGTGGCGTCGAGCGCCCCGAGCAACTTCAGCACCTCCTCTGGGAATAGCTGCGTTGGAAACGGCCCGCTTTCCCAGTCCTCACCTTCGAAGCATTTGTCGATGATATCGCTCATGCCATCCCAGACGAGCATGCCCACCTTGTCATCCTTCAACTGATCGGCAATGTCCTGATCAAAACGGTTCTTCTTCAGGTACGCGCCCAGGTGATCGAACTCATCGAATAGGTGGGCGCGCCGCATCCTCGCCACTGCCTGCCGCACTTCCATGTAGTGGGCGAACGCGCCGGACGTGGGCAGGAAACGCTTGAGCACAAGCAGTTCGTCGATGGACAGTGAGACGAACGCATGCTTTCCAAGCAGTGGCTCAACCTGCGGTAGTTCCTTGCAGTATGTGGAAAACGGCGAGAACGACTCTACTGTCAGGCCGATTGGCACCATTACGCGGTAGTCAGCGCGGCGGACACGGCCACACTCTTCGTATTTGCCGTCCACCAGATGGTAGAGGGGCACTTCATCCGCCGAATCTAGATAGTTGAAGAAGCGCTCACATTGCTTGTATGCCTTGAGTACTAAGTCCTGTACAGATTGTGCGTGCCGGGCGAAATCAAGCGCCGGCGATGCGATGGTGGCGGCTGCACCGGCCTTGGCTTCAACGAGGAAAAGAACGTCATCAACTAGAATGAGGGTGTCGTTCTCGGACCACTGTTTGCTTGCAGGATCCTTGTAGTAGACCTCCTGGAACACTGTGGCGCCGGGAAGCTGAGCCGCAAGAATTTCGGCGAAGGCAGCTTCGCTCATCGTCTTTTGCCGCTCTTCAAAGGTCTTCTTGTAGTCCGGCCTTCGCTGAAGGAGATTGAAAAGAAGCGCACGATATCCCGCATCGCGGGTGAAGCATGGGTCGATGGCGTAGTAGTCCGATCCAAGCTGGATTAGGGGCTTCTTCCGGGCAGGCAGTGTCCGGTAGGGTGTTCCCGCAAAGTCGCCCGCCGCGAAGAATTCGGTTTCTTCTCCGCGCCGGTATGCCAAGTCCGCCAATAGCGTAGGCGGCAGCTTGGTGTGACGGCTCACGTTGGCGATGCCGCCCCGAAACATGTCATCCATCGCCCGGCCAGCGGCTTTCGATTGTTCCGAATTTTCCGCTACCCATGCCTCCATAACGTCCTCCAGAGGCTTGTTCTGTGCAGTAGCGAAGGCTTGAGCTGCCTCAAACTGCGCCATCATCTCCACTATTGCGTTGGCTTGCCCGGAACGCGTTGCGTCAGCCATCGCTTGGAAGCCTGCCGCGATATCGGTGGCATCGACGCCGTACGTTTCTTGCAGGACATCATTGTGTGGTGCCAGAACGTAGCCGTAGAACTCGCCCTCCAAGACTTGGTAGCGGTTCCCGCGCAGCATGACCCAAGTGGATTTCGCGCGGAATTCTATGTCGGCCGTATTGGGACCGAAGGCACCATCTTTGGTATCGGCGGAAGAGACCATGGCGAAAAACATGGCCTGCTCCCGCAGTTTTCGGCCAAGTTCAAACAGCTCTGCGCACTTGGCTTCGTCGAATGTCACGTCCGAAGGAGCGGCATCTGCCGCGAGAACCGCATGCACGTACTCCAGCAGGAACTGATTTTCATTGATCAGATCATCCGGGCCCGCGGCTTCATGTTGCTCTTGAGTAACGCCTTGGTCTGCTATCGATTTCATCATGTGCTGGGCGTAGATATAGCCGAGCAGATCATGCGGAGGCATGGCGACGATCAGCTCGCGCATGCGGGCGGCAATAGCTTCCATGTCCTTCAACAAGGAAGCGGCAGCCTCTTTTCGTTCTTTTTCTCTCATAACTACCTACGTCTGATATCGCTAAATCCTACTTCATGCAGAATCTACCCCAACTGACGTAGCGACCGCTTTAGCTCGGCCGACCCAGAGACCGCTATCCGGTGGGGATCAACCTCCGCTCCTGTCCGAGAGCAGATGTTGGTGAGACAGAGGGTTAGGAAGATTCATCGAGGGTAGGGGAAGGACAAACTTCCGCCTTTGGATTCAACTGATCGACGCAACAGCTTTCTAACACCATTCCGCCGGTGTTTCGTAGCCTAACGTCTTCCAGGTCCTTAGTTGGGTTTCCGTCTTGCCCGATCCGGCCACTGCCGAGACGACCGCATGCCCCTCGCCGTGCTCGATGACCTTGATCTGTCCGGGTGTAGGTGCGTTCTGCCATTCAGCACATGAACCTCAATGGTGTGAAGTTGGGCAGTCAGGCCTTGCGAAGTGCATTCCGCTTCTCTCGATGCGGCTTAAGAGTCGTGATATCGAACTCTGAGTTGCGCTTCTTACACCCTTCGAACACGGGCCGGATAGCCTTAAGCTTCGCTACAAGTTCGGACGGATGGGGAATTTCCTGCTGACTGTCTGATGGCGTGTCGTGTGCGGCAATAACGCCACTGCACTCATCATGAAGATCCACAATTGCCTTCCAGTCTTCCAAAGAAAAGCCAACGATGGCGCCGACGTTCTCGATTTTGACCTGATCGGCAAACGGGTGAACCGTGTCAAACAGAACAATCTCACGGATGCCGCGCTCAAGAGCGCCGCGGAGCATTGCGTAAAGACTCCTTACCTGACGGCTTTCCGCATCGTTGAGCTGATCATTGCAGCTCGCCGCCAGATGGGACGACTCCTTCTGAATGCGATCTAGTTGTGAGAAGAACTTGTCGTTCTCCCAAGCAAGGCCTTCAATGACCGCTCCTGGCCTTTGATCCGCCCACTCTACTGTTTTAAGTGTTGGCTCTAGTCCCTGACTGTTTGCGGCCATCCGTAGTTCTGTGAGGAACACGGCATCATGTGTGAATACGATAACCTGCCGTTCATTGGCTAGCACTATCAATCGTCTGGCCATCCTTTTGCGGAAGCGATGATCCAGGGAGGTGGAGGGATCATCAAATACCAACGTGGACTTGTCGGCCCGAAGTTGCACTTCGGCCAAGAACATGGCCAGTCCCATCGCCCTTTGTTCGCCCTCTGACAGAATGGTTCCAGGGGGCGAGTTGACGTTCTCCAGCGTCAGTGTGATCAAGTTTTCGCCATATGATGTTCGAGACTTGATGGATGGTTTCTGTGTTCTTGCTCCGAGTGATCCAAGCTCCATCTGAATGGCTTTAAGCAGCTCATTTGTGATGTGCTGCTGGGACATTTTGGTGATTCGGACCGATAAGGCCTTGGTTTGAAGTTGGTCCTCCAGCGATTTCAGATGCTTGGCCTTCCGCGCATCCAGAACATACTGCTCGACCAATGGTAGAACCGTCGCCAAACCTCGCTTCGCCGCCAGGAGTGCCTTCTCATTTGCAAGTGTCTGGATCCGTGATTGATCTCTTGCAGCGCGCAACTCAGCGGCCTTGTTTCGGCAGGCAGTCGCTTTCTCGGCAAGGGCAGCAGACAAGGTGGGCTGCGGGGCAGGTGTAGGTCGTGGGCAACTCCAGTTGCCTGTCGCGTATGCCTGTGCGGTCCACTCTTGCCTTGCAGACCACGCCTTCTGATGGACTTCCACGATGCTGGCAGTGGTGGCGTCAAGCTCCCTCAAATCGCCAAGGGTTGCTTCATCGATGACATCGGTGGTGCCTTGTGCAACTCTCTGGGCTGCATTGGACAGCGCTGTGTTGGCGGTATTGAGTGCGGTTGCTGCTTCGCTCGCAACATAGGTGCGGAAGCGTTCCAGCCGCTCTCTAGCGCTTTGAGCAAGTGATTGCTGGCACAGAACACAATGCGCGCCTTCGTCAGTTGAAGGGTGGTGCTCGGCGTGGGGGTAGACCTGTGCCGAGAACGCCTCGGCAGCCCTGAAAAGGGCCTTCCATGTGTCGCTACCCGTGCCCGCAAGCTCCTCGCCATCTTCACCTTGGAGCAGGGCCTGAGCTACCCGATCTGCCTCAACAGCCTCAAGAACCGCAGTATGCAGCTCATGGAGCCTGTCCACGGCCCGGTCAGAGGAAACGTTCTCAATATTCCGGCATTTAGTGGCTGCTTGGTCCAGGCGTGTGGCCAAGCCATCCTTTGCTCTAGCCTGGGGTTCAAGATCTAGGTTGGCTAGCAACTGATCGATTTCAACGATGCGATCTTCGTGTTCCTGGTTGAACACGCCTAGTTGCCGGATCTGGTCAAGATCAGTGTCGGCAGATAGGGTTTCAATGATCTGACCGACAGGGTGCGCACCCTTGAGGCTTTCGAATGGGGAAGCATCCAAGCGTATTGCTTCCCGCTCCTGCTTGATGCTCGACTGCAGCCGCGTCAATCCCTGGGTAAGCTCCCCCAACTGTGGGAGTCCGTAGGGCTGGTAGTCGCAGGTCCCTTCATCGGTGATGTAGTCCTCGCTGCAATGGCTGTCGTATACAGCGACCATTGCCAGACGGCGGTCGGCGTCTCGCCCTTCCTGCCACTCATAGAGACGCGGGTTCCCTTGCTCATCCAGAGCCACGATCGTGGCGCTGGGCGTGCCAGGAGTATCGGCATAAGCGTCGGGCAGGACAGGGGATGAGCGGCGGGCCCGACAGGCACGCTTCAAGACCCGGGAATAGCCAGACTTGCCTGCGCCATTGGTCCCGAACACGATGTTCAGACCGTCGGGATTGAATTGCATTCCGCTGGCTGGGGCAAACCGGTTAACGTGCTGGAGATCTCTCAATTCCAGCAGCACGGTCGTCTGACCATCTCCCAGCGTCGGGATATGGGATGCGTCCAACGGGACCGGACTGGGAGCGCCTTCGGCTTGCTCCAGCATGGCCCTGATCTCGACCAGGTCCGTCTTCCCAAGGGCTCCGACTGTGAAAATGCGTCGCAGTGCGTCGCTTTGCCAAGCCGGCCAACCGGCCGACATGTCCAATAGTTCTTCCAGAAGTCCCATGGCAATCAGTGCATAGGCCCGGAATCGAGCCCCCCTCAGGTCAGACTAGCCGGGATCGACCGGAATTTCATCGTCCTGGCCCGTTTCGCAGCCAATGAGAACGAAACTGCCTACCTTGTCCAATCATGACGCCATCTCTCCTGCACCCCAACGCCTCGATCACCGACCTGCTGGAGGATGAGACCGGCAATCCCCTTGATGCCAGGGAAGTGCTGCAGGACAGCATGACTGAGGTCTTGCGCTTGAAGTATCGGCTGCAACGGGCGCTGAAGACTGGCCAGGGGCGCTATCTATGTGAACTGTGTGGGGTTGCGGTTTACCTGGTTGCGATGCCCGACACAGCGAGTTTCGTATTCCGGCATCTGCATGAGGATGGCAGTTGCCGCCACATCACCAAGAGCAAGCTCACCACGGCCCCGATCGACGCCTATCGCTACGACGGGCAACGGGAGAGCGTTCGCCACAAGCGCATCAAGCAGCTGGTGGACGAGAGCATTCAGTGCGATCCGAGGTTCACCCGGCCCGTGGTCGAGGGCACCTGGAAGGGTCGAGAGGGGGAGAGGCGGAGGCCGGATGTCAGGTCCCGCTTCTGCGCTGCTTTGGACATCGCCTTTGAGGTCCAGCTTTCCACGACCTTCGATAGCGTCATGGTCGATCGCGAGGAGTTTTACCGCAAGGAAGGTGGATTGTTGCTGTGGGTCTTTGGTGAATTCGATCCCGAGCGCGCCAGGCTGATGATGAAGATCTGTTTTGCCGTCAACAACCGCAACGCCTATGTGGTCAATGAGGAAACCTTGGAGGCATCGCGGCAGGCTGGGGCGTTGATGCTATTGTGCCACTACGACCAGCCGGTTCTGCGAAATGGCAAGATTGAGTTCGAGCACTGCCAAAATCTCGTGTCCTTCGAGCAGCTCATCTTGGACCAGGCCGGGCAGCGCGCCTACCTCGTAGACACGGATGCGATTGAGGCGAACCTGAAACGCCAGCTGCTGGGTCCCTCGTTGAGCGAACAGCTGGAAGATTTCTGGCTTGCACGGGTGCAGTATCAGGGGCGAGCCACGCCTGGGACCGAGGCAATGGATGCGCGCTGGTCAGCCCTGCAATCGGCCTTCCAGAAGAAGGGATCCCATTTGCCGGGCACCTGGTCTTACGCCCAGCCGGGCATCCTGCTCAGCATCCTGTATTCGGCCAAGCACGGTGCACCCGTGGGCTGGGGATATGAGAAGTTTTGGGATGTCGCCCACCATGTCCTGACCAAATACGGGCAATTCGGGTGGGTCTTCTATGCAGCCCTTGAGTGCTATGGGCGCTTGGCCGACCTGGAAGCACGGGACAAGAACGGAAAGTGGCGCAAGAAGATCTCAGATTGGCGAGCGCATGATCCGGCCGAAAACCACGAATTCGATCGCCTGATCATGGAGGCGTTCCCAGAACTGGGACGACATATCCAAGCGCAGCGAGGTGGTGTGGACGAGTGGGAGCCGTTGCCGTTCTAGCTAGCGTGAGCGGATTGAAAGGCTCTATCAGAGAAGTGATGCAACGTAGTCGTTCAGGTGGTTGCCCGCAAGCATAATCTGGGTCTCCTGACGCTGATATTCCGCGTTTAGAAGTGGTCTGACACATCGTTGCGGGTAGTCGGTGCCTTCGTAGGAGAATGCGTTGATCCGCATTCCATGGGTACCTTCGATGGCATTAACGGAGAAGCCGATATCGACGATCCCACGATGCTTGCAGTGGTTGTCCAGCGCAGCTAGATACTTGAAATATTCGGGTATCCGGAATCTGGTATGGGTTCTGGCTCCTTGGGTCTTTGTAGCTATCACTTTCAAAGAATGGATTTTGGTGTTGGACGGCTGAGCGGATGTGCTAGAGTAAAAGTCGGATTTCAGTGTGGGTTCGCCCAAGGTGCTGAGTGACGGACTTTCTCCAGCTGCGAAGCCTGAAGACGCTTGAAATCCTGACCAGCGAGGACAGTTACGTCGTCAAGGCCGAAGGCGTCAATCAGTGGGTGACCTGCCCGCTGTGCAAGACCGGACGCCTGCATGGTCACGGCTCACAGGAACAGTCGTTTCAGGACACACCGACGCACGGCAAACCCGTCGTGATCTTCATCCAGCGCCGTCGCTATCGCTGTACAAGCTGCACCAAGACCTTGTTTGAGCCTGTGGCGGACCTTGATGGAAAACGCCAAGCCACGGCGCGTCTGGTGCGTTATATCCGCGACCAGTCCTTCTCCAAGACCTTTGCGGCCCTTGCCCGGGAAGTAGCCGTGGACGAAAAGACGGTCCGCCACGTCTTCGACGATTTCATCGAGGAGGTCGAGGCCAAGACCCAGTTCCGGACGCCGCGGGTGCTGGGTATCGACGAGCTCAAGATCATCGGCCAGTACCGGGCCATGATCACCAACGTCGAGCGCAAGACCGTGTTCGATATCCGCCCCAGCCGGGCCAAAGCCGAGTTGATGCCCTATTTCCGCGACCTGCGGGACAAGGACTCGGTCGAGTGGGTGGCGATGGACATGTACCACGTTTATCGGCAGGTGGGGCGCGCCCGGC
>LFEF01004189.1_pt1 | contig 11647 bp, 14 predicted proteins | sample 619371 | NCBI WGS metagenome assembly LFEF01 (sample SAMN03014291, study PRJNA259931) | freshwater metagenome | biome: lake; feature: waterbloom | place: China: Taihu Lake | collected 2006-08 | depth 0 m m
CCGATTGTAATTAAATTTATTATTAATCACAAACGTGAAATTAAATTGATTACTTAATGAGGTCAAGTGCAAATTTGAAATGCTCATTTTCTGCACTTTCCAACCACTCAAAAACCACCATTTCAGTAGTTACCAATTCGGCGCCATTACCTGCCAAGCGATCAAAGGCTGCATCCCGATTTCTTTCGGTTCTAGAGCCGCAAGCATCGGTAACCACCCAGACTTCCATTTCTTCATTCAATAAATCGAGCGCGGTTTGGAGTAAACAAACATGGGCCTCAACACCTGCAATGACAATACTGGATCTCTCCGATTCCTGATTATTCTTTTGCAAATGCTTCGGTAAACTGCGCGCATTGCCTGCGGGCGCCTTGCTGGTTAACAAATCAAGCAAACCTTCCGGGCAAGCGCTGAAGTGCGTTTTGCGCATGGTGGCTTTGCACAGGGCACCCAGAGCGGGTACAAAAGGACCAATTTTGTCGGGCATATGCTCGGTACCAAAAACTGGTACACGCAGCTTTTTGGCCAAGGTGGCCAATATCAGGGCATTTTTATAAACATCATCGGCCTGGTGAATGGCCGGCATCAGTTTTTCTTGATAATCGATTAGAACAAGTTGACTGGATTCGTGATTCAATAACATTCGATGTGAAAAATCAGAGTGCAAAACGAGAGCATACAAGGTAATTCATATCAAATACACCCACCAACGAACAAGTCAATCATTGAATCACCCCTGTTTACTTTCTGTAATCTGTTGACAATAGATTTCAAGCTCTTCAGGCAAATGGCTGGGACAAACCCCACACAGACGATTGCCTGGCACCGCATAATCAATAAATTTGGGATAAGGCAAATTCAGATTACGCATGATCTCGATAAACTCCTGAAGAGTTTTTTGCTCACCCAGGCGAGGGTTTCGGTTTTTCTCTTGCCCTATCGAAGAAACACGTCGATTTTGATAATCGTGTCCGGGATACACCAAAGTATCTTCTGGCAGGCGGAAAAGTTTCTCTTTGACACTTTTATACAATGTGGGGGCATCCCCGTTCTGAAAATCAGTTCTGCCACAACCATCAATCAGCAAAGCATCGCCAGTAAATACCCGCTCTCCAAGGTGATAAGAAAAGTGACCATCCGTATGACCAGGTGTGTGCAGGGGATCAATTCGCACAGTGCCCACAACAAATGGTTTCCCCTCCTCTATCGCATGGTCAGCGCATGGCAGGCGGTCAAAGGCAGGCGCTGCGATTTTGCTACCTACCTTTCGTTTCAATTCAAGCGCAGCGGTAATGTGATCTGCATGAATGTGTGTATCCAGGGTGTAGGCCAGTTTTAAACCGAGCTCATTCAATATGGCGAGGTCGCGCTCCATCACCGAGACAACAGGATCAATCAAAATGGCCTGACCTGTTTGCTCGCAACCCACGAGGTAGGTGTATGTGCTGGAGACAGGCTCAAAAAGCTGCTTGAAAATCATTCTCTAACCTCAATACCTTATATATGCGCAAACACGCATATAATAGACCCTTCTCTTGTTCTTGTCGCCTGCCGCACGATACTCAGGGACACACTGGCAATATGTTCAACATTCAACGCATTCCGAGAACATTTTTAAAACAGGCAATTGCATGACTGGTACCTTGGCTTTGGGGCTTTTAGTAGGTTTGGTCATGGCACTGACTGGCGCAGGCGGTGGTGTGCTGGCTGTGCCTTTTCTGGTTTTTACCACGGGCCTGCCTGTGCAAGAAGTATCACCAATTGGCCTGCTGGCCGTGGGCCTTGCCGCCACGCTGGGTGCAGTGCTGGGTTTACGTGCGGGTGAGGTTCGCTACAAAGCAGCGGCCCTGATGGGTTTTGTGGGCTTGCTCCTCTCGCCTGTAGGTTTTTGGGTGGCCCAACAAGTCGACACACAGGCATTGGGGCTGGCCTTCGCGGTAGTGCTGCTGTGGGTTGCATTCAATGCGTTTCGGGGTGCAGCCAATTCTGAAATGAATGTAATTGACGCACCGCCTGATTCTGAAAAAAGCAAATGTCCCTGTATCCGCAGCCCCGAGACCGGGCGGTTTATCTGGACCTGGCCATGCGCTCGAGCCCTTGTTTTCTCAGGTGCAGTGGCAGGTTTTCTGTCCGGTTTACTGGGCGTGGGCGGAGGTTTTGTGTTGGTTCCTGCCCTGCAGCGTTTTACCAACCTGAGCGTACAGTCAGTCACCGTGACCTCCTTGGCAGTGATCGCAATTGTGTCGACATTCGGAGTGCTGAACAGCGCAAACGCCGGTGCATTCAATTATGAAGTGGGCATTACTTTTGCTGCTGCCGCGCTGAGTGGCATGTTGGGTGGCCGGTTGATTTCAAACAAAATGCCAAGTGCCCAGTTGAAAAAGGCATTTGGTGCGATGTGTGTTGTGGTTGCAATTTTGATGGTGATCAAAAATACCTGAAAGTGTCAGAAACCTGGGGTGATCCCAAAACCCACGGTAAATGCCCTTGCACCCTGGAAAGTGCCGTAATCGCTGCCATAACTTGCGTCGATTTGCAAAAAATCAGAGATCAGGGTGTACCGGGCGCCGACTCGCCAGCTCAAACTGTCCTCAACACCTGAGAATGTTTCGACAGAAAACCCGATACGCTCATTGAATGAGTAATCCAGCGCCGCTGCCTTGAAAACACTGTTGTCGCTTTGAATTTGATCTCTGTATTGCAAATAGCCAAGATTCAGGTGAAGCAGTAAATCCTCGCCCCTCAAAGGCACAGACGCAATCGTGGTCAACAGTGTTTCTTGTGAAGACTCATCGGTAGACTTCAGGCGCCCCCACTCTCTGCTGGCCGCCAGACCATACCCCGCAGTGCTGTCAGTGAAGTGTTTGAAAATGTGCTTGTAACCGAGGGAACTCAGAGTTTGATCTTCCTGATTGCCATGTACGGCACCAAGCCCGAGACTGAACTCGCCATTGCCCAAGAAATTGCAGCCCCCATTGAAATTGTCCTGTCGAACCTCCAACGATGTTTCTGTCCAAAAATCAAGCTGGCAGGTTCGATGGGCAGTCACCGACGCGTCGTCAGTTTCAATGGGGCGACCGGCTTGCGCCAATTGCATAGTGGCAAACATCAACAAGGCACATGTTGCAACTCGTTTCATGCACAGACTTCCGAAATAGGTTAGACACTGGCAGTCACATCTTCGTCGATGCCGGCAGATGCCTGCGTTAACGCGTCCTGATCAATATTAAAGTCCATCAAGCGCTCCACGTTCAAAAGTAGCACAAACTCCTCACCCACTCGTCCAACACCTTTCAAAAAGTCAGTATTTACGCCCGCACCAAACTGCGGCGGAGGATTCACAGAGTCGCTAGACACATTAACTACGGCGTTGACTGCATCTACCATGAAACCAATCACTTGTGATTCGTCCTGTACGCTCGATTCGAGAATCACAATACAGGTGCGGCGATTCACCGAGGTTTTGCCTTGCCCAAATCGCGATGACAAATCGATTACTGGAACCACGGCACCGCGCAAATTAATCACGCCGCTGATGCAGGCCTGCATCATGGGCACCAAGGTAATATTGCCGTGTTCAATAATTTCCTTGACGCGCAAAATTTCCACGCCCAGTTTCTGTTGGTTCACCTGAAAAGTCAGGTACTGCTTGATTTCTGCGTTCATCGCTTGTCCTTTAAATTCAGTGTTTGGCCATAAAGCTTCGCGTGATGGATTGCCCCACCTCACCCACCAGTTTTGGAATGTCCACGATCAGCGCCACTTCACCGTTGCCCATGATCGTGCCGCCGCTCACAGCGGGGTTGCCTTCGAACAAACCACCCAAAGGCTTGATTACAGTTTGTGATTCACCCAACAAACGGTCAGCCACAATGCCCACTTTCATGCCGCCATGACTTACCACAATAATGTTCTCGCGCTTGGGTTTGTCGCTTGTTTCACCAAATACCTTTCGCAGGCGAATGCAGGGCAAGTATTCCCCACGAAGGTCGTAACTCAAATCCAAGGCATCGCTATTGCTGCCTTGGCCAGTCAGCTCCACGCATTCGCGCACATAGGCCAAAGGAATAACATAGACACTATGGCCAACCGCGATCTGAAAACCATCAATAATGGCGAGCGTCAACGGAAGACGAATTTCAAAAGTAGTACCTATCCCCTCTTTGGAGCGTACATTCACCGTGCCGCGCAACGCTTCAATATTCCGCTTGACCACATCCATGCCAACACCACGGCCAGAAATATCAGTGACCGCTGCGGCAGTTGAAAAACCCGGAGCGAAAATCAACATGTTGATGTCCGATTCACTCAGCGCCTGTGTGGGGGACACAATGCCCTTCTCGATTGCCTTGGCGCGAATTTTTTCATGCACCAAACCTCGCCCATTGTCAGTGACTTCAATCACGATATGACCGCCATCATGATAGGCATTCAGAGTCAGCCTGGCTTTGTCTTTTTTGCCTGCTTTCAGACGTTCATCGGGTGTTTCAAGCCCATGATCCATGGCGTTTCGAACCAAGTGCATCAATGGATCACTGATCTTCTCTACCACTGATTTATCCAGCTCAGTTTCCTCACCCTGAATAATCAGGTCGACCTCTTTACCCAAGGCTTGGGCAGTATCACGCACCACACGCTGGAATCGTTGAAAACACTCGCCAATTTCAACCATGCGCAAACCCAAGGCACCATCGCGAATTTCTTCGATCAGGGCGCCGACAGCGCAAGTGGCTTCCAGCAAGGCAAAGTTTTGTGATCTTCTGGCTTGCTCAACTGTTCCTGCGTTGGCGATCACCAACTCGCCCACCAGGTTAATGAGTGCATCCAGTTTGTCTGACTGCACCCGAATGGTCGATGTTGCTGCTTTCACTGGCGCTTTCTTCGTCGCAGTTTTTATGTCGTGCGCTGGTTCTGCAATAACTCTGCCCGGGGTGTTTACAACCGTGGCGTCAGTCGATGTAGCGAGGGCCTGAACCGGCGAAACCGATACCTTGCATTCATCGGGCAAGAACTCAAACGCATCGAGAATGTCGGCTTGCGTTTGATCAGTTTCATAGTGTGCTTTAAAGCCCAGAAAACATGATTCGGGATCAAACTCACCGAGTTTAGGAATACGCTGGAACTGAGGTTCCATGGACTTGAACTGCCCTGATTTTGAAAGGTAGCTAAAAATCGAATAGGGATCAAAACCGTCACGGAATGTATCCAGGCCAAGCTCAACCTGAATTAGCCACTCGCCTGAACTTTCTGGCTCCAGGCCTTCCTGCTCAGGCAACAAATATGCCTTCAATTGCGCGGTCAGCCTTGTTTGCTCAGCCACACTGACCTCATCCAGATCCATTGCATTCACACCACTTTCCAAACTTTCAACCAAGGTATGAACCTGATCACAACAGGCCAGCACCAAATTACCCATGGCGGAATTAAATTGAAGCTCCTGATTGCGCACGCGATCCAGCACGGTTTCAAGGTCGTGAACAAAGTGAGTGATGTTTGCGAAACCGAACACACCTGCACTGCCTTTTATGGTGTGTATTGCACGAAATGCAGCATTGAGCAACTCCAGGTCTTCAGGGCTTTTTTCCAACTGAAGAATCAGGTTTTCAACATCAGCCAACAACTGGTAAGCCTCTGTGAAAAACACACTCTTGATGGAATCCAGATCAATCTCAGTACTCATCAAAACCTCGCTTGCCAGGTGCCAACAAATCACTCAAACCGAGACGCTCGGCCTTGGCCAAAAACTCAGCCGTACAGCCTGTCCAGTTCACCCTGTTTTGATACATCGGATCGAGTCGAATCGCTGCAAGCAGTTGAAGACCCGCTGTGTCCACGTCTTCGCAGGCAGAAAGATCCAGCAATACTGTGTCGGTCACTTCCAGTGCAACAGAAATTTGATTCAGGTTGTTGCTGGCCTGTGCAATCGTCAAAGTGTTGACATGCAACACCTGTGCTTGCCCGGTGATAGTTTGTTCCATGTTTCGCCCTCCTGTGGCGACGCGGTTACGCCACCAGCTTGTTGACTGCAGCCAGCATTTGCTCGGGCTTGAACGGTTTCACCATCCACGCTTTCAAACCTGCAGCCTGCCCTTGTGCTTTCAGCGTGTCGTCGGTTTCAGTGGTCAGCATGATGATGGGTACGAACTTGTAGTCGGGCAGCTTTTTCACTTCCCGCACAAAACTCAAACCATCCATGTTTGGCATGTTCAGGTCGCTCACAATCAAATGCACCTTGCGTCCGTCCAGCTTGGTCAACGCGTCTTTGCCATCACAACCTTCAATCACTTCAAATCCCTGAGACTTCAAGGTCATACCCACCACTTGTCGCAAGGAGGTGGAATCATCAACCACCAATACTGTTTTACTCATGTTCAATTCTCCCGATTCAGAAAAAGGTCAGCTCATCGCTGCCTGCTTTTCCGGACTGTGTGGGTTTGTTGCTGGCAGTGCCGCTGCCGTGGTTCTCACGCTCTTCGGCCATGGTGTAGCCACTTTCAAGCGTGTGCATCAAATCGCCCACTGAAATCGCCTCAAGTCCGGTGATGCATTGCTCACCAAACTGTTTCAGGCTGTGATCCACATGACCGATGATCTGACTGACGCGGTCTTGAAACTGAAAATGAACAATCGCGGCACTAAGTTCCTGACTCACACAGCCCGTATTTTTGACTATGCCGTCGCTCGCACTTTGTAATGGGCGAGTGACAGCTTCGAATTGTTGAATCACCGCTTTGAAGGTTTGCTCTGAATCCGAGAGCAGGGCTTGATCCGAGGCCTCCATGCGAATGGCACCTTCACTGGCTTTTCTCGCAGCGATTGCAATTTGCTGAATGCGGGTGCGAATTTGCTGACCGGTCTGAGCCGACTGATTTGAAAGCTTTCGGACCTCATCAGCCACCACTGAAAAGCCACGACCCTCCTCACCAGCGCGAGCAGCTTCAATGGCAGCATTCAGGGCCAGCAAATTGGTTTTTGCGGCCAAGTCCTCCACTGCAGAAGCCATCTTGCTGAGCTCCTCGGTCGAGGCGATAAAACCTTTCACCTCGTCCATCAATTGCGATTTCTCGAAGAAGGCCTGGCGAATCTTTTGCTGCATGGCCTCCAGGCTCGACTGGGACTGATTAATCAAGCTTTGATCTACTCCACCCGCTTGACCAATAATTCCAGCCGCCTCTGTGGCGAGGCTCATGGTTTCGTTCAGGCGTTCGTGGATCGATGAAAAAGCGGAAGTCAGTTTCACCACCCCCTGTTCCATTTGCCCATTCGCTGTATTCAACTGTGAACACAAAGTGGGTGCCCAGCGCTCTGCCAGATCCTTCAAGTTCAGGTGACTCGATTCAATCAAGGACTCTGCTTTGGAATTCGCTTCAACAACGACGGCGAGCTTTTCCTCTAAGCAGTGTGGATCACCCGATTTACCGAGCTTTGAAAACCAATTTCTCATGAATTTCATGACCGACTCCAGTCTGCGAATGCGTATCAGAATTCACCAAACTCGTCATCGGTTTTTGCTACGGCGTTGCCAGTGCCACCCCTCATTGACGACACACCGTGCCTTGCCTTGCCATGTGCCACTTTGCTGATGCGGCTCATTTCCTGGCTGTTGGTTTTAAAGAACGCCACCAGGTTTTGCAACTGCGCAGCATGATCATTCATCTCTTCAGCAGTGGCCGCCAATTCTTCGCTGGCACTGGCGTTTTGCTGAGTAATCTGACTAAGCTGGGTCATAGACAGGCTGATTTGCTGGCCCGCTGATTTTTGCTCATCACTGGCTGCGGTAATTTCCTGAACCAAATCACTGGTGCGCTTGATGTCCGGAACAATTTTGTTCAGCAAAGTACCGGCCTTCTCGGCCACATCCACACTCGACTCAGCCAATTTGCCAATTTCCTGCGCTGCTTCCTGACTGCGCTCAGCCAGTTTGCGTACCTCAGTGGCCACCACGGCAAATCCCTTGCCATGCTCACCTGCACGAGCCGCTTCAATCGCTGCGTTCAGGGCCAACAAGTTGGTTTGATAAGCAATGTCATCGATAATCATGACCTTGTCAGCAATACTGCGCATGGCTTCCACTGTGCTTGCTACAGCCTTGCCACCCTCTTCTGCATCGCGAGCAGCCTTGGTTGAAATGTCGGATGTCACACGTGAGTTGTCGGAGTTCTGGGTAATTGACGCACTGATTTGTTCAATGGACGCCGTGGTTTCTTCCACACTCGCAGCCTGCTCACTTGTTGCATTGGACAAGTTTCCAGAGGTTGCACTGACCTGCTCGCTGGCTGTGGCCAGGCTGTCGCAACTTGCCCGGACTTCGGTAACCACTCCCGCCAAACGCTCAGTCATTTTTTTCATGTCATGCAACAAGCTGGTGTTGTCACCTTTGGCCAGTTGAATATCGACAGTCATATCACCATCAGCAATCCGTTTGACCAGATCACCCGCATAGGAGGGCTCACCACCAATTTGTCGCATCACGTTGCGAGTGATCAGGAAGCCCAGTGTAATCCCAGCAGCAAATGCAAACAGTACGAACACAGTCAATGTCCATTTGGAAGATTCATAAAGGCTTTCAATGAATCCAACCGTCTTCAGCGCGTTCTCTTCCTTGTTGGCGGTCAATTGGTCGAAGAGTTCATCCGTTTCCTTGGCATGTTGACCTTGAACTTTCCAGGTGGCCAAGAATTCAGCGGGTAAAACCATGTAGGGCTCTTTCTCGGCGGCATCGGCCAGGGCTCGCGTGGCACTCAACCAGTTTTTGTGCTTTTCGCGAACCTGTTTAATCAGCTCACGCCCCTCGGGCGAAATGAAAAGCGGGTCAGCCTTTTCTATCACTTCTTCCAGTTTGGTAAAGCGTCCTTCCAGACCTGCACGGGCCTTTTTGCGCGCTTCTTCGTCCTTGGCAATCAGAATGGTTCGCCAGTCACGCGCTGCTGCGGCGCGATGAATACCTGCGTCCTTGATATAAGAAAGCCCCATCAACTCGCGATCGTAAATTGCGCGTGACGCGTCATTGATCTGGTTCATGTTGTACAAACCAAGTCCGCCAACAGCGGCCGTAAGAATGGAAGTGACCACGAAGGCGGTCAGGAGTAATTTTTTGAGCGTCAATTTCATTTGAGTTCCCACAAATAGAAGTGTTCTTTGCAATGGCGTTTGCGTGACAAATCGCCCAAATCAAAGGGTCGTTTGCACGTCAAGAAGGCAACCGTTGGTCAACTGCGTGATCCGGGAACCGAATAGATACCGTGTGATCTGGCCAAGAGAGAATCAAGCCACCCCAATGGGCGAACTCGATGCCATGAAAGAATTGTCGGCAGGAAATCGCGAAAAATAGTGTCTGAAAAAGGGGGATCCCCCCTACTTGCGGGGGAGTGAAGGCCATAAAAAAACCCGCCGGCTGGCGGGTTTGGTATGCACGTCCCAAGCTTACAGCGACCGGGCAATAATCTCTTTCATGATTTCACTAGAACCTCCATAGATGCGCTGAACGCGGGCATCCGCGTACATTTGCGCAATCGGGTATTCCATCATGTAACCATAGCCACCGAAGAACTGAAGACATTCATCGATCACCTTGCATTCAAGTTCACTCAAATGCAATTTGGCAATCGATGCAGTTGCTGCATCCAGCTTTCCCGCCACCAGCTTTTCAATGGAGTTGTCAATGAAAGCCCGCGCTACAACCGCCTGAGATTTAAGCTCTGCCATTTTGAAGCGTGTATTCTGGAACTCGAAAATGGATTTACCAAAAGCCTTACGCTCTTTGGTGTATTCCAGGGTAATTTCAATGGCCATTTCAATCGCAGCCATGGCGCCCACACCCAGCATCAAACGCTCGTAGGGCAACTCAACCATCAACTGCATGAATCCCATTCCCTCAGCACCCAATACGTTTTGGGCGGGAATGCGCACATTGTCAAAGAACAACTCGCAGGTGTCTTGCCCTTTCTGGCCAAGTTTTTCAAGAATTCGACCTACTTTGAAACCTTCGGCTTTCTTGGTCTCCAGCAACATCAACGTGGTGCCTTTGGCGCCTGCGCTTGGGTCAGTTTTGGTAACCAGAATAATCACGTCGGCCAGATAACCATTGGAAATGAAAATCTTGGAACCATTCACCACATAGTGATTGCCCTCTTTCACCGCGCTGGTGCGAATGCCCTGCAGGTCTGAACCGGCACCAGGTTCACTCATGGCAATCGCACCAATCATTTCTCCACTGGCCATCTTGGGCAGGAAGTATTGTTTCTGTTCCTCAGTGCCATGGTTCAAAATGTACTGGGCTGCAATTGCATGCACATGCACACCGAATGAACGGTCACCACTGTAGGCCAATTCTTCAAACAACACGGCCATGTGCGTGAAATCGCCGCCGGCACCGCCGTACTCCTCGGGAATATCTGCGGACAACAAACCCATCTCACCAGCTTTTAACCACAGTTCGCGATCCACATGCTGTTGTTTGGCCCATTTGTGCTGATTGGGCTTGATCTCGGTTTCAACGAAACGGCGGATGTTGGAACGATACAGTTCGAGGTCGGAATTCATCCAACTGGGCTTGGGGTATCTCATTTGTCTCTTCACACTCTCAAAGTTATAGGTCAACCGACCGGTTGCAGTGAATCGATTATAGGTCACATGACCTGTTTGTCAACAATGAGGTCCATATTGGGGGCAATTTTTGAGTTAAAGTACGCACATGAATACACATGCCACCACCGACAAGGGTCACATTCGCTCGCAAGAGATTTTGCGCACCGCACAGGCCATACTGGCCAGCGAGGGCTATGCGGGCTTGAGCATGCGCGGCGTGGCTACTCAATTGGGCATTTCGCTAAGCACCGTTCAGCACTACTACACCAACAAGGAAGCGCTGGTTGAGGCCTTGCTGATCTATGTGATGGACAACTACCAGGCTGCGGTTGCGCAAGTGATGAATGCGATGAGCGACAAAAGCCAGCTTGAGCGATTTAAAACAATCATTGATTTGATTCTGATTGAAATTCGCCGGCCTGAAACCTTTGGTGTACTGGCAGAAATCTACGCCTTGTCAAACCGCTTGCCTTTTGCAGCTCGTTTGGTCGAGGCCGTCTACGCCAGAGAGAGAAAAGAGATTTTCAAACTGATTTACGGCCTGGAGCCAAAAATCAGCAAGGCAGAATACAAGTTGAGGGCTGCAATGATCGTTGTTCAAATACATGGGCTGGTTTCACAATTGGCCCAGGACAACGACCCGAGCCTTAGCCGCAGGCAACTTGAGCAAGCGGCAAAACAAAGCTTCTTGATGCTGGCCACCAAAGCCTGACCAAAGCCACGTATCGCCTGATGTTCAGGCGTACACGTTCAATTTCGTACCCAAATTACCACTGGTGGCCAGCGCGGGTGGCTGGGGAATTGACTGGATCAGTTGCGCCACGGACGACTCAGCAATGTCCATGGTTTTCTTGAACACTGCAATTTGGCCCTGTTGAATTGATTGCGCTTGCTGCATCTGTACCGTGGCATTCACCATGGCGGCGGGGGACACATCCATTGTTTTTCTCCGTATCTGTCATTTCGATAACGGCAGCCTGGGCTGAAACTTGAGTGCTTTATCAGGCCGGGGTTTTAGTGCCCTTTTTTGGCACGGTCCAGTATTTGAACCACCAGTTCA
>LFEF01045124.1_pt1 | contig 11644 bp, 6 predicted proteins | sample 619371 | NCBI WGS metagenome assembly LFEF01 (sample SAMN03014291, study PRJNA259931) | freshwater metagenome | biome: lake; feature: waterbloom | place: China: Taihu Lake | collected 2006-08 | depth 0 m m
GAGCAACGCGCGAAAGTTGGTGATGCCCTGAGGGGCGGCATATCATGGCGGTGTCGAGTCGCCGTCAATTCTCAGCCGAGAAAGGGATATGCCACATGGAAGAGACTACCATTACCCACCTTCCCGATCCATCGGGATTTTCATCTGACCCGCTGACGGCGATCATCCGAGCTGGTGCGCGTCGACTGATCGAGCAGGCAATTCACGCGGAGCTTGCCACGTTCATGGCAGCCTTTTGCGCTGAGAAGTTAGAGGATGGGCGAGCGCGTCTGGTTCGCCACGGTCACCTGCCTGAGCGCGAGGTGATGACGGGCATCGGACCGGTGAGCGTGAAGGTGCCGCGCGTGCGGGATCGGGGCCGCGGCGCAGACAAGATCATCTTCACACCGAGCATTCTGCCGCGGTATCTGCGCAAGGCGAAGTCTGTCGAGGACTTGTTGCCTTGGCTTTACCTCAAGGGGGTCTCCACAGGGGACTTTGCCGAAGCGCTTGCGGCTTTGCTGGGCCCGAATGCCAAAGGGCTGTCTGCCAAGACCATCACGCGGCTGAAGGCCGACTGGTGGAAAGACTATGAGGCTTGGCAGCGGCGCGACCTCGGCCACCGACGGTTTCTCTACATCTGGGCGGATGGCGTTTACTTCAAGCCGCGCATGGCTGAGGAAAAACAATGCGTTCTGGTGATCGTGGGTGCCGATGAATACGGCCGCAAGGAACTGCTGGCGATGACCGATGGCTTTCGCGAAAGTACGCAGAGCTGGCGCGAACTGCTGCTGGATCTCAAGCGACGCGGCTTGAAACAGGATCCGAAACTGGCCATCGGCGACGGTGCTCTAGGCTTTTGGACTGCCCTGCGCGAGGTCTTCGCCTCAACACAGGAGCAGCGCTGCTGGGTCCACAAGACTATGAACGTGCTCAACGCGCTGCCGAAATCTGTCCAGGCCAAAGCCAAGGGTCATCTGCATGACATCTGGCAGGCGGAAACCAAGGCGGCGGCAAATGCCGCATTCGACTTCTTTGTCGAAACCTACGGCGTGAAATGGGACAAGGCAGTTCCCAAGCTCCTCAAGGACCGTGACGCGCTGCTGACCTTCTACGAGTATCCAGCGGAGCACTGGAAACACATCCGCACATCAAACCCAATCGAGAGTACCTTCGCGACCGTTCGGCATCGCACCACGCAGACCAAGGGATGCCTTAGCCGCAAGACCGGGCTAGCCATGGCCTTCAAGCTGATGATGTCCGCACAGAAGAAATGGCGAAAGCTCGACGGCCAAAATCGCCTACCAGAGATCATCCAAGGGATTGAGTTCAGAGACGGGATCAGACACCTTCAAACCGCCGCCTGATCAAGCGTCACCAACTTTCGCGCATAACTCGACGACTGCCTCCGGGATGTCTATGTCCGCGGCAAATATCGGGACGTCATTCTTCCGATGGTGGTCCTCCGCCGCCTCGACACGCTTTTGGAACCTACCAAGGCAGACGTTCTGGAAGAAGTCCGCGTCCAGAGGGAAGAGATGGGCTTCCTGGAACTGGACAGCCGCGCACTCTGCGAGGCGTCCGGCTATGTATTCTATAACACCAGCAAGTGGACGCTGAACCTGATCCATTCGACCACGACGAACAGCCAAGCGATCATGCTGGCCAACATCGAGGAATACCTGAACGGGTTCAGCGAAAACGTCAAAGAGATCATTGGCCGCTTCAAGCTCTTCGAGCAGATGCGCCACATGGCGAACAAGGAAGTCTTGGTCGACGTTCTTGAAAAGTTCGTCTCGCCTTACATCAACCTGACGCCCCACGACGCCGAAGACCCAGAGGGCAACAAGCTACCCGGCCTGTCAAACCTTGGAATGGGCTATGTCTTTGAAGAGCTGATCCGGAAGTTCAACGAAGAGAACAACGAAGAGGCTGGTGAGCACTTCACCCCGCGTGAGGTCATCCACCTCATGACGCATCTTCTGTTCGATCCGGTCAAAGACCGCCTGCCGCCTGTTATCACCATTTACGATCCGGCCTGTGGCAGCGGCGGGATGCTCACCGAGTCCCAGAACTACGTCAAAGACCCCGAGGGTCCGATCGCCGCATCCGGCGACGTCTATCTCTTTGGCAAAGAGATCAACGACGAGACCTATGCGATCTGCAAGTCCGACATGATGATCAAGGGGAACAACCCCGAGAACATCAAGGTTGGCTCGACACTCGGCAGCGACGATTTCCGCGGCAAGACCTTCGACTTCATGCTGTCGAACCCGCCCTACGGCAAAAGCTGGAAGCTCGACCTCAAATCCATCATCCAGGACGGCGAAGTCATCGACCCGCGCTTCCAGGTCAAGCTGACGGATTACTGGGGCAAGGAAGAGACGGTCGATGCAACCCCGCGGTCCAGCGACGGCCAGCTTCTGTTCCTGATGGAAATGGCGGGCAAGATGAAGCCGCTCGCCAACAGCCCGATCGGATCCCGGATTGCCTCGGTCCATAACGGGTCCAGCCTCTTCACCGGCGATGCAGGCAGCGGGGAGTCGAACATCCGCCGCTGGATCATCGAGAATGATATGCTGGACGCCATCATCCAGCTGCCGAACAACCTGTTCTACAACACCGGGATCACCACCTACATCTGGCTTCTCAACAATGCCAAGCCCGATCACCGCCGCGGCAAGGTGCAGCTGATCGACGCGAACCTGATGTATCGGAAGCTCCGGAAGAACCTGGGCGACAAGAACTGCGAGTTCGCGCCGGAACATATCGACCAGATCATTGCCGTCTACACCGACTTCGCCGCCGTCGAGCGGGAAATCGACGCGAATGGCGATCCGGTAGGCATCGCGACGAAGATCTTCGACAATGCCGACTTTGGCTATCACAAGGTCACCATCGAACGCCCTGACCGCCGCCGCGCCCAGTTCAGCGCGGAGCGTTTGCAGCCCCTGCGGTTCGACCGCAGCCTGCGCGAGCCGATGGAATACCTCTGGGCCGAGCATGGCGAAGACGTCTATGAGCCGGGCTTCCTGAAAGGGCGCGCGAAGGCGATTCAGGCGTGGCTCGAAGAGAACGAAATCGCGCTGAACGCGAAGCAGCGGACGAAGCTCGTTGATGTTTCTATGTGGCAGCGTCAGCGGGAGCTGATCGGCGTCGGCCACCAGTTGATGGAGATCGTCGGCACCGAGGAGTCAGCGAACTTCAACTTGTTCCGTGATAATGTCTCGGCGATCATCAAGAAGATGAAGATCAAGCTTTCGGCCACCGAGAAGAACGCCATCCTGAACGCGGTGAGCTGGTATTCCGATGACGCCGAAAAGGTGATCGACCGCGTCTATCACTTCACGCAGTCGGAATTGGAGGCGGTCTCGGCACGTCTGGGCTGCCAGATCGCTGATCTGGGGGACTTCGGCCTCTATCTGCAAGAGGATGGCAGCTATCTGTCCTACGAGGCGAGCACCGACCTGCGGGACAGCGAGTCCGTGCCGTTGAAGGACAGCATCCACCGGTATTTCCAAGCCGAGGTGAAGCCGCATGTGCCGGAAGCGTGGATCAACCTCGACACGGTCAAGATCGGCTACGAGATCAGCTTCAACAAGTATTTCTACCGTCATAAGCCACTGCGCAGCCTCGATGCCGTGACGCAGGACATTCTGGCGTTGGAACAGCGGGCAGACGGGCTGATCTCTGACATCCTTGGGGTGAAGCCCGCCGATCTGTCGGAGGTGGCGTGATGACACTTGCCACCTGGCCGACCTATGACAGCTACAAATACAGCGGCGAAAGCTGGATTGAGGACGTTCCCGCACATTGGGAAACGCGCAAAATTAAACAACTTTTCCAAGAGAAGCGCCATCGTCCGAACCTCGCCTTGAACTGCGGGGCGATCAGCTTCGGCGAAGTTGTCGAGAAGGATGACGAGCGCGTTCCACTGGCGACGAAGCTTTCCTATCAAGAGGTTCTGGCCGGAGAGTTTTTGCTCAACCCATTGAACCTGAATTACGACTTGAAAAGTCTTCGGATCGGCTTGTCAGACATCAATGTCGTTGTCAGCGCCGGATACATTGTCCTTCAAGCGAAGGACCACATGGACAAGCGATATTTCAAGTATCTGCTGCATCGCTATGACGTGGCGAACATGAAGCTTTTGGGTTCTGGTGTCCGCCAGACGATCAGCTTCAACCACATAGCCAACAGCATCCTTGTCGCACCGCCCATCCTCGAACAACGCGCCATCGCCGCCTTCCTTGATGAGAAATGCGCCAAGATTGATGAGGCGGTGCGGATCAAGGAAGAGCAGATCGCGCTGTTGCGCGAGCGGCGGCAGATCCTGATCCAAGGTGCCGTCACGCGCGGCCTGAATCCCGACGCCCCGATGAAGAACAGTGGCATCGACTGGATCGGGGAGATCCCGGCGCACTGGGATGTCACAAGGCTTGGTGTATGCCTGCAATCTGCGTCAGGCAGAAACCGTCCTGATTTGCCGTTGCTGTCGATCACTCGCGAGAGGGGTGTTATCGAACGTGACGTGGAGGATCAAGAAAGTAATCACAACTTCATTCCCGACGACCTTAGCAATTACAGAATACTGCGAGCTGGCCAGTTCGGCATGAACAAGATGAAGGCATGGCAAGGCTCCTACGGTATTTCGCCGATGACTGGCATAGTCAGCCCAGCGTACTTTGTGTTCGATCTGATTGCAGACCTTGATCCACAGTTTTTTAATCTGGCGGTTCGTACTGGATTGTATGTCTCCTATTTCTACCAAGCGTCAGACGGGGTGCGGATAGGCCAATGGGACCTATCAAGGGAGCGAATGAAGCAAATTCCCTTCGTGGTTCCCAGCCGCGACGAGCAACGCGAGATTGTACAATTCGCAGCGGATCAGTCTGAAAAAATCAATGCAGCCATAGCGACGAAGGAAGAGCAGATCGCCGCTCTTAAAGAATACAAGACCAGCCTGATCAATGCGGCGGTCACGGGCAAGATCAAGGTGGCGTAAGGGGGTATCATGGTCAGCAACACCAAGGAAATCGCACTCGAGCAGGCCATCCAGCGCCACCTAACGGGGATGACCATCGAGGACGTCACCGGACAGCCTGTGCCGGTCGGTCCCGGTCCCTTCCGCCTCGGCCTGCCCTCCGACTTCGATGCAGGCTTCGCCATCGACACCAGGCTCTTTTGGGAGTTCCTGGAAACCACGCAGGCCAAAGAGCTTGCAAAGATCAAGGCACGCGATCCGAACGACTGGCAGAAGAAGATCATCGACCGCCTCGACAAGATGATCCGCAAGAACGGAGTCCTGCACCTCCTGAAACGCGGGCTGCAATACGAGGATGTCTTCCTCGCCCTGATGTATCCGTCGCCGCTGGCAAGCTCTGCTGCGAAGGTGGCAGAGAACTTTGCCGCCAACATTTTCAGCGTGACGCGGCAGGTCCGCTATTCGCAAATCAACCCGCTGGAAGAGATCGACATGGTCATCTTCCTGAACGGCCTGCCCCTGATCACGCTGGAACTGAAGAACGCGTGGACCGGCCAGACAGCGCGATACCACGGTCAGAAGCAGTATAGGGACAAGCGCGACAGCACGCAGCCCCTGCTGCAGTTTGGGCGCGCCCTGGTGCACATGGCCGTGGATACCGACGAGGTCTACATGGCGACAAAACTCGCCGGGCCTTCGACTTTCTTTCTACCCTTCAACAAGGGCCACGAGCAGGGAGCAGGCAATCCGCCGAACCCGAACGGCCATAAGACCGCCTACCTCTGGGAAGAGGTATTCACCCGCGAAAGCCTCGCCGGGATCATCCAGCACTTCGTGCTGCTGGACGGGAAGCCGACAGATCCCTTGGCCAAGAAGTCGCTGATCTTTCCGCGATATCACCAGCTTGAAGTGGTCCGCCGTCTGTTGACGCATGTCTCGACGCACGGCGTCGGCAACAGCTACCTGATCCAGCATTCCGCGGGTTCGGGAAAGTCGAACTCTATCACCTGGTCCGCATATCAGCTGATCGACACCTATCCGGCCACCGAAGGGCTGCTCGGCTCGAAGGGAATGGACCAACCCCTCTTTGACTCCGTGATCGTGGTGACCGATCGTCGGCTTCTCGACAAGCAGCTCGGTCGGAACATCAAGGACTTCTCCGAGGTCAAGAATATCGTTGCCCACGTTGAGAGCTCGGTTGAGCTCCGGTCTGCGCTGGAAAACGGCAAAAAGATCATCATCACGACGATTCAGAAGTTCCCCTTCATCATCGACGGGATCGCAGACCTCAGCGACAAGCGCTTCGCAGTCATCATTGACGAGGCGCACAGCGGCCAGAGTGGTAGCGCGCACGACAACATGAACCGGGCAATGGGTGCAGGGGACGACCCGGACGCGGATGACCCGCAAGAGCGCATCCTGCGGGCGATGCAATCGCGAAAGATGCGCGGCAATGCCTCGTATTTCGCGTTCACTGCGACACCGAAGAACACGACCTTGGAGAAGTTCGGCGAGCGCCAGCCTGATGGCAGCTTCCGCCCGTTCCACCTTTACAGCATGCAGCAGGCCATCGAGGAAGGCTTCATTCTGGATGTCTTGGCGAACTACACGACCTATCGCAGCTATTACGAGATCCAGAAGTCCATCGCGGACAACCCTCTCTTTGACACAGCGAAGGCCCAGAAGAAGCTGCGGGCCTATGTGGAGCGCAGCCAGCAGACGATCAACGCGAAGGCGGAGATCATGCTCGACCACTTCCTGGAACATCTGGTCGCCCCGCGGAAGCTCCATGGCAAAGCCAAAGCGATGGTGGCGACGCAGAACATCGAGTCCGCCATCCGGTATTACAAGGCGCTGCAAAAGGCGATCGCTGACCGTGCCGATCCGATCAAGATCCTGATTGCATTCTCTGGTGAGAAGGAAGTGGACGGCGTCACCTACACCGAAGCCGATATGAACGGATTTCCGGAAACGGACACCCGAGACAGGTTCGACACGGACGAATACAGGATTCTGGTCGTCGCGAACAAATACCTGACCGGCTTCGACCAGCCAAAGCTTGCCGCCATGTATGTCGACAAGAAGCTTCAAGATGTTCTTGCAGTCCAGGCATTGTCCAGGCTGAACCGTTCTGCGCCGAAGCTTGGCAAGCGGACAGAAGACCTTTTCGTCCTCGATTTCTTCAACACGGCCGAAGAAATCAAGGCTTCCTTTGATCCCTTCTTCACCGTCACCACGTTGTCATCGGCAACGGACGTCAATGTGCTGCACGAGCTGAAAGGGGTTCTCGACCAGGTCGGCGTGTATGAGTGGGGCGAAGTCGAGGACTTCGTGTCGCGGTTCTTCATGAACGAAGACGCGCAGGCCCTGAGCCCGATCATCGACAAGGCTGCTGACCGCTTCGACAAGCATCTCGAACTCGATGAGAAGGACAAGATCGACTACAAGATCAAGGCAAGGCAGTTCGTGAAGATATACGGCCAGATGGCCTCGATTATGCCCTTCGAGGTGCTCGACTGGGAAAAACTGTTCTGGTTCCTCAAATTCCTGGTTCCCAAGTTGAAGATCAAGGATCCGGATCAGGACCAACTGGACGAGCTTCTGGAATCCGTCGATCTCGCGACATACGGCTTGCAGAGGAGTAAGCTGAACCACTCCATCGAACTTGATCCCAACGCAGATCCCCTTGATCCGCAAAACCCGAACCCGCGCGGCTATCGCGGGGACGACGAGGACAAAGATCCACTGGATGAGATCATCCAGAGCTTCAATGAGCGCTGGTTCCAAGGATGGAGCGCCACGCCCGAAGAACAGCGGGTCAAGTTCATCAACATCGTTAACAGCATGCGCGCGCATCGGGACTTCATGACAAAGTATGTCGAGAACCCGGATCCACAGAACAAGAGCATCGCTTTCGAGAAGATACTGGAAGACGTCATGTTCAAGCGGCGTCGGGAAGAGATGGAGCTTTACAAGCTCTTCGCGCAGGACGAGTCGTTTAAGACGGCATGGATCCATAGCTTGGAGAAAATGCTGCGCTCGGACATCGTAAAACCGGCCGCCTAATTCCGCAGAAGACGGCCTTGATGCAGAGCATCGAGCAAACACTTAGGTCAGGAGTGGCTGGCGCCGCCCGATGAAAGGGCGGTCACTGTCGCACCATAAGAGAAAGCATGGATCTCGCCCGGGCTTTTGTTCTTTCGTGAACATCAAGTCCGGGCGCCATGCTGATCAGGTCCAACAAGGCGACGGATGGCCCGATCTTCCCCGCATCCAAGGCAGCGTTGTAGATTTCAGTCAGGAGCGTGCGGTCCGCTCGCCTCGTGTTATGCTTGCGATCATGGGGTCTGCTGCCGGACGGTGCTAAATCCTACGCTAAGCCCTTTTCGGCCACCTGTACTCGCCGGTGAGCATGATGTGCGCCCATCCGAGAGGCGAGATGTGGGCCAGAAGGTCGGGTGAGCAATCCAGACCGGCGCGGCGGCGGCTTATGACGGCCTGCCCGAGATGCTTGGTGTTCCAGTAGATGATGATGGCGGCGAGCAGGTTGAGGCCTGCCATGCGGAAGTGCTGGCCTTCGGTTGTGCGGTCGCGGATTTCGCCTTGGCGACCGATGCGGAGGGCGTTTTTCAGGGCATGATGGGCCTCGCCTTTGTTCAGGCCGATCTGGGCGCGGCGCTGCATGTCGGCATCAAGCAGCCATTCGACAATGAAGAGCGTCCGTTCCACCCGTCCGATTTCGCGCAAGGCCACCGCCAGTTCATGCTGTCGGGGGTAGGCTGCGAACTTCCGCAATAACTGGCTCGGGGGCATGACCCCTGTCGCCATGGTGGCCGCGCTGCGCAGGATGTCGGGCCAGTTTGCCGCGATGAGCGGTTCCTTGATCTTGCCGCCGATCAGCCCCTTCAGCTCTTTGGGGCAGGCCGCCGGATCGAAGAGGTAAAGGCGCTTCGAGGGCAGATCCCTGATGCGGGGGATGAACTGAAAGCCCAGGAGGGCGGTGACCGCGAATACATGGTCGGTGAAGCCGCCCGTGTCGGCATACTGTTCGCGGATATTCTGGCCCGCGCCCGTCATCAGCAGACCGTCGAGAATGTAGGGCGCCTCGTTCACCGTGGCCGGGATGGTCTGGGTGGCGAAGGGGCCGAACTGGTCGGACACGTGGGTGTAGGCCTTCAGCCCGGGTTCCTGGCCATATTTGGCATTGATGAGGTTCATCGCTTCGCCCTGCCGGGTTGTCGGGAAGAATTGCCCATCACTCGATGCCGTTTGTCCCGCACCCCAGAACCGTGCCATCGGCAGCGCGGACTGCGCCTCGATCACCTTTGCCAGGGCGCGCGACATCGCCTCGCCTTCAACATGCCATCGCGACAGGCGGGAGAGCTGGAAGTAATCGTGGGTGTTGGTGGCGCCCGCCATTTTGCTGAGGCCGAGGTTCAGCCCCTCGGCGAGCAGTACGTTCAAGAGGCCAATCCGATCCTTGCACGGCACGCCTGTATGCAGATGGGTGAAGGCTTCGGTGAAGCCGACCTCGTCATCCACCTCCAGCAACAGATCCGTGACCCTGATTTCCGGCAGGCGCTTGTAGAGGTCGAGGACCATGGCGCCCGCTTCTTCGGGCACAGCGGCAGTCAAACGGTCGATCTTCAGAACACCATCTTCGATCGATCCGCCCGGAATGGCCCCGGCCTTTGCAGCCCGCTCCAAGCGACGCAGGGCGTCGGACATTCGTGTCTTGCGGTCGGCGAGCCAGGCTTCGGGCTCAAACGGCATGGCCAGCCGTGGCGTGGCGCGGGCAACCGCTGCCGGAACAAGCGCCTCCTTCAGATCGCCATACCGCCGGGAATGAGCGAGCCAGACATCCCCCGAACGGAAGGCTTCGCGTAGATGGAACAGGACCGCGACTTCCCACAGACGGCCCCCGTCACCCTCGCCACCAAGGTAGCGCTGCCACTTCGATCCCCGGCGCAGAAAGGCCATGGAGCGGGTGGCCGTCACATCCGTTCCCGCGACGATCTTGCTGGCCGCCAACAGGAGTTCCGCCACGGGTGCTGCCTGAATGTCCAATGCTCGCAGCATGCGCGGCGCGTAGCGACGGAACCGATGATACCCATGGCCGACATGGGCCAATGGGTCGGCGGCCAGAGTGTCGGTCAATTGGGCCGCTGTCGCGACCAGCCCTTTGAGAGACAGCCAGCCACCGGCATTGCCGACAGCCTCCTCGAGCGATGCACGATCTTCATGGGCTTCCAGCAGCGCCGAACCGAGGCTGGCGAAGGACTGCAAGGTGTCCTTCAGCGCGGCCTTGGCATCTTCCGCACACGCGTCACATCGGGACTTCGCCTCGCGCCAGGTCTTGCCGACGATGCGGTCATGAGTCTCCACAATGGCGTCGGCAAGGGCGCTGCGCCATTCCAGTACGCAGACGGCAAGGATGGCGAGACGGCGATCCCCGGAAATGTCTCGCAAATCGCCCGCGAAGTATCGCTCGCCTTGCCTGCGAAGTTGGGCAATCCGGTGCGGCGGCACCCCAGCCAGAACCGTCTCGTTCAGCCCGAGGCGCTGCAGGAATTCCAGCCGATCCAGAAGACGGTTCATGTCGGCCGAGTTCTGCCCAGCCTCGAATTGACGCAGCCAGACAAACCGTGTCACCGATCCACCAGCATCTTCTGTCAGCAAGGCATCGAGGCGGCTCTTCATGGCATCGTCCAGCCGCCCTGCGATCCGTGCCTCGATCCGCCGCTCCGCAGCCACCAGCGCGTCGGCGCAAAGTCGCTCGATGATCGTGACGCCAGGCAGGATGGTTCGGGTCGACCGGCACTGCTCGACAAAGCGCCGTGCCAGATCGTCATTGGAGCGCGCAGTCTCCGCCACATCTTCCAGCCAGCCCTTCAGGTCGCGCGCCCCTCTCCCAGAAAACATCCTGTAGCCATACTGCTCTCTGAGCGTCGCCAGATGTTCATGGCGGGTCTCTTCACGGGTCGCGTAACCGGCCAGATCATCAGGCTTCAGGCCAACCTGCGCGGCCAGAAAGCGCGTAACTGCCAAGGGAATGACTTCACCGGGTGTCAGCAGACGGCCAGGATATCGCAATGCGCAAAGTTGCAGGGCAAAGCCAAAGCGATTGTGCGGGCGGCGGCGGGCACGGATGATTTCCAGATCATCGTCCGACAGCGTGAAGTGATGCAGCATGTCCGCCTCAGCAGTCGGCAGATCGAACAATGCTGCGCGCTGCCGGTCGGTCAGAACCGCACGATGTACCATATATCTTATTCTTTCTGCGTCTGGTTTATGGTATTTTGTTTATGATAAGGCTGAAGAGATGGAAGCGATGCCGCAACGCGCCTCTTTCATGGATGCATCGCAAACGAACGTTTGTGAAACATGTTGATCGGCTATGCACGCATCTCCAAGGCTGACGGGTCACAGTCTCTGGATCTCCAACGAGACGCCTTGATCGCCGCAGGAGTGCCCGCGGAACGCATTTACGAAGATCAGGCATCCGGTGCGCGCGATGATCGCCCAGGACTGGAGGCTTGCCTGCGGTCATTACGGGAAGGTGATGTCCTCGTGGTCTGGAAGCTGGACAGGCTCGGGCGCACGCTGACCCACCTGGTCAATACAGTGCCGCGCGACAAACAGGATGAGATTCCGCGTCAATCTGGATGAGACGCGGTGGTG
>LFEF01032201.1_pt1 | contig 11639 bp, 13 predicted proteins | sample 619371 | NCBI WGS metagenome assembly LFEF01 (sample SAMN03014291, study PRJNA259931) | freshwater metagenome | biome: lake; feature: waterbloom | place: China: Taihu Lake | collected 2006-08 | depth 0 m m
ATGTCGGCAGCGACGGCGGCGAGCGCCCCGGTCTGGTGCAGACGGGCGATCAGGCCGGAGAAGTCCCGCACATGGCCGTGCGTGCCCGGATACTGGAAGATCGCGCCAAAGACTTCTGTCGGGTCGAGATCGGTGAAGGGATCGCCGACGGTAACCGCCCAGCCAAGCGGCTCGGCGCGGGTCTGGATGACGGCGATGGTCTGCGGGTGGCAGTCCTTGTCGACGAAGAAGCCGGTCGCCTTGGTCTTGGCGCTGCGCTGGCAGAGCGCCATGGCTTCAGCCGCCGCCGTTGCCTCGTCCAGCAGCGACGCATTCGCGACGTCGAGGCCGGTGAGATCCGTGACCATGGTCTGGTAGTTGAGCAGTGCTTCCAGGCGGCCCTGGCTGATTTCCGGCTGGTAGGGCGTGTAAGCCGTGTACCAGGCCGGGTTTTCCAGGATATTGCGCTGGATGACCGGCGGCGTGATGGTGCCATAATAGCCCTGACCGATCAGTGATGTCAGGACCTTGTTCTTGTTGGCCGTCTCGCGCAGCTTATCGAGCGCCTCGCGCTCGGTCATCGCCGCACCCCAGGTGAGCGGCACCTTCTGGCGGATCGAGCCGGGCACGGTGGCATCGATCAGCTCGTCGAGCGAGTGATAGCCGATCACCTTCAGCATATCCGTCATTTCGGCGGGCGAGGGGCCGATATGTCGCCGGTTGGCGAAATCGTAGGGATCGTAATCCGTGAACTGGAATTCCGTTGTCATTACGCGATCAGCTCCTTGTAGGCGGCCTCGTCGAGCAGGGCGTCGGCATCAGCGGGATTGGCGAGCTTCAGCTTGAAGAACCAGGCAGCGCCTTCCGGATCGGAATTGACCAGCGACGGATCGTCGACGATCGCCTGGTTGATTTCGACGATTTCACCGTCGAGCGGGCAGTAGACGTCGGAGGCGGCCTTGACGCTTTCGACGGTTGCGGCACCCGCATCCTTCTTGAAGCTCGTGCCTTCATCCGGCAGTTCGACGAAAACGAGATCGCCGAGCTGGCCGGCGGCATGGGTGGTGATGCCGACAGTCGCGATATCGCCTTCGATCTTCAGCCATTCGTGTTCGGGGGTGAATTTCAACATGGTTCTCTCCGGAGATTTTTTTAGCGTTTGTAGGTGGGGGTGACGAAAGGAAGGGCGGTAACGGTCAGGGCCAAGAACTTGCCGCGGACCTCCGCAAAAACCTGGGTGCCGGGTTCGGCCATGGCGGTCGGCACGTAACCCATGGCGATCGGGCCCTCGGCGCTCGGGCCGAAGCCGCCCGAGGAGACGTGACCGATTTCGGTCTTGCCTTCGGCATCGGCAAACAGCTTGGCAGGCGGGCGGACCGGGGCCTTGCCCTCGGGCTTCAACCCGACGCGGCGGCGGGAAACGCCATTCTCCAGTTCGCCGAGGATGCGGCTCGCACCCGGAAAGCCGCCTTCGCGGGCGCCGCCCAAGCGGCGGACCTTTTGGATGCCCCATTCGATCGAGGCTTCGACCGGCGAGGTCGTCGTGTCGATGTCGTTGCCATAGAGGCAGAGGCCGGCTTCGAGGCGCAGCGAATCACGGGCGCCAAGCCCGATCGGCTGACAGTCCGGCTGGTCTAGCAGCGCCTTGGCAAAATCGGTGGCGCGATCGGCCGGCACCGAGATTTCGAAACCGTCTTCGCCGGAATAGCCGGTGCGCGAGACGAGGGCAGGGATGTCGCCGAGGGCAAGCTCACGAACATCCATGAACTTCATGGCGGTGACATCGGCATTGAGTGTCGCGAGAACGGCTTCCGCCTTCGGCCCCTGCAGGGCGAGCAGCGCGCGGTCGTCATGCACGAGAACCTGAACGCCTGCCGGAAGCTGCGCCCTGAGATGTGCGATATCCGCATCCTTGCAGCCAGCGTTGACGACAACCAGCAGCCGTTCGCCAAGCCGCGAAATCATCAGGTCGTCGAGAATGCCGCCGTTGTCGTCGGTGAAGAAGCCATAGCGCTGGCGACCGTCCTTCAGGCCGAGGATATCGACCGGGACCAGCGTTTCCAGCGCCTTGGCGGCATCATCATAGGAGCCGGAGGCGGCGACGAGTTCGACCTGACCCATATGGGAAACGTCGAAAAGGCCGGCTGCAGCGCGGGTGTGGAGGTGTTCCTTCAACACGCCGGCCGGATACTGCACCGGCATGTCGTAGCCGGCAAAGGGCACCATCTTGGCACCGAGCGACACATGAAAATCGTAAAGGGGGGTGCGTTTCAGTTGGGTCTGATCGTCCAAGACGTCGCCTCCGGGTTCGCGCTCACGCGCTTGCTCAAGTCTGGGCACGGTTGTGCCGGTTCATGAGCCCCCTCTGTCCTTGTGCCTGAGATTGTTATCCCTTCGGCTTGGCCCGCTTTGGAAACGGGCCTCTCTCCAGAGTGCAGTCGACGCCTTGTGGTCCTTTTGCCTGAGAGTTTCCGGGGCGGTTGCTCCTTCGGCACCGGATTGAACCGGCTTCTCCCAACAAGGTCCTGAAGGCATTATCTGCCCGGGTGGTGCCTTGGCAAGAGGCAACGTCGCTCTCGAACAAATAATTGTCGCTCAGGCGTCCGGTTTGCGCGGGCGAACTTGGTGCGTGGTTCGCACACAGGCGCGGCATCTCGCCACTTGGCTTGATGTCGGCATCGCGATATGGATCCTTCGAACCGGGGGCAATCATGAAGCCGCAAGTCAGGCCAGCGACGATCATCCTGCGCATCTTCTGCGCCATGGTCTTCCTGTCCGTCGGTTTTGCCCATCGCACGCCTGCGGCCATTGCAGCCAATGTTCAGTCGCTTGCCTATGCGCTGCCGGATGGCACTTTCGCCGACCTTTGCATTGCCGATCAGGGACAGAAACACGCCACGCCGATCGCCGATTGCGACGCCTGCCGGCTCGCCGGTGCCGTGCTCCTGCCCGAACCGCCCGACCAGTCCTGGCTGATCGATCGGTCCCAAAGCCTCGGTGTCATCGCTCCCACCGAATCGGTCCATGGTTCCGACCATCTCCTGGAGCATCCGCGTCTCCGTGGACCGCCGCTCTCTGCCTGACAGTTTTCAGCTTTCAACAGAGACACAAGACTGCCGACGGCCAAGAAGGACCGCGGCAAGGAGACGCACCCATGAAGACCCAACTGATCCTCGCCACCACCATTGCGACGCTCGCCTCGACGACATCCGTATTCGCCCACGCCACCTTCGCCAACCAGCCTGCTGCCGTCGGCTCTTACGTGGCCGCCACGCTTCAGGTGCCGCATGGCTGCGACGGCAAGGCGACCAACGAAGTCCAGATCAAGCTGCCGGAAGGCTTCATCTCCGCCAAGCCGATGCCGAAGGCAGGCTGGGACGTTGAGATTATCGAGGGTGATTACAAGAACAGCTACGACAATCACGGCAGGCAGGTGAAATCCGGCCCGGTCGAGATCCGGTTCAAGAATGGCGAACTGCCGGATAACTTCTACGACACCTTCGTCGTCTACGGGAAGATCGCCGCTGGCGACCCGGCAACCGGGCTGGCCTTCCCGACGATCCAGCTTTGCGGTGCGGACGCCAAGGTTGCGTGGGATCAGATCGCCGCCCCTGGTCAGGACCCGCATGATCTGGATGGGCCGGCACCGGTGCTGACGCTCGTTGCAGCCGAAGGCGATGCCCATGGTGGCCACGGTGCTCACGGTGCGCATGGTGCCCCGGTCGAGCCGGCCGCTGCCGATGGTCATGGTGCCCACGGCGCCCATGGGGATCACTCCGGCCACGGCGACCACATGGCAGCCACCAATCCCGGAGGCTTCGAGGCGGTCACGGCCGGCGATCTCGAACTGACGGCTGGCTTCACCAGGGCCATGCTGCCCGGCCAGCCGGTCGGTGGCGGCTTCGTCACCATTACCAACAAGGGCGGCGAGGATGACAAGCTCGTCTCCGCGACGTCGGCTCAGGCCGGTGAGGTCCAGCTGCACGAGATGACCATGGAAGGCGACGTGATGAAGATGCGCCAGTTGACCGATGGCATCGCCATTCCGGCTGGCCAGACGGTCGAGCTGAAGCCCGGCGGCCTGCATCTGATGTTCTTCAAGGTGACCGAGCCCTTCAAGGAAGGTGCAAGCGTCGATGTGACGCTGACCTTCGAGAAGGCCGGTGTTGTCAACATCGTTCTTCCGGTCGGTCCGGCCCGCGGCAACTGATCCAGATCGTCAGTCCAAGAAACACGAAACCGCGGCCGTCACCGGTCGCGGTTTTTTTCTTTGCCATCGGGAGTGGCTTCTCAGGCGACCGAGTTCTTGTAGGCCTCGATTGTTTCCTTCAGCGTGGCCTGCTCGAACTGCTGTTGCGTCGAGGTGAGGAAATAAAGGGCCAGCGCCGGGGGCTGGACGACGTTCACCAGAGCCCTCAGGCGGAGATCTTCGCTTTGCGCTGCCTGCTGCGCGAGCAAACGCGTGTGTTCCTCCACATAGGTGGCGCGGGATACGCGCTGTGGCGGCTTCACCGGTTCCATTGCGTAGGCCGCAGTATAGGCAGAGACTGTGACAACCTGTGTCATGGGCGTTTCCAGATACTATGTAACGATATTAGCATAAACCACGGCTATCTATGCATCTTTAAGTCGAATGAGAAAAATTGAATAAAACTAGATTTGATCGAAAGTGAACGAAAAAAGCCCCGTTTTGCGCCAGATCAAGGCGCGGCCCGCCAACGTCTTGCAGGATGGAAACACAGCAAGGGAGGAACGGGCAGATGATCGTACTTGTGGGTTACGCGACGATCGAAGGTCAGACGCGCAAGATCGCCGAAGCGGTCGCATCGACGATCGAAGCGGCCGGGCACAGAGCCCTTCTCTTCGATATCGCCTCGGGCGGAGAATATGCGCTTGGCCACCCCGAGGCGGCGATCCTCTGCGCCCCTGTCCACGCGGCGCGCTATCCGGCTGCCTTTGCTGCCTTCGTGCGACAGGAGGCATCCTGGCTCAACAGCATCCCATCCGCCTTCGTGTCGGTATCCATGCTGATCCGCAGCGAGTTCGAGGAGGAGCGGGAGGAGGCGACCCATTTTCCCGATGCTCTTCTCGCTGAAAGCAACTGGACACCGCGCAGGATGCATCATGCCGCCGGCGCGCTGCGCTACACGGAATACGATTTCTTCAAACGCTGGATCATCCGGCGCATGGCGGAGCATGAAAACGCGCCCACGGATGTCTCCAGAGATCACGAATTCACCGACTGGACGGCTCTGTCAGCTTTCGTGACGGAGTTTCTGGCTTCGGCCAAGGGTTGACGCGGCGGCCTGGACCGGCTTGAACGGCTAAGAGGGCCGTTCAAGCCGGAGGCATCCATGTTCAACATCCTGCTCGTTGCCGTCGGCGGTGCGACGGGTTCCGTGGCCCGCTATCTGACAGGGATTGCCATGACCCGCCTGCTCGGCCCTGCCTTTCCCTGGGGCACGATCACGGTGAACATCGTAGGGTCCTTCATCATCGGGCTCTTGACCGAACTGATCGCCCGCAAGGTCTCGGCGCCAGCGGAGATGCGCCTTCTTCTGGTCGTGGGCTTCCTGGGTGGCTTCACCACCTTTTCGTCCTTCTCTCTCGACACAATGGCGCTTGCCGAACGCGGCGCCTTCTTGAGCGCCTTTGCCTATGTCGGCGCGAGCGTCGTTCTGTCGCTTGCTGCCGCTTTCGGTGGACTTGCCCTCGGACGCAGCCTGTTCTGAGCGGCATCTGCGCATTTCGGCTTTCCCTTTCCGCCCGAAATCTACTAAAGGCACGGGATAAGTGGGTGGAGAACCCGAGTAGAAAGTATCCTCATGGCAGGCATCGAACATATCACCGTGGAGGCCGATGAGGCCGGCATGCGGCTCGACCGCTGGTTCAAGATCCATTATCCGGGTCTCGGCTTCGGCGCGCTCCAGAAGCTTCTGCGCTCCGGGCAGGTGCGCGTTGACGGCGGTCGCGTGAAGACCGACGCCCGCGTACAGCCTGGCCAGGTCGTGCGGGTTCCCCCCATGGATGTCGACGCCAAGAAGACCGGCCCGATTGCCAGCCACGATCTCAAGCACGGCGACGACCACGAACTCCTGTCGCGCATGCTGTTGCATGAAGACGAGAAGGTTTTCGTGCTCAACAAGCCCGCCGGCCTTGCCGTGCAGGGTGGCTCTGGCCTGACCCGGCATATCGACAAGATGCTGGAAGCCTGGACGAGCCGGAAGGGCGAGAAGCCGCGCCTCGTGCATCGCCTCGACCGTGACACCTCCGGCGTTCTTGTCGTTGCCCGCACACGCGGCGCCGCCCAGAAGCTGACGGCTGCCTTCCGCGAGCGCGACACCAAGAAGATCTACTGGTCGCTGGTGAAGGGCGTGCCGCGCAAGCACGAGGACAAGATCTCGACCTGGCTCACCAAGGACCAGACCGACGAAGGCGACCGCATGCGCGTCTGCAAGCATGGCGAGGAGGGGGCGGACCACGCCGTGTCCTACTACCGCGTCATCGACACGGCGGCCCAGAACCTCGCCTGGCTGGAGATGGAGCCCTATACCGGGCGGACCCACCAGTTGCGCGTTCATGCGCTCCATATCGGTCACCCGATCATCGGCGATCCCAAATACTTCATCGATGACCATAACTGGGATTTCCCCGGCGGCATCCAGAAGCGGCTGCATCTGCATGCCCGGCATATCGACCTGCCGCATCCAAACGGCGGGCGCCTCAAGGTGACGGCACCGCTCTCGCCGCACATGGTGCAGAGCTGGAACCTGCTTGGCTTCGACCAGGCGGATGGCGATAGGGACGCCGAATGAAGCTGGTCCTATTCGATTGCGACGGCACGCTGGTCGACAGCGCCGGCCTGATCCATGAAGTCATGCGCCACACCTTCCTGGCCTTCGGCAAGCCGGAACCGGCACTTGAGACCACGAAGTCGATCATCGGCCTGACGCTCGACATCGCAATCGCTCGCATGGACGGCAAGCCGCATGCTGACGACGAGGCGGTCGCCATGGCCGCGCATTACAAGGCGATCTTTGCCGATGTCCGGCGGGATTCCGGTTTCGGCGAAACCATGTTCGACGGCATCCGCGATGTCCTGGACGCCCTGATCGCCCGCGACGACATCTGGCTCGGCGCCGTCACCGGCAAGTCGCGCCGTGGCCTTGAAATGATCCTTGAAGGCCATGGGCTGAAGCCCCATTTTCTCTTCTGCCGCACGGCCGACGAATGCCCCTCCAAGCCGCATCCGGCCATGGTGACCGAATGCTGTGACGAGGCCGGCATTGCCCCGCGCGAGACCATTGTCATTGGCGACGCCATCTACGACATGCAGATGGCCAAGGCCGCCGGCGCGACCGCAATCGGCGTGTCCTGGGGTTATGCCAAGGCGGACGACCTCTGGAAGGCCGGTGCCGATGCCGTGGTCGAACGCCCCGCCGACCTTCTGGCCTATATCCACTAGGAGCCTTTGATGCGCGACGAACTCAGCCAGGACATCTTCGGGACCTTCATCCCGGAACCCAGTCATGAGGACCCGGTGCGCCGGGCGCAGATCCAGATGAAGCGACCGCTGCCGAAGCGCTTCTACGAGAGCGTCGGGATCGAGGCGCGCGAAGACGGCTTCTCGATCACGCTCGACGGCAAGCCGGTCAAGACTCCCGCCAAGAACCTGCTGACGTTGCCGACCCGCGAGGCAGCCGAACTCGTCGTGGCCGAATGGGCCGGGCAGGGGGAGCACATCGACCCGGCGACCATGCCGATCACCAAGCTCGCCAATACGGCCATCGACGCAGTGACCAACAGCCTTGATGAGGTCTTTGCCGAGATCGTGCGTTTTGCCGGTACCGATCTGCTCTGCTACCGCGCCGACGGCCCGAAGGAACTGATCGACCGCCAGTCGGCCCGCTGGGACCCGCTTCTCGGATGGGTCGCCACCGCCTACGGCGCACGCTTCATCCTCGTCGAAGGTGTGATGCACCAGGAGCAGCCGCGCGAGGCCCTTCAAGCCTTCGGCCGCGCTCTCGAGCGCTTTCGCGATCCGTTCCAGATTTCCTGCCTGAACGTGGTGACCACGCTCACCGGCTCGGCGGTGCTGGCACTCGCATTTGCCGAAGGTGCCTTCGATCTCGATGAGGTATGGACGCTTGCCCATCTCGATGAGGACTGGACGATCGAGCATTGGGGATCCGATGCCGAGGCCGAAGCGCGCCGGGATGCCAGGTACGGCGAATATGCCTCTGCCGCAGCGCTGTTCCACGCGATCCAGCCGCAAAGTTAACCATCCACTAACCATAAATGGCGAATTGTCGGACAGGTCGAGAATCACCTGTCCGGGGTCGTCATGTTTGCGCAGAGCCTTCGCATCGCCTTTGCCTTGAGCCTGACCATGCTGCTGGCCTCCTGTTCGCTTTTCCAGGGACGCAGCATCGATCGACCGCTGGTCTATTTCGTCCGCAACGTCACGGTCATGGCCGATGCGCGGGTTCCGCTTGACCTGCTTGAAAGCGTGGACCGTCGTGTCTCCTCCGCCATCGCTGCGACCCGGGCTCCGCAGGGCGCCGAGCGGGTCGTTCTGCTTGTGAAGATCGATCGCCTCGGCTTCGGCGAGGGCGCCCGTCGCCGTCTCGCCCAGGCCGACTTCACCGTGACGGCCGTTTCGGTCGAAACCGGCGAGCCGGTGGCCAAGGGCAGCTTCCGGGTCAACAGCCCCACCGACGACCCGCGCTGGGCCCGACACGCCCTTGCCGAAGAAATCACAGCCCGCATTCGCTTCGCCTTCTCCTTGACCACGCCGCGCATCCGCAAGTCGCTGCCGCCCCGCACCATGTCGACACGCCTAGCGTCGGATCCGCCGCCGGTGACTGCGCCGGCGGCCTCGGCTGCTACCCCACGCGCCGCCTCCACCCCGTCGGAGGCACAGCCACGAAAGCCTGTTGTCGTTGCCGTGCCGCCGACGCCCGCACCGCCGCCGCCCCAGGAAATGGCCGCTCCCCCGGTTGCGGAAACGCCGACCGTCCGCCCCGCGGCACCGGCACAGCCTGCCCGTCGGGCCGCTGATGTCGGCAAGGGTACACCGGTCGAACAGGGAGCCGTCGGCACCATCCGCCTTCGACCTGACTGCGACCCCGCCGTGACGCCGACCTGCCCGGCAACCCCTTGAGCCGTGCCCCGGGCGCAATGACGCATCCGTGCGCCGCTGCCGTGATTGACTTGGGCAGGACCTCGGCCTAATCCTCGTTATGGATGGTTTCCGGACGGCAGAGATGTTGTCCGGAGAGCAAAAGGGAATGCGAAGGCGTGGACCCCAACCGGGCACGCCGAACGCAGCCGACCCCGCGACTGTATTGCAGCGAGGGTTCTCCATCCGCTCTGCCTTTTCAGGTGGCGACGGGTCGCAGGGTGCGACCGGCCAATCGACAACGGCAGAACGGAAAAGCCACTGGGGTGGCAACACGATCAGCCGGGGCTGGACGCCTCTTTCTCTACGAATCGTCCGCTCTTTCGTGTCGCCCGCAAACCCTGGGAAGGCGAGGAGAACCCGACGGTCCTTTTTTGGGACCAAGACCTGCGAGCCAGGAGACCTGCCATCCAAGGGCATGGTGCCCACACTGGGGAGGTTTCCCCGTTGCCAGCACGGAGGTTGTCGTGGCGACGTCTTGCATCCGCGGGTCCTTGTCGACCCGACGGTGCCGGTCCGTCTTTTCGGGCCGGGCATCGTCTGATTTTTTGTGCATGCTGAAGGCATGCGCGGCTGACCGTCTGCGCGCGGTCGAAGGTTATGGCAACCCATGACCGCACCTCATTCCCGATCCATCCTGGTTCTCGGTGGCGCCCGTTCGGGTAAGTCGCGCTTTGCCGAGGGATTGGCCCGCGATACCGGCTTCGACAGGTTTTATCTGGCAACCGGCCGCGCATGGGATGACGAGATGCGCGCCCGAATCGCCACCCACAAGGCCGACCGCGCCGATGATGGCTGGACCACCCATGAGGAGCCGCTGGATCTGATCGGTGCGCTGAAGGTTCTCGACAAGCCTGAGCGGGTCATCCTCGTGGATTGTCTGACGCTCTGGGTCACCAATCTGATGATGGAAGAGGGCCGTGATGTTGACGCAGACGGCGCGGCACTCGCCGCCAGCCTCGGGGAATTCCAGTCCACCGTCATCTTTGTTTCCAATGAGGTCGGCCTCGGCATCGTGCCCGACAACAAGATGGCCCGCGCCTTCCGCGACCATGCCGGCCGTCTCCACCAAGCCATCGCCGCTCAAGCGGCCGAAGTCTATTTCGTTGCGGCCGGATTGCCGCTGAAAATGAAGGGTTGAACCATGTTGCAGCAAAAGATCCCCGCCACTGTCATCACCGGCTTTCTCGGCGCGGGCAAGACCACGATTATCCGCAACATGCTGATGAATGCCGGCGGCAAGAAGATCGCGCTGATCATCAATGAATTCGGTGATCTCGGCGTCGATGGCGACGTGCTGAAGGGCTGCGGTGCTGACAACTGCACCGAGGATGACATCATCGAACTCACCAATGGCTGCATCTGCTGCACGGTCGCCGACGACTTCGTGCCGACCATGCTCAAGCTGCTCGACCGCGACGTGAAGCCCGATCACATCGTCATCGAGACCTCGGGTCTCGCTTTGCCGCAGCCGCTGGTCGCCGCCTTCAACTGGCCGGACATCCGCACCCGCGTGACCGTCGATGGTGTGGTCACGGTGGTCGACAGCGCCGCCGTTGCTGCCGGTCGTTTCGCCGATGACCACGACGCCGTCGCTGCTCAGCGCGCCGAGGATGAAAATCTCGATCACGAAAGCCCGATTGAGGAACTGTTCGAGGACCAGCTGACCTGCGCCGACCTCATCGTCCTCAACAAGACCGACCTGCTCGACGCTGCGGGCATCGCCGCCGTGCGCGCTGAGGTGACTGGGCGCACCAGCCGGAAGCCCGCGATGATCGAGGCGAAGAACGGCGAAGTGCCGTCGCTCGTGCTGCTCGGCATTGGCGCCAGCACGGAAGACGACATCGAAAACCGCAAGTCGCATCACGAGCTGGAGCACGAGGCTCTGCATGCCTCCGGCGAAGACCACGACCACCATCACGACCACGACGAGTTCGAAAGCTTCGTGCTGAAGCTCGGCGCGATCAAGGACCCTTCCGATTTCATCGATCGATTGAAGCCGGTCATCGAAAAGCACGACATCCTGCGTCTGAAGGGCTTCATCGACGTGCCCGGCAAGCCGATGCGCCTCGTCATCCAGGCCGTCGGCACCCGCATCGACACCTATTTCGACCGTCCCTGGACCTCAGCTGAAAAGCGCGAGACGCGTCTTGTGGTGATCGGCCTGCATGAATGGGATTTCGGCGCCGTGGTCGAGGACGTGCAGGCGGCGGCGGGTTGAAAGACCGTCTGGCGATGGCACGCGTTGTGACCCCCCTCTGGCCTGCCGGCCATCTCCCCCTCAAGGGGGGAGATCGGATCGGCGCGACTGCCGAGTTCGACGATGAACGCCTTCGCAGGCAACCAAAGTCTGCCGTGATTGCGTTGAGCAATAGGGCCGCGGTTTCGGGGGGAGCCGAGGTGGTGGTAATGGTCCAAACTGGCGGCTACGCCTGCGAGCTTCAATCTCCCCCCTTGAGGGGGAGATGCCCGGCAGGGC
>LFEF01014207.1_pt1 | contig 11608 bp, 15 predicted proteins | sample 619371 | NCBI WGS metagenome assembly LFEF01 (sample SAMN03014291, study PRJNA259931) | freshwater metagenome | biome: lake; feature: waterbloom | place: China: Taihu Lake | collected 2006-08 | depth 0 m m
CTTGTGCTCGTCAAATTTGTCTTCGTGAACTTGAAATGTGGTCAATCGTTCGAGAAATTTTTGTTTATATTTGTCTTTCAATAATTTAAAATAAAAATGTACGAATTACTTTTAAAATTGCACTCTTGGTGGGCTTGGTTGGCCATGTTAGTTTTGTTTGCCGGAATCATAAACGCCTTAATGGGTTATGGTGCAAACAGAGATTATGAAGCAAAAGATTTAAGAATTTCACTATTCGGATTGATTTTTACACACATTCAATTGGTTTTAGGGTTATTACTTTATTTTGTTTCGCCAGTTGGTTTAAAAGTGTTGGGAGAGATGAAAAACGAAACATTGCGTTTAACATCACTCGAGCATCCATTAGTCAATATTATTGCTATTGTTTTAGTCACAATTGGATGGTCTCAACACAAAAAAGCACACATGGACGATAAGTTTAAAAAGATTTTGATCTTTTATTCTTTGGGATTCATTTTACTAATGAGCCGAATTCCATGGGTTTCTTGGCTGAGTTAAAGTAAAAAACAACCACGCAGTGCGTGGTTTTTTCATTTTTGGAATGTATTTTGATAGTTGAATCACCATAAAAATAATAAGTTCATGAAACATAAATGGATAGTTGGTATTTTAGGTATTCTTTTTTTAGGGTTATTGAGTGTTTTTTCTTTAAAAAATAAATCTTTTCGTGGATCCTTTTTTTCATTTACAACCGTTAATGACACGTTGAAAAAGGATACTACTGTTGTTGACACTATTCAAAAGGAAGGAAATCTCAAATTTACATTGCTGAAAAAAGGGGCTCACGCTTCTTATTATGCCGATAAATTCAATGGAAGAAGAACGGCAAGCGGAGAACGATTCGACAATCAAAAATATACTGCTGCACATCGCACACTCCCATTTGGTACTAAAGTAAGAGTAACAAACGAGGCCAATGGAAAATCAACCATTGTTAAAATTAATGACAGAGGTCCTTTTACCAAAGGAAGACATATTGATTTAACCAAGAGAGCTTTTCGAGATATTGCCCGTCATCATGGATATGGTTCAATGAAAGTAACTATTGAACTGGTAGAAGAAATAAAAGATTCTGAATAGTTAAATAGAAAAGAAGACTTTATCTTTTCCAATTTTTAAAAGGATTTTTACTCAAATAAGCATTATAATAGCGTTCGTCATTGGTTACTTCTTCCCCCAGCCAGTATGGTTTTTCAAACGATTCTGTTTCTGATTTTAGCTCAATTTCGGCCATTATCAATCCTTTATTATCACCATAAAACTCGTCCACTTCAATAATATGATTACCGCATTGAACATCGTATCTGGTTTTTTCAATCACGCCTTTTTCGCATAACGGTAACAACAATTCAGCTTCTGAAACCGTAACTTCTTTTTCCCATTCTAAACGAGATAAACCGGATTCATTTCCTTTTCCTTTGATGGTTAAATAGCCTTTGTTTCCTTTGATTCTAATTCGAACTGTGCGTTCTGGGTCAGAACATAAATAACCTTGCACAATTCTGTTTTGTTGAAATGCTTCTGCTTTAAACGCTTCAGAAACCACTTTAAATTTTCTTTCTATTTCTATCATAGGTAAAGGATAATCTTAGCGAAAGATACATAAATTTGTGGTATGGAAACACCTCTTTATCAACGAAAAATCATTCATATTGATATGGATGCCTTTTATGCTTCGGTTGAGCAAAATGATTTTCCTGAACTAAAAGGAAAACCACTCGCTGTTGGCGGGAGCGAAATAAGAGGAGTCATTTCAGCGGCCAGTTATGAAGCCCGAAAGTTTGGAGTTCGAAGTGCAATGAGTGGCGTATTAGCTAAAAAATTGTGTCCGGAACTAATTTTTGTTCGCCCACGATTTGAGCGATACAGTGAAATTTCAAAGCAAATTCGAAAGATTTTCCATGAATATACTGATTTAGTTGAACCGTTGTCATTAGATGAAGCCTATTTGGATGTAACCCATAATAAAAAAGGGAATCCTAGTGCTACTTTATTAGCTCAAGAGATTAGAAAACGCATTTTTGAAGTAACCGGTTTAACCGCTTCGGCCGGTATTTCCGTGAATAAATTTGTGGCCAAAGTAGCTTCAGATTACAACAAACCAAACGGTCAAAAAACTGTAAATCCTGATGAGGTGGCAACTTTTTTGGAAGCGTTAGACATTAAAAAATTTTATGGAATTGGTAAAGTTACCGCTGAGCGAATGTATCAATTTGGTATTTATACCGGAATGGATTTAAAGAACCAAAGTTTAGCTTTTTTAGAAGAACATTTTGGCAAAAGCGGAACTCATTATTATTACATCGTCAGAGGCATTCATAACAGTCCGGTAAAGCCAAACCGTATTTCCAAATCGGTTGGGGCTGAGCGAACATTTAATGCCAATTTATCTTCGGAAGTATTTATGGAAGAGCGATTGGAAAGTATTGCTAAAGAATTGGAAAAACGATTACAGAAGTATAAAATAGCCGGAAAAACGGTAACCCTAAAAATCAAATATTCCGATTTTACTTTACAAACCCGAAGTAAGACCTTGCCTTATTTTATTTCAGAGAAATCCTTATTGTTGGCTACCGCAAAAGAGTTATTGTACCAAGAAAAATTAAAAGATTCGGTTCGTTTGTTAGGGATTTCACTGCATAATTTGAATACGGAAATCAAGAAGACGGTTGCGGTTCAATTAAAATTTGAGTTTTAATTAATTGTTTTTCCAATGTATTTTTTTGGTGATTACGTGATTATCAAAAATTATTTTAACGAGATAGATTCCATTCGGTAGCGTTAATTCCTGTAAAGACCAACTGCTTTGATCTTGTGTATCGTTTGTGACTAAATGTTGTCCGAGCATATCATACAAGGTACACGTGTGCCACTTTTCATTACTTTTGATAAAGAGCTCTTTGGATGAAGTATGAAAAATAATTTCAGGTTGGAATAGAATTAATTCATTAGTATTTAAAATTGTTTCTTCACAAATGGGTGTTTCCTCGTCTTCATCCGAATAAAAAAGAGTATAGTTTTTATAAAAGCAGGTAAGTGAGCCAACACTATTCAGTTCCGGATAACCACCTGGAGCATTAATGATGGAAAGCGAACCTACCCCTTCAACCCAAATAGCATTTTGATTAGAAACCGTATTTTCGGGATGCGGAGAGAAGTAAAAGTACCTTCTTATTTGAGTATCTTGAAACGGACGATTTCGAATCGAATCCAACACAAACAATCCACCTTCTGACGGAAAAGGGCTTATTGGGTTTTTCATTTCAAAGGTATCACCTTCTTCCAATGAAAAATCATAAAGTAAATAGGTGTCAATTCGATTAGGGTTGATTTTCGTTAAAAACACCTTTTTTTCTTCCGTATTTTCACGAAGTAAAAACGTTCTGGAGATATAATGATAACCGTCTAAAATTTTGTGTGAAAGTCCGTTTACAAGTGTATCGCTGTTGGTATAGTAAATATCGGTAAGACAACCATTATAACAAGTGGTAAAATGCCATTCGTTGTCGGTGTCCAATAATGGTTGATAGGGTTGACTATACCCAATAAAAGTGAAGAAAAACGTTAAAAGAAATACGTTGTATTTTGAAAACATACATCAAAAGTAACTAACTTTTTCAAACTTCAACAAAAGTTAAACTTATTTTGTTTAAGTTGTTATGAAAAAATAAAGTATACATTTGGTTCAAATTTAAAGCTCATGGCAGAATTATCAACCTATGACAAGGGATACTCTAGTTATATTTCAAAATTGTCAATAAAAAAATTACCGCTCATTTGTTGGAATTTCTACAGTGAATTTTCCGGATTATTAAATGCGTGTCTTACCGATCAAAATCTATTGAATCAAATAGCTGTTGCTCAACAATGGCAAACTAATCTTCACTTGAATCAAATGATGCAACATGACACGGTTGTGGTAGTGACGTGTCCAAAGTTAAAAATTGTGTATGCTACGCAAAACATGATTCACATGAACGGATACCAACCTAATGAAGTCATCGGAAATTCTCCAAAAATGTTTCAGGGTGAAGCCACTTGTCCAGAAATATCAAGAGAAATAGGACTAGCTGTTCAAAACAAACAGCCTTTTGATAAAGTAGTGACCAATTATTGCAAAAACGGTTCTCTATACCAATGCCATATTCAAGGTTTTCCAATGTTTAATAAATCTGGAGAACTAGTGAATTTTATTGCTTTTGAAAGAGCAGCTTAAAATAAATTTTTACATAAAAAATGCCTCATAAAGTATCTGATTTATGAGGCATTTTTTATGATAAAGTACTTTAATTAATCTCTACTCGAAATCTTAGAAAGCAATCGCAAAAACTCTACATACAACCAAACCAAGGTAATCATCAATCCCATGGCACCAAACCATTCCATGTATTTAGGCAATTGTTTTTGAGCTCCTTTTTCGATTTGATCAAAATCAAGAAATAAATTTAAGGCCGCTACTACAATCACTAAAACGCTTATGCCGATACTCATCAACGAATTACCATAATGAACCGGCTGAAAGCTGGTAAACATGCTCAATAACCACGTAATAAGATAGTAAATAGCAATTGTAATCGTAGCTCCAATCACTACTGATTTGAATTTTTCTGTAACGGTTACCACTTTATATTTATACAACATAAAACACACTAAAAACGTGGTAAATGTTGCTCCAACTGCCTGAATCACAATTCCCGGATACATCGCTTCAAAAATGGCGGATAATGCCCCAATAAATAATCCTTCAAACAAGGCATAACCAGGAGCCAAATAAGTGGATAAATGCGGTTTAAATGAGGCAATCAAAACGAGTACAAAACCAATTAAACCACCGCCAATTAAAAACGGCATCGGATTGTAGCCGGTTGCTGTCATTGTCCACGTTAACGTTGCGGTTACTACCAATATCAGCAATATAATAAGACTTTTATTAATGGTGCCAGAAATGGTCATGGTCTCGTTGTAATCAATGATTACAGAACGATTTCCTTCTTCATCTACTTGAATAACTTGAGGTTTTTCAAATGATTTGTTCTTCAAAAACGGATTGTTGGATTGCATTTTTTTTAAATTTAAAGTGGAAAGATATAAAAATTATCCAATATCTGATACTCTTAACGTGTTTACCATTCCTTTTTCTGCAATTGGCATGGCAGCTAAGTTGATGACCATGTCTCCTTTTTCGACAAATCCTTTTTGTTTAGCCATTTTATTTACGTCTTCTACCGTATCATCTGTACTGGCAAACTTATCATAGTAAAAGGAACGAACGCCCCATAATAAATTCATTTGCGTTAAAATTCTTCGGTTAGAGGTAAACACTAAAATGTGAGCACTCGGACGCCATGCTGAAATTTGAAATGCGGTATAACCACTATTGGTTAAGGTAGAAATAGCTTTTGCTTTAATTTCATTCGCCATAATAGCTGCATGATAACAAATCGATTTGGTAATGAATCGTTTCGTTCTCACGTGGGGCGGATTTTGGGGTACTGAAATCAACGGACTATCTTCTACAGAACGAATAATTTTGGTCATCGTTTCGATTACTTCCACAGGATAATTACCCACTGAAGTTTCGCCGGAAAGCATCACCGCATCGGCACCATCCATTACGGAATTGGCTACGTCGTTTACTTCCGCACGGGTAGGCGTTAAACTGGTTATCATGGTTTCCATCATTTGCGTGGCCACAATCACCGGAATACGAGCCGTTTTAGCTCTATGAATTAATTTCTTTTGAATTAACGGTACTTCTTCTGCCGGGATTTCTACTCCTAAATCACCACGAGCTACCATTAAACCGTCGCAAAAAGCCACAATTTTATCGATATTTTCTACCGCTTCCGGTTTTTCGATTTTGGCTACAATCGGAATTTTATAAGAAGAATTTTTGGAAATTAAATCTTGTAATTCCTCTAAATCTTTTGGTGTTCTCACGAATGAAAGAGCAATCCAATCCACTTCATTTTCGATCGCAAATAAGGCATCTTTAATGTCTTTTTTGGTTAAAGCCGGCAATGAAACTTTTGTATTGGGAAGGTTGACACCTTTTTTAGATTTTAATGGTCCACCTTGTAATACCTTACATTTCACTTCGGTAGTTCCATTGGTTTCCAGGGCTTCGAAAATTAATTTACCGTCGTCTAATAATATTTTTTCACCCGGATTAACATCGCTAGGAAACTCTTTATAGTTCATGTAGACTCTTTCCGCTGTTCCCGGAACATCTTCCGCCGTTTGAAAAGTGATAATATCTCCTTTGTTGACCACTACATCTTCTTTCATTACACCTACTCGAAGTTTTGGGCCTTGTAAATCGGCAAGAATGGCAGTTGTATATCCAAATTCTTCATTCAATCCTCTTATGATGTCAATTCGTTCTTTTACATCAGTATAATCGGCATGAGAAAAGTTTATTCGGAACACATTTACTCCCGCATCTACCATGTCTTTTATCACTTCTTTACTACTGCACGAAGGACCTAGTGTGGCTACAATTTTCGTTTTTTTGTTAAGTGGCATATTTGGTTAAAATATTAAATTATTTTTAGATTTTAGTTTGTCGTATTGAACAGCATAAACCGTAGAAATTTGGTTTATTTTTTTGAGTTGATGAATGATTTTAATGGTGTTGATTTGTTTATCTTCTCCTTCAATTTTCAGGAAATAATCTACTTTTTTCAGTTCCGGTAAAAAAAAAGCATAAGAAGTTAAACCTCTATCATTGGCAAATAATCCTACTGAATTTGAAGGAGATTGAACCTCTTTTTTGTTTTCGATTAATGTCCAAACCATATCGTTTTTCTCGTCTTCAAATAAAAAAGCGGAGAAAGCTGTTTTTTGAATCAAAACGCCTTTTTGAGATTTGCTCAATCGGGTTTGTAATTGTTGGTTGACAAAATATGCAATACGGAAATTTTCTAAATGAGAATGGATGGCGATTAATTGAAAATCAGCTTCTTCGAGATCGTCAATAAAAAGTTTATGAATGGCCATCTTTTAAGTAAACAAGATGTAAAGATACAGTTTTTGTCCAAAAAATGCACGTTAGGGTTCTATCTTAACTTAATTTTATTAACGAAAACGATGTAGTTTTTTGCCAAATTTATAATTTTTTACCCATTTGTTCTTGAAATGCATAAAAAGCACGTTTAGAAGCAATTTCTTCCGCTTTCTTTTTTGAAGTAGCTCTTGCTTTGGCAATTATTTTTTGGTCGATACTCAATTTTACACCAAAAAAGCGTTGATTATCATTTCCATTGTCGTCAAACACATCATAATGAAATGATTTTTTTTCTTTTTGGCACCATTCAATAACCAAACTTTTATAGCTGATTACTTTTCCTTCCAATTTTTCTATGTCCACATACGGAACAATTACTCTTTTATGAATAAATTTTTCGCAATAGGTATATCCTCGGTCTAAAAAAATAGCTCCAACGAGTGCTTCAAAAATATTACCATGGATATTTTCGCCAAAGTGTTGCGTAGGCACTTTGCTATCTACAAACTGAATCAGGTTGAGGTCTCTGCCCAATTCATTCAAGTGTTCGCGACTCACAATTTTAGAACGCATTTTGGTTAGATAACCTTCATCTCCGTGAGGCACAACATTAAACAAATGACTGGCAATGACTGAACTTAGCATGGCGTCACCTAAAAATTCTAATCGTTCATAATTAATCGGATTTCCCTTGGAATCTAATTTATTTGAAGAACGGTGTGTGAATGCTTTTTGATAATAATCAATGTTTTGCGGTGCAAATCCCAATATTTTATGAATGGCCTCAAAAAAAATCCCGCCTTCTTTAGGTCGGGAATTTTTAGTAAATATTTTTTTAAAAACGTTCATTAAGAATTATTCTTCCAATTTTTTAAATAAAACACAAGCATTGTGGCCACCAAAACCAAATGTATTGCTCATAGCTACTTTAATGTCTCTTTTTTGGGCTTTATTTAACGTCAAATTCAATTCAGGGTTGATGTTTTCATCCACTACTTCATGGTTGATGGTTGGTGGAATAATTCCGTGTTGAATGGCCAAAATAGATGCAATGGCTTCAATTCCACCGGCTGCACCTAGTAAGTGTCCGGTCATGGATTTGGTTGAATTGATATTAATATTTTTAGCATGATCGCCAAAAACAGCACTAATCGCTTTTAATTCGGCAACATCACCAAGAGGAGTCGACGTTCCGTGGGTGTTGATGTGATCTACTTCCTCCGGATTCATGCGGGCATCACGTAAGCAATTTTTCATTACGGCAATCACACCAATTCCGTCTGGATGAGGAGCCGTTAAATGATACGCATCAGATGACATTCCACCACCCATGATTTCGCAATAAATTTTTGCACCACGAGCTTTGGCATGTTCATATTCTTCTAATACTAATGCACCGGCACCTTCACCTAACACGAAACCGTCACGGGTAGCATCAAAAGGTCTTGAGGCGGTTTCCGGACTTTCATTACGTGTGGAAAGTGCGTGCATGGAATTGAATCCGCCCATTCCGGCAATGGTTACAGCTGCTTCTGAACCACCGGAAACAATTACGTCACAAAGACCGATTCGGATATAATTAAACGCATCGATTAGGGCATTGGCAGAAGAAGCACAAGCCGAAACCGTTGTATAATTAGGTCCCATAAATCCATTTTTGATGGAAATTTGACCCGGAGCGATGTCCGCAATCATTTTTGGGATAAAAAACGGATTAAATTTTGGTGTTCCATCGCCTTTGGCATAATTTAAAACCTCTTCTTGGAAGGTTTCTAAACCACCTATACCGGCACCCCAAATAACGCCGACACGGTATTTATCAATGTTATCCGCAGTAATTCCGGCATCTTTGATGGCTTCGTCACTGGCAACGATAGCGTATTGCGTAAATTTATCCATACGGCGAGCTTCTTTGCGGTCGATAAATTCTTCCACATTAAAGTTTTTTACTTCACAGGCAAACTTTGTTTTGTGTTTTTCTGTGTCGTAATAGGTGATAGGAGCGGCTCCGCTTTTGCCGTTGACAAGGCCGTTCCAGTATTCTTGAATATTATTTCCTATGGGTGTTAAGGCACCTAATCCGGTCACAACTACTCGTTTTAACTCCATTTTGTGTAAATTTATTGGTACGAATATAAACAAAAAAACCCTGAAATTTAATGAAAAGTAAAATTCAGGGGAGTTTTTTTATGTATGTGTACGATTGATTGACAATCCGTAATTTAAAAATTGATTAAAATAATAACACCCGTTCCGAGTGAACAGAACGGGATGTTGTTAGTTATTATTTTTTAGCTTCTTCGATGTAAGAAATAGCTTGACCTACAGTAGCAATGTTTTCTGCTTGATCATCCGGAATTTGAATATCAAATTCTTTTTCGAACTCCATGATTAGCTCAACAGTGTCTAATGAATCTGCTCCTAAATCGTTAGTGAAGCTTGCCTCTGTTACAACCTCGTTTTCGTCAACACCTAATTTGTCTACGATAATCGCTTTTACTCTTGATGCAATGTCTGACATAATCTTTTAAATTTTAGTTTAATTGTTGGCAAAAATAAAAAACTTTATTTTAAAACAACATTTTAGTTCATAAATCTGACTACGAATGTATAAATTTTTTTTTAATCTAGGCGAAAAATCCTCGTATATTCTCGTTTTTTATTCGTTTTTTTGTGTCATAAAAACGACAGGAAACATGCAGCATATCGTGATTTTCGCCTCCGGAACGGGTTCTAATGCCGAAAACATAATTCGTTATTTTAAAAATAATGATACCAAATCCGTTGTCGCTGTATTTTCAAACCATTCCGATGCCAAAGTAGTTGAAAAAGCCAAAAATCTTTCGGTTGAAACAGTGGTGTTTACAAAAGAAGAGTTGTCGAATGGCGTAGTTTTGTCAAAATTGCAAGCTTTTCAACCGGATTTGATTGTGTTGGCCGGTTTTTTATGGATGTTTCCAACGAGTATCATACAGCATTTTCCCAGTAAAATCATCAACATTCATCCGGCTATGTTACCCAAATATGGAGGAAAAGGCATGTATGGCAACTATGTACACCAAGCGGTTTTGGAACATAAAGAAACTGAAACCGGCATTACCATTCATTATGTAAATGAGCAGTATGATGAAGGAAAAATTATTTTTCAAAAAGCGGTAAGTATAACTGATTGTACTACTTTTGAAGACATCGCTCAAAAAGTTCATCAATTGGAACAGGAGTATTTTCCGAAAGTGATTGAACAATTATTATTCAAATGAAATACACTCTCTATTTTTTAATTTCTTTTGTTCTGTTACAGACAAAAGCTCAAGATGTTTTTGAATTAAAGTCAGTAGGTTTTTCAATGTTATCTCCAAAAGGATGGATAAAATTGGAAAATGAAACATTAATAAATAACCTAAATTTATATGACTTCAATGAAGAACAAAAAAACCGACTCTTACTTTCATCTATTGAGGCTGTAGATTTGGTTACTTTTTCAAAGTATCACCCTACTAAGTTTAAAGGTATAATCCCTACCATTAAGGTTAGAAGCCGCAAAATTGAGGTTGATCAACTTTCGGTTTTTTTACAATATGTAGAGGCTTCTAATATTGAAGCCTCAAAAACGCTACAAAATTTTACCTATAAATCAAAACCTGAAATTGTGATGTTATCAAATAAAAAGGTGATTCGTTTCACGTCTACTTTTACCCTACCAGGAAAAGGAGTAAATTATCCTATTATCAGTTACAGTTATTACATTTTGAAAGAAGGTTATTATTTATCTGTTAATTTTATAGAAGAGGAGAATAAAGAAAATAATCAGGCGATATTTGAACAATTGATAAATAGCATTAAACTCAATTAATTTTAACAATCGCATTACTTTTTTATAACAAATTTTAAAAATGTCCCACGAAGTCCACATCTACACTGACGGAGCTGCCAAAGGAAATCCCGGGCCAGGAGGTTATGGTGTGGTGATGGAACTGGTGGGTTCGCCTTATAAAAAAGAGTTCTACGAAGGGTTTCGACACACGACGAACAACCGTATGGAATTATTGGCTGTAATTGTTGGTTTAGAAAAATTAAAACACCCTAAAACAAAGGTTTTAGTCACTTCAGATTCAAAATATGTGGTAGATGCCGTTGAAAAACGATGGGTTTTTCAATGGGAAAAGAAAGGGTTTGCCGGTAAGAAAAATCCCGATTTATGGTTACGGTTTTTAAAAGCGTATCGTCAACATCAAGTGGATTTTCAATGGATAAAAGGGCACAACAATCACCCACAGAACGAACGTTGTGATGAATTGGCGGTGTATGCTTCTAACTTGCCTACATTATCGGTAGATGCGTTTTATGAAAAGGAAGAAGGGAAGTTGTTTTAACCGATAAATTAATTTTCCAACAAAAATATAATATTATCTTTTTATTATACTTACAGCAGTGCCGGTTATGCTAACTACGACATAGTTACTGGTAGTAAGTTCAATGTCAACAGTGACACCAACAACCGCATTTGCGTTTAATTTTTCAGCATTGGTCTTAAGTTGCTCAAAAGCTTGTTATTTAAATATAGGTTCACGTTCGCTAATG